>Ga0256914_1000302_pt1 | contig 47572 bp, 57 predicted proteins | sample HulkmetaG_FD_191571 | JGI IMG/M metagenome (GOLD analysis project Ga0256914, IMG submission 191571) | Hydrothermal chimney microbial communities from Main Endeavour vent field at the Juan de Fuca Ridge, Pacific Ocean - Hulk | ecosystem: Environmental > Aquatic > Marine > Hydrothermal vents ...
AGCTCCGGCCGCTAAGGAAGCTCCGGCCGCTAAGGAAGCTCCGGCCGCTAAGGAAGCTCCGGCCGCTAAGGAAGCTCCGGCCGCTAAGGAAGCTCCGGCTCCCGCCGCAACGGAGGTCACCTACGAATCCCTGACCGCCATGGTCCGGGACAAGTTCAAGGACAACATTCAGCCGGTGGTTGACATGCTCGCCAAGATGGGTGTCAGCAAGCTGTCCGAGTTGCCGCCGGAAAAGCTGCAGGAAGCCCATTCGATCCTGGCAACGGCGTAAGGAGGTTATCATGCCCACTCCAACTGAACACGCGCCGTTCTCACCGTCCAGTATGGACAGAAAACTCAAATGCCCGGGTAGCCACCTGGCTACCTTGGGAATGGAGGACCCTTCCTCCTATGAAGGGGAGCGGGGGACAGAATGTCACGTATGGGCGGAAGAATTGTTCTGCAATCCTGACAGCACCCCGCCTCAATTCATTGAAGACTGGCAGGAGAAGTGCACCCGAGATATGGTGCAGATGGCTTGGGACATCCGGGACGAGTACGCCATTCGCGGAGATGTCCAGGTCTTCCAAGAAGAGCAGGTCTCCCTTGACTGGCTCAGCGACACCGAAGTTGACATGAGCCACTGCTGGGGGACCGCAGATCTTCTGTTCTGGGCGCCGGATGAGCGTACCCTGGTTGTTCTGGACTACAAGACAGGCATCGGAATCCCGGTGTCCCCGGACAGCACCCAGCTCAAGATTTATGGCCTGGGTGGACTCGGCAAGGTCGGTTACCCCAACGTTGACCGGGTGGAACTCGTCATCTTGCAGCCCCGGATTGATCCCATGCCCAAACGGTATATGCTGGCATCGGCTGATCTCCTTACCTGGGGAGAAGAGGTGCTGAAACCCGGCATCAAGCAGATGCTGACACCGGGGGCGCCTTTCGTCCCGGGGGACCACTGCCAGTGGTGCCTGATCAAGGGAAAGTGCCCCGCCCGGGCAAAGCAGTACACTGACCTGTTCGATGAAAACCCGGAACCGGCAGAGCAGGCCGCCAACGATCTCCTCGGCCCGCTGGACATCAACAAGCTGCTGAAGCAGGTCAAGGGCTTCAGGAAATGGTGCAGCGATGTAGAGGCAACAGCCATCGACATGATGAAGTCCGGTCAGGATCTGCCCGATTTCAAGCTCGTAGAGGGCAGATCCAATCGTCGCTGGACAGACGTGGAAGCCGCCGAGAAGTTCCTGAAGAACCAACGGCTCAAGATGAACGAGCGTTACAAGATGACGCTCATCGGCCCGGCTCCGGCAGAAAAGCTCCTTGCAGACAAGCTGAAGAACACCCGAACCGCAAAACGGTTCTTCGAGCTCATCGAAAAACCCCCGGGAAAAATTACCTGGGCGCCGAAAACAGACAAACGCAAAGCAGTGGATGTAAACCCGGTAAAGAAGTTCGTGAACATCGAAGACTTAATCTAACGCAACGAAAACAAAGGAGAAAGATCATGGCAAGCAGAACCATTCTAACCCCCGAAGGACGATGTGCTTTCATGCACGTGTTCGAACCTTCAACCGATCCTTTTGGCGGTGTCAGTTATTCGGTACGACTGATGTTCCCCAAAACCATGAACATGGCCTGGATCGAAGATGCCTGGAAAGCTGTGTGTATTGAAGAATTCAAAACCGCGACACCTCCCGGACTTCGCCCCCTGTACAGCAAAGATCCGGAACAGGATAAAGGTTTCATTCAGGACGGTGACTTGCGGTACCAAACCGCACCGATTGAGAAGAAACCGCTGTACGAGGCGTATCGTGAAAATTGGATCGTGCCGCTGAAGACCAGTCCTGAGGCCCCGCCAGCGGTAGTGGGACCTGACAAAGTGGAAATTGTTGATCGGTCCGCCTTTGCCTCCGGTGATTACGCTCGAGCAGTAATTGAAGTTAGTGCGTACACCATGAAACGACTCAGCAAACCGATGGTTAGCGTTCGCCTCCGGGCGATCCAGAAGACCCGAGACGGTGAACGGTTCTCCGGCGGTGTCTCAGCCAGTCAGGCTGTCGAAATGTTGGATGAAGTCGCTGTTGGTCCGACAAATATTGAAGATGTATTCTAAACCCAAGGCCCCCGGGAGACCGGGGGCAATTTTTACGGAGCTTAAAATGCCTGACGACTACTCAACCCCCGATTGGCAAGAGCTAAGAGAAGAGGTTGAAAGCGCTCGTTATGCTTTCAATGGTGCGACGCTCCGGGAAGGCATGCAGGAGTATTGCCGGGTTGCGCTCATCCAGGAGCACGTTGAGTACCTCCATGAAAACCGGGATGCCTGGGAGATCTTCGCTAACGTGATCGGCTACAATGACGTCACCATGATCCGCAAGATCGTTGGGGCTTACCGGTACGAGCGGGGCGTGTGATGAGAGTCCATCTCGATTTTGAAACGCGTAGCCGGGTTGACATCAAAAAGTCCGGTGTCACCCGGTACGCCGAAGATCCAAGCACCGATGTGATCTGCCTTGCCTGGGCCATCGATGATGACGAGCCCTCCCTGTGGCTTCCGGGGCAACCGATGCCCTCCCGGCTGCACAAGGCGGTCCTTTACGAGGCGGACTTCTGGGCATGGAACGCCCCGTTTGAGATCGCTATCTGGCAGCACGTCATGGTCCGGAGATACCAGTGGCCGATCATACCGCTGTACCAATGGCAGGACACGGCGGCCCTGGCCCTGACCTGCGGGTACCCGGGGCAACTTGGCAAGTGCGCCAAGGCGCTCAAGGTGAAAATGCAAAAGAGCGTGACCGGCACCAGGCTCATTAACATGTTGTCCAAGCCCAAGAAGGACGGCACCTTCAGGGGGTTTGCGGACAACAAGGACTTGTTCCTTCAGATGTACGCATATTGCAAGCAGGACGTCCGGACGGAGCGGGATATATACCATGCCCTGCCTATCAAGGAGATCACGCCGCAGGAGCGGCGTGTGCAGCTACAGACGTGGATCATGAACCGTCGGGGCCTGCCTATTGATGTCGTCAGCGTGGACGCCATCCAGGACACCATCCGTCGGTACGTTAAGCACCTTGATCAGATCACCAGTCTGCTGACCGATGGGCGCCTCATTTCAACCCGGCAACGGGACGCCCTGCTTGAAGAGCTCGAAGTGAACCTGCCGGATCTTCAAAACGCCACGGTGAAAAAAGCCCTGGAAGGGGAGCTCTCCGAAAAGGACCGGAAGCTGCTGGAGATCCGGAAACAGATCAACCACGGCTCGATTGCCAAGTTTGCCCGGCTGCAGCAGATGATCTGCAGGGACGGAACGGTCAAAGACAACATCCAGTACCATGGCGCCAGGACCGGCAGGGACGCTGGAAGAGGTTTTCAGATTCAGAATCTTCCCAGGCGGCATGTTGCGGACCCGGACCTGTTCATGGAATTGTATTCCAGATTTGGAATACGGAAACTGGACCTGATCTTTCCGATCCTGGAGACCGCTTCTGCCTTGATCCGCCCCTGTGTCATGGCCCCCCCGGGAAAGAAACTGATCGTGTCAGATTTTTCCCAGATCGAGGCCCGGGGTGTCGCGTGGACCACTCGGGAGATGGACATCCTAAAAGAGTTTGAAGCCGGGGTGGATCCGTACATCGCCCAGGCCAGCAAAATGTACGACAAACCCATGGAAGAAATCCAGAAAGGATCCATTGAGAGGCAGTATGGGAAAATGGCCGTCTTGCTCCTCGGGTACCAAGGGAGCCACAAGGCCATCACCCGTTTTGCCGAAGCGTACAAGCTTAACATCGAGCGGAAAGAGGCGGCCGAGGTGGTCAAGAAGTTCCGGGGATCCCGGCCGCGCCTGGTGAACGCATGGTACAGTTTTGCACAGGCGGCCATGGCCGCAGTAGAAGCCCCGGGAACCCAGCAGATCGTGCCGGATTGCGCCCCTGCCGTGTTTCAAATGCGCGGACCTCACCTTACCATGCGTCTGCCTTCAAAGCGGCTCGTGTGGTATCCTGAGGCGCGGGTGGAAGAGGTTACGGTGCGCTACGAGGATGCTGAAACCGGGAAGATGAAAACTTTCACCGCGAACGCCGTTACCTGCATGGTGATCGATTCCATGACTAATTACAAATGGGTTCGAAAGGGTATGAGCGGCGGGAACCTTTTTCAGAATTACGTCCAGGCCATCTGTCGGGACATCCTGATGGAAGCCGTGCTGCGTTGTGAGGCTGCCGAGTATCCGGTAATCGGTCGCGTTCACGATGAGGTGATCACCCTGGTGCCGGATAGTGTCATGTATTCCCTGGTGCAGCTTAATCAGATCATGTCAATTCGACCCAAGTGGGCCTTGGATTTTCCGATCAAGGCCGATGGATATGAGAGTAAAAGATATAAGAAAGATTAAACATGGAATGGAAGCCTTACAAGTACCAAAAAAGAATGGTACAATACCTTATAGATAACCCACAATATGGTTTATTTGCCGATATGGGCCTCGGAAAGAGCTGTTGTGTGTTGACAGCCTTTGACCAATTAAAGTATGACTGCTTCAAGGTAAGGGCTATGTTGGTTGTAGCCCCACTAAGAGTTATCAAAACTGTGTGGCCTGAAGAGATACAAAAATGGAATCATGTTAAGCATTTAAGGATAGCTATCTTGCACGGCCCACATAAAAAAGCTATCATGAAACAGCGAGCGGATATATATGCAATCAATTATGATGGACTTAACTGGTTGTATAATGAACTGAAACACAAAAACACTTTTGCCAGTCCTGTAGACATGATCGTATTTGACGAGTCCACTTACATCAAAAACGTTTCAGCCCAAAGATCCAAGGTCGCTCGGACTTTGGCGAAGATAATACCGCATCGTGTGATTCTTACCGGCACCCCGACGCCCAACAACATGTTGGATCTTTGGCACCAAATTTTCGTACTGGATTTTGGAGAGCGTCTTGGAAACTCTCTTTACGCATACAAGAACCGATATTTTTATCAAGGAGATTACAATGGCTACCGCTGGGAACTTCGCCGTGGTTCAAAAAAGAAAATCGAAAACAAGATTCGGGATATTGTCGTTACGCTCTCCTCCGAGGATTACCTGGATCTTCCGCCGGTGACGAAAAATATCATAAAGACAGAGATGGATGAGATTCAGTTTCGCAACTACAAAAAACTGGAACGAGAATTTTTCCTGCAGCTCGATGAAGGGGAAATCGAGGTCTTCAACGCCGCCACGTTGTCCATTAAGCTGCGTCAGTACGTCCAGGGCTTCATGTATGGTGAGGGGGGTGTCTATGATATTCATCACGTAAAAACGGACGCCCTGCGCGAAATCAGGGAACATACAGCGGATAATATCCTGGTCGGGATCCAGTTCAAGTATGAAGTCGACATGATCCGGAAAGAGTTCGGGGATGTCCCGGTAATCAACAGCGAAACCAAGACCTCGGACACCATTTGGTACATCCAGCAATGGAATGAAGGCAAGATCCCGATGCTCGTGGGCCACCCGGCATCTATGGGCCACGGGCTCAATCTTCAATCCGGCGGCCACACCCTGGTGTGGTTCGGATTGGGCTTCAATCTTGAGCATTATCTGCAGATGAACAAACGGATTCACCGGCCCGGGCAAACCCATCCGGTAATCATTCATCACATCCTGATGAAAAACACCATCGATGAGGCCGTCATGGGCGCCATCAACAACAAAGCCCGGAGCATGCGCGGCCTGCTCAAGGCATTGAAGGAGTGGAAACATGAGGCCGGAAGAGAAAGTTGAAGCCTATCTCAAGAAACGTTGTGTTGAAAAGGGATGGATGTGTGAAAAATTCGTATCCCCTGGAAAGTTTGGCGTGCCAGATCGGTTGATTACATTGCCAGGTAATCGAATGTATTTAGTCGAAGCGAAGTCCGAAAAAGGAAAGCTTACTGCTCACCAAAAAAGGGACCACGCTCGTAGAAAAAAATACGGGGTGCATGTGTTCGTCGTTTACAGCAAAAAAGATGTGGACAGGGTGGTTAACACATTAAACTTTATAGTTAAGGGGTAGCGTTATGAAACATTACACTTGTTCCGGTTGCCGTTTCAACAAGGTGTTACATTACTTAGAACCACCAAGTCTCTACACTAAAACACGAATGGTTGAAGGCGGTAGTTGCGTACATCCTTTAATGGCCTTTACCGGTGAGAGGTACGTTTACTGCCACTTGTGTTATGATTGGGAAAACCCCATGATGGAAAGGGAGAACTATGAGCCTAGACCCGAAGTCTGAATACTATGACGTAGGTGGAATTGAAACTATTAACATTATTAAGGCCAAGCTCACGGAGGAACAATACATTGGATATCTTCTTGGGTGTATTATTAAGTATGGGTGTCGTCTTAACTGGAAAGGAAAGGCCATCAGAGACACTGAAAAAATCGGAACATATCAAAAAGAACTTCACCGAGCGTTGCAGGCATATAAAGAAAAAGATGCTACAGCCGTTCGAATGGAAGTACATCTGCAACCACCCGTACCTAAGCACGAGACGTTTAAGCGAGGTATTGGGTCATCCAGCACAACTGATAAGTGAGGTTAAGAACTGACTGAACTTACCAACCGTTCAGTCTGAATGGACCTACAAATGGGAAGTAACTGATTTCATTGACTCAACAAGGGAGATATGGGAATATGGATTTAGATATCAGAAACGATAGAGTGGTAAATGTTGGAGACAATGTATGGGTAGATAGATATGGCCATCCTCATCATATTGAATCTATGACAGACTCTCATCTGTATTATACTCTTAGAATGATCTGGAATCATTCAGCCCCGGAAGAATTTAAGTTTCGTCCGTATATCAAATACTGCTTCTATAAGGAGTATTATAGCCCGAAGCGTCTTAAAAAACTAATACCGATTATGATTAACGAAGCCTTATCACGGGCATCAATGAAACCTGAATGGAAAAAAGATATTGAGTACATGGTAGCTGTCGCTCAGAAAGATAATGTAAAAGACATGAAAGTATTACAGGGGTAATATGAACACTACCACAGTAAACCCAATTTTTAAATTACTTAATTTTAAAGAGACTGACTTACCATATACCGTTATCATGCATAATAAACTGGAGGCTCAAATGGAAAATGAAAAACTGATGGAAGAGACGGTGGAACATTGGGAGGATATTATTGATGAAATTAAGCACCTTCCTATCCTTAATACCAAGAACCCATTATGCACCAAATACTTCCACACTGTCCGATGTTCGGATAACTGCCCCATCAAAAAAGACACTGGTGTAGATTTTTGTGGCGGTACTTCTTGGAGCGTGGTGGACAAAGCCAGAAGGAATTTAGTAGACGCCGCCGAAGACTTTAGGAACTACTTGAATAAACTCTGAAAGAAGATGGGAGTTCAACACAAAGCAAGACTAATCGAAGCAGAGTTTAAAGGGGAGTACTGCCACATCACATGCCCGCATTTACATCTGGGGAAAATTAGCTGTACCTTGTTTAACCACGGCTTAGTAAAAGAAACAGATAGGAAAGTAAAGCGTTGTGAATACTGCACTCATATATTCGGAGGTAATAATGGATAACCATCGTATAGTAAACATCAATGGTGAGAGGTTTGAAGTACAAATCAAACCGGAAATAGCCGAGGACTGGGTGGACTACGACTATTTAGGCCATGAGCTACTTGGTTCTATCTTCAGTGAAACACTACGTGACTTGTTCTGGAACCGATACATCGGCGCTGTTAGAGCGCAGTTAAGGGAGGGGGAGAAATGAATTCATACATTATATACGTTATTCTCATTCTGGATAACGTTCGAACACTGTTCTTTATATGTTCTATGATTTCTGTAGTAATACTTGTAGCCATTAGTATAGGGTTACTTGATACAGACTTAGGAATAGCAGCTGAAATAAAGGCTAAAAAGGCCCTTAAAAAAGCCTTTATTGGAGCCTGTATCTTTATTATTTTACTTACTTTTACACCAAGCACTAAACAGGCAATAATTATGATGGCGACGCCTAAAGTAATTAACAATGAGCAGATCCAAACTATATCTAAAGACGCCCTGGACCTATTGGAACAATACATAAAGAAAGCTAAAGAAAAAGATGAATGATATTAAAAACATAAGATGTTGGTATTGTCAAGCAATAATACCAATTGAAGGCTCTCGTAAAACAATAATAACAAAAGAGGGTCATACTGCAAGAGTGTGTAAAAGGCGTTATTGTAACGAAGTTGCAGATAGAAACGAAAGGAAATTTAAAAAGGCCATCAATAACCAACACCCGTCTGAGGGGTTAGTCAGCCCCGAGGGTACAAACCAAAAAGGGAGGCCGCCAAGAAGTAAAGGCTAACGAGTACGAGTCGAAACGGGATCAGTGCCGCCGGATCTAATGGCCGCCCGGCGGCACAACTTACAGGAGAAAATTATGGATTTAGAAAGTTTTGTGATGACCTTATTTTTAATGCTAATTGCTCTAGTACTAATTGGAGCACTGATAGGAGTAATTAGTCTATTCATTTCTTGTGGTCTGGATATTTTTAGAGACTACTCTACTAATCAGCAAAGGAACAAGAGATGAAATATGTTCTGTTAATAGCTTTGTCCCCATTATTCCTTGTATTAGCGAAGGTATTTTTTGGGATAGTTGGTAGGCTTGTTTCTCTCGGTATTGAATTTGCTAAAGCTATCCTATACATCCTACAGCGTAAGTGGAGAGAATCATGGGAAAACTCACTGAAAAAGAAGCTAAAATCGTAAGACTACACATGGAGTTTCCATCACAGGATCCGGTGACTTGGTTCGAGGAGGTCCTTCTTATTGCGGTGATTGTCCTCTCTATCATCGCCACCTTCGTAGTCTATGCTTATGGCGGTCAAGATGACCCGTGGACTACCAGTATCAATGAAGGTGCTGTTGGAGTCTATGACGATTCGTGGACACAGGGCGTGAATGAAGGAGCGGTGGGAAAGTACGACGATCCGTGGACCAGTGGTATCAATGAGGGTGCTGTGGGCCACCACGACGACCCGTGGACTACCAACATCAATGAAGGGGCGGTGGGAAAGTACGATGATCCTTGGACTACCGAAATAAACGAAGGGGCCGTCGGTCACTACGACGACCCCTTCACGCCCAATGTTAATGAGGGGGCTATTTATTAATGACAGATAGAAAGGCGTTGTTGGCCAGCGCCTTTCTAATTCAAATTGAAAGCCCCTGATACCGCACCAACAGAAGTTGGTGCTTCTTTATACTTCTCAAGGTCAAACCCGGCCCTGATCCAGTCATTGACAACGGCAGCAGTGAATCTTGAATCCCAACTAAACCTATCCTGTTCCCGACATTTAGCGATAAACCCATCAATAGTCGCTGGTGTCTCTCCGATATAAGTCATGTAGGTGTCTATATCTCTCGTGGGATCAGTGAATGTCTGTTGTGCCCATGACGATCCTGTTTCACCGATCCACGATACCCATCCTGCATAATCTGTGCTTACACCGTTAGTGTAAAATAAATCGTTCCCAGCATAGTATTTATTTCCGCTAAAAGAGTATTCGCTTCGACAGTCCCAACCTGCGTAAGCCACCCCTGATGTGATTGTTATTCCTGGAAGTTGAATAAGGTTATCTTTGAATACAATATTCTGCGAATCTATAGCTCCATAACTTATATTTATTGGTCTTTTCTTCCCTGCGTTATAAACTACATTACTTTGCCAGATTACATCTTGAGATGTCCGATAACCTGTAGTTAAACATTCCGCTCCATTTACATTACCATAGTTCATTATTAAATTGTTTGATATTAACCCATTCTGAACCAACCCGCCAAGCGTAATGCCGTTACAAGAATCAATATCTAAATAATCCGTATCAGCCCCGTTGGTAAACACAGTATTTATATAATGGAAGTCTGGCAAGTGATCGTCATACCCATCGTCAGGAAAATTTCCTCCCGCCTGAATAGAATCAAAACCACCTATATGCAGATCATTATTAAACCTATGCTGGATTGTCATCTCTTTTCGAGAAACTTTTATGTTTGAAGCTGACGGATAAACTGAAACATTTTCATCTGAATCAACTATTTTGTTTGACGATAAATACATGGAATGGTTAAAGATTGTTGCTTGACCATCAGTGGCGTCCTCTCCAGCATTGGTACTTGGTATCCTCCATCCACAATGAATAAAATAATTCTGATAAAGTTTAAGACGTGTAATGTGGTGTGCATAAATGCCTTGTGAATGAGCGTCGGTGTCATAAGAATCGGCAAACGTATTTCGTCTTAATTCGATAGAAACATCAGAGGTTTCAGCACAATCTAAATTAGCTCCGATGGTGTACCATCGGAACTTGCACCCTTCAATCAAAATACCATCAATATTTTCTGTAGGAGCATAGATAAAAATGCCTTCTTTTCCACTAATAACCGTTCCTCCATCATCAGGGTTGCGACTTTTGCAATAAAAATCAAGCCCGAACAGAGCGATATAATTCCTGTTTTGTCCTATATAAACGGCTTCGCTCGACAAGTCTGTGGTATTAAGAATCGGACAATCACCACTTCCTCCATAAGCCCCAACAACCAACGGCTCTGTAAGTGATCTTCCAGACTTGTTGATACTTATAGAAGAACTTACTATCCATGTTTCTCCGCGCTTAAACAGAACCCAGTCCGGGAAACCGTCCCTTACATTAGCAAACGCCGCCGCAAAAGTAGCATAAGGCTTTATCGTACCTGTTGGATTAAACGGGTCGGATCCGATTTCTGGATCGCTCGGTAGGTAATATTGCGCGGTAGAATCATCTCCAGAAGAAGAGACATATATAAGGCGCGTGTCATTCGATGCCGTGAATATTGTCCACCCGTTTACATCTCTTGGTAGATTCAGGAAAGCAGACCATACAACAGACGGGCAAAGCAGTATTAAAAAAAGAATGATCCTCATTTTGATCCGCTCCACAATGGGTTGGTAGAATAAACATGAAAATTGTCAAACGTAACAGTGTTGATTTGAGATCCAAAAGCGGCAATGTTTATTCCGAGTTCAAGCCTATATAAAGTAGTAAATGGGTTTGTTGTTATATCTGACATAACACAGTTACCATAGCCGACAATCTCCCCCTCTATTAATCCATCAGGCGTCACGTCATCGGTAGAACCCTTAAAGTGGTAGTGGACCGTATATACAGTTCCGGCAACAGGGGTGAAAGGCTGGTCACCGGAGCAAATTGGTTCGCTTTTAGATCCATTCACATAACCCCTAAACATGTAAGACGCAATGTTGCCGGCACTATTGATGTTAAATTGCAGTATGTCGCTCTGCCCACTACCTGTATAAGAGTATCTTCCAATGTACATAGTATTAGAAGGCTGCCACCCTGTATCTGACGAAAATGATATGTCAAACTCTATCCAAAACTCTGTTAAATTTCCGGAGACACCTTCCAATACCAAATAGGCAGTCTCTGTATCTGCTTCCAATGCTACATCTAATGCGTTATTATTTACAGACATTCGTCCGGCAGAATCTACTAACACTCCCCATTCATCCGGACACCCTCCAACCCCTTGGCAGGTAACATCCGTAGGATCGGTGACATTATCCCAGTTTGTAGCGAAAGCATCTGTTGCTGAGGGCTCTTCAATCTTTTCGAATGCGGTACCATTATGCAGATACTTAGAGGCAGGTTTAAAGCTTGTGCCATCATGCACATAAGCTGTATCCGGCACGAACGTTGTCCCGTTATGCTGAAACCCCCAAGCCGATGAAACCAGTAGGAAAAGAACACTAATTAATCTGAAAGCAAAGATCATTTTGTACCCCCGTTTCAGATGCGCAGTCTGAACTTACGATGATATTACCTACCTGACTTGAAGCAGGTGCACCCACCTGAGCCGCCGTCACTTGATGAGGGTTGCTCGTATCGCTCACATGACTGGCTGGCGCGTACCCACTGCCATCAATACCGATGATCGGGTTGGCCGGATCAGAATTGTCAACGGTAATGGGAGCCGTGCCCGTTACACCCTCAACCCCGCCTCCACCAGCGCCGGGGACATCGACGTTCTGCGTGCCGTCGAAATAGCGCCAAGTCTTGTCAGTGCTATTGTACCACATATCGCCCTCAGATGGCGTGGTTTTGTCGGTAGTGTTGAAGGCCCCTACCGAACGATCACCGTCGGCGGCCGTAGTCTGAATCTCCCCAGTCCGCACGATAGGAGCATCGAAGATACCCGTGGCGGGATCGTATTTCAGATTGGTATCACCACCGAACCCACCGGCGCCGTCGTTGTACTGAACACTTCCGGTCTCACCACCGGGGGAACTTCCGGCACCGCCTTCATCAGCCGCCCACTGGGTATCATAATCGGCATCAGATACCTTTTTAAGCACTTGGTTTGTCGTTCCACCAGCGGGGATTAAACGGCTCCTCGGTTGTGCGGTAATGTTCCCAGCCCCGTCGGAGTCTATAATGCCGTCAGCGGCCCGCACATCAAGCGCAGTGGTATGAGCCTGTTCTATCTGCTGTTCAGAGTGGGAAAAATCCGCATAAGCCCATGCGGGAAACAGTAGAACAATCACCAAAATAAAAAATATCCGTTTCATTCGTCATCCTCCGTTTTAAAAAGCCACGTCACCGCCGTGGTCGTTAGGGTCATCATCGCCGTGGCCGCGTCTTGAATCTGCATAATATAAAGTACCATCGTGGCGACAATCAGGATCACTGTCACCACCACTCGTACCTTAAGCAATTGGTACATTTGATCGCGCATCATGACTCCGTACTGTAAAGGGGCTGGCCCGTGTTGTCGTACAGTCGCACACCGTCACTATCATAGAGCGGCAAGTGCGTACCCGTTGAAGGCTTAATCGAAATACGATCAACGATGGCATTGCATACGTTTCTAATGCTGAAGATGCCAAGTGTCCCAGTTCCGGGATAGGTCAAATACAAGTAAAAATCCCCCGCGCTATGGAGATATTCCTCCACCACACCACCTTGCCCGAAACCAATTGTTCCCGACATCGGAGACCGTAGGGTCACGTCCACTCGATACTCCCCAGCGGCTGGGATAATATCCTGCGATTGCCAAAGCGATACTGAGCCATCAGCCACAAGGTGCAGACCGTTGTTGACATTCTCGAAATAGTTGTTGGCATCAATCGTTCCGCCTTGATACCATGACGTAGGTTGTACATCACTATCCCAGTAATAAAAGCCACCATTGGTAAGCAGGTTATTGGGGTCAGGCATAATGCGGAAATTCTGTAGCGCCTTTCCATCCGGCACCAGCCAATCACGGGCGATGATCCCCACTCGGCCTTCGTCCAGCACCGTTGTCGTCCCGGACCATTCGCCCAGACCGTCCACCCGAACCTTCGCGGTATTACCCACCACAGTAAACTCACACAACTTGCCCACTACGTTGGCCACTGCGGGGCCGGTAAATACATTGGTCCAATTCGGGCTACGCTCCCAGCAGGTCAGGTTGCCATTATACATGGTCACGCCAACCCAATAGTCGAAGCTCGTCATACGAGCCACTAACTCGTAAGGCTGGTATTGATTAGTATCACCTGGCGCCAGCAGGATAGCCGACACCCCAACGTCAACCTCGGTCAGATTGGTGTAAGCGATGCACTGATCGGGGACGTCACCCTGATTCAAAAACCAAATGGCCCCATCTTGATCCAGCCGGGTGTTACTATCCCCTGCTCCGGTAAGGTTCGTCCACAATGGGTGCCGTTCGATTGGCTCATAATCCTGTGGCACTTGTGGGATGAACTCCTTGATAAGCACCGGCTGGATAACCGGCTGTATTATGCTCTGTATAATATTCATATTAAGGCCCCAAATAAACTCTCACGTCTTCCTCAATATTCACCGCCCTGAATCGAAGTGCCACTGTGACGTCCGGAGTAGAGATGGTGAAGGCCCCGACTTGACTGTTAATAGGAACCCACTTACCCGATGCCACTTGCATCTCGGTAAAAATATGCCCCTTGCCATTCCCCTCCACCATCGCGGTAGTCACCGTAGACGCGGGGTTGTACGTTGCCGATATTAAACTGCTTGGTGTAAGAACCTCATTCAGCGCCATTACTTTTTCCTCCTTCTGTTGTTTGCTACGGGACAAAGACCCGCTCTCGCCCTCGGTCCCGTACCGTTTCGGGGACCGCGCCTGGGCCTCCGCGTTGTTCGTCGTATCACAACTGCCTTTTTCTTAGCCATTATTTTTTCCTCCGTTTGCTCTTCCCCTTGTACCCGTTAGCGTAAGCGGCGCGGCCCTGCCTTTCTGCCTGTGCCTTCGTCGGATAAACCTTGCCTTTACTCCCCCACTTCCAACCGCCTTTCACCTTTCTGACTGGCATAAGCACCTCCTCCCTCTGAGAAGTATTGACCGCCCAGCACTTTCTGGGTCTCCGTTCTATTTATTTCCTCACAACAAAACTTAATCACATTGTTCACTCTATCTTCAAGCGCGTTTAAACGAGCATTCATTGTTGTAATGTAAATCACCGCTCCGAACAGCATGCTCAAAACGCTCAGTCCGATGGTAATCCAAACCGAGGGGTGGGTCTTAGTCATTATTTAAACCATACCACGTTAGGGTCCTTATTAGGGTCTACATCAATATGGATTAAGTGCGGTAAATGTGGGTATAAGCCGATACGTGTTACCCCAAAATGTAATGCTGAATCGATTATCTTAAATCTTGCTCGTGATCCAGAAACCTTAAGGTCAACCGCATACCCCCTTAAATGTGCAGAATTTTTAACACCGCCCACTTCAGCATTATGCCGCTTACACCGCATGGCACTACGTATAATGAAAGGGATATCTGCGTATTCACGCATCTCGTCTAAAAGCCGTAAAAAATCCCTATCCATAGCCTTGAATCCAAGACCGCAACCACAACGTCAATTAAAGTCAGAGGGTTTGAAATATCGCATCAATTTAATACCTTAGATTCAACATACCTTAATCGTTGATCCAACGAATTTAATCGGGCTTCTTCTTTCTCTTCCATTCGAAGGATATACTCTTTTAACCAATCTTGACTCGATTCAATCCGTTTTAAACTTTCCAGAACCACCGCAGTTGCTTGTTTACTCTCATTCGCTGAAACCTCACAAGCTAATAATCGGCTTTGGCTTGTTGCATATACTGCTCCAATTACACCACCCATTAGTCCCAAACCAGTAAGCACTATAGCTATGAATTGCCATAAAGTAGGTATCTTAGCAATACGATCTTCGTCCATGTAACGCCTTTCTATGGAATTACGACTGGAATGTTATAAGGTGCTTGATAACCAGTGCTTCTCATCGCAGCATTATCGGCAGAAAAATCTTGGGATTGTCCGATAACGCCCACATTCCCTTGATTATGAGAGTTAGAAGTATCACGTCCACCACCACCAGACCCACCAGAAGTGCTACTATTACTTTGCCCCATGTTAGCTTCTTGCGAATTGTATGAATTAACATTATAATGCTCGTTCGTAGTCGAGTTATTAACTGTTGTTGGCGCATTCGCCACAGCCGTAGCCGCTCCATACTCTCCCGCTTTTTCGATAAGATAGCCCCCATAAGCAGCCCCGGCAATACCCAAAGCCACAGGTAGAATACGGAAAGTACCATCAGCGATACGCTCACCAATAGTAGGAGCAGGGGATTTGACTTCGCGTAATGCTCTTGATAGGGCATAGGGATCCTCCCGGTCGTTGAACAGCATCATCATTGCCATAACCTTAACAAGCTGATTGGTTGGTGTATCCGGTACCTGATACCCCGTTACTACAGCTTTTAAAAACTCCATCTTCAACTGCAGTTCGGCCTGCCGTTCTTGCGCTCGTTCCTTGGCAATCTCTTTCATCGACTGGTAATACAGATCGTGCCGGTCTGTGGATGAAGCACAACCCGCCATTGCCAGTACCAAGGCCAACAAAAGAAGTTTTCTCATCTCGGTTCCCCCACTAAGGTGCCGTTATAAGTTACCAGACTCCCGTTGTAAGTGTAAACTTGCATCCCTGTAGGAGCCTGCCCTTCCTCAGCAATAGTGAATTGCACCACATAAGATGTAGTGTTCGCGTTACCATTCTGGTCCTGACACCGTACATAGAAAGTATGCTCTTGACCGCAGGCCAAATCAGCTATCGGCGTTGAATGACCAATACCGCCCGTAGTGGCAAAGGTGTGAGTCATAGACGCATAGTCTATATCCAGTTGGTCCCATTTGCAGGAGGCAAACTCGTTTGTGTCAACGGAGATAATGACATCTTCTGGATTTGACGTACAGCTAACCGTACCAGTAGGCTTACCATTGCTGATAGTCGGCGGCAATACATCTTCACCAGAAGCGTATTCATAGGGTCCTATATCCCATGCGGACCCCTGCGGACGTGCAACACCATCGAAGTCAAATGCGAAATCAGGTCGGGTAACACCCTTATCCACGAAGGGACTCTGGTCTGTATAATGGAAATCGGCGTTTGCCTCATCAACAAAATAAGGCTGACCGCCGTTCACACCATTAGGCTCATTAAACTCCAGCTTACCCTCATAGTTATAATCCGGCCCTTTGGAAACATAGTTATAATCAGCGGTGAAATTGATGTTCGGCGTGGTCGCGTCTATGCCATCCGTCCATGAATAATAACCGGTATCCTCTTGCCCTGGGTAAGAAGCACAACCAATAAAAATGTTGTTCAGAATGGTGACATCGTGTGACCACCCATAGTCATGAGTGTCCAAATCAATAGCTTCGGCTCGGAGCAAAATAGGGCCATCGGTGTTGTGCCCTGTGTCATAGAACAGGTTATTCTCCCATATCACATAGGGCATAGAAGCCTGAGCTACTTGTCCTACACGGACGAACAGGTTATTCCTCCATGTCCAATGTGAATGATTTACCACACCCTCACGGTTCTGGAGCATGGAAATCGAACCGCTTGAATCATGGACGTAATTACCTTCAATCAAGACGTTATAAGATTGCTCACCATTGCTGTCATATATCTGGGTGAAATCCGCGTGAAACCCCCCTTCGTCCATCCCTACAATTTCGTTCCCACGGATAATGAGGTCATGTCCAAAGGGCCTGAAAATATCGCAATTAGAATTATGATCGAAGAGGTTGTTTTCATAAAGCACGTTATAGGTTTTCGTACCCGTTTGCGTTATGACTATACCACCATCGGTGCCATCATAGATAAAGCGATTACTCCGAATAATGACATCATGGGCACCACCATCCGCACCACTATTAGCGGCTATAGCAAGATTGCGACCAAAAGTATTATTGATGAACTCCCACCAGCTTCCGTAATGGCCGTACACCTCACCGGTAATGGTAAGCCCCTCAACACGGATATAACTTGCCTGTGCGCTATCCCAGCTACCAAGAGTGAAGGTGCCATCTATAACAACGGTATCTCCGGGATTGGCCTTGAATGTAAACCACGCATCGGCAGTGCCATTCTGGGATGTATAGACATTCTCGGTATACGTACCAGACTTAATGATGAGCACATCACCAGCAGCCATCTGGTTTTTACCATAGGTGATGGTAAGATATGGATTACCAATAGTACCATCGCCCGTGTCATCACTACCATCTTTCGCAACGTAGATATCCCGTGCTAAGACAGGCGCCGCAAAGATAGCCAAAATAATAAAAACGATAAATAACTTTTTCATCTTAATTACCTGTGGTTGTATTAAAGCCACGGAAGTTATCATAAAATACCGTACCACCAGCAAAAGCCCCCATATTAATTGAGTCTATAACGGCGCTGTCAACAGCTACGTTAAGCCACTCTTCCGTTGGCGTTACCCCATCAAAATCGGTGATGGTATCCGAGTACCAATACTGAATAACACCATCCCCAGCGCCCGATGTACTTTCACGCTTAACCCTCACTCGTATATGATACCACGTGCCTTCTGTAACTACAAAAGTAGTGGTTGTACGAGTTACCGTACCAAAGCTAAAGTCTATTCTATTCGTCGGAAGATACACATACATATAACCTATTTGTGCATCTGCATTATCATAAAATCGAACCGGAGTTCCACTTGACTGGGGCACGTCAAAATTCCACCACCAGTCAAAAGTAACATCATCCACTCCACTAAAACGCTTTTTCGCCGTTGCAGTAGTATCAGTACCATAGGTGTGTAATGAATAAACCCCTGCATATGGCTTCGTATTGTCTTGCGGGCACACATCCCCATCTTTAGTAGCGGGGCAAACGATAGTCCCGGAAACCAACTCAAGCCCCGGATCAGTTTCAAAATCCATGTAAAACAAATCCCCAGTAGGTGCAACTGGAGGCGTACCCGTCTCGTATAATCCACTGGCATCCATAAGAATATTAGTTGCCGTGGGTGTGCCTACTGTAGCAAGGACCACGCGTTGATTAGCGTTAATCCCGTCATAAACTAAAGAGAGTGTCTGTTCTGTAGTGGTTAAAGTAACCGGAGAGGATAAAAAAGAGGCGCAATTTGTAAGATCTACATCACAAAGTTGAATATCAACAACAGCTTCTCCTGTATTCACTTTCCCCACAATATTTGTAAAACGCCACGGCTCAAAAGGGCGCATCCACTCATAAACCGTATCAGCCGCAGGAGACGAAACTGCTTTTTGCTCATACCATTTACCACCGGGAGGAATAGACCATTTGGTATCATAATCCGTATCGGAATTTTTAATTAGTACCTGACCTGTCGTACCACCACCAGGGATCAAACGTCCCTCGGGCAAGGGCTGCGCGGCCTGTACATCATCAACCGCCTGATCCACTTCCTGCCAAGTATTCTGTAATTTATAGGCGTGGCTGTTAACAGCGAATAGCAGTATCAAAAGCGCAATCAGTTTTTTCATTTTTCCTCCTAAGCTGGCGCAAGACCCACAGAAAGTAAAGTACCGTTCTCATCCTTATATTTCAAGCCATTATCTGCGGCGTCGACAAATAGTGTTAGGTTCGGAACAGTGGCCGCGTCTTGTGGGACAAAGGTGATATAGTCTCCACTGCTCTCACCAATTTGGTCTAACTTGGCGTCAACCTCACTCCCTTTATACTTACTCTGATAGGCCATTTCTATCTCCTGTTCATTGGTATTGACTGCCCGGCCTCTGTTTCCATCCGCTGTTTAATCGACAAGAACCGCTCCTTACTGTATTTAAAAGCGTATTTGTTCAGGGGAAAATGGTACTGTGTTTCATCCTCAAGAATGATGATTTTAAAACCCTCAGCACCAGTATCCCCTTTAACGTTCTTGATCTTCCGCCATCTAAACCAAGAATGGTGCTTGTACCAAACCGTGTACGTTATCATCTTACGCCTCCGGTTGAACCAGAAATACCTCAACATCTGGACCAGCACCGTATTCAGTTTTCATGGCGAAAATAACCGATAAGTATCGTGGAACGTTATCAAGGATAATTTCAGTTTCCCCAGTATCACCATGATTATGGGGGAGATCCCCACCACGAGAACCAGAAGTAGCGTAATTAGCCAAAGCGTAATAGGCTCCACCATACTGACTCCCCGGATCAATCGTAATATATGTTCCACCACCTTTCAAATTACTAAGAGGGTGATGGTGGTTCGGCATTTCATCCACCGTCAAAGTATGATCCTGAGTAGTATGTGAATGCAGGGTTGACATAGTGTTTGCCCCGCCCGGTTGGCCCTGAATGTTAGACCCCATTAAAAAACGGTCATCAGTAAGATTAGGGAGGAATCTGCCTGGCTGATTAAAAATGGGGGAGGCCGCATTTTCATATTCTGAACCATCGCATACCCTGTATCCAAAAGGCGCGAGATACGCTTGTGGGTTCCCAAGCACATCAGTAAAATTACCATTAGAACTGTCAGTAAAATAACCCCCTAACCATGCCATAATATGACCTACCGGAACTGTACTAAGAGACTGAGCCACTTGTGTAGCCCAATATTCAGCCCTATCAGCATCATTAGCGGCGGCCTGTGCAGACTGTAACGCCTGCTGTTCAGAGTTGGACGCATTAGTTTCTGAGGTTTTAGCGTTAGTCTCCGATACTGCCGCCGCATTAGCCGCATCAATGGCATTCTGTTCTGCGTCCTTAATGTTGGATACATCAAGAGTTAGCGCCCAATAACCTGCGGCGAGGTCATCTGAAAAAGAAGCCCCCGATATGTGCTCTACTTTACATATGTATATGTTTCCCGTATTAGGTTCTGTTATGTTATCCCCGGTATAATATTGAACCCCTGAAATCCACTCACCCCGCCATGAAGATGTCTGCGTCCCTTCTTCAACCGTAACTTCGAGCTGTTGCATCATCATGGTAAGCCTATCCATGTCCTGCTCTAACAGCTCTACGTTGAAAGCATCATTATTAACCCAATCGGTCTGATTCTCAATAGGAAGGACGCGACGAACTTCAAGCGCTCCTTCCGTGGCGGCATAAGTCAAATGACAAGTGCCCCCTTGATAATCAGAATTTAATGTAACCGTATAATCGATTCCAAGCTGTAATGGTGTAACCAGCCCAGAAGTATCCTGATGAGTTACAACGAGGTCCTCTTCTTTATATACCTTATAGCTGTACGAATAATCCCCAGGGCCGGAATACTGAAATCGTATATACGGAACTTCTACGCCAATAGTCATTACTTAACCCTCCTCGCCGCTGAATATGGGGAGACGCCCCCTAATTCGAGCGCTCCTCTTGCCGCTTCCCCTTGTCCGATATCACTCAAGCCTATGGCTACGTTCACCGCCTGGCGACCCGGAATACCCGCGTATTCCGTAAACGCGGCGACCTGCCTCAGCGCCCGCATGATGTCCTCATAACTGATATCATCCTTGGTGAGCTTCTTCAATCCTTTCGCTGTTTCCCCGGCGGGTGAAAAAATAGGAATGTCCCCCATTGATCGCCCGTAGTCTGTCTTTTCGATGATCAACGATCCCAGAAAGTCCGCCATTTGCCCCACAAGCGGAATCATTTTCAAAGGCGAGGTAAGTATTGCCTTGAGGTACGAACGCAGCGCCTCGTCGTCCGTTGACCCCACCTGGGACGCGATCTGAAAAAGAACCGGAAGTGCAACGGCGTACACGATGAATTGCTTGGCGGCTTCTTGGGGGGTCATGCGTTTGTTGATCGCAGCTTCCAAGGCCAGCATGGTCTTTTGAGCATACTGACGTGGAGATGTCGTGAACATTGTAAAAAGCTGCAAAAACTCGGGACCCTGCTGCGCCATGGACAGGTTTGTGAGGTCAGAAGATTGCTGAGTCTGCCGGGTCACGATTTCCATTTTGCGAATCGCTTCTGCCTTGGACATCCCGTTTTTCACAAGATAACGATAATATGAATAGCCCCCGGCATAAATAGCGCCCACGTCGCCCGCTTTTACAAACATCATCACTACGTTATTAAAACTCGAGGGAAGCCTCTTTGAAATGATCCCACCAAATTCCGAAGTCTTATAAAGCGCGGCAATATCTCGATCTATTGTTTCTCCGCGAGTCTTGATAAAATCCGACAGCTCATAAAGTTCCTGCATATGTTTCTTCGGATCCTTCAAGAACTCTGCCAGGCCGTCCATGAAATCCGTTACCGGCATTTCAGAAACGTAACCCACTGCCGAAGTAAGCTGCTTTACCATTGCCAAAGGTTTCATGCCAACCATGCCCCGAGCAAGGTTTGCTCTTATCGTTCTCGCCGCCCTGTTTAGCCAATTCTCATAATCAACTGACGTTCCACCCTTGATAATGTTCCCCAGGAGCTTATCCAGAACTGTGTAAAATTCGTCTCCATAGGTGTTCTTGATGGCCTTCTGAATCTCTTTATCCCGAAACACCATGTTGACTTCACGCATCTTGGGAGCAAACGCCTTGAAGTGCTCCATCTGCCGTACATAGAAATTGAATTTTCCTATGTCACTTCTTGGCTGTGTAACCGCTGTAGAACTTACCCGCGATTTTAAAGAACCCGCCCCTACCCCGCGATACTCTACCGGACGTAACTGCGCTAACAGATCATCGACCACGTTTTCTGCCGACAGCTTAGTGATGTCTCTTAATATCGGAGAATAGTTCTTGCGGCGTTCAAGGTTAGTACCGTAAATATATCGGTACACTTCGTTGATCTCATCGTAATATTGATCGTATATCGAAAGCTGTGTCTTTATGAACTCCAAGTCTTTCTCGTTAAGGTGTCCTAAGATAACCCGCTTATGTTCTTCTGTAAGGCCAATATCTTTCCACACCTTTTCAACTTCCGGGTCCTGCAATTCCATCCAAAGGTTTCTGAGCTCCGCATGCGTAAGATTGAGCGTGATCCGTTCTCCCGTAGCGTTGCCTTCCTTATCGATCACGTCCACAGTCAGGATCTGCTTTTTCCCGGCACGCTCCTCTTTCCAGAAATACCGCTTGGCAAGTCCGATTCGAGTTTCTTCATCCTTGCCCGCAAAACCATAGATCTTGGCCGCCTCAAGCATGATCTGACGGCTTTTATCCCTCATACCCTTACGAGACCCTACCTGGGCATCGATAAGCTCTGTAAACGTGCGTGCGGCCCCCTCGCCAATCGCGTCACGAAGTCCCATGTCGATTTTTTCCATGAGACCTGTGAAATCGTACAGGGTGTTCAAAAGCAGTTTGTCCCAAGCCTTACGAAAGGCGTTCACCCGGTTCTCATAGGCCCCACGTTCCCTTGGATCCAGCCCTTTTCTCCGGGCTACACTATCCAGGGACGCCTTGATTTTTCGCTTGGCGTCCTCGATACGCCGCATGGAATCCGCCAATTCCTGCGCGCGAAGTTCCTGACCGTAATCGAAAAACGTCTGCAGATCATCGTGCAGCGCCCTTAAAGCGGTTTCATCCATGTTCGGCATGTTGGCCCTGGTTTCCAACACCTGGCGTTCAAGCTTATCGTACCAGGTACCGTAATCCAATGGGATTTCAGCCGCCATTTTTTTGGCAAGCGCCTTGGCCTCTTTCACCGGCATGTTCATTATGCGAATGAGGTTATCTGCCTGTTCCTGAAAAGAAGCCGTGAACTTACCCTTGGGCTTACCGGACTGCTTTTTGACCTTCTGCCGCTTGACCAGTTTCGTTATACGGTCGCGCATCTTCGCTCTGGATTTGGTCTGTGCAGAGCGGTTACGAGCGCGTCTGACCATGGCTTTGTACTCGGCCTTAGCCTTGGCATAGCCTTCCTTGTTTCCGGCCCTCATAGCGGCTCTTGCGTCCGCTGCACGCCGTTTTAGCCCTTCCTTGAAGGCCACATACTCATCTACGTATTTTCCCGCCCTCGTAGGCGTTTGCCCAGTCGCTTCCCTGCTTTGGGTTTTAACCGACTTCTTGCGCGGGGCATATAAGGTCTGTTCCGTTTCCGCCTGCGCCTGTGCGATAACATGCTGATACGCTTTATCCCTTTGATTCGTGAGCATTTCGGCATAGAACTGTTCCATCTCCGGGCTTAAAGGAATACGCTCCCCTTTGAGCGCTGTGACCACATTGCCCAACCATGTCTTCAGCTTCTCAAATACCGTTCGCAGCCCCTTCGTTGGTGCGTCCCCGGTCGCCAAATACTCCGTAAAGCCATTCGCAAACTGTTCCTCCTTTTGCGTTGTCCAATTTCCGTCCTCTACCCCAATGGCTTTCTCAGCCGCTGTCAGCTCAGCCTCACTCAAGTCTTTTCGAAAAACGTGACCAAGCTCATGAACCACATCTGAAAGCGCCGTGTTCTGAAACGCCCGAATGATGGTCTCTCCATCTTTCACAAATTCAATCGCGCCCCCTTCCCCTTTTTCCCCGGGGCGCATGACAAGCTTGTGATCCTTGGCAAACTGCTCTTTGGTCCGATTGGTCGCCCTGGCCCGAGCTTCCAGGATCTTATCAACCGCTTTAGCCTGCTTCTTCGGTAGCACCGAACGCACCGATGCCATAAAATCCCCGTAGTATTCACCCTCCTCTCGGGCCACCGTAAGATCCCGATCGACCATTTCATCGATGCTTTCCTCGGACCCCGATGCCACTACCTGATCAAACTCCTGATCGTTTATGGGAGACTCTTCCCAATCCAGCTCCTGCTTTGCGCGTTCCACGGGGGTGATAGGGACAGCGGGTTGCTGTGTCCCGGTATCATCCACAACACCCGCTGCCCCTTGAGGTGGGGAAGGAGCCGCCGATTCCACATCCACCTCTGCCCCGGTAGCGTCCCGTAATTCCGTTTCCACAGGCGCCTGTTCCGTTTCCGAAATCGTCGCTTGCATCTGTGCCGTTTCTGAAACTTGTCTCTCCGCAGCTTTTCGCACCATCGTTTTAGCAGTCGCCCCAACGGTGTGCCCCGCCAAGCCGATACCCCGAGTAGCCCCGCCCATGATAATCATGGATGGTAAGATATGCTGCGCCTGTTGTAGCGTTTCTTTTCCAATCTGCTCTATGGTTTTGACATCCAGATTGGTATTCTCTCGAAGCTCGTTCGTAAGTTCCCGGGCATAATTTGCGCCCAGTTCCTGGGCAAAATTTTGGGTGAGTTCAACCGCTGTCTCCTCCACGCCGGTCTTAACCGCTCCGGCGCCAAGTTGAACAAGTTTTCCCATCAGCGTTTTCTCAAGATACTTCTTCGTAAAACCTTCCAGTACCTTGTTCGCCCCGGGTATCGCTTTAGCGAAGGTCCCCATCTGTAACTGCTCCAGCAACGCTTCAAGCGACCCGGTTACAATAGCAACCTTGTCTGCAGTCTCTGGATCTACCCCCTGTGCCTGCATGCTAAGAGAATGTACGCCTATCGCGGCTGTGCCATAAGTGGTTAAAAAACCAGTCCCAATCGCGGCTACCGCAGCCCCGATTGGTCCAGATATCATGGCACCGCCCAAAGCCCCTGTCGCCGCCCCTATCGCGGCTTCCTGGGACCCCGCCTGCCCATACGTATATCCTAAAGAACCAAGAATACTTCCCAGTCCTTCGGAGATATCTGTCATCCAGCCTTTTTTTACGTTCTCGGGTACTTTTTCAGACCCTTCCATCGGCGCCTGTGACGCGATAAAAGCCTGCAATGCCTCCTGTTTTGCCTTGTTATCCCCTGAAGCCATTGCATAAGTGTAGGCCCTGCCCGCTTCCAACATCTTGATATTGGAGTTAATTGAGTGCTTAAAATTCTTCGCGTGATACTCAACTGCTTCAAGGAGGGAATAGTCTTGTGGGGCGTCCTCGGGCTTCAAGTCCATTAAAGGCCCGATCTTGGAAGGGTCCTTTTCCCCCGTAAGCGACATATACGCCAACGCTTTTGCGGCGTTGTTCTGCGCTTCTTCGGAGTTCCAACTGGTGTAAGTGCCCTTTGAAGTAGGCACTTGATCCGGCATTTTATCTTTAAGGGAAGTGTCTTGCCAGGCGAACTGAGGCTCATCTTTAGGAATCTCTGCTATGAGAGAATCCAGATCATCCCCTTGTGGGGGTTCTTTCGGGATGTCGGCAATTACTGACCCGAGATCTTCTGTACTGTACGCGTCTTCCATTCGGAAAAGCCCTTTGCTTTCATGGCTCTGTTAATGAGCCTCATCCGGTCTGCTTCCGGCATCTTATCGATATTAGGGTTGCCTTCTCTTAACGCCTGCCAAGCTAATAGCTGATCTGTATTAAGCTTGCTGCCGAACGTTTTAAGACCTTCAGGCACCGTATTTAACGCCCATTCCTCAACCGTTTTTGGGGCGCCTTTGGCTATGGGGGATTGTGCAGGCCCCGGCTTTGTCGTTTTCATAACTCCTGACACCCCCGGCGCATTTACCGGCTCAGCCCCTTTAGGCACCCACTGATATCCACTTTGCTGTTCCGGCGTCTCCGTGAATTTTTTTATAGCCTGCACCCCTCTAAAAAGTTGTGTGATAGGTAATGGGGATATCGCCGTACCAGGGCTTTGAGAGAACAAATAGCTCTTTACCGCATCTACATACCTTCCAAACAGCCCTTGTTTTACATCCTGTCTTTGCAAGAAATATTCCTTATACCAATCGAGGCTTGTCTTATTTTTATTCTCTGGCAGTGCTAACCACGTTCTTGCTTGCTCAACCAGCGATTGAACAAGCAGTTCATTTTTGCCCTTATCCGGGATCTGCTGCCATCTCGGATCTTTTTCTATCCGTTCTCTGACATCATCCGGGGCTAAATTCTTAAAATACACCTGCCCTTCTTCAGACGACGGATCATAGATAAAATCTTTTGAAGTAACAAACTTACCCAACATGGTTTTAAGCTCTTTTAACTTACGCGGGTCTTGCTTTGTTACCCCTCCCCAAGCGTTCTTTCTTATCTTCTCCCACTGCCCGATATTTATTTTTCCAGCCGCCAAGTCCTCATAGACCTGGTTTTTAAATTGTTCTGTATTACCCATCGTCTCTGCCATAGACATAAGCTGAGTATAGCGCAGGTTTTGTTCGAGCTTTTGCTGTTTCGTTTCAATACCTTCGAGTTTTGCGTGTACCGTATTCCCAATTCCATACGCAAATTTAATTCTATCCGCGTCCCCTGACTTCATAGCTTCGTTTACCAAAGCGTCAAGCTCCTCGGTTGATTTTGCTTGCGTTGCTTTTGCTATAAAGTCTCCTTTCCATTTATTATTCATCAAGGTGTCTTTATTCTTAGACAGCGAAAGTAACTCTCCGTCTACAAAATCTCGCACTTCTGTAAGCGTCTCAAAAGATTTTACCCCTATCTTCCTTTCTCCGACGCCGAGCTGTAACGTGTCAAACATCGCTTTTGCTGAGTCATACCCTTTTCGGTACATCTCCCCTTTCAGCGCGTCCTTGATATTATCGATCACAACGGATCGCGCCTTGACAGGATCATCCGGGAACGCCTGATACACTTGGCCAATGTACGCATTGATGTCACCGAACCCGGCTCGACCGGCAATCAGCCCCTGCAAAATAACGGAAGACCCGGCAAACTCCAATCGCTTCTGATACGCAGCAAGCGCCTTCTTTTGCTCTGTCTCCTGCTCTTTCGCCAGGGCCTTATGGCTCTGCTGCAATTTGGAAGATAACGCAACCTCGGCTGTTTCTGGCAGGCTATCGCGCCGTTCCTGAAAATATCCGTTCGCCGCCTCCCACGCCTCCATTGGGGTTTTTCCCTGCATTCTGGACATGTCGATTATCTTGTCCAAGGCAAACCCCATTCCTTCCGTGAGAACCTTCGCCCGCTGCACCGGGTCTTGAAAAGAGTTGGCGTGATTGACCCATTCTCCCCAGGCGGTATTAGGGTCTTTTTCAAACCCCTTCAACAGCATCTGCCCTTCTACAGCTTTTGCCTGCTGCTCAGCCACCTTCATCTGCTTTGCGCGGTGCAAGGAAGCTCGACCAAGCTCATTACTGTAGGCTTTTTCAATCCGCAGCATCGCTTTTTGCCGCGCCCGAGGACTGAGATTGGCTAAGACTTCTGTCTTTTTCCGATACAGCGCCTTCTGATAATCGTCAAAACCATCTACCGCCTCCTTTCCTTCGGTCTGAAAATAGCCTTTTACCGGTTTACCCTGCGGGTCTTTTGTACCGAACGAGAGCTTATCTGCCTCATTCCCGAAAGCCGCAACCGCGTAAGTGCTATCTACCTGAGCTTGACGATCCTGAAAATCAAAAGCCGCTTTAGCAAACACCGCCGCAAACTGAGACGCGGATTTAATCGTCGTATCAACCGGTTGCTGAGGAACCGGAGTAGGCGTGTATCTTACATCCGCTCCCCTGATATTAAGTCGAGGCGCCTGAAAGCCCCTCGCAGCGCCGGAAGAAACTGTTATAGGCCGGACCCCGCCACCAATTCCTCCGGTATTTACCCCTTGCGAGGCCAGCTTGAAATTTAACTTGGGCATTTTTTACCTCGGTGTATTGTAACCCACATAGCTCGGATCATACATGGTTCCCTGATCTGAGGCTAACAGACTTGTCCCAGGCTGTGTTACACTCGGAACTTTATTAGCGTAATACGCGCTCACGGCTTGCCCCATAGAACTGAACAACCCCTGAGTAAGCGCATTTGTATTTTGCTGCTGTGCCGCGCTTAAACCAAACTTGGCCCCATACAAATCCGACTGAAGCTTATAAAGCGCGGATGTCGTTTCGGCTCTCCCTGATATGAAAGCGTTAGACAACTGCCCTATCGCTGAAAGCTGTGCATTGGCCGACGCTACCGCTGCCCCAAGCTGTCCCTCGTAGATATACTTTTGCGCTGTAACTTCTCCCTCCCAGAGATTTTGAGCACGTTTGTTCATAATATCCGCAGCACGAATATCAGCGTTATGCCGCACAACAAACGCATCAAGCTCTTCCTGTGTCTTCTGAGAAACAAGCACATCGTAATTCGAGCCTTCGTTTATCACCGTACCCGAAGCCGCCTGATTCGCTATGATGGCGCCCCTCTCTTGCTCACGCTGCTGCTCAAGAAGCTTAAGATCGAGATCCATCGCTTCCCAATTAAGCGCGAGATCTTCCTCCAACAGAAGATCGTTATACGCTGTAGCGGCTTGCACGATCTGCGCGTTATATTCCGCCGCTCCAGCGATAGCCGAAGATTGCACTTTTCCAGCCGCGAGCGCCATCTGAGCATTTACCATAGCAAGCTCATTACGGGCCGCTATGTTACCCAGGGTAGTATTAAACCCCATGTTGGCATTATACGTTGCCCACTGAGATTGCTGCCCTATAGAGGCATTTCTCTGTGAATACTCGCTTATAGAACTTATCAGCGAAATCGCCGCAGGTATCGCCATCCACCAACCCATAATGACTCCTTACTCGTTTACTTCTATGATGTCTACAACCCCGCGAACGGTTAATGGCAACGGTTGTTTCTGCCTTATAAAATACCTTATCTCCCTATCGTAGCCCCTTGGGAAATCATAAGATACAACTCCGGTATACAAAGGTACCGGTTGTCCCGTTAAATCACTGGGGACCCGGAAAGCTCTTTCTTCTTCGTACTCTCCATCTTCACTATCGTACCGGCCAATAAAAACGCCAAGACTATTATAAAAATCGATGTTCAAATACAATATCCGTTGCTCTCTTGTTACCGAAACCCCATCATTACTCGGCACCATATCAAGCAAAGGCCAAACTTCAGAAACGTAGCCCAAGCCAACAATAACATGCGAATATTCAGCGTTTAGCGCTATCTCTCCATTATTCACCAGCTTTTGTGGGTGTACGGTTCCGTCCGCAAGCACATCCACAAGCATCCCTTCCAAATAATCCAAGCCTGAAAGCTTTGTTATCGGGGGACCATTATATTCCGAAAAGGCGTCCATGAAGTATCCATCGGCGGCTTCATTTCCGTAAAAAGTGGTCTCCATCTTTTCGACGTAAAACTTGGTCTCTACCCCAATATTTCGCTGAACAATGAACCACACTTCATCTTCGCGTGTATCTCCCGGAATAACCGCTACGCTCCTGAAGCTCCCTACCGTCGTGTGCTGATGCCAACCTACAACCTTGTGCTGCCGCTGATAGGTCAAAGCGATTATCGCCCCATCCTCTCTAACGCACCACACTATATTGTCCGGCGTCTGCTGAAAGGCCCAGTCTACAATCGAATAGTCGTCTGTCATGTGCGGCGCAAGTACCGTCAAATCATTAGACTTGAACCCATCGTACGCATAATCATACACGAACTCGTTCACGCTTCTGCCGTGCGCCGCAAGAAACAACGTGGTGAAATTGATAACCTGCGGCTTCAACCGCTCCGAACCAATGTTGGTCTGCCGTTGGGCGAGGATATTCTTGGGCGTCAATGCAGGTTGAGTGGAACCAGTAACTGTCCATTCGTCTCCAAGAGTCCCCACATATAGCGCCCTTCCAGAAGCGATCCACTGGATCTTGTTCTGGGTCCCGGAATCGAGGGTGAACGTGACCGCCATATCGTCTGTGAGATTAGCGTTGTCCACATGGAACGAGGAAAAATCCCCGGCCATCGACATCCATATTGTCTGGCGCCGGATCCGGTTCGCACCAAACACAAGGCGCTGCTGGTGAAATGTAACAACCTCCGGCCAGCCGTTTTCATCACTCCAATCATCCGGCTGATCTGTGAAAGTCACCGAAATCAACTCCCAGCAGTCGTGTGAATGCCGCTTGATAATGTGCGGGTTCAGACCCGATTGCGCGAAATACATCTCATCTGCAGATTGCGCCCAATCAAAATTTTTAATGTCCCACTCAGCCGGAAGCTTCAAAGAAACAATATCCCCCGCCGCTGGCGGAGGATCTATCGTAATCCCCTCGGGACACTCCGTGGGAGGCGGGTCAGGATAAACCACAAGCCCATTATTCGCCCCGAACACCACCCTGGCAGAGCCGTCGATGTGCCGATAAAACACCATCACATAAGCCTGTGTCTCATCAAAAATGAAAGGCACAAGCCGTACCTCACCCGTCATGGTGTCCATGCCAATAGAGTTAAGATCGTAGATAAACCGGGTTCCCGATCTTCTGGCTACCGGCCCCTGAGTCTTGCACACCATATTCCGTAACTTATAGCACCCGTTACGATAACGGTTCAAATCAACGCGCATGTTCATACTGGGGCTCAGTTCCCCAGAAGTGAACGAGTGCTTAAGTCTGTATATTGCTGGCATAAAAATCCTGCTATGACCGCAAATTAGTGATTAAATCGAAATCGGGGAACACAAAAGTATCCCTTTCAGGATCTTCGTCCGCAGGCCTGTAATCGTTGCTCTGAGACGCATCGGCTTCCCATGCGTCCACTTCTTCTCGCATGTACTGTTCATAAAGCGCTTTTGTAGTAGACGAGCTTCTCGCAATAGAAGGCGCAAGCTTCACCGCAAGCAAGAGAGATAACAGGTAGGCAAAAGCGTCTGAAAACTGAGTGGGGGTTTCTACATTACGGGTATAATATATCTGCGCCCCTTCTGTCACGCGACATATAAAGGCCCCGTTTAAAATATCCCACCATTGCTTACTACCACGGGGATACAAATCCCGAACGATCTTACAATCGGCCGGGAGACCGAAGGCATAAGTGCCTTCTGGGGTGTCGATATCTTCAAGACGCTGAAGCTTCTTAAAGCCCCTCGCAAAACCCCAATCAAACTTGAAAAGCAAATAGTCTCTTACCAAGTCATAAAAAATTTCACATTGCTTTGCGCGTTTGTTGGATTCGCTAAAAGACCGGATAGGATCCGCACCCAAAGCCGCCAGCGCCATATTACAGATGTTGATTTTGCTATAAGCCATCAGATCACCTGATCGAGTTTCTGCTTGGCTACCGCTTCCGTGGCCTCATCCAAGGCCCTGTAGCGGCAATCAAGCAGCATAGCAATTGTTTTTTCCTTGCCCCGGTTACGCGGATTCTTCCCGTACACATCACGAATATAATCTTTGAGCTCATCCAGATCAAACTCTGCTTCAAGCAGCTCCTCTTCCCCGGCGGTGGCGAAATCGAGCTTATCCCCAACCTTACGAAAAAGAGGATGCTCTGCCTCCAGCTCCATAACAGCTCCTTTGTCTACCGTGATGATCCGCCCGCCTTTTCGGATTTGACATGTTCTTTCACATACGTATTTCATCAGAAGCTCCTATTCCAAAACTGCAAATAGCGTGTACGCGCCCCCGGTAATATCCCCCACCAAACGGGCCTTTATGTACCGCGAAACATTACTTGGAAGCGTAAATTTTATCCCCTTCGCTGTGATAGCGTTGGTACCAATGCCAATAGATACCGTGTGCCCTGAAAATGTGGCCCCATCAGGGGAATCCTGGATCTCCAAGTACCACCCGACTGTTGGTCCGAACTCCAATCCCGCTCCCTGGACCAACATGGTAATCAGTTTCCCTCTCCCCACTCCGGGAGACCCTACAACCCAGTCATACCCGGCAAGATCCAACACTGGTGTCTCCTGATCGTAGGGAATGTCCTCAAAAAGAACCTCTTGATCTAACATGGTTTTCCCCTTGTTTCGGGGCGAAAGCCTCTGCTCTCGCCCCGAATTTCATGAACCGCTGTTTTATTTCGCGGACTGCGTTCCGGGCATCACAATACCCGCCGTCCAGGTCCCGCCGGTTACATTCCCTGCAAGATTCAGCCGCAGATACCGCGCCACGTCCTGCGGAACCGTGAACTCCTGAGTCTTTCCAGCGAGGTCCCCAGTCCAGGTCCACAAAGCGCTGAAAGACGAACCGTCCGCGCTATCCGTAAGGGACAACCCAGTCATTCCGGTGGTGCCTTCGCTCACCGTAACCGAAATACGAAGGATCTCCCCCGGTCCGGCCCCAACAGCTTCCAGGTCCACATCGTTCGGAGTGCCTGCAACATCCAGGCCATCCGCAAACATTACAGCCTTATCGAAGATCATCTCGAACTCCTTCTTGTTCTTTGGTTTAGGTCAACTGCGCTTCCGTTTCCAGGATCGCGTTACAAGGCTTGATCGGGGTTCCACGGAAGGTCATAACGTCCTTGCCGAACACATTGGCATACCCCAGAGCCGCGTTGGATTTTTCCGTGGCAGCGATATCCAACATCGCATGGACACCGGCACTGGCATAGAAAATACCCCTTCCCGCATTGGTCTGCGGAATGGTGTAACGCGCCTTAATCATGGCCCGATACAGGTTCTGCTGCGCCGCCTGATCGTCCATCATGGACAGGTCCACGTTGGCAATACGAACAATGTACCTCCAATCCTTCACGCACAAACCCATTTTCCACTGGTAATGGGTCTGGTAGCCCCGGAACCGGCCGCCATCGTTATCGTACAGAGTAACCAGTCCGAGATCTTCGGACAGAAGCCCAACCTGAGACCCCTTGGGGTAAATGCCAAATACCGTGCGCTCTCCCCAAACGATGTACCACACCGAAGTAAGGGCGCCATCATTGGTCCCCCCAGCATCGATGACATGGTGGAGGTAATCAGACTGCAGAATCGCGGTAGGCTTATCAGCAGGCTGGCCGATCTTATCATAACGCGGCGCCAGTCCGAGGAACCGATCCGGGTACACAGAAGTGTCCCCATAAAAGATCGTCTGCGCCATGGCATTGGACATCCCTTCAATATGAGGCGCATCCTCAGAGAGCCGAAACTCTGCCGTATTACCATTGAGGTCCGCCACATCCTTGTCCACTTCGCCCCAGTCTTCCAGCATTCCGATGGTATCCTCGACCTGAGCGGTCTTACTTTTGGTCGGACGGACACCGTAATTGAGGCGCCGCCAAGTAGGTTCGGGAATATCCGAACGAACCGTCACCCTGTGACCAGTGGGAAGATTTGCTTCAATGATCGGAACATCCTCAAGAATCGGATTGGACTGGGCCAGAAGCTCTGCGATAGCTGCAATAGAGCCATCCGGGTCCATTCGTTTCGTAACGTTGACAATATTGGGAAGTTCATTTCCCAAATAAGGTTCATACGCCATTGTTTTTACTCCTTATTTGTGATTTGGAAACAACCGCTCCGCAAGCGATTTCTTTCCTGGTTTTGCATTTACGGCTGATTTAAGAAACCCTCCCTCTTTCATCGATTTCCCGATGTTGTAGAGAAAATCCAAAACCGCCGGGTGGTTTCCATAACCTGTCTGTTTCAGCGCCTCTGCCATTTTTCCGTCAGGATCATTCTGCTGCAATGCGCGTTTTGCAAGAGCCAGTTTATACTTGGCGTCGTCACCCCAATTTTTTACATGCGCTTCCCCCATTTTCCGCAATGCGATTGCGCTCGCCTGCTCCTGGGCCTGAGTGAAAGCTCCAAAGGTGCGAATCGTCTTATCCAACTGCTCCTGCGTCAGCCCTGCTTCACTTGCAAAACTCCCCAACTCTTTCGGCAGCCCCTCCGGAATTTTATAATCCTCCGGCTTCAGTACCTTCTGCTCCCCCCCTTTTTTCTCGGGGGTCTCCGGTTCTTTCGTCTCTTTCGGCGGCTCCGTATCTTTTGGAGCCTCCGAAGTCTCCGGAGCTTCCTGTGTCGCCGGAGCTTCCGCTTCTTTTTGTGGCCCAGGCGCTGCTGGTGCTTCCTGCTCCTGGGAAACGTCAGGCGCTGCCTGCTCCGTGTTCGACGCTTCCGGCGAGGGGTTACCTTCCTGCTCTCCCTGAGTGCCTTGTGGAGTGTTTTCAGGGGTGTTCTCATCCGTCATTGTTATCTACCTCCTTAAATTTTTTTGCTTCTTCCAACAGCATCTTCGGGTAGAAAGTGGGGTCTACATCTTCGAGGAACCCCAACATCTCCAACCCCACCGCTCTTTTACCCTCCTCATAAAATGTGCGCGAATTCCCACTAAACGTATCCGAATACAGCGGACACATCGACAAAAAATGCCATATCAAAGCTCTTCCCTGCGGGGTCTTTATGACATCCCTCGTGTTATTCACGAGATTCAGATATTCCTGCTCTTCCGGAGTTCTTTTCTTTGTCATAGCATCCCTAATTCAGCGCGTCCCTGTTGGCTTTCAACCAAACTATCTGCTGCATCCGCTTGAGCTTTCGCCGCTTGTGCCTGCTGCAGATCCAGTTGCCCCTGAAGCTGTGCCTGCGCCATGGCTTCCTGCTTCTGTCTTTCCGCCGCCATTGCCCTGGCCCTGTCTTGCCGGATCTTGTCTACCTGCTCCTGTGGTCTTAGTATCCCGATATTGACCCCCGTAATGTCCGCATACTCTCGTGCGGCGGCATCGATATCTACGTTGTCCATGATCTGCTGATCAAACTGCGCCGCCTGCCCAATAAAGGCCATGAAGCTGTTGATCCCCTGCAGCGCCACGGCCCTTTGCGCCGTGGCCAACGGGCTGATGAGGGTTATCTTGTATCCGTCATCCCCGATAAGTTCTGCAAGCGCCGGATCAAGCGGTGGCAGCATTTCTTTCCTGAGCATGATATTGAAACATCGCTCGATCATGGGGGACAGAAACTCGTACTGAAGTCTCTCAATAACCGGCCCCAACCGAAGCATTTTTTCTTGCTCCCTGACCGTGACTTCAGTCGCTTTGTACGGCGTCGCATTGGGGTCCCGATTGGCCGTCAAGAAAATGTCGTTGAAAAAATTCCGCCGTATTCTGTTCTCCACTCGCTCTACAGCACTGCCAACGCCCATGTAGTCAAACTTGATGTTATACATCTCTGTGACTACTTCCTGGGGGTTTCGGTAATAGTTATGCCCACCGGGCAAAGTGTTTAACTTTCCCTTCAATCTCCCCGGCACATTGAGCGGTGGGTTGATAGCTTTGTGCGTCGCCATCAAAAACGCCTTTTCCATCTCCTGCAACCGGCGAATATCCGATAGCGCTCTTGACCCTGGCCCAAGCCCGTACACATCCGCTCCTATCGTTCCCCATCTTGCCGTGGGATATGGAAACTCATAGAACCCTTCTACCTTCAGTGGTTTCTTTTTGGCGTCCTCCGTATACCTCGGAGAAGTGGTTGTGAGCTCATAGAAAACCTGCGTCCAGGGCTTATCCGTGAAGTAGCTGTATTTAGTCACATATTCAAGCACTGAGAGCCGGGGGATGTCAATACCAGTTTTGTTCTTCTCCACCCGATCTTTTACCTGAGAAGACACGTTATCCCCGAACTGCTCATAAAGCTGCCGCTCCGTCATGAAAATGGTGCGAATGAACTGGTCCGGAAGACCATTCACTCCCATGGAAAGGTAATATTCCCCAGCGGTAAGAATGTGAAACTTGAACGGAATATCGTCACTTCCCGTGTCCTCCCCCACATAAACAGAGCCGATGCCGAACGCTGCGTACTCAACATAGAAGCTGTTAATAACACTGTAAAAATTAGACGCATGCAGCGCCCTGTGAAGCAGCTTGGTGTTCTGCTCCATCCATGCCTTGAGCGGTTCTATATCTTCCAATTTTGGATCGAGCCATTCAACCTTAAACCACTCCCGCGATGGGCTTGTGAGACCTCCGTGCATGCCGGATGTCAATACGTACAGTGCGTCCTCGGCGATGTTATTAACCACCTTCGGCGTGGTGAGCTTTCTCTTGGGCGGTTTTGCGTAAGTCTGGTATATCCCCCGCCCGGGCACCAAAAAATCTGATATGCTTCGCCACTCCGCTTCCCACTCGGACCGCTCCGTTCGAAGCTCCTCGAACGTAGAAGTGACATTCGTAAAACTGAGCTGTTCCGGTATTTTTTTCATGCGCTACCAACCAATACGGACATTTCCGTCGTTGTAGGCTCTTCGTCCGTCAGCAAAGACCCGCCGCTTATGGTGTCCAGCACACCCTTTTTTCGCGCCCTTTCAAGTGCTGTCTCCCCCTGGGCTTTCGCGTTCAGCCTTGCGATCTCGTCTTCCCAATTTATCTCAGGAGTCTCATACACCGTCGGCAAGGCAGGCGTCGGAGGGGGTTGAGCTGCAGCAGCAACCATGGCCGACTGCGCCATCATCGCTTGCATCAACTGTGCCATCATCTCATCGTTGGCCCCCGAGTCCACGGTACCCGTAGTGACCGGAGGGGGCATCGTTTCGCCCGATGTTTTTCCGCCCATATCAGACCCCCAATACTGTCGTCGTGCCGCCTAAAGTGTCATCTTCCTCTGTCAACAGTGTATCCGGTTTTAGCGGCTTTAACGGTTTTGACGTAGCCACGGACTTTTCTTTGCCTTCTGCTCCAGCGGTTAAATACGCGGACGGGTCCCCACGAACGACCGTCCACTCTGTAAATCCTTCCGGTTTTCCATACTCCGATATGAGGTTTTCCAACTGCGCCTGCTGCCCTTCGCCCCATATAGAAGCGAAATAATTGTTGATCCTCTGCTGACGCTGCTCGTCTGTAATCTCATAATCCACGCCTGTAAGCTTCGCCTGCGCCATTTCATCCTGAATCTCGGCATTCACATAGTCGGCGGCGGCAGTGGCCGCATCAAGATAGCTTGCAAACAGCTCGTCCCTCTGCTGAATCCCATACTGCTCCTGCTGCATTGCAAGTTGCTCTTCATACGTCGGGCCTTCATATGTGGGCAGCTCCGGCATGGCAAAAGCCGAAGTCATTGACGACATTTGCTTTTGTAACTGCGTGTCCCGAAGACCCGTTTGATAACCTTCTGCCGCGTACTGCTGATATTGAGGTGGAAGGTTTTCTCCTTCAGGGTTATATTTCCATCCTTGCGCGCCCCGTTCGTACCATCGCTGGTACACATCCCTTGCCGCGTTCGGATCTATTTGCGTTCCACCGCCGCCGCCTTTTCCACTGCCTCCGCCCATGACTATTTCCCCTTATCTTCTAAAAGCGAAGTATACTCATCTTCAGTTAAGTCCGTTAATATCAACGAGGGAGCTACCATACCCGCAGTTTCCTGTGGCTTGGGAGGGCCTTTAGAGGGCTTGATCCCGCTCTTCTTCTGAAGCTCTTCTACCTGTCTGCGATATGCTTCCTGCTGCGCCTTATAATAATCCGCCCACGCGTCACTGGTCTTCTTGGCTGTCCGTTCAGCGGATGTCGTATATCCGGGACCTCCGGCATAAGTCGGCTTGTACCCGGAGGTGTCTTCACCAAAAGCTTTCCCTGTCACGTATGCGAACCCGGAAGAGATCGGATCCCAGTCCCGAATACCTCCAATCTCAGGAATAACTGCTTGCACCGGGTTTGACGCGAGCATGGCCCAATCACCAAACCCTTTTCCGCCGCTACCGCCCCCCATTACACGTCCTTCCTTGTCAGTGTCGTAACGAGGGCATCTACTGTACGCCCCATATAATTCATTCCAGACGGGAGAACAAACTGCTTTTTAAAACCTACCTTGGTGATATAGAGCCGCGCCGCCCTGTTATCCATAGGGGTTAAACCGAACAGGGTGTTAAGGTAATAGCGCTGTTCATTGTGAGACTCTTTCCAGTGAAGTATGCGCTTTACCGTCTCTTTTACAAGTGGAATGCCTTGCTTGATGTGGAGATCAGGGTGGGTTGAAAAATGGATCTGGGCGGCACGGCCCGTAAAGTTGGTTAGTGTAAACTCTCCAGCGATATTATCGCCCCATTGTATGAGGTACATGTTCTTCGCGTGTTGGTGCATTAACCGGTACGCATCTTCCATTTTGGGGGAAGGTACATCGCATAACCGGTAATCCATGTACCCCGCTTTTTTGAGATCTTCCCAGTACCCGCGAACCGTATCGAAATTTACCGCCAAAAGCGGAAAAATCCGTGAATCCTTTACGGGCAGGCTCTCAAATCTTGAAATCGGGGCTCTCATTTGACTCCCTCAAAATCTAATGAAAAAACAATTAGATAAAGCCCGTATAACAAACACAGCATATATTGTCAAGTTATTTTATAACCTCCGGGCTCATGTTATCCAAGATGTCCATCCCGGCGCCTTCGATCAACCCTTCCATGTACGCAAGCGGGTCATATCGCCCCTGCCTTCCGTGCGTGGCAACGCCGCTTGCCTCCAGGACGCGCTGGATCGCTTCTCGCTTGACTTCTTCCGGGTCTGGTACCTCATCTACCGATTCGTCCGCAAAAGTCAACACAGCGGCATCTGCTTCGTTTGGCGACCCTCCTATGCGGGCCTTGATGAGCTTTTTAGGCGCGAGCTTCACCCGGTTGTTCGGATCATCGGCCAGCTCCTGGTTCACAAGCTCTTTCAGCAGGTCCGGGTCCTCGGGGATAACGCCGTGGGCCAGAAACTGCTTCATGCGGTAATACATCGCCGCCCGCATGTTCACCGCAGCCTTTTCCGGGCTCTCGGCGTTAAAGTGCACCTCGACGACCACATCTTCGTGCCCCAGCCGATAGAGCCGGTCAATAACGCCCTGGCCCTGCCCGGCATCGATGAACACCGTAACCGGCTTTTCAACCTTGATCAGCCTCGAGATCTTGTCGGCGACGCTCATGTTGTCCGGGTCGTACGTGGACAAGAGCTTCGTGAGTATCAGCCCCTGCCGCTTGTAGACCACCGAAGGGTCTCCCGTCCGGCCGATATCGCATCCGAACACCGGCCGCATCCGCAATGATGATTGCCGCTGTGCGTGCGTAAGCCACCTCTGCTGCGCCTCCCGGACTTCCCGTGGTGTGATGAGCACCTCGGGGTTTTCGGCGAAAAAGTTACACTCAAGCTCCCGCTCATAGGCTTCCTCGATCATGGAGTGCTTGAGCTCGGCAAGCTCCTTTGCCGGTATAATCCCGGTGATCGACGCCGGAAGCTTCACCGAATCGAAATCATCATCGATGGCCTTCTGTGACAGCCCGCGAATGTAAAACTCGTATAGCAGGTCCAGGCCCTTGACCGTCCCGATGATCATCCCTTTGCCGGGGCGGTCAGCAAGCGCCGGTCGCAGGACCTCGAACCATGCGTACCGGGAGTCTGTCCACGAGGCAAGCTCATCTGCCACAATCCGGTCGATATAGATCCCCCGGTAAAACTCAATGTTCTCGGAGCCTGCAAGGGTGATCGTCCCGCCGTTGGGCAGCACAACTTCCAGTTCCGTCTCCCTGTAGTCCACCAGCCCGGCCTGCTTTAAAGGGGCGCACATCTTCTTGAAATAATGCCATGCGACCTTCTTGGCGGCCTTCTGCGTCGCTCCAAAATAATACCCCCTGTAGTCGTCTATGCCGTACAGGGGGTACGCCGCCAGACCTTCCTTGACGAGGTAATAGACCGCCAGCAGTGTCTTTCCGAGGCGGTCACCGCCGGTGGCACACAGCCGTCAGGAACCGAGCCTTATCGAGTCTGCTCATGATCACCTTCTGTGCGGCCCTGGGAGCGAATGGTATTTTATACGCACCATCAGTACTTTGGTTTTGTGCCACCGGCGGATCACCTCCCTTCAGTATGCTATGTGCCATAATCGCCTGTTATCCTTTAAATCAAGTCCTCTATGTTTATAGGCACTTGTTTTAAACCCGCTGTATCTTGCTTTATTTTACGGTCCTCATCTTCAAGCCTTGGCGTTGCTAAATCCATAACATATTCCTCGTTTATTTCTATCCCCACAAAATTCCGGAAATGCTGAAGGGCTACAACACCCGTTGTACCTGATCCTGCAAAAGGGTCCAACACTGTGCCGCCTTTCGGGCAACCCGCAAGAATACACGGTTCTATTAGTTTCGGAGGAAATGTTGCAAAGTGGGCTTTTTTATACCTGGCTGTTGTTACTGTCCATACCGATCGTTTGTTTCGTCCATTTATTTTAACCGCTTCTTTGATGGCATCCGCGTCGTAATAATATCTTGCAGACTTACTCATCAAAAAAATATATTCATGGGCTTTCGTACATCGATCCTTAACACTTTCCGGCATTGGATTCGGTTTGTGCCAGATGATGTCCTGCCTTAGATACCACCCATCGGCCTGCAAGGCGAAAGCCACCCGCCAGGGTATTCCGATCAGGTCTTTCGGTTTAAAAGACGCTTTTTTAAAATCCGGGCTTCTCTTGTTTGGCGGGGTTGTTTCATCTGGGTCTCTATTCGCTCCAAACGGTTTATGGGCATACTTCTTACCCCAATACCCTGCATAAACATCCCCAAGATTAAGCCACAACGTTCCATCATCCCTCAATACCCGCTTAACCTCCCGGAACACCTTGACCATATTTTCGACATAATCTTCTACTGTAGCTTCGAGGCCCATTTGCCCATCAACCCCGTAATCGCGCAGCCCCCAGTATGGTGGCGATGTCACACAACAATGGACATACTGAGACGGCATCTCAGCTAACTTGTCATGCGCATCGCCAATGTGCAGTGTGAAACCCACTCTTACTTCTTCGCTGCGACCCGCTTGGCGGCCCTGGCCTTGATCGCTGCCTTAGGTGTTGCGGCCTTCTTCCTGGCCTGCTGGGCGGAGACCCGGCGGCTCTCAATGAACGCCATGAGGTCCTCGGGCTTGTACATGATCCCGTTTCCCACCTTGTAGTGGGCGATACCGTGCTTCTTCCGCCAGGCAGCAAGGGTCGTCGGGGCGACGTTCAGCATCGCAGCGGCCTGCTTCTGGTCCAGCAGCTTAGGGGTGGTGGTGTCAGTCATAATGCAACCTCCTTGTGTAATGAGAGTGATAGGTTGCCTTGATGGAATCACAGGATATCTTCAATGTCAAGCGCTTTTTTGTTGGGGTCCTTCACATTTTTTCCTATACCACTTCCATCGATAGCCGCCAGCTCGGCCGCTGTCTGCTGTGTAAGGGCGGTTTCCAGCCGCAGGACTTCATCGAGCTCCACGGCATCAACGGGTTCCGAGGAGGCAGTGATAATCTTGATCGTCTTGTTCGAGTTTTCCGTTATGGTCGTCTCTCGTTTTTCGCTCATAGCGAGCCGGGCCGACAGGATAAACTTTGTCATCGCCACGTCTATTTGCTTTGCCAGCGCCCTTCTTGACATCTCATCTTCCAGCCGGGTTATGATCTGAGCAAGGACATGCCGGGAATAGTCGCTGATGGTTTTATCAACGAGGGAAAGCGCGTTTACCATCACCTGGGCGGTTGAGAACCCAAGAGCGAGCGCAAGGCCAGCCGGTGTGGGTACCTCTTCAGTGCTGAAATAGACTTCGGCCAGCCGTTTCATCGTCTCCGGATCGGCCATGATGATTTTTGGGGCGATATAATCTTCCATAGTGCCTTCGATTGTACGGGCGTTTTTAAGGGGTGTCAAGAGAGAATATAGGGGGTTGGCATGGGTAGGGGCCTTATCACCCGTCTGAGGACTTCTCCGGGCGCCTGGTGGCGATTTGCGGGGTGGTATGTTAAAAGAGTTTCGAACAGCAGAATCGGTTCGAATGTTAAAAGAGTTTCGAACGGCGCGAGCGTTAAAAGAGTTTACACCGTAAAAAACGTGAAAAATTTGTGCGCGTGTCTTTTGCTGCCACCGATGCCGCCGTTTTTCCCCGACCCACCCCTCCCTAAGTCGGACAAAAAAACTCCGATTTATTTATGATACCACGATGTGTGACGCTACAATGTGAGTGTCTGCCCGGATCGGATGGCACGGTACAAACCTTTGAGGTTGTGCCTATGATTTGCTCGATTTCACTTCGATGCGCTTGCGGTGGCGGGGCGGCGTGTAAACCAAAACGTGATGTAAATCAAAACGCGATGTAAACTAAATGCCTTCCCATCGGCCTGTATATTTCTTTTTTTCGAATCTTTTTATAGAAAATAATATTTGAATATGTAAACTATTTTTTACACCTTGTAAACTATTTACATGTCAACTCTTTTTTAGTTTACACTTGTCTAGTTGTCTATACTACTTTCTATATTTTTTTTTCATATAAAAGAGAAATTAGAAATATACACGCACATGGGAACGCACTTACTTTACAAAACGTCTACCATTTCGCCCTATCGACGCACTCTCAGATGTTTTCAAGTGGTTTTGTAAACAAAATTTTAAAATGTAAACCCTTTAGCTAAAAATTGGGTAGTTTATGTAACTAGACAACTTTGGCACTTAGCTAGACAACTTCGGCCCATGACTAGACAACTTGTATAGTCTTTTTATATAAACTTTGCAAAAACACTTGACAAACCGACCCCAACGCGCTATCTTACATGTAAACAAAACGAAAGCTGTAAACAAAACTAAAGTAAACCAAATGCCAACCGAAATAAAAAATTAGAGGCTTTTTAAAAAAAAACACTTGACAGCCTCTTTTTAATTGACTATCTTGCCTGTAAACAAAACGAAGCATGTAAACAAAACGAAGCATGTAAACAAAACGAAGCATGTAAACAAAACGAAAGGAGACAACGAAATGAAAAACACAGAAGACCGCGCAAAACAAAATGCCGCTGGACAGCTTGAATCCATTAAAAACTGATTCGAGATTATAATGTAGCTCAGGAGCTCGATGAAGACGAAGACCTTGAAGCTCTGGGAGACGAAATCTGTCAGTTTCCCTTGTCCATTGAAGTCCGGTCCGACTGGCATGCTCCAGGGGGAGACACAGACCCCAGCGAATACATGATACTGCTTTCAACGGGCGGACCGGCCGCGAGGATCATCGGAAGGCTGAACGATTATAACGAGCCTGAAACGGCCACCCTGCAATATCAAGACTGGGGTACGCCATGGACAACATATCCCACAACCGCAGAAAATGAATACACCCTTCTGCAATTCGCAGCCTTCTTTTATTATGGAGAAGAATGATCATGGATTTTACAACCATACCACAGTCTGCTCTATGGACAGCCCTTATCCACGAAGCTATCAGCTATGGTATTAAGGGAGCGCTGACAGCAGGGGCGTTCACATGCCCCTTGCTATTCTTCAATCGCTTCAAGCTCTGGACAAACATCATGGCTTGGGGATTTGAAATAGCGTCACTCGGCTATATCGGCATTGTCCTTATAGGCGCGGCAGCATTGGCAAGCTAACAATCGCAAACAAACCACGAAAGGAGACAAGACAAATGACCACAAAAGAAGACATCCGTAAAGAATGTGAAGAAGCCGTTTCCAGGCCTGGAAAGTTTGAAGGGGAACATATCTATACACCGTATTTTTATGACGTCATACTAAATGGAGAACGGGAGATATTAGAGGAAAATATCACCACGATCGAAATCGAGCCGGAAGACCGGGAAATCTTTCCAGAAATCCCTTCCGATGCTACGCGTATCATTCTGGCGGAATCAGAGCAGGGTTTTGTACACTGCGAAACTGTTGACGACAACTTTACACTATACCTTCATTAAACACTTTATAGCGACAAGCTACTTGGGAGGACTAAAACGATGGAGGCTGCCACTAAAGAAGCACTACTGCAAGCCGGTGGCATAGCGCTGATAGTCGTACCACCGGCTCTGATCGGAACGTTCCTGAACGAAACCTGCGGGTTCCTGTTCGGCTTGGTGTGGCTGCCGCTGGTGTTCCTGGCGGCCGGGGGAAATAGTGCCGGGAAATTCCGAGCTTGACAGAGAATAAAAAAACGGCTACTCTTCAAAAACCGTGTGAAGGGTAGCCGTCTTTTTCATCGGCCGTTACCAGCGACCGCCTGACCGGGTTAACGGCCACAACATATAGGGGAAAAAATGCAAAGTCAAGTCCAATCTGCCCGGTCGGGTAGGCAAGACCCCTTTTCTTTAACTTTTTTACAGCCCACGCAGCGCTGGGCCACAACCGCTAAAACCTACAGCTCGCCGACACCTGAAGGACTTCAAGCCGGGTACCAGCTATCCAAATATTTTACCTGGGAGCGGATCAAGTTTGAAAGCCTCCAAGAGTTTGCGATCACCCTCACCCAGCTAAATCGTCATATAGCTATATATGGCGTGCCACATCCCACCTTGCCCCTTCTGTCCAACACAGCCGCCCGGACCACAGACAACTTTCCATACCCTGACGACCAAATCTTGCACGTGTTCGATCTTGACGCCTGGCCCATACCAAAAGACGCCCGGGACCTGATCAAGCCTTCTCTGACCGATCCGCAGTCCATGGCGCAGCTTGTAAGACACCTATTGACAACTGAAGGCTTCACGTACCTGTCAAACGCGGACCTGGTGATCGTGCTGACATCGAGCCAATGGACGCTGGAGAAGCTAAACTGCCACGTCTATGCTGTGTTTGACGCGCCTGTCCGTGTTGAGACCTTGCGAGAGTATGCCACGGCCCTGAGGAAGGTGGCCGGGCGGACCGTGATCGATCCAGCCATCTACAAGTCCGTGCAGCCGCAGTATTTCAATGCACCGGTCTGTCAGGGCTTCGAAGACCCCTTGCAAGGCAAGCGTGTGATCTATTCGCCGGGGCAGGAGGGCATGGTAAGTGCCGAGGCATTCCAGCAAGATTATGGACGGGTGTTGAAACTCGCAGGCTGGGAGCCGGGGCAGCGGTCAAACATCTTACCGCCCATAGCGGACACCTGGGCTGGAACACTGCAGCGATTCGTTGGACCGCACGGAATAAACGAGCCATCTTACCGGGCGGCCGCGCAGCTTGTGCAGTCCATCGGCGCCGAGAACGTCCGAGCCAACCTGGACCACTACGCAAAGAAGATGCACGATATTGTCTGGGAGCGGCTGCTTGACCCCGCGAACAAGTCAAGCCGGGGCGGACCGAAAGACAAGCAGACTTACACCGTGGCGCGGTTCAAACAGTACCTACAATCGGCGCTGCAAAAGAATTTTGGCTCAGAAGTGGATCAGCGGATTGCCCGGGTGCAGAAAGCCCTTGATAAGGCGCTCCAGGATCGCTCCCTTGCGCCACTCACTGATGCAGACACCGTGCAGGCCATGGTGGAGCTCGAAAGCCGGTGGTACAGCCGATGGCTGCCGGTAAGGCAGACCATCATCGACAGCGGGCTGATCAAGAGCCGGGAGCTTGGGCGGTTGATGAAGACCGTTTCCACCCAGGCGCAGCTTGAAGGGCCGGTGGACGCCCTGCCGCCCGTTAATGGTGATAACGCCAATGCAATAGAAAACGCGCTGATCGAAGCTATCCTGAGCCAGTACGAGAAGATCCAGGACCACCACGGAAGCAAGTATCTGTCTGTGGCAGGTAACGGTGACGGCGGGTACAAGCTAAACCGGGTGTCCGGTGACCTGGTGAACCTGCTATATGCCCGAGGGCTTGCGCTGTCCGGGGGATCGGTCAGCCCCTTGTTCGGCAAAAAAGCGCTGTCCAAGCTGATCGGCGATGAGATGGCTGCAGTGGATTCAATCTTTCAGCCGTGTCTGATCGGCACTCGCGTTGTGACCGAGGGGGAGCTCCCCGGGGATCCGGTGTGGTGGAACTTGTCCAGGCAGGCTGACGGTGTGTACCGCTCGCTTCGCATTGACCCAGATAGCGTATCAATCCTAAAGCATGTTGAGAGCCGTCCCCGGTGGTTCGCGGGAACGGTGCCGCTGATCATTGCAACAGAGGAGCAGATCCAGAAACGGTTCGGGTCCCAGCCGGACCTTACGCGGTACCTGCTGGAGAAGTTCAAATATTTTTTCTCATTGAACACCGAGGAAGCCGTCAAGATGCTGACCTGGGCGGCCGCTGCCATGACCGGAAAGGGAGTGAGCTATCTGCTGGAGATCGTGGGCACACCGTCTTCCGGGAAATCAACAGCGGCGGACCTTCTAAAGGACCTCACCGATCCGTCACCGGCACAACTCGGAAGTGGCGGAGACCGGACAGCGTTTCACGGAGTGTCATCGGATTTTATCGCGGACATCGAGTCCCGGTGGGTGACGATCATCGACAACATATCGAGTCTCACGAAAAAAGAGCAGGACCTGCTGTGCCAGGTCGCCACCGGTTTGCGGCACAACGAACGGATCCTGTACACCCAGTCCCAGATGCAGCGGGTGATCAAGCGGCCGTTGATTTTCACGTGCCTGGCTCCCGTGGTGACCCGGCCGGATCTGTCGTCCCGAGTGCTCACCGTTACCATGAGCGAGGCCCCCTTCCGGCCGGAGTACATTAAGGAATGGGGCGAAGAAAAGCCGTTCATGGTGGCCGCCCTGGCACAGTTGGTCTCCAGATCACTCCGGTACCTGTCCGGGATCAAAAAAAAGCCCAAGCATATTCCGCATCGGGACGTGTACACTTCGTGCGTGTACTCAGCGATCCAAGGCACAGAAGAAGTTGACTTCAGCTTCATGGAGGCGATCAGACAACGGGAAGCTGTTGAATATCAGTATGATGTAGGGTTCGTAGGCATACTGTGCCGATATCTTGAAAGCGAATACGATCCAAATGAGCCGCTATCTTTTAGCACCAGGGGGCTGCATCACCGTTTACAAAACTGGGTCCAGGACCACATAGGCGATACCATCAACGGCCGCTTGATTGAGCCATCCATGCTCCCAAGGACAGGCCGGGGAATGGGATGGGAAGTGGCAAAATACATCCACGTAATAAGCCGTTTGATCCCCTGGGAATACGATCACGTCGAAAGCTCAAACAACGGAAAACGCTACATATTCAAGCCAAAGAAAAAAAGTTTACAAAAAGACAAAAAAACTGTTGACACACCAGATATAAACTGTTATCTTTAACCACAACAACGCAGAAAAACTATCAACGAAAGGAGGTGAAAACTCGTATGACTGATACTCCACGGGCGGCAAACGCCGCTGCACTCCGGTTTAAAAGCTTTATCGAAAAGCACCCGCCGGGGATAGCGGCGTTCGCTCAAAGGATCGGAACCACCAGGCAAGCAGTTTACAACTATGCCGAAGGTAAACAGTTTCCAACCTTGGAAAGAGCGTACCTCATCGAGCAGGCCACGGATGGTTACGTGACCATGCAGCAATGGGGGCAAGCCAAGTTGGAAAACAAAAAAAGCGTCAAGAGAAAGCGTAAACAGAAACCGAACAAACTGGATGACATCTTGTAAAGCGTTTTAACTGTAAAGCGTTTTAACTGTAAACTGTTTTTAGAAAAGGAGTAAAGCAAATGGAAATTCGTTTCGACATCAGCAAGAAAAAAGAGGCCGAAGCCGTGGCAAGCATGATTGCCGCTCTTTATCAGATCAAAACCGTTTCCCCTGCCCCGGCGCCCGCCGCTAAGGAAGCTCCGGCCGCTAAGGAAGCTCCGGCCGCTAAGGAAGCTCCGGCCGCTAAGGAAGCTCCGGCCGCTAAGGAAGCTCCGGCCGCTAAGGAAGCTCCGGCCGCTAAGGAAGCTCCGGCCCCCGCCGCAACGGAGGTC
>Ga0256914_1000303_pt1 | contig 47442 bp, 35 predicted proteins | sample HulkmetaG_FD_191571 | JGI IMG/M metagenome (GOLD analysis project Ga0256914, IMG submission 191571) | Hydrothermal chimney microbial communities from Main Endeavour vent field at the Juan de Fuca Ridge, Pacific Ocean - Hulk | ecosystem: Environmental > Aquatic > Marine > Hydrothermal vents ...
TTACTTCCAGCCGATTGGTTTCCGCATTTTGCTGGGCAAATTCTTGTGCTATCGTGTTGGCAATGTAGGCCGCTTCAAAAGGGGTTCCGGCCTGATAGGTTAACGTCAAAATATCGGTGTCGCGCTTGGGTTCCACTTCCATGCTGTTCATCACAATTTCCACACGGTCGTTAAACGTGAGCTCCGTGCCGTCTTCCTGCGGCTGAAAGAAACTGATGGAATCGCGCACGTCCGATTGGGCCAGCTTGCGCACAACCCGTTCGGCAATGTTCCGGCTTTTCAAAATTTCCATTTGATTGGTGAGCATATTGGCCTGGCTGCCAAACGAGGTCAAGTTAAAGAGGCTCTGCTCCATCGAATTACTACTTTCGATGAGCAAAGTGGTTTGCGCCTCGTAAGTAGGTGGCATTTTAAAGGTGTAAATTACCGTTGCAATAAAGACAAAAAGAAATGAAAAGGCAATAATCCACCGCCCGCGATATAAAATACGCATGTAATCAATCAGTTGCAGTGGCTGTTCTTCTTCGTCCAATCCGTTAAATTCCAGTGTATTAGGAATCTTGGGCTCCACGCCTGTTTTACCTCCTAAAAATTAAAGCGTTTAATTTAAGGTAATGATTTTTAAATGCTGTGACCAAGGCACACAAAGATTAAAATCTGCGACGAAAACAAAATTACTTTTCTATTTTTGTTCCAGTGAATTTTTTTCTTTCTTCGGGCCAAAAGAATGTATTGCAATTTAAATTTATCGGCTACTCCAAACCATATCATGCAGATTCCGATCCACTTTTCTCATTTTTCTTTAAATTTCTGCCAAATCACAGGCCGGCTTCGGGAAACTTTTGTCAATGCAATTGTTCACGACAAAAAACGATTTTTCAAGAGCTTCGCCCATTTTTTCATCGGGCTTTTTTTGGTATTATTCAAAAAGGTCTCATCCACATCGCCCGGTTCAATGCCCCCTCCCTGCAATGCTTTTGCAGGGTTTTCGTAGAACCATTTATTTAAGGTAGCATCATCGACCGTTTTTTGTAATTCTTCATAAGAACGTAATAAAACCTTGTAATTGCGCTGTCTGGTTTCATGGGCATCCGAGGCCACAAAATGGACAAAATTTGCTTTGACAAAACGCAGGGCCATTTCCTGAACCGATTGTCCGAATTGTCCGATAATGCTCCCCGCATTTATTTGAATGAGACACCCTTGCTGAAAAAAAGAATAAAGCTTTTCCAATTTTTTGTGCAAATACAAATAACGCTCGGGATGCGCCAGAATAGGAGTAATTCCTTTCAAGCGACATTCAAAAATAAATTCGCCCACACCATCCGGCAAATCGAACAGCGGCAATTCAAACAACAGGTATTTTTGGTTGTTGGCCACCGTTGCCCAGGGGTAACGCAACCATTCCATTAAGCGGCGGCTAAAAAAGAGTTCGGCTCCCAACGAGAGCCGTACGGGAATTTCTTTTTTCCGGGCTTCATCCTGCACCAGACGGAACTGGCGCAGCACCTGCTCGCTAAAACGATCGTCGGTTAGTTCGGTGGCATGGGGCGTGGCCAGCACATGTTCAATTCCACTTTCGGCAGCCTGTTCCAGCATGGCAAGCGATTCTTCCAGTGAACGCGCCCCATCGTCCAGACCAAACACAAAATGCGAATGTAAATCGATAAAGCGATTTGCCATCTAAATTTTACCCTTTATTCTCGCATGTCTACCACATTCATATCGGGTTGCGGTGTAAATGTAAAAAGCGAATCGGGAATGGTTGATTTGGTATCGATTTTGGAAAGTTCGAAAATGGATTTATTGCCGTTTAAATCCGTAACTTCAATTTTTACAATATTCCAGGAACGATCTTCCACCCAAATTTTAACCGAGCTAAAATAGCCCTGATTGTCTTCTTTGGGTTCCAGTTTAATGATGTACACTTTTTTACCGTCGCGTTTCTCCTGCCCGACAAGGGTGGCAAAATGGGTTTTGGGATATTTGAACAAGATATCCCGGGGCAAAAGCGCACCGGAATTTTTACGCACTTTATCGATAAGCACCTGATTGTTAATGCGATTGAACGTCCACACGGTTTTCCCGTCAGAAATCACCCATTGATCTTCCGTTTCGAAACGGTATTTCTTGCCATTTTTGATAAACAGCTTTCCCGCGCTTTTTTCTCTGGAGCCAGTAAGCTGGAAGGTTTCTATTTTCTCAAAGGTAGCCTGAAAATTTTTAATATGGTCGTATTTTTTCTGAACCTTTTTAATCACATCTTTGGCATCCATTGCCAAAAGCAAAGAAAAGGACACAATCAACAAAACCGGTACAAAAATCGTTTTACGCATACGCCTCCTAATGCATCATTTGTTGCAATTCTTGTAAAGTAATTAAAACTTCCCGGGGTTTGCTTCCCTCGGCCGGGCCAACCACACCGTCGCGTTCCAGTTCGTCCATAATGCGTGCGGCGCGAGAAAACCCGATTTTTAATCTACGCTGTAAAAACGAAATAGATCCCTGCTGGTGACGCACAACAATAGCCCGGGCTTCTTCGTACAGAGGATCGCGTTCCATTACCGCGCCCCCGCTAATGCTGCCCCCTGCCGAGGCGCTGCCCGGTTGCGGAATGCTGTAATAGGGCATTTTGGGCTGTTTGCTAATGTGTCCGACCACCCGCTCTACCTCTTCGGTAGAGACAAACGGATTTTGCAGACGAATTGGTTTGGGCACGCCCGGCGGCTGGAAGAGCATGTCTCCATTACCCAACAATTGGTCGGCACCGTTCATATCCAGAATGGTGCGCGAATCGGTTTTGCTGTGTACCAGGTAGGCAATCCGCGCCGGAAAGTTGGCCTTGATTACCCCGGTAATCACATCCACGCTGGGACGCTGAGTGGCCACAATCAAATGGATGCCCACGGCACGTGCTTTTTGCGCCAGACGGGCGATGGGGGTTTCCACCTCTTTGGCAGCCACCAGAATCAAATCGGCCAGCTCATCAATTACAATGACGATGTACGGCAACTGAGTAAAACGGGTTTTGCCGTCTTTGGCCATTTCTTGCAATTGGCGCACTTTGGCATTGAACTCCACGATATTGCGGGCCTTAATTTCAGACAGCATATCGTAACGCCGCTCCATTTCCAGCACCATGCTGTTCAACATGCTGATGGTGTTGCTGGGTTTGGTGGAAACCACTTCGTCCAGATCGGGCCGCCAGATTAAATAATGATCCTGCAAATCCCGGTAAATGGAAAGTTCGATCTTTTTGGGATCGACCAGCATAAACTTTACCTTGGCCGGATTCACTGCATACATTAACGACATGAGAATGGTATTAATTCCCACGCTTTTTCCCGAGCCGGTCGCACCGGCTACCAACAGATGCGGCATTTTGGTTAAATCGGCAATGTACGATTCGCCGCTGATGGTTTTTCCCAAAGCAATGGGTAATTCATAATTACTGGTGGCAAATTTTTCGGAACGGATGAGTGTTTTCAAATAGACCATTTGCGGATGCCTGTTGGGAATTTCGATTCCCACGGCTGCCTTACCGGGGATGGGAGCAATAATGCGAATGCCCCGTGCTTCCATTGCCAGGGCCAGGTCGTTGGCCAGGGCAACGATGGAACTTACTTTAACGCCCGGTGCCGGTTGCAATTCGTACAAAGTAATCACCGGTCCGGCCGTTACACGAATTACTTTGGCCTTAATGCCAAATTCTGCCAGACGCGATTCCAGTAAATCGGCGTTGGTCTTTAGTTCTTCTTCCGTTACTCCGCTTTTCTGTTTGGGCGGATCGTTCAGTAAATCGATCGAAGGAAACTCATACCTGGCAATACTTTCCTTAACCAGTCGATCGTAATCCAGTTCTTTATCCTGAACTTCTTCCTGAACTTCAAAATCGAGTGTTTCTCCGCCGGATTTTTCTTCGGGCAGAGGCACGGGTTGTTTTTCTTTTACGGGGGGCTCGGGAGATTTTGTGCCTTCCGCTTCTTCCAATTCGCGTAGCAACGAATCCAGATCGGTTTGAATTCCCCCCTCGGGTGGCACATCTTTAAAAAGATCCTTTTCATCCTGATCGGCTTCTTCCGGCCCCGGTGTCGGGGAGAGCACCGCTCCTTCGGGCGGGGAGAATTCCGGAGTTTCCTGCTCGTTCTCTTTCTCGATCACTTCGGGCATATCGGGCAAAAATATTTCCGGACTTTCTTCTTTTTCCGGGCGGGAGACTTCGGGTTGAACTTCCGGCTCGGGAATTTTTTCGTGCCGCGTTCCCCGGATTTTTTGCCAGATGCGTTTAGCAAAAGCGGTCACACTGGCCAATACATTCGACACAAAAGCAAAGGCCGGAGCAATTTCCAGTTGTACGCTTAACATGAGAAGGGTAAGTGTCAGAATAACCAGCAATGTAATGCTGCCGAAGGAGCCCAGGTAAAGGACTAATTTCGATGCAACCCATCCGCCGATCAATCCGCTGGGATAATACTCGGCGATCTGTCCGTTGGTACGCAATGCCTCGGGCATGGCCAGAAAAACTGAGGCCATAAAGCCCCAGATAATCAACGAATAGGTCACGGATCTGAACCAACGGAACCGCTGATCCAGAATCATTTCCAGCGCCCAGAGGCCCAAGATGAGCGGCAGGATGAGAATGGGATAGCCCAATGTCCATTGCATTAAATAGTAGGCGATCACCGCGCCTACCCGACCGAACCAGTTGTGTACAAGTACCGCTCCGGGACCGCTCAATGTAACCGGATCGTGCACATCAAACGAAAGGATGGCCAAAAGAAGGATGAGTGCCACGCCTAACAACAAGAAGCCGCGGGCCTGCTGTTTATGTGGTTGTCTGGATTTTTTTCTGCTTTTCTTACGCGCCATTATGTAAAATTCACTTCGGTTCGCTTAAATGTTTGTTTTTTAATCTAATAATTTAATGATTTAAGTTGCCAAACGCAATTTGGGTCGCGGAAAGCGGGGGGGAGAGAATTACGAATTATCCGTAGGATGCCCCTGGCAAAAATTACGAATTATTCGTAGGATGCCGTTCCCGCAGGGGCCACTTCGGAGTGGCACGGAGGAATGAAAAATGAAAAAGGGAAAAGGGGAAAGGGGAAAAACCGCCGGTTGCCGAGTGGCTCACTGTATCGAGACACAGTGGTTTAATCTCGGGCTATCCCTGTGAGATGTCCCCTTAAGGCTGGCTTACTTCCCAATTTGTAAAACTTGTGCCCCGCAAAGACGACAAAACTTTTCCGCACCGCATCTTTTTTTTGTTGTAATCATTTTATTTTCTAAATTTATCCGTTCAAAAATCTAAAATGTACGAAAAATCAGGGAAATCATTATTGGATCGTCCGATTAATCTTTGGCAAGATCTTCGATTGAAAGTAGCCGACTGGTCCGAACCGGTCATCAAAGCGGTAAACATTTCTCTGACCATTGTCAGTATTATCGCTTTGGTAACCCTTATCATTCAGTACGGATTCTACATTTCGCCCTCTCTGGAACATACGCTGGAACGCGTAAATGTAATGATCGTTTTGTACTATGTTTTACAGTTTTTTGTCAAAATTCTTTTTACTCCCCAACGCTGGAGCTACATTAAACAGCACTGGTTCGAAAGCGCTCTGGTAGCCATCATCATTTTAAAAACCAGCATGATTATTCACGATCTGGGCATCAGCCAATTAAGAAATTACTTCGTTAATTTAGACGTAAACGCCTTAACCCGTCTGTCGATCGTCGGTGCGCAGGTCATTATTATTTTGTCCATCATCAGCGGTGCGGTTCGCTTAAACCGCAGAATTGCTTCCCTCAAATTTCATCCGGCACAAACCTTTCTACTTAGTTTTTTGATCGTTATTCTCATCGGTGCGGCGCTTCTTCTTTTGCCCCGTGCCGTTGCACCCGGTAAAACCCTTAGCCCCTTAGATGCTCTGTTCACCGCCACCAGTGCCACCTGCGTGACGGGCCTGATTGTCGTGGACACAGGAACCCACTTTTCCTTATTGGGGCAGTTGATCATTCTTACCCTGTTGCAAATCGGCGGATTGGGCATCATGACTATTTCCAGCTTTTTTGCTTTGTTTTTTGGCCGGGGCATGGCCATCCGCGAACGCATCATGTTGCAAGAAATGTTAAATGTGGATCGTCTGGGTGCCATTACCCGACTGTTACGAGGGGTTATCCTTATCACTTTTATTACCGAAACCATTGGCGCCGTCATTCTCTTTTTTAGCTGGAATCAACCGCACTGGACATTGGGCCATCGCATTTACCACTCGATATTTCATTCGGTTTCGGCCTTTTGCAACGCCGGTTTTTCATTAAACGCCGATTCGCTTATGGGATATTCGCACAACTATCCGGTGGTGCTGACCATTGCCATGCTCATCATCGTTGGTGGCCTGGGTTTTGTGGTAATGATGGACTTGACCCGCGGAAAAATTTTCGATTATCCCGGAAAACGCCGTGTGCACCGTTTGTCGGTACATTCCCGGCTGGTACTCATCATCACCGCCATGCTGCTGGTTTTCGGAACATTGGTTATTTTTATCATCGAACCGTTTAACGGCGGATGGTTCTACCGTTTAATTCAATCTTTCTTTTGCTCGGTTACGGCACGTACTGCCGGATTCAACACGGTGGACATCAGCATACTTAGTGCACCCACTGCCTTGCTGATCATGTTTCTCATGTTCATCGGCGCCTCGCCGGGCTCTACCGGAGGCGGCATTAAAACGACAACGCTGGGAGTTTTAATCGCCAGTTTTATTTCCATTATTCGGGGCAAAAGCCGAATCGAATTATTCAAAAAGAGTCTATCGTTTACCATCTTAAACCGGGCTCTGGTAATCTTTGCATTTTCCATTACCGTAGTTATGATTTCCGTGTTCTTTTTAAGCATGAGCGAACACACCAATTTGCTCAACCTGCTTTTCGAAGAAATTTCCGCTTTTGGTACGGTTGGGCTTTCACGCGGCATTACTTCAAGTTTAAGTAATTGGGGAAAAACGATCATCATTATTTCCATGTTCATCGGACGTGTCGGAGTTTTAACTTTGGCCTTTGCCATTACGCCGCCCAAAGAGCACTTGCGCGTAGAATATCCTGAAGAGCGTAACGTAATGGTCGGCTAATCTTTTTTTGAACGGAATTTGTACCTAAATTCCATTAAATACGGTTGGGTTATTGAAAAGAGGAAGACATGAATAAATTTTTAATTATCGGTTTGGGAATTTTCGGGCGTGAACTGGCCGTAAGCCTTATTGAAAAAGGTGCGGAAGTCATTGCCGTAGATCAGCGCATGGAACTGGTCGAAGAAATTCAGGATCAGGTGACGTACGCCATTAAGCTGGATGCAATGGATGAGAAAGCTCTGGCCAGCATTGGCGTGGAAGATATCGACATTGGCGTGGTGTGTATCGGTGAAAATTTCGAATCGAACCTATTAGCCGCCGTGCACCTTAAAAAGCTGGGAGTCAAAACGGTTATTGCCCGTTCGTCCAATCCCACTCAGGAAAAAATTTTACACGCCGTAGGTGTCGATCTGGTCATCACTCCGGAAATGGAGGCCGCCGAGCGTCTTTCTTACCGGTTAATGCACCAGGGGCTGCTGGATGTTACCTACATCGGAGGCGAAACGGTCGCGGCCAAAATTGAAGTCCCTGAAATTTTTGTGGGGAAAACCCCGGCCGAGCTGGAATTACGTTCCAAATACGGAGTAAACTTGATCGCCATTCATTCTCCGCAAGCTTCCAAAGACGGCAAACAATTGCCCCCCATTATCAATAACAATCCCGATGCCAATACCGTCTTCAAAAAGGGAGACATCATGGTGCTCATCGGCAGGAACAGAGATTTGCAAAAAATCGCCAAATTGCATCAACACGACAGTTAATTATTTTACCGGGAGAAACGTTTAAATTGTTGGGAAATAGCCTTTCCCTTCATTCAAACGTTTCTATTTACCCACCAGAGAAATTTCTCCGTTGGTCGTACGCACATCAATTTCCACCCCACCGCCATTGCAATCGGCTTCTAAGCTTCGTTTGCCGGTGGTTCTGGTTTTGGCAGTCGGAAGCTCGTTAATAATTTGCCCGTTGTTCGTATATGCCGTAATCGAACATTTGGCCTGGCGGGGTAAAACACATTTAATTTTGCCATTTGTGGTAGAAATTTTAATGTGACCACGTGCGGGCACGGTACGGTAATGCGCATACACCGAACCGTTGGTACTATGAATTTCCGATACATTGGAAGCACGCAACACATTAACATCTCCGTTGGTTGTGGAAAGATCCAATTTCCCGTCAATATCTTCCACTTCCAATTGACCGTTCGTTGTATTTAGCACAATATTCAAATTATGCGGCACAAAAATTTCGAAATCCACCTGAAAATTGCGAATTCCCAATCCTAACAGCCAATCCAACAAATTTTTTGACGATTTTTCGTGACTCTCCGCTTTAATGATCAGGGTAGAACCTTCCCGGGTGGTAATCAAATCGATATTGTTCAAGATTTTATTGGCCTCTGTTGGCGAAGCATCCACTTTTTTGTGTGCGGTAATAGCGATGGTGTCTTTGTCCCAACCTGTTAGTATGATGGAGCCATTGGTCGTAAATACGTTGATTTCCCGAATCCCTTCGCTCGTCAAATTCTTTTTCACGGTTTGGCGAAAATCACGGGCAAAAACAAACTGAACGCTCAGCAAAACTAAAATGATGAAATAAAAATATCGGCGATTCATACGATCCCCCTGTGTTCTATTTGATGCGATAAACGGTAATGCCCCAATTGCGCTCATCGTAGGGCGCGGCTGCATTCCAATGACGGTACGAGTGGCTGTCGTCCGATTTGTAATAAACGCGATAGTGTCCGGCCGGCAACGAAATGATTATGTCGGCCATGCGATTTTTCTTATCGCCTCCGGCATGTACCGTGGAGGCATAACGCATTTTCCAGACGATTTCGCCGGTTTGCACGTTTTTAATCCAGCCGTAATCGTACATTTCTCCCGGATCCCCTTCTCCCAGACAATAAATCCGAATTTTAGAAGGTTTGTCAAGGAAAAAATCCTTCTTTAAATATTCGTCATCACCCACCTGTGTTAATTTGGCCAGAACATTTTTACTTAAATTTTTAGGACGTTCAATTTTTCTAACGGCATCTTTCGCCCCCAGATTGTAGAGAGTAATCCCCCACATTTCGGGTTGCTGTGGAGGAAGCGCATTCCAACCTTCGTAGGAATGGGAATCATCGGTCTGGTAATGCACGATGTAAATACCCGGCTGCAGTGTAATGACACCGTCGAATAATCGGTTTTTGGAAGAGCCCCCGGCATGCCGCGTTAAATCGTAATCCATTTTCCAGACAATCTTTCCGTCCTGCGCCCGGCTAATCCAGCCAAAATCGAACATTTGTCCGGCGCGTCCTTCCCCAAGGGCAAAGATGCGAATTTTTACGGGACGGTTTACTTTGATGAAAGCTTCTTTGTAGGCATAGTCACCGACACGGGTAATGGAAACCAGTGCTTTGTTTGCCTTTTCCGAAAATTTGCCTACCGCTTTCCAATCAAAAGATTGGCCCACCGGACTGACAACAATGCCCCAGAAATACGGATCGTAAGGCGGGTTGGCATTCCAATCTTCCGCAGAATGGCTGTCATCTGTTTTGTAATAGACCAGATATTCGCCGGGCTTAAAATTTAGCGTATCCCGCACCAAGCGGTTTTTCTGTGCCCCGCCGGCGTACTTCGTCTCAGGCTCTTCCATCATCCAGATGCGCTCATTGGTACGCGCATTGATAATCCATCCGTAATCGAACATTTTCCCTTTAAAGCCTTCGCCCTGAGCATAAATTTGCAAACGTGCCGATTTTTTCAGGGAAAAGCCCTGCTTGTGCAAAACATCGTCCGGCTGATTCACCAGATGGGCCACCGTGTTACGCAAGTAAGCCCGTTGCTCTTTGCGCACATCGCTACGGTTCAAAACTTCGTCAACCGGTGCAATGCGTATCATCCATTTTTCCGCTTCTTCATCCCATTCCCTTTTGCTGCCCATAATTTTGTTGAACAAACTGCGCAACGAAATAAAGCCCTGTCCACCGTAAAAGAAAATCGGCTCTACACTGGAAAAATAGACTTCGTAAGTTCCGGCGGGTAAATTAACCCTGCCCCGAAAGGCACGGTTGTATCCGGACCAGCCCACTTTTGTGGTGTTTTTCAACGTCATTCGCCACACCATTTTTCTGGAACGGGCATCCAGAATCCAGGCATAGGCGAACATGTTGTTGGGATCGGCCTGATACGACGGGAAATGCCGAAACTCCTGTTCGAATCCGGCTCCGACGGCCTCAATTTGTAACGTTGTATCCCGCTGCAGCACAAAACCAGCCACTTTTAATTGACCGCTTCCCAAATGATCCATTTGCAGCACCGCATTCTGACTGAAGAGCCCGCCGCTCCAAAGCAGAAGTATTATTCCCGCTAAATATTTTAGCCTTCCTGACATCATTCAATATTCCTAAAATGGTTTGGTTAAACGTAGTGTAACCGAATAGGCTTTTTTTCCGGTATCGAGTCGTTTTGCCACATTAATTCGGAATCGCCCCGAAGCATTGCTCAAGGCAATTCCCAAATCCGATTTAATGGTTTTCCAGCTTAAATAATCAAAGCCTTTGTTCCAGCCATCGGTGGGCGTAACATCTTCTCTCGACCAAACGCTTCCCAGATCGAGGAAAACAATGTAACGCACATCATCCAGCCCAAAGGGCGAATGAAAAATACGTGGATTGACATTGTATTCCATATTGGCCAAAAACAGGCGATCGCCATCCCGGTGGTGGGCATCGCGAATGGAACGATAGCCAAAACCGCGCAGCGTACTGATTCCTCCCAGGCGAAATCGCTTTTGCAGAGGCACATCTCCCCGGGACGAGGCCACTTTTAACCGGACATCCAGCCGTTCCCAGGCGCTCAATCTTTGATAGCGTCGAATTTCCAGCACATATTGCGTAAAGGAAAAATCACTTTTCCATTTTTTCTTGGAATCTTCCACACTTAAACGGGCAAACCAGCCCTGATGCGGGGCATCGGCATCGTCGCGTGTGTCAAGGGTCAGGGCTGCGTACCAGCCTTTGGAATGCCCTTCTTCAATTGGCGGATTGTCCGAAAAACGGTTTTTGTCTTTGAATACCGCCCAATTGGTATGTTTGCGCACGCTGGAATATTCTTCGTTGCGATAGGCTGCAAATGCATTCAAACCGCAAAACAAAGGTTTGTTAACAAAAATTTCGAATCCTTTTAATGCGTGGTAATCCCGGTAGTCGTCATTCAAAAAGAAAGCGGCCAGCGTATTTTCTGACGGAGAAATCAGCCAATTGTCCCGGCTGGTAATCTGATCGTACACACCGCCGCCAATTCCCAGTTTAAAAAGATGAAACGCCGGAGAAAAATTGCGTTGAATTTCCGCACGGTAACGTACGTGTTTGTCGGCAAAGCCATACCCCAAAAAGCCAAAAAATTGCGACAACGAATCCCGAGCATTCTCTTTTTCTTTCGGAAAATAAACGCCCAGGAATATCCCCTGCACCCGGTTGTAACGGAAAAGGATGTCACTGCGGGCTTCCGGCCCCACTTTTACCGAAACGTAATTGCGATTGTAGTGGCGGGTGTAATGACCAAGGTACTCGTCAATAATGTCTTCGTCGTAATCGGCACCGAACTCACGGGCCGGAAAAAGATTCTTCACATTGGTTTCAATCTGGTTGCCGCTCACAAAGCTTTTTTCGTCCTGAAAAATCCGGCCGTTTATTGCCGTAACATTTCCGTTTATCACGCTGTTTTCGCCCAAACGCACATCGCCAAACAGCACCAATACGTCGCCGTTTATTACGCCGTCCACGTTCAGATTACCGTCCTGCACAAACACATTGGCATTGATGGTATCGCGGGAATCGATCTGCCGGTCTTCATGAAAACGCAGGAGTTTTTTGTCATTTTGTTGGATGTATTTTTGCAAAGCTCTTTGCTCGATTTCCTCTCTGGAAAACAACTTTTCGTAATCGACCTTTTTCTGAGCCGGCAAAATGGTAATCCAACTTAAAAGAATCATAAAAAAAGGGAAATACCCGCGAAACATATGCCATGTCTCCTGTTACCTAACAATAAACAAGTTTATGGATTGCATTCGTTTGATGCAATCCGAATTCAGGTACGTAATTCGAGCTAAAATGTTGCATTCATGTCCGGAATGTGTTCTAAAGAAAAGCTAAAAGAAGGCGTAATATGTTAGTCCCGCCAATACAAACCCCACATTGTTGGCAGCCACGTCCTTCGGCTCCGCGGAATAGTGCCGCGCTTGCCACTGCGCAAATTCCCACAAAATCCCCAAAGCATTCCAGAGCACCCAGAGAAGAAAAAACGTTTGGCCGGAGGCATGGGGCTTCCACAAAAGCAAAGAGATCAGCATCCCCAAAAAGGCCAATAAAAAATGCTCCATTTTGTCATAAGGTAATATCGTGCCATTACGGCTCAAAAAGGAATCGCGCTTCCAGCGTTTGATCCAGCGTTTTTTTCGCATGAAACTTCTCCTCAGGTAAGGCACCATGAACTTGCGTAAAAATCGTTCCCGGAGCAAATAAATCTGGCATTATTCGTAAAAAGAAGGTGTTTTCGGCCTTTCCCAAAAATTTAAATGTGCGATGGCAGGCCAGAAAGGTCAAAAATGCCCTAAATAAAAAAAAGCCCTCTCCGCGAGGAGAGGGCTTGTCTATCGAAGGGTTTATTGCTTCGTATTTTTAGTTTTTCTTATCGTCGTCAATCACTTCGTAGTCGGCATCTTCCACTTTACCTTCGCTGCCGGTCTGACCGCTTGTGCCTGCTTCCGGTCCACCGGCTGCGCCTCCGGCCTGAGCACCTGCGCCGGGCTGTTGCTGCGCACCGGCCGCTCCGGCGGCACCAGCCTGACCGTACAGTTTCTGAGCGATTTCATTCCAGGTCATGTTCACCTGATCCATAGCCGATTTCATTTCGTCCACGTTTCCGCTTTTGTGCGCTTCTTTCAGGCGGCCCAACGCAGTTTCCAGCTTGGCACGATCTTCAGGCGACATTTTGTCTTTCAGATCGTTCAACTGTTTTTCCGTCTGGTAAATAATCGTATCCGCTTTGTTTTTGGTTTCGATTTCTTCTTTGCGTTTTTTGTCTTCGGCCGCATGTTTCTGCGCTTCTTTTTTCATGCGTTCGATTTCTTCCTCGGTCAGGCCGCTGGAAGCTTCGATACGGATGCTCTGTTCTTTACCGGTGGCTTTGTCTTTAGCCGTTACGTGCAAAATACCGTTGGCATCCACATCAAAGGTCACCTCGATTTGCGGCACGCCACGCGGTGCAGGCGGTATGCCGTCCAGGATAAAACGACCCAGCGTGCGGTTGTCGGCTGCCATGGGACGTTCACCCTGCAAGACGTGTATTTCGACCGAGGTCTGGTTGTCGGCTGCGGTGGAGAAAATCTCGGTTTTGCGCGTCGGAATGGTCGTATTGGCCTCGATCAATTTGGTCATCACGCCACCCAACGTTTCGATTCCCAGAGACAGCGGAATCACGTCGAGCAAGAGTACGTCTTTCACTTCGCCGGTAAGCACCGCACCTTGAATGGCCGCACCAATGGCTACCACTTCATCCGGGTTCACACCTTTGTGCGGTTCTTTGCCAAAGAAATCCCGCACCATTTCCTGAACTTTCGGGATACGGGTAGAACCACCGACCAAGATCACTTCGTCGATATCATTAGCGGTTAACCCGGCGTCCTTCAAAGCTGCTTTGCACGGCTCGATGGTCCGTTGCAACAAATCATCGATCAGTTGCTCGAACTTGGACCGGGTCAGAGTCATGTTCAAGTGTTTCGGACCGGATTCGGTAGCCGTAATAAACGGCAAGTTAATTTCGGTTTGCATGGTGGACGACAATTCTATTTTGGCTTTCTCGGCCGCTTCTTTTAAGCGTTGCAATGCCATCGGATCTTTGCGCAAATCCACACCTTCCTGTTTCTGGAATTCGTCGGCCAACCATTCGATGATGCGTTGATCAAAGTCGTCACCACCCAAATGCGTATCACCATTGGTGGACTTCACTTCGAACACCCCATCACCGATTTCCAGAATGGAGATATCGAACGTACCGCCACCAAGGTCGAACACGGCGATTTTTTCGTCCTTCTTTTTGTCCAGACCGTAAGCCAGCGCAGCGGCCGTCGGCTCGTTAATAATACGTTTTACTTCCAATCCGGCAATGCGTCCGGCATCTTTGGTCGCCTGACGCTGTGCGTCGTTAAAATATGCCGGAACGGTAATCACCGCTTCGGTTACCTTCTCGCCCAGGTACTCTTCAGCCGTTTGTTTCATCTTTTGCAGAATCATGGCCGAAATTTCGGGCGGTGTGTAGGTTTTGTCACCCACGCGAACCACAACCACATTGTTGTTGCCGCGCTCTATCTTATAAGGAACTTCTTTAATTTCTTCCTGAACTTCATCGTAAAAACGCCCCATAAAACGTTTAATCGAAAAAATGGTGTTTTCAGGATTGGTCACTGCCTGACGTTTCGCCGGCGCGCCGACCAAACGTTCGCCTTTTTTGGTAAAGGCCACTACAGAAGGGGTCGTGCGTGCGCCTTCAGAATTCGGAATAACTACCGGCTCGCCGCCTTCCATTACGGCGACTACGGAGTTCGTGGTTCCCAAGTCGATACCAATGATTTTTCCCATAATTTTATCCTCCTTTTTCAAATTGTTTTCATTTTCATTTTTTTTGCAAAGACACATGCAAATGATGTGCCAAGAGGTAAAATATTCATTAATTACTTGATTTACAAGAAATTAGACTCACTTCGATCCATAACGGCAAATCCCTGATTTTCTGTCAATATGACACAAAAATCCATCTGCGGCAGGAACGCGACACATTTTGCAAAACTTTGTCAGAATTTTCGATGGAAACCGCTTCCTGAATCCGGCCAACAAAAAAAGGCTGCCTCTCGCGAGAGACAGCCTTACAACTAACTTAAGGGAGGTTTACTTTTTCTTGGGAATTTCCAGAAAAACCAGTCGATCGAACTTTTCGTTTGTACTCGATTGCAGGCTACGCAGTTTCAGTTTGATTACATCGCCCGGTTTGTATTTTTTGATCTTTTTGTAAAAATCCGAAACCGATTTCACTTTTTTCCCTTCCACTTCAATGATCACATCGCCGGGAACGATGCGTGCTTCGGAGGCCGGGCTAAATTGCTCGACATTGGCCACCAGTGCACCACCATCCAATTCAAGCTGGCTCTTTTGGTCATCGGTAAGGTTACGCAGTTGCATGCCCAAATCAGGCGTTTTTTCATTTTCTCCCTTGCTTTCTGTTCCGCCCGCTTCTTCCTCGTTTTCTCTGCCTTTTAGCACGGCGGTCACATCCATCTGTTTTCCGTTGCGCCAAATCGTCAACTTAACCTTGTCGCCCGGATTCAGCACACCGATTTTGGCCTGCAATTCGTTGGGATGGTTCACGGGTTTACCGTTAACGGCTAAAATCACATCGCCTGCTTTAATGCCGGCTTTCTCGGCGGCACTGCCCTTAATTACGCTGGTAATAAATACCCCGCGCGGTTTGTCTAACTTTACGCCTTTGGCCGTTACCGGCGTTACATCCTGAATGTACACACCTAAATAGCCACGACGCACCTTGCCGTATTTGATGATATCGTCCACCACCGCTTTGGCAATGTTAATGGGTACGGCAAATCCGTAACCCATGTAGTAACGGGTGTTGGTGGCAATAGCCGAATTAACACCAATTACCTCTCCGCGCATATTAACCAGAGCGCCACCGCTGTTACCCGGATTAATGGCCGCATCGGTTTGGATGAAATTTTCGATGCTGCTCACATTGTTCCGGCCGCGTAAAATGTTGATGTTCCGATGCAGGGCGCTTACAATCCCGGCCGTTACGGTAGATGTTAAATCCAACGGATTGCCAATCGCCAGAACCCATTCACCGATTTGCAAATTATCCGAGTCGCCCAAAATCGCGACCGGTAAATTTTTGGCGTCAATTTTAATCAAGGCGATATCGGTCGAAGGATCGGTTCCCACCACTTTTGCCACATATTCAGAATTGTCGATCAATTTGACTTTTAACTCGTCCATGTCTTCGACCACATGGTTGTTGGTCAAAATGTAGCCGTCTTTGCTGATAATAATCCCGGAGCCCAGGCCGCTCTCTTTCAATTCCGGCTGTCGGCCGGGACGACGATGTTGGGGAATATTGCCAAAATCTTGCGGGAAATCCTTAAAAAAGAAAAAGAAGGGATTTTCCGGTACTTTGATCGTTTTGGTGGTGTAAATCGAAACGATGGACGGCCGTACCTTTTTAACGATGTCCACAAACATGGCATTGGGATTGAAAGTTGTGGCCGTCACGTTCGACGGTGCGGTGTCGGTTGCTTCCGTGTATATTTTGCCATCCATGCTACTGGCCATGGAGCGGGAATCCAATTTAAAGCTGGTAGTAAAAATAATTCCAATAACTACCCCCACGGTAATAAGCGCTACCACAAGTGCCGGAGAATGTTTTAAGCGATACATAGTCAGCTCCTTTCTGTTTAATCTCTGCTGTTTGCCAAAATAATCAAACGCAATAGTTCCAACAAGGCCATCGCTGCGGCTGCCACGTAGGTAAGCGCAGCGGCCGTTAAAACTTTACGGGCTGCTTTAATTTCGTTTTCTAATAAAATGCCGTTGCTCTTTAATTGTTCCAATCCGCGCCAACTTGCATTGAATTCTACCGGTAAGGTTACCACGTGAAAAAGAACCACCGCGGCAAAAAACAAAATTCCCAGACGCATGAAAAACAGGGACATACTGCCCGAAAAGAAAAATCCGATGATAAAAATGGGAAAGGCCGCATACGAGGCGAAATTGGTAACCGGCAAGATGGCGTGACGTAATGTTAGCGGCATATAACCCACCGCATGTTGAATGGCATGCCCGGTTTCATGAGCGGCTATGGCCACGGCCGCAATGGAATTTCCCCGGTAATTCGACTCGGACAGGCGTACTTTTTTGCTGCGCGGATCGTAATGGTCGCTCAGTTCACCGGGAACCGCTTCGACTTCCACATCATAAACACCGTTGCGCTGCAGAATGTAACGGGCCACTTCCGCACCACTCAAGCCACGTGCCGCGGCTACTTTTTTGTATGTATTGTATGTGCTCCGTACCTTTATTTGGGCCCAAACGGCCAGAATAAAAGCCGGGAGCAACAAAATCATTGTCGGATCGAAAAAGAAAAATGGCATAAACCGTTCTCCTTAATTTTAATGGAATTTCTACGCTTTTTGCAGTTAAAAGTTCATCGCATTTTATTAATACAAATTTCGTACCAGCCAGCTATCTCTGCAATCGCGACCCTTTTTCGGAAATCGTCCGGCCAGATAGACAAATATTTTTATGCCATGATGACACACCAGAGATATTTTATTCTGCGTTGTAAGCAAAAGTTTTTTAAATTAGCCCCGATCGGAGGAGACATCCATGCAAAAATACTTAATCGATGGCTACAACCTGGGGCACAAAATTCCGGAAGTCGTGCAACTGCTAAAGCGTAAAGATTTTTACGCAGCCATCGAACGCATTGTGCACATTGTGGAAGCACGTCTCAATACCCGACGCAATCGGGTCATCATCGTCTTTGACGGGAAAAAAGGCTTATTCGATTTTCCCCGGAACTCGTTTGCGGTTGAAATTATCTTTTCACGAAAGCCACAGGAAGCCGACGACATTATTCGGGATATTTTGCGTCATGAACCATCTCCCTCCGACTGGACCGTGATTAGTTCGGACAATGAAATTCTGCGCACGGCACGCGACCTGGGCGCAAAATTCATTCGCTCGGAAAGTTTTGTCGGTTCTCAAACTTCTTCATCCGAAAAATACGGGTTAAAAGAAACCCGGCAAAAATACGATCCCGAGAATGTGGATGTGAATTACTGGCTTCGTTTGTTCGGAAGCGACGACGATACGCCTTAAAGGCCGAAACATCAACCGAACTTTCCGCGCACGGGGCCAGACCATTTATTTTTAATGAACAAACAACGGCGCGCATATGCTTTTTCCTTTTTTTACCTATGCCGAAATACATTACCGCTTTCGCTATTTTTTTAGCCTGCTAAAAAAACGCGAACCCGAAATTATTGCCGATGTGCCTCACCGTCTCACGTTGCCCGCTTCTTTGCCTGTGCTTCTTCTGGTAAAAGACGCACACCTTTACCCCGTTACCCTGCAAAAAGTAGAAGTGTTCATTAATGCTCAAAAAATTTTTGAAGAAACATTGCATCTTTTGATCCGGGAACATTTTTTCGAACGAATTTTTGAAATTCCGCTCGAAGATCTGTCGGAAGGCCGAAAAGAAATTCACGTAAAAATTGTGTACCGTGTGCGGAACAAAGTACGCACCTGCTGGAACGACAATTACCGGCAAACCGGCCACGCCCCCTTGCCGTGCTATTTTTCCCCTCAGGATCTGCCCCGGCCCCCCGGTTGGTTTTACGGCGACATGCACAGCCATTCTTCGTACACCGAAGATCAAATCGAGTTCGGAGCCGGACTGCCTACCATGAAACGCATGGCACAGGCCGTGGGTCTGGATTTTTTCGCCGTAACCGACCACTCTTACGATCTGGATGACGTTCCCGGAAACTACCTGCGCAACGATCCTGCATTTCCCAAATGGCAAGCTTTTAAAAACGAAGCGCAAAAACTTAACGCGCAGAACAGGCCGCCCGTTCTCATCCCCGGTGAGGAAGCAAGCGTAGGCAATTCACGCGGGCAAAATGTTCATTTGCTTATTTTGAACCATACCGGTTTTGTACGGGGCAGCGGAGACAGCGGAGAAAAATGGTTCCGCTTTAAACCCGAACACACTTTAAGCGAGCTTCCCGCCTTAATTTCCGGGCAAGCCATGCTTGTGCCGGCGCACCCGGCCGAACGTGTCCCCCGAGTGCAGAAACTTTTTATTAACCGCGGCGAATGGCATCCCGACGACCTGCAAGGGCCTTTTGCGGAATATTTGCAATGGGTAAACGGCGGCGGCGCCAAAGACATTACCCGCGGACTGCGTTTGTGGGTGCGCATGCTGCTTTCCGGACAAAAGGTTGTTCCGTTGGCCGGTAACGATGCCCACGGCCATTTCGCCCGCACGCGGCAAATCGTAATCCCATTTCTTCTTTTGCAAGAAAGGTCAACCCATGTTTTTGGCAAATGGAAAACGGGGCTCTATTGCTCCCAAACGCCCCGCACGCCTCAAGAAATTTTACAGGCCATTCGTTCGGGCCGCGTTTTTGTGACCAACGGGCCGTTTGTGGAATTGACCGCTCATCTTGGGGATGAAACGTTCTTTGCGGGACAAAGTGTTTCCCAAATCGAGGCGTTTACCGTTCAGGCCCTTTCCAGCGATGAATTTGGCCCCCTGAAGGCCATTACGGTCATTTTTGGCGATGTAGCCCAAAAACGCGAACAAATCATCTGGAAACAAAATTTTGACCGACGGCAAGAATTTTCCTTTCGCAAAAAAATCGCCTTGCCTCTTTCGGGCAAAAACGGTTATATTCGCTGTCAAGTGAAAACATCTGTCAACGAAGAAGAATTCACAGCCTTTAGCAACGTCATTCGTATCAGAAAGGATTCATGAAACTACTATCATCGTTACCCAAACATGCTTTAACGCGCCCGGCCTATTTTCTTTTAATCGCTCTGATCTTTGCCCCTTTTACAGGACGCGCTACCCTGCACGCGCAGACTGACATCGATCTGAAATTGTTTAACGGGCGCATTATTAAGGATATTGCCATTATTGGCAACAAACACACCAAACGCAAGGTCATCCAGAGAGAGCTCTTGTTCGGCACCGGACAGGTCTTTAACGACTCCCTCGTTTTGCAATCCAAAAAACGCCTCGAAAATCTGTGGCTTTTTAATCGCGTGGAATTCATCCCGTTCATCGAAAAAGCAAACGATGACAGCGTTTCCATCATTATCTCCGTCACGGAGCGCTGGTACTTTTTCCCTTACCCGGTTTTCGAAGTGCAAGATCGGGATTGGAACAAACTCACCTACGGTTTTGGCTTTGCCCATCTGAATTTTCGCGGGCTCAATCAAAAGCTGCAAACTTCCGTGCAATTCGGAAATCGACGGGGATTTAAATTCACTTATCTGAATCCATGGATCGGTGATCAGGCTCATTTGTTTGCCGGCGTGTACCTGCGTACCTATGAACTGGACAATTATTCCTACGATTTCCCGGAATATCATTTTTATTCCGTGTTGCACTTCGGAAAATACTGGACGCACGATTTTATGAGCGAAATCTTCTTTTTGCGTGATCACATTCACGTTAACAAAGAAGACGCCCATTATCTGGCAAGCGGCACGCAAACCGACGTCAAATACGGTTTGGGCATTAAGACTTTAGTCGATCACCGCGACCTTTACGCCTATCCTACCAGGGGTTGGTATTTAAACTTCACCGCAAGTAAAATCGGGTTTTTTGAACCCGGGCTGGATTACACCCAATACGTACTGGATGCACGCAAATACATTCCCCTTAAGCCGTTTATTCTGGCCGGTAGAATTTACACAGTGCAAACGCAGGGACATCTTCCGGTGTACGATCGGGTTTACTTTGGCTACACCGAACGCGTCCGCGGACATTTTGCGGAGGTGTACCAGGGGAGCCAGCTTCTCTTTCTGGGGGCGGCCGTCCGCATGCCCCTGATTAAGGTCCACTATTTCTCGTTCAATTCGCCTTTTTTGCCGGACGTGTTTACTCAAAATCTGAAATTCGGCCTGAATGTCGGCCTTTTTGCAGAAGCCGGACAGGTAACCGACCGACGCGAGCAATTTGCCATTTCGCATTTTATTAAAGGCTTTGGCGCCGGGTTGCACTTTTTGTTGCCCTACGTCGAAGTGTTGCGGTTTGACATTGCTTTCGACGAACAACTGCAACATCAATTTATTCTGGAAATTTTAATGCCATTTTAACCGTTTGTGCAATCACACAAACCAGTGGAGAACAAAGATGAAAGCTATTTTACTGGAAAAGACCGGGAAACCGGAAGTTTTAAAATACCGCGACATTCCCGAGCCGGAACCGGGTCCGGGTGAGGTGCGCGTTCGACTGGAATACATCGGCGTAAACTATGCCGAAATACTTTCGCGAAAAGGGCTGTACGGCTGGCGCCCCAAAGGAAGAGCCTACGTTCCGGGCATGGAAGGTGCCGGGGTGATCGAAAAAGTGGGAGACGAAGTGGAACCCGATCTGGTGGGCAAACCGGTCATCGTGGGCACCCAATATGGCTGCTACGCGGAAAAGGTTGTGGTTCCGGTAAGTCAGGCCTTACCGGCTATTGAAGGTTTTACCATGCAAGAAAATGCCGCCTTTGTGGTTAACTATTTGACGGCCTGGGTTGCTTTGTTTGATCTGGCAAAAATGGAACCGCACGAAGTTCTCCTTGTTACCGCTGCCGCCGGCGGAGTGGGCACGGCAGCCGTGCAATTGGGCGCGGCCAACGGAAACAAGGTAATCGGCCTGGCCGGAAGCGATCACAAGCTGGAACTGATCAAAAAATTGGGAGCGCAACGCGCCATCAACTACCGCACGCAAAATTACGGCGAAATCATCCGGCAGGAAGAAGGCGGTGTGGATGTTGTGCTGGAGATGGTCGGCGGCGATATCTTCAAAACCAATGTCAAACTTACCCGGCCTTTCGGACGCCTGACGGTAATGGGTTTTGCCAGCTTTAACCTCAAAAAATGGAATCCGTTTTCCTGGTACAAAACCTGGCGCGATATGCCCCGTGTGGATATTGCCACCATGTCGCACCGGGCCATTGGCATCTTTTCCGCGCATCTGGGCTATTTGCTGAAAAATCCGGAGCGTATTCTGAGCACCTACATGAAATTGCGCGATTTTGTGCTGCAGCACAAAATCCATCCGGTGGTAGGCAAAATTTTTCCGCTGGAACAGGTGGCAGAGGCACACCGCTGGATCGAATCGCGGCAGAGTACGGGAAAAATCCTTTTAAAAGTGTAACGGATTCGCACTTTAATCTCGGGAATTTGGCCTGTCGGTTTTCCCGTGTCAAAGGCCCTCGGTTCGTTCTATCGTTTTTTTCGGGACATTTTTCCCCGGAAAGAACGCCAATGCGGAAGAAAAAACACGCTTTGGTGCCCCCCTGCTCTTACGTTCCGGTACCGATGCTCCCGGACAGGCACAAAGCGCTCATTTGCCAGAAGGCCGCAAAAAAGAGAGAATTTTCCGCATCACCGCGTCGCGATTTTCGGGAGCTAAAATTGTTTCAAAGGGAAATCCCATTACCACACATTTGTACTTTTGCCGGTAAGCAATGGCGGCGCTTTGTCCGTTTTCGGCATACCGCAGCCAGGTCCATGCTCCCTGCACCGGATCAATCGCATCCGGTGCTTCCACCGTGTAAATTTGCGGATGGTAGGCAGTGTTAAAGCGAAACGGCGCCACCGTCAGCAGACTATCGCCCAGGGCATGGCGCACTTCTCCGCTGCGGCTGGCATGAGAGTTAACCCACTGTACATGCAGCATCTTACGTGCAAAGCGTTTGTCTTCCGCAGAATGCCACAAATCGCTGCCCACATACGCTCCGGAAACAAACAATGCCCCGCCGCTCTTCAAATAGCCGCGCAGCGCCTTTTGCAAACGCAGGGGAAAGGCTTTAAAAGCACTGTCGGAAAAAGCACTCACAAATTTCTGAGGCCACGGAGTGGTCTTTTCCTCGCCCAAAATCAAATCCACAACACCAAACTCTTTTAGTTCCACCTGTTCGTCCATTACAGATTCATCGCTGACCGAGCAAAAAGAATAGCCGGCATGTTTGACGGCCAGGCCGTGCACGTAAGCAAAGTCGAAGGTATTGCCCGGGATGACTTTCGTCTCCATATCGGCAAAGCTGGCACCAAACCCCGGCGCATCGTTGCTAATAAAAGGCGAACGGCGGTTAAAATCGTATTGCATGCCTGTAAAGCTCACATCGTAGCGATCGGGAACGCCGTTGTCGTTCAAAGCCACAAAGCCGCCGATGCTGTCCACAGAAAAGAAGCTCGGCCCGCAAATGCGATCGAATCCGTTTACGATAAGCACCGTGCCTTTGGATTGCGGCGCCCGATACACGGCTAAAATTTCCGATGGGAAACTTTTTCCGCCCGCATTTAAAGCGCACACCTTAAAGCTGTAAATTTTTCCCGGTGGAATGGGGCCGATAACCGCCTCGGGCTCGGAAACAACAACGCCATTGTCAAAGCCGCCGCTATCGATGCGTGTGTACACAATGTACCTTTCCGGTCTTGCCGTAGGCTCCAACGGATCTTCTTTGGCTTGCCAGCGCAAAATTACTTTTCCGGCAGAATCGAGCACGGCCCGGAAATGGGTAACCGGCAGCGGCTGCACCACGTAAGGCTGCCGATGTTCACTAGCCAAAAACTTTAGCATGGCTTTGTAAATGGCCCGGGCCACGGTAAAACGAAAACGCGGATCCAGAGCCATCTGCATGTCTCTGAAATTTTGGTGAGAAAGGGTTTCCAAAATCATGGCAGGCACGTTGGGTAAATAAACTTCGCTGTAATCTCCCTCGAACAGAGGACGCCGCTGCCAGGTAGAGTCGAAAGTCGCACGAATATCGTGCACAACCTGCGTTTGCACGATGTCAGCAAAATCCCGACAAGCCAGCCGGGAAACACTGTCGGGAAAGGTACGCTGCGAATCCGAACCGACCAAACTGTAAATAGCCAGTGTGCCGATGGTTGTATCGCCCTGAGTGAATCCGGCATCGGTGTGAAAGGCGAAGGACAAATCGACAGGGATACCCAGTCCCCGCACATCCCGATGCCCTTTGGGGCCAAAAGGACGCCCGTACAAATAATTTACGTATTTGCCCCGCGAGACGTAATCGTCGCGATAATCGTTGGTATTTGCGGTAATACTGTACACCAGCGAATCGGGCATTCCGGCAAATTGCAGGTAGTAGCGCGCCGCTTCTTCGAAACGCGGCCGCCCGCTCACGCTTCCGTCACGCGCAATAATGCCCATTCCGCCGCCAAACCGCACGGCATCGGCGGTAACCATTCGGCCGGGATGTGTGCTCTGGTTGGTTAACAAAACACTTCCGGAATCGGGATGCAATCCCTTGCGAAATTTAAAGGTTCCCAAGTAAAGCCAGGTACTGCCTCCGATTTGTTGATTAATCACAAAATCGGTTCGTCCGCCGAGATGGAAAACGGAATAACGGGCATCGCTTACATTCCCGCTGTCTGCATGGTACGAAACATAAACCGCATATTCCCCCGTTGCAGGAATGTTCGGCGTCCAGCGGATGCGGGCACTGGGCACACTATCTGCCCGAACCTGCCGATAAGTACCCTGCTCAAAAGGATTTAGCCCCGTGGGATAGGGCGGCTGCCCATAGCCAAAACCGGAAGAAGCGCCTGTTTCCCAAAAGTGGCGGTTGTCGCTGACAACCTCGGAATAGTGTTTTCCGCTGGGCGGAGTGCTGTCGTTATCCACAATCACTTCCCGAAATTGAATGTCGCGTTCCCGGGGGACGAACACCGTTGCGCCGGCATTTTCCAGCATGGGCACCAAATAGGGCAAAACAAACGAGGTAGAAAGCAAATCTTCCACTGTTTGAAACAAACGCGGACGCTGCCATTCCCAGCGCTTTTTGCTCAAGTTAAAATACCACCCATGACTGTTCCAGAGCACAATGTTACGGCCGGTCAGTCCCCGGGAGGCCCGCCAGGGCCATTGCGGACGTTTTACCGAAAGAGGGCGCACCTTTTTTTTGGGAAGACGCGAACGATCATAAAGCGCGGTATCTTTCCGAAAAAAATTTGGCACCAGCTCTTCGATGGGAACCAGTAAACTGTAAAGGGTAATTTTGTAATCCTTGTATTTGTGGCCGAAACGTTTGCGCAAGTTTGCATAAACATCTTTGACCGTTTCGGGGCGAAAAGGAATAAAGGAAAAACGCCTGTCCAGATAAACATCAATCTGGCGCGCATTTTTATCCAGTACCAAGCTATCGATGCGCGTTCCCGAGTAGACGGGCAGGGGTTTCCGCTCCGTTTGAGCAGTGGTAAGAAAAGCTTCCACTTTTTTGTGCAGTTTGATTTCTTCTTTGCTCATACCTTTGTAAGAATAACGAGAAGGCGGCTGTCGCAGAAGCCACGGCTGGCAGGAAAATAGCAACAATAGGCTCACAATCAGTACAAAAATCCTTTTTGCTGATCTCATCGTTCCCTCGTTTTAATTAATTTCCCCGAATATTTGACTGGAGTTTATTTTTTTTTATATTCTAATGCAAATTAATTCATACGAATATTTTCTTTAATCGTCTTTCTTTAATCCGTCATTTAATTTTTATTTTCTTTTTCAAACAAGCCAGGGAAGAAGCTTGTGGCTTTTTCTGTACGAGGAAATTTTTCTTTTGCGTAGCCGAAAATCGGGGAATTTACCGTGCAATGCGATGCGCTTTCTTGTTTCGCATTTTCGCGGCGCCGGTTTCCTTAAAAAGCAATTCATTGGATAAGCAAATGATGCTTTGAGGTTAAATCAAAATTTCAAACCGTTATCATATAATAGGACAAAATTCTGGGAAAAGACCATGCGCCATTTACCCATTAATCTTGACGAGTTGGCTTTTGTTCTGCATCGGGGCGACGACCTGGAGATGGAATGTTTTCTGAACCTGGAAAATGGAGAAATTTTGTACATCCCGACCGACAGCGATATCCTTCATGCCATGTTCCACCAGGTAACCCTTCCCGAATTGGTTAGTATTACGTCGCTGGCCGAACGGATTTTTCCCGATATTTCCCAATTGCTTTACATTCCGGACAATTTCAAAGACATCGTTTACGATTTGATGAACCGCTTTGTCTCTTATCCCGGTTTAACCGATTCCATCAGGGCACGGCTTTTAAATGCCATTCACGACAAAGGAGGCTTTCGTAAATTTCATCAGGTAATCACCGACTTCCCCGGGCTGCTGGCAAAGTTCGTTCAATTTCGCGATGAGTTCTATTTGCAGAAGGCTAAAGAATGGCTCAAAAAGCACGAAATCGTACCCATTGAGCTTCCGCAGAATGCTCCCAAAAATTAACGATCTTTCCTCATTCCCCCGAACTCGATGTTTTGCTTCCCCTTGTGAAAAATTTGGTGCTTTTTCATTTTTTTGCCAAATTAGCGCTCGTTTGGCGCACAAAGAAAGGCAAGAATGAAAAAACGCATCGGAATCACAATCGGCGACCCGGGAGGCATCGGCCCGGAAATTGTCCTCAAGGCACTGGCTTTTCATCCGGAAATTTTCGAGGCATGCGTTCCCGTGATTTTCGGGCCTGCGGCCATTGTGCAAAATGTGATGGACGATTTGCGGTTAACCGTTCCGCTACAAACCGTTTCGCCCGAGGCCGTGGTGCAAAACACTGCTGGAGCTACGGCCCTGCTGGTAGACCTCCCTTTTGATGGACAGCCCCCGGCTTACGGCCAGATTTGTGCAGAAGGCGGCCAAATCGCGTTTGAGGCCATTACCGCCGCTATTGAATGGGCCCGAAAAAAACAAATCGCGGCCATTGCCACCGCCCCGATCAACAAGCAAGCGCTAAAATTAGCCGGAATCGAATTTACCGACCACACCGCCATCTTTTCCCGAGTTACAAACAGCCGGCACACCATGACGCTTTTTGTAACGCAAAACCTGCGCATCTTTTTCTATTCGCGTCACATTCCGCTAAAAGACGTACCCGCCCGACTGAACCGTCGGGATTTACTGCATGCCATTGAATATTCTCTGAAATATTTGAACCAATTGGGCATTGAAGGCAGGCTGGCGGTTGCGGCCTTAAATCCGCATGGCGGGGACAACGGGCTGTTCGGAGACGAAGAGCTGAAGATCATTCACCCCGCGGTGGCAGAAGCGCAAAAGCGGGGTTGGCGGGTCAGCGGTCCCATCCCGGCAGATTCGGTATTTTACCTTAACCTGAGCGGACATTTCGACGCAGTACTCTCTCTTTACCACGATCAGGGGCACATTGCCGCCAAAACCTACGATTTTTTGCGCACAGTCAGTTTTACGATGGGGTTGCCTTTTTTGCGCACCTCGGTCGATCACGGCACAGCCATGGAGCTGGCCGGGCAGAACAAGGCCAACGAAATAAGCATGGTCGAGGCCATTCTGCAGGCAGCGCATTATGCCTGGCCGGCTGCAACGTTTTAATGGGCCAGGCCGAAAACCAATCCCAGGGCGCCGCCTACCAGCACTCCGGTAGCCAGCCCTTGCAATCCGTTCCAGGTAAAAAACCAGGGACGGCTTTTTTGTGCCAGCAATTTCCGGTACTGACCGGCAATTTCATCCAGCTTTTGGTCGTAATCGCGCACCATTAGCTGCAACGTATCGGCGTTGGCCTGAAGGCGCCGGTTAATTTGCGTTTGCAGACGAATTTGACTTTGCAAATTGGCCACCAGGCTATCGGCCAGGGCCTTACGCCGTTCGCTCAATTCGCTGGTCTCTTTTAAAGCCTTCTGTAATTGCTCGATTTTTTTCAAGCTGGTGTTCAAATCTTTTTCACAGCCGATAAGTGCCTGCTTTAACTGCTCTTTGGTTTGAGCCTTCGTTTCCGAAACGCTCAGGACGAGCAAGAGCATTCCCCAAATTAACATCCAGCGCATGTCATTCCTCCAATAAGCGATAACCGTCAATTTCAATGGGAGCATTGCCGTCGGCCGATGCTTCCGGTTCTTCCTCCGGTGGCAAACCGCCAATTAATTTTAAGCGTTCTTCGCTTCGTTTCTTGGCACCAGTGACGAACGAAGCGGCATCTTTGAGCAACCGCTCATTCAGCTTTTCCCGATCTTTCAGTTCGGCATCGATTAACTGCAATTCGGTACGATATTTCTCGGCGTTTTTCTCCAGTTTCCGGCGTTTTTTCTGCAAGACATTGATGACCTGTTGGTTGGCACTTACCGCCTCTTGCCGCCGTTTTTGCACCTCTTTGAACTGCGCGAAATTCTCATTGAATTCGGCTAATTTTTCTTCCACGGCAAAGGCTTTTTTTAATTTACGGTGAATCAAATACCCGCCGATTAAACCAAGCCCCGAGATAAGTCCGATGCCTAATTTCGGGTGCCGCGGAATGACCAACTTCCAGACGAGCACGGCAGCCACGACGATCGGGACTAAAATAACGAGCACATCAATCCAAACTTGCAGAGAGCCTAAATCAAACATCAGATATCCTCCTCGTTTTCCACAACTTTCACGGAGGGGTTCCCACCCAGCAGGCCATGTTCCATTTCGTATTCCAGACGTTTTTTCTGCAAATAATGATCATCGGTTTTAAAACGGCGTACCGTGTAGCTGCCCGCCAGCCCGAACACAACACCGGCCAAAGAGATGAGACCTGTTTTCATGCTATCCATTATTTTAACAATTATTTCGGCCTTGGGTGAATCGGCATGGATGTAAGAAAGGAGGGCAAAGCCAATCCACGTTAATGCCAAAAAGATCAATAAGATCATGGAATAAGTTAAAATGGTAAACAAAAAATCGGGAAAGCCCTTGGAATTTTTTAGGAGCCAGGGGCTTGGTCGTCCTCTAAACTTTTCCATAATGTTCCTTTCTCGGGTTGTTCGTCAAACTTTTACAATCCCTTGCAATCTTTTTTTGGCCGCGCTCAAACCGGCTGTTGCACAAATGCTTCCAGGGCATCGGCAACGCTTTGGGCCAAAATTTGTTGGTACGCCTCGTCCTGCAATCGCGCCAATTCTTCGGGATTTGTCATGAAGCCCATTTCCACCAGTACGGAAACCGGACGCGTTTGGTGAATCCAGGCCAGGCTGCGCCCCAATTCTACCGTGGAAAGTGTGCCATGATGTGCCAGAGAAATATCGTGGCGGGAAGCATGCTCGGCAACCAATCGGGCCAGTCTTTTGCCATTAACGGATTCTTCGCTGTAAATGGCATAAAGCCCCCTGTAACGGGGAAGAGGCTGGTAGGTTCCCATTGCATCATCCCATTTTGCAGCCACATTGCAATGCAACGAAACGATTGCATCAAAGGCAGGACGGTTCAATTGGTAATGCCGATTGATCAACCGGCAACGAATGCTCAATGGAGGCACATGTTCATCGGAACGGCGGGTTGTCCAAACCGTGTGGCCACGCTCTTTTAACAGATGATTTAATTTGAGCGTTACCTGCAAATTAAGGTCTTTTTCCCGAATGTCCTTCCAGACGGCCCCGCTGTCGCTTCCGCCGTGCCCGGCATCGGTACAAAAAACGGCCATGAAATCTTCCTTTCGCTAAAATTTACAGAAAAAAACCGGATTTTAAGGATCAGACAAAAATGCATTGCGTCATCTTCAGACTCCGCAAAAAACTCAACCAAAACTTTGCCGTACGCGACGGTTTCCGAACTACATCGCTACTTTGCTTTCGCAAAATCCGGTTCCCCGAGGGAGAGATGAATCTATAAAAACGAATCCATTATTCAGAACAAGGAGGTGAAAATAGGCTGTTCGCTTCTGCCAATCGTTTGAATGATGCTTTACCTTGACTGCATGCGTTATCGCCATACTTCAGGCCATGAATTTGGCCGGCACCTCCTCACGCAAACAGGCGGACATGCCAGCCAAATTTTGCCTGTGCGGACACTTTCTCAGGCAAAGGTGCCGCTACTTTTTCTTTTCCTGCCATTTTTCAATGGTAGAAAGCTGCGAAGCCACTCCGTACAACTGGATGGAATTAGGATCGAACTGCGTACTGAAATAGGCCAGAGAGGGCAAAGAAAATAGCCACTTGCCCAAAGCCAATTCCTGATCCATTTCATCGATCATGCGGGCATAGGCCTGCTTATCCCCGATTTCCCGTGTGGACATAAAGGTGTAAATGTACTGCAAAAATTTGGCAAAATCGGCGCGCTCCGGAGAGTCCTGCACGGCATCCATGCGGAAAAAGTTCTTGTCGGCCCGGAGAGAGGCCCTGTTTACGGCACGGTGGCCAAGCCCGTCCGAATCCGTGATCAAATGGATTTTATGGGTAGCCAGATCCGGTTCCCGCAAAAAGACATCGTACAAGTCAAACATAAAATTACTGCGATAATTGGTAATGGGAACCAGAATCGCATCGTAGGCTCCCTTTTTGATTTCTTCATTGCTCAATGTTTTTACTTTGATTTTACCCTGAGAAATTTGCGGATCGCTCAGAATTTGAGCCAAAGCCTGTAATTCTTCCCGGAATCCGTAGTTCAAATTCACCGCAACCAGCACCGAGTCGGGCAGGCTGGAAAGATCTGCGGCTTGCAGGAGTGTATCGGGTTCTACGATATCTTCTTCCACGTAATAAGACGAAGAGGGGAAAATACTGTAATTGATGTAATCATCGTAGTTGTCTTTACGCCCTTTGTAATCGACAATGTGTCGTTGCTGTTTTGTGCCCACTTTGTAAAAGCGTTCGACAATTTGTTTGGTATTTATTAAACTTCGCAATGCTTTGCGCTGGGTACGATTCAAATGCTGCACATTGAACAAAATGGCAAAAAACGTGTTGCTGATATTCGATTTGTAAAAGAAATCGGAAGTATCGCTCAGAATGGGAGAAAGCGCCCCGAAAGGTGTGCGAAGTAACGTATTGATTTTACCGCGACTCAATTCCGTAGTAAAAGTGCTATTATCAATAAAGGGTTGCAATATTACTTCTCCGATGTGGGCCGGCCCCGCCGGATTTTTCGGAAAATAGATCACATCTTTGTATTCACCGGCGTACATGTAGGGGCCGGTGCCATCGGTGTAATTTAGCTGATTGTACGTGGCCGTGTGAGGCAAAATTTTAAACGAAAGTACTTCTTTGATGTCGTCTTCGGTCCAGAGACGATCGCCTTTAAATTGAAATTTGATTTCATTATTATCGTCCGGGCCGGTAAAATCAAAATTCTCCACGGCCTGTCCCACCAGCACGTAATCGGGAGAAAGGCTTCCCAGGCGCTGAATGCGTTTGAGCGTAAAGCGTAAATCATTGGCAATAAAATAAACCGCCTCTTGCGGGGTAATCTCAACATCTCCTTTATTAAGCAGAATTTTGTAGCTTTCGTGCCATTTCACATTGGGCTTCAGGCGTACCGTAACCACGTTATTGGCATCAATTTCAACCAGTTCGCCCAGTCCGTCTTCGTAGGTTACTCCGCTGGGATTGGCGGAAATATTGAACAAGCCGTCGTAGAGAACTTCGTCCAATTTGTCGGCAATGGGCACATTACTGGGAATATGAGGATCCATGATCGGCTTTTGGTGCGAAATGTAAGGAATGACGATTTTCCCTTTCAAATTTGGCGACAGAAGAAAATACAGCACGATGGCCACCGCCAGGACAACTCCCCCGCCAATAATCCAATATTTTTTATCCATTTTTTTCTTTTCATTGCGTGCATTCATGGGTTCTCTCCAAATTTTGCTTGCTTTGTTTTCGCGTTTTCCCGAAGAAAAACATCTCTGCTATTTTTCTTCCGAAAGCGACACCAGCTATTAATGCTTTTTAATAATCGGCTTTTGGGCCATTACGCTAATCTGATACACTTTAAAGGCGCCCTTCTTGAACCGCACCTCAAGAATATTGTTGCTGGTCTTTACAATTTGCAACGGCCCTACCTGACATTCGTAATTGTTCTCCGGGCCGGGGGCGGTAATAGTAAAGCGCCCCTCGTTTTTAATGACTTTTCCGTTAAAGGTGATTTTTTCGTACCACTGTTTCTTCCCGGCCTGTTTGGCTAAATTTTTGGGCAAACGAATGTACACGTCGAACACAGGAAATTGTGCCGGTGAAGGAATTTTCAGGTTCACCTTGAATAAATAGGTATTTGTACCGGTGGGATTGTTCGTAACCGGCAGCGCAAAAATGCGGCGGTATTTCCTCGGACGGGTAAGCAGTTTGGGAATTTGCGGGTCGCATTCGGCTACACGATTTTTGATGGTAATGTCGTCGCCACGATAATGACGCCCATGCACCACTACTGCCCGCGCTTTTAACACTCCCTGATCGTCCGGGTTGGCAATCAACTGTTTGTACAAATTTTTGATGGCTTTTTGGGGAAAGACAATGTTCTTCAAATGTTCCAGCTCGCCGAGCAAAGCCTGGTAATCGGCCTGGGTTTTCTTGTCCGGGAAAAAGCTCAATTGGTACACCGGTTGAAAAGCTTCGCTATCGTACAGGCTCTCCACATTTTGCACTGTGTTGATGTTTTCGTCCACAAACTGGCGCGCACGCAACCGCGACTGCCCGACAATTTTCTCCACCAATGCATTTCCCAATTGTCGTACCAATGCCATCTTTTGCGCCTTAATGCCGGCGTAATTAATAAAATCCCGATCATTAAACAAGGCACGCAAAGCCGTTTCGGCCTCGGCAAAATTATCGTTGGCAATGGCCGCTTTAATGGTTTGGGCCTGTTTGTCCAAAGACTCTTTGTCCAGCTTTTGGTAAAGCGGCAACAAAAAGTCCAGGTCCCGATTTTTCTTCAGAAGGCTCAAAATTCCGTGCAAATCATTCCGCTCTTTCAAAATATTGATTTCCGGAACCAGGGCATCCGCACGACGATACTTGGTCAACAAAGTGTTAATTTGGGCCCGTACATTATCGATCTCTTTTTGCAATGCCCTTACACAGGTGTAGTTTTTGTAAGGCTGCAATGCGGGAATGTTCGTCCTGGGCATGGTGTAAAGCATCTTGGATAATTGTGTGACAATATCCGAGAAGAAAGAATTGGAAGGCATTTGCTTTTGCCGTCGTACCCGATCTTTAATACCCTGAATATTCTTTTTAATTTTCCACACATCGTCCACCAGGGCATTGTAGGCACGGACAAATTTGCCTAATTGTTTCAGGTCTTTACTCATAAGCAGGCCGGCTTTGGGAAGCAACGTTTCAAGTTGGGGAATGGCCGTTTCAATTTTGGTTGCGTCCCGTTTAACCCGTAATTTTTGTTTGTAATACGGTACAATCTCGACCAGTCGTTTTGCCAAAACATCATGCACCGCCATGATCACATTACTGGGAAATTGGTCGCGCTGGTCAAAAAAGGCGGAAAATTGCGGCAGCATTTTCAAAAATTCCGCTGTATTGCCGTGCGTTTTCTGCTCGTTGTTCAACAATTCCAGTACCTGAAGATAACGCTTCTGAAATGTTAATTCATCGTTTAATTTTTCTTTTAGGGCCAGGTAATTCTGATACGCTTCGTCATTGGTATTCCGAATGTTTACGGGAAAAATGTCTTCGATTTTTTTCAGCTCTTCCTGCAGTGTTTTCAGGCGGGCATTTTTGGCCTTAATACTTGAAATTTCTTTCGAAAATTTCAAATCCTCAGGAAGTATGGCAATGCCCAGCGCTTTGTACGGACTGCGATCTACGGTGTTTTCTTGCAGAGTTTGTAAAAACGCCTCGTATTTTCGTTCAAAGGCAAAGCGCCAGCGCGCCACATAGCGGTAGCTCATTTCCAGAAGCACATCCCGTTTCACCAGATCGATTACCCAATAATAACGCGGCACATCCGGCGCAATGGGAAAAACCATAAGATGATCCGGTTCGGGACTTTGGTCGGGCACTTCAACGATCCGTCCTTTGCCCTGATCAAATGTTTCCGTCAGATAGCTGTGAAAGGCATCTTTTTGTTTAATGTCCAGCACAAGAAACATATTCTCCTGAGTTGCCGGAGGGAAAACCATGTAATATTTTTTGTCTTTTTTTAACTTGAAATTTTTGTCTTCTTTTTTTATCTGGATGAATCCGTCTTCGATGGGATTAATTTCGGGGACGGGTTTTAATTGCTTGTAAGCGGCACAGCTATAAAGTAGCAGGCCCATTAAAAGCAAACTAATCGCTTTTCTCATCATAACTCCTCGCGGTTTGTTTTTACTGAAAAATTAGGCAAATTTGTGTTTAAATACAATGTTATGTTCAAAAATTTACCTTTTCGTTTTTAACCCCCTTTTGGGCAATTGGTTCACACCTTCTACAAAGCGCACAAACGCGCCGTCTCAAAATTTCATTTTTAAGACCTTTGCGAAATTTCGCAAAGATTTTTTGCAAGTTTTGCCATTAATTTTTAATGTTAATACCGTAGCCAAAACGTTAACATGCTGAGCAAAGTGGTGTTTGTAAAGGCAAAGCAAACTATGAACAAACTAAAAAAATGGTTTCCGCAAGCAAGAAATTTAATTTTTATTTTCGTCTCGGTGGCGGTGCTCATGGTTTCCAGCGCAATTATCGAATTGAACCAAAGCAAAAAAGAATTGCTGCAATTGATGAGCACGCAATCCCATTCTCTTCTGGAATCTTTGCTTATTGCCTCGCAAAACATTTTGCGCAGTAACGAATATCTGAGTCAATCGTACAAAAAGCGTTTGTTAAACAATGCCACCTTTGTAAAAATTCTCTACGAACGCAATGAATTAAATAATACGATATTACATCGCCTGACACAGAGCAATAAAATCTACAGCATTCAGGTTTTCGCTAAAAACGGACGCTTATTGTTCAGCAACTGGCTGGCCGATCAAAAGAGCCCGCGTCCCCCAAAGCCGCCCATCGATTTGCTTTACCCCATTTTTACCCGCCAGGCCGACACACTCATTCTGGGCATTCGTCCATCGAAAAAATCCGACGAGTACCAGTACACCGTGGCCGTAGCGGCCAAAGATCGCAGCGCCATCGTTTTGAAAATGGATGCCAGCGAGTTAATCCGTTCCAATGCGCAGGCAGGGTTTGGCCATTTGCTACGCAACATTGCTTTACAAAATCCTTTTATTATCTACACGGCTCTGCAAGATACCACAACTCTTTTGGCTGCTTCGGGCAATGTGCGGGAGTTGGAGCCGCTGAATGCCTCTGCCTTTTTACAACGCTCTTTTTACGATTCGCTTTTTCTGACCCGCATCACCAATTTCGATTCTTTGCATGTGTTTGAGGCCGTGCATCCTTTTTCGTACAAGGGGCGCAAAATGGGGCTTTTTCGGCTGGGACTTTCCCTGCAACCCGTTAATGACATCAATCGTCGCATTTATCGCCGGCTCCTTTTCATTACCATTCTGCTCATCTTGTTGGGCAGCTTCATGCTTACCTACATCTTCACTAAACAACGTTTTTATCTTTTGAAGAAAGAATACGCCGTTGTCGAAACCTATTCCCGGAACATCATCCAAAATGTCAGCGACGCTATTCTTGTTTTCGACCGGCAAAAAGGCATTCGTATTTTCAACACTGCGGCCGAAAAGCTTTTTTCGGTAAAAGCCGATGATGTTTTGAATCGACCGCTGGAGACGTTACTGCAAAAAGCCGGTTGCACAGAATTGTTTACCGAAAATTTTAGCATGAACTTTTTTGAATGTACCCTGCAAGGCAGGTTAAAATATTTGCTGGTCTCCAAGGCCTATTTTACCGATAGCGATGACACCCGGAGCACAATAATCGTAATACGGGATTTTACCGAGCAAAGAAATCTGGAAGAACAGCTAAAACGTAAAGAACGTTTGACAGCCATGGGAGAACTGGCGGCGGGTGTCGCTCACGAAATCCGCAACCCGCTGAACACCATTGCCACCATTGTGCAACAGCTCGATAAAGATTTTGAACCGGCCGAGGGCGCGGAAGAATTCCATGAATTAGCCCAACTGGTGTACAACGAAGTCAAGAGAATTAATCAGACCATCGAAGATTTTTTACGATTTTCCCGGCCGGAACCGATCCGCCCCGAACACTTTAAACTTCGTCCTTTCATCAACACCCTGCTTCTTCAATATTCCACCAGCGCAAAAGAAAAAGGCATCGACCTTTCCGCCGAAATTCTTTGGGACGGAACCGTTTACTGGGACAAAAACAAAATGGCCCAGGTACTGGGCAACTTAATCCGCAATGCCATCGAAGCCATTCCGGGAAAGGGCCAAATTACTCTGCACATCCAAAAAATTTCGGAGGAAAGAATTGAGCTGGTCGTGGCCGATACCGGCCCGGGCATTCCCCCGGACGTGCAAAAGAAAATCTTCAATCTTTATTTTACAACCAAAGCCCGCGGCACGGGAATCGGTCTGAGCATTGTGCAACGCATCATCGATCAGCACAACGGACTGATCAAAGTCCACAGCGAACCGGGCAAAGGCACTCAATTCATTATTCAATTGCCCATCGTCTGTTGCAAAAAATCAGACTAAAAAATTTTGTCCCCCGTTCCGTGCCACCCAAAACCGGAAATTCGCCCGTTTCGTCTTTTTGTCCGCCTCATCGGTCGAATTTGTTCGCTCCCACACTGCGCCAATATTCACATAACTTATTGCAAGTATTAAACTTACCAACATCTCCTGTTTTTTGGCACGCCTTTTGAACTAAAAAAAGTAAACAAAAAGTTAAACCAAACTACTGGAGGTAAAAATGAAAAACATCATTTTAGCCATAGCTTTGGGAATCTTCTTCGCAGCCAGTGCTTTTGCTCAAGATTCTCTGCAAGTACAACATCGCTATCGCAACGCAAACAAAGATATGCATGCCATCATGCATCAAGGCCAGAACGGCCAGCACGGACAGGGATTTGTCGATGAAAACGGTGATGGTTACAACGACAACGCCAAAGACGACGATGGTGATGGCATTCCCAACGGAATGGATCCGGATTACACCGGGCCCCAAATGCACAACGGCCGGGGTCACGGATTTATCGATGCCAACGGCGATGGCATTAACGACTACGCAATGGATGATGACGGCGATGGCATTCCCAACGGACAAGATCCGGATTACGTACGTCCGCAAGACGGTACCGGCCATATGAACAAAAATTTCCAAGGCAAAAGAAGCGGCACGCGTGGCTCAGGCTTCGGAATGAATGGCAATGAGAACAACAGCCCCAAAGGCAAAGGCCACGGCCGTAAATAAACTTTGACCCTCAAAACCCCTCAATAAGCCCCGAAAGCCGGAATGATTCGTCATTCCGGCTTTTTTGTTTTTCTTCTTTTCTCTTTTGCTATCCCCGCCTCCACATTCGGATTTTGACTCTGCAAAATTTTCAAACCCGGCTGCGCGTATCTTTTGCCGGCAGAAAAATTTCCACCGCACTAATTAATGAAAATCACTGTACAACATCGTCCGCAAACTTGAAGGCGTACTCTGTAATCCGGGCCCGCTGGCAAACACCATCCGACCATTCGGGCGAATTTTCGTCTCAAAAGTCGGTTATTCCTTTTCACGCATCTTCTCCTACAGACAAAAACAGCCATAACTTATTAAAAAACAATAGGACAATATTTTTTGGCACACTGCTTGTAATAATAAAGGCAAACAAACTAAAATCAATCAAACAAAAGGAGGTTCACTTATGAAGACCTTATTCACACGTATCACCGGAATTTTAACCTTAACTCTGTTCCTCGCACTTTTCGGGTGTAATTCTTCGACTTCGGATTCAAACGAAAGCGACACCGCCAGCCCGGCAACCGACATCAGTCGGGAAACGATCCTGGAACTGCCTTCCGACTCTCTAAGCACAGACGAAACCAACGGCCTTTATTACATGCGGGAAGAGGAAAAATTAGCACGCGATGTGTACATCGTTCTGTACCAGACCTGGGGACAGCGTGTTTTTAACAACATCTCCAATTCGGAACAGATGCACACCGATGCCATTAAGACCCTGATCGAGAAATACAGCCTGACCGACCCTGTAACCGATGATTCCGTTGGCGTCTTCCAGAACGAGACACTGCAGGGCCTGTTTTACCAGTTGACCGACACGGGCAAGGTATCGCTGGTCAGCGCACTTAAAGTCGGAGCCCTGATCGAAGAGATTGACATCCTTGATTTGCAGAAAGAATTGGATGAATTTGTCGACAATGAAGACATCAAATACGTGTACGAAAACCTGATGCGCGGATCACGTAACCACTTGCGTGCCTTTGTGCGCAACCTTGAAATGCAGGGTGTTACCTACACGCCGGTTATGCTGGATCAGGATACATACAATGCCATCATCGAAAGCGGCTGGGAAACCGGACACAAATAAGCTTAAACCATAAGCATGATCTTTGAAAGACCTTTTCTGTGCCTCTCTCCCTCCCCGGGAACTCTCAGGAGGGAGAGACGGTAAAAGGTCGCACATTTTTATTTGCAAAATCACAGAGAAAAACTAAAATGCGATTCGACCAAATTGGTAGTAAACTCGCCCGTCTGGTCGAATACTTAACCCATTAAAACCGGGGCAAAATCATAATTTTTGAATTAATAATAGGTTACAAATTGTTGGTAAATTGGCACCGGTTTTGCAATATTAGATAAAAAAACACTAACACGGAAAAACGGAGTTCCAATGATGATCAGCAAACGCATATACATATTATTGCTAAGCCTGGCTTCTCTAACCTGGGCGCAAGTTTCGGCAACCGTTGATGTTTCGTCTTACATGGACGACAATCTCTTTCGTTCGCCCGAGCCCACCAGCGATCTTTTAACCAATGCCGGTTTAAAACTGGGTTTTCAACAAAAAGAATCACCGCTTCAGTTGTATTACGAAGGGCGTTTCTTCATTTATCGTGATCTGAACGAACGAAATTTCAGCCTGCAATCGCTGGGCGTCAACTACTTTTCTCCATTCGGGAAAAATGACCGTCACGGATTTTATTTTGGCGCCGACCTGACCATGCGCATTAACGGCCAGGAGTACGATTATTACAACTACAGCCAATTTTACGCCTATGCCAACTTAAACTACAATCTTAATTACTTTTTCTTTAAGACCGGCTACAACTTTCGCTATCGGAATTACTCGAACTTTCCGGATTTAACCAACTCGCGGCACTATGCTTTTGTACAGTTAAACAAGCCGCTTCCCACAAAAACCACCGTAATTCTTGAAGCTGATCTTGGGCACAAATCTTTTTCGGGAAACGAAGTTACCACGTATTCCGCAGGTTCGGGCGGCATGCGCGGTTTCGGACGGCACATGGTTTCCTTTTACCCCGAAGAAACCACCGTCACTTCACAAATTCCCAGCATGACGCACTTTATTCTTTTAGCCCGGGTGGCGCAATCGTTGCATCCCAAGGTCGGCGTTTTCGTGCAATACCGAAAGCAAATCAGTCTTACCGACGAAACAGACTACCTGAATTCCACCGCTTATTACCAGGATGAAGAATTGTACGACGATCCCTTTAGCTACGAAAGCGACGGCGTGAACGGACAGCTCACCTGGCTTTTGCCCGGTAAAACAAGGCTCAGAATCGGTGGCGGAGCCATCAGCAAACATTACATCAGCGAACATGCCTTTCTCTCTGCCGAAGATAGTACCGGCAGCGGCGGTTTGCGTGCGGACGACGGACTGAACTGGTTTGTTTCTTTGCAAAAAACCTTTTATTTTAAGAAAAACTGGATTCAGGCACTACAATTCGAATTGAACTACAATTACATTAAGAATCAATCGAACAGCTATTGGTACGACTACAAAAACACAATTATTGGCGGCGGCATTACATGGCAATTTTAAAAGCAGGTGCAATTCAATGAAAGAATTTCGAATTTTACTCATCGACGATGAACCGGCACAAATCATTTCGTTAAAATCATTTTTAAAGCGCCGGAATTACACGGTGCTGACGGCCAATTCCGGAACAGAAGGTTTAAAATTCGTGCAAGAAGGGAACATCGACCTGGTGTTTACCGATTTTCGCATGCCCGACATGAGCGGGCTTGAAGTGGTGCGGGCCGTTAAAAAGATCAATCCCGAAATTCCGGTTGTGGTCATTACGGCTTTCAGCCAAACCGAAGATGCCGTAAAAGTAATGAAAGAAGGCGCTTACGATTACATTTCCAAACCGGTGGATCTTGACGAGCTGGAGTTGCTCATCAACAAAATCCGGGAAAGAAATTACCTGGTTTCCGAAAACAAATTGTTGCGGGAACAGTTACAGGAAAAATTTAAATTCGACGCCATCATCTCACAAAGCGGCGAAATGGAGAAAGTTTTAAACACTGCGGCACGCGTAGCCAAAAGTAAAGCAACCGTCCTCATTCGGGGCGAAAGCGGTACCGGAAAAGAATTAATCGCCAAAGCCATTCACTACGCCAGCGAACGCAAAGACAAGCCTTTGATTACAGTAAACTGTGCCGCACTCACGGAAAGTCTGCTGGAAAGCGAACTGTTCGGACACGAAAAAGGCAGCTTTACCGGTGCGGTTTCACGGCGCATCGGGCGTTTTGAGCAGGCCGACGGCGGCACCCTGTTCATCGATGAAGTCGGTGATATTCCCTTAAAAACGCAGGTCAAACTCCTGCGCGTATTGCAGTTCGGAGAATTTGAACGGGTAGGTGGTAATGAAACCATCAAGACCGATGTGCGGGTTATTGCAGCCACAAACCGCAATCTGGAAGAACTAATCGCTCGGGGGCTCTTTCGGGAAGATTTGTTCTACCGCATCAATGTAGTAACCATCCACATTCCTCCGCTGCGCGAACGCAAAGCCGACATTCCTATTCTCATTCGCCATTTCATCGAAAAGTTCGCGCAGGAAAACGGTAAAAACGTCACCGGCATTAGCAAAGAAGCACAGGACTACCTGATGCGTTACCACTTTCCGGGCAATGTGCGGGAATTGGAAAACATCATCGAACGCGCGGTGGTCATGGCGCGCGACGAAATAATCACAACGGCGGATTTGCCCCCGGGACTCAGTACTACCACCGAACGCGACATTCTCGACCCGTACAATTTTTCCGATCCCTACCCGGAAAAAGTAGCGGCCTTTGAACGCGCCATGATCGAAAAAGCCCTGGAAGTGAAACAGGGCAACCAAACGCAGGCGGCAAAACTGCTGGGCATTTCCGAACGCCATTTGCGTTCGCGCATGCAAAAGTTAAATATCGTAAATACAAAAAAACTTTTAGCATAACGAGGGGCACCATGAAACGTTTGTTAATGATTCTCTTAATAGCCATTTTGGGCAACGCCCTTTTTGCCGTGCACGGAATTGCTCAGGATTCCACTCGCACGGCCAAACAGCCCAAACATCCCATGCGTTTCATTGACAAAAACGGAGACGGCTACAACGATCTTTTACCCGATCACGATGGGGACGGCATTCCCGATGCGTTAGATCCCGATTGGCAAAAACAGCAAGCCAAAGGGAAAAAGCACCAGCGCTTTATCGATTTGGACGGCGACGGTATTAACGATTTGCTATTCGACACCGGACGTCCTCAAAAGATGAAGGACGAACTGGGTCGTCAACGCGGGCACTCGGGCCCCATTGGCGAGGGCAAAGGCAACCGGTCTCCGGGACGACACGGAAAACAAAAAGGTAAAAAATAACCGAGCGGACATTTGAAAAAGAAAAAGGAGTTTTTTTACAATGGCGGCTTACCGAAAAGGACGCTTTAGCTGGCGTGCATTTGTCAGTTTGTACGTTACCTGGTCTTCAATTATTTTACTGGTTTCGGGTATCATTCTCTACATCGCGCCTCCGGGGCGCATTGCCAAATGGACACACATTCCCATTTTGGGGCTGGAAAAAAGTGAATGGCAGGCCATCCACACCATTTTTTCATTCATTTTGATCATCTTCGCCGGACTCCATTTGTATTACAATTGGCGCCCGTTTACCTCGTACCTGCGCGACCGATTCAAAAAAACCTTTGCTTTGCGCAAAGAATTAACCACGTCCCTTTTGTTAACGATTGTCTTTTTTGTGTTAACTTTGTGGAACGTGCCGCCCTTTAGCACCATTATGGATTTGGGTGAATATTTCACGGAATCGTGGGAAAGCAATGTCAGCGAGCCGCCCATTCCCCATGCCGAAGAACTTACGATCGAAGAATTGGCCAAAACCATTAAACAACCGGCGGACGTGCTGTTAAAGAACCTGCAGGAAAACGGCATTCAGGCCCAAAAAGACATGGTCGTAAAAGACGTAGCGAAAAAATACGACCTCTCACCAAGCGATTTGTACGAGAAGATGAAAATTTCTGAACCGCCGAAAACATCGGAAACAAAATCGTATGCGGGACGAGGCTTTGGCCGGAAATCGGTTGAAGAAATTTGCAAAGAATTGAACATTCCTCTGTCGATTGCACTCGACCGTCTGAAGGCCCAGGGCATTGAAACCGACGGCACAATTTTACTGCGTGATCTGGCCGATCGCTACAACAAAACGCCCATGGAAATTGTCGATATAATCGAAAAGAAAGAACAATAAATAAAACGGCGCATTCCTTCTCCTAAGAACTGCAAAGGCAATCCTTTTCGGATTGCCTTTTTTACTGCAAATGTTCCGCATTTTACCCTTGTTTTAGTGACACACAACCGTGTAAGAGATTGATTTAATTCCCCATTTGTTGCAAATTCGGCAAAAAAAACTTTGGATTTTACCCAAAAGATTTTTAAACTTATAACAATTGTTATACATAGGTAACAAAACACAAAAAAAAGGCAAGGATGCACCTGTAATGGAAACTGTTTTAATGCTGCCGAATGTGGAGTGCAAAATTATTTCGATCGACGGAAACAGACAATTGGCCAATCGTCTGACGCAAATGGGTGTTCTGCCGGGATCGGTTTTGCGCATAGTGCGGATTGGGCCGCTGGGACGCACAGTTGAAGTGCTAATCGACCAGGGAGAAAGCATTGCCTTGCGCAGTGAAGAATTGCGCAAAATCAAGTGCAAAATTCTTGCCCTCCCTTTAGCAGCCGTCAAAGACAAACAAAAAACGTATCGCGTTCGTAACTTTGCTGGCGGCTGGGGATTTATTCAAAAAATGCAGGCCCGGGGAATTTTCCCGTCGGATATTATTCGCATCAAAGAAACGGACGGTTACGAAATTATCAGCAAAGACAGCCGGTTGATTCGCGTAGGGCGTGGCGAAGCTGAGAAAATTATTGTTGAACCAGTTGATGAGACTTTATGACCAAAAATAAAACGATTACAGTTGCCATCATTTCCATTCCGAATACGGGTAAATCGACTCTGTTCAATTTGCTTACCGGAGCCCATCAGGCTGTGGGAAATTGGCCGGGTGTCTCGGTAGAAAAGAAAACGGGTACATTCAAATTAAATGGTTATACGGTTAAACTTATCGATTTACCCGGGTGCTATTCTTTAACTGCCACTTCCATCGAAGAACAGGTAGTTCGCGATTACATTTTGCAAACCCCTCCCGATGTCATCATCAATATTGCCGATGCCCGCAACTTGTACCGTAGTTTGGGACTAACTTTGCAGGTAGCTCAAAGCGGCATTCCCATGATTCTGGCCGTAAACATGATGGACGAAGCCAGACGCATGGGGCTCAAAATCGATTTTAAAGCCCTGCAAGAACATTTGGGCATGCCCGTTGTTCCCATTGTGGCACGTAAAGGCGAAGGAATCGATCAATTAAAGCAGAAGTTATTGGAGCTTGTGGAAGGAAAAATCACCTATCACGGGCCGCAAACTTCCTGCCCCATTCACACGGACAAATCGGTACTCTCTTTAGCCGACGAAATCAAAAAATTGAACATCAATCCCAAATTGAGCGAAGTGTTTCTGGCGGTTCGCTTTCTGGAAAGCAACGAATCGACAAAGGCTTTAAAGAAAAAAATACCGGCCATCAAAGAACTTTCGCCGGCTATCCGGCAAACCAGAGAGCAATTGGAACACCGCCTGGGCGAAAAAATTCCCCTGGCCTGTGCCCACTGCCGCTTTAACAGCGCCCGGGGGCTGGTTATGGAAACGACCTCGGAACACATTACATTAACCGACCGCGTTACCGAAAAAATTGACGCCATTCTTTTGCACAAGTATCTGGGCATTCCCATTTTTCTCCTAATCATGCTGTTTTTGTTCCAGGGTATTTACGCGCTGGGAACGCCCGTACAAAATTTGATCGGTGACGGCTTCGAATGGTTGCAAAATTCTGTTCGAACCTTGCCCATTGCCCGACACATTTCCCCCTTCATTGTCAATTTTATTACCGACGGGCTTATCGAAGGCGTGGGGGTGGTGGTTGCCTTTTTCCCTATTATCGCTTTGTTTTTCATTTTCATGTCACTGGTGGAAGATAGCGGGTACATGGCCCGGGCGGCTTTTTTACTGGATCATCTCATGCATTCCATTGGCCTGGACGGACGCGCTTTCATTAATATTTTGCTGGGCTATGGGTGTAACGTTCCGGCCATTATGGGCACACGCATTCTCTCCAGCCAGCACACGCGCATTATTACCATGCTGGTCATTCCTTTTACTTTGTGCAGCGCCCGTTTACAGGTATTCATTTTTGTAGCCGGAATTTTATTTGCACCGCAAATTGCCCCCTGGGTGGTGTTTTCTCTGTACATTCTAAGTTTTGTCGTGGTGATTTTAGTCGGTCTTTTTTTAAAGCTGATTCGTTTTGCCGGCAAGCCGGAACCGTTTATCATGGAAATTCCGCCTTATCGTTTGCCCACCCTGCGCACGGTTTTGCTCCGCGCCTGGGAAGAAATGAAGGATTTTTTGAATCGTGCCTCTACCATTATTGTTCTCGGGGTGATTGTCGTTTGGGTTTTAACAAATCTGCCGGTTGGTGTTACCCCGGGTAGTCCGCAAAGTCTGGCCGCTAAAATCGGTCAAAGCATTGCTCCGCTTTTCCGTCCGCTGGGCATCGATTGGCAAGAAATTATCGCTTTGCTTTTCGGCCTTATCGCCAAAGAAATCGTAGTTGGCTCGCTGGCGGTTATTTACGGAGGAGACCCTTCTACGCAACTGGCGGCCGCTCTAACGCCGTTAAAAGGCATGAGCTTTATGATTTTCACCCTGCTTTACACCCCCTGTGTGGCCACCATTTCAGCCATTCGTGCCGAATCACGTTCCTGGCGGGTCACCGGTTTTATTCTTGTTCTGGGATTAACTCTGGCCTGGTTGTTCAGTTTTCTTTTTTACCAGGGCGGCAAGTTACTGGGATTTTAATCCTATCCGTACAAAAATTTTCACGCCCAATTTGCCAATTTCTTCTTGCTTTTTCCTCTCTGACATCTAAATTAGGAAGAATGAAAAAAGAAGCGGAGGCCGCTATGCGTTGGAATGTTGTTTTCTTTATTATTTTGCTCTCTTTTATGCCATCCGTTTGGGCCCAATGGTCCAGCGATTCCACCCAGAATACCGCGATCGTGGCCCTTGCCGGAGATCAGGTTGTGCCCAAAATCGGGGCGACCTCCGACGGCGGGTGTTACATTTCGTGGTACGACAACCGCAGCGGAAATTATGCGGTGTACCTGCAACGGCTTACCCGAAACGGAGAAAAGGTTTGGACCATTGACGGCCTTTTGATTAGCGACCACCCGCAAGACACCTGGGTTACCGACTATGACCTGACAGTAGATCAAGACGACAACGCCATTTTGGTCTTTAACGATATTCGCAACGGTTCGGAAAACGGTTGGGATGTTTTTGCCTACAAAATTTCCCCGTCGGGCGAATTTCTCTGGGGCCCGGACGGCATTTGCCTTTCTCCCGCGGTCAATTCCGAAAGTGAAATGTCGCCTAAAGTTACCGTAACCACGTCGGGGAATTACGTGGTTACCTGGACGCGTTCGGGCGATAACGATGTGGTGGCTTTGCAAAAGCTCTCATCAGACGGTGCAAAAATGTGGGGCGAAAACGGTATTGTCATTACCGGGCAACAAGGCGGCAATGCCAACCACCCGCAAATTATCTCCGCGGCAAATGATAGTGTTATTGTGCTCTGGAAAAATGTAATTGGTTCCTATCCTGCCACCAAAGTTTTTCTGCTTTTACAAAAGATTACGCCTCAGGGAACGTTTGCCTGGGGCGAAACCGGCGTGCTCATTTACGACAATGAACACATTCCGGTTTATTACGATCCGGTCCTGATTCCCGACGGCAACAGCGGAGCTTTTGCAGCCTGGGCCGAACAACCGACTTCAGCGGAAAGCTACGTAGAAGTAGGGCACGTAGCAGCCGACGGAAGTTTGGTTTTTCCTTTGAACGGCATTAAAACGGCGCTTACCGCCTCGCGACTGCACATGGCGCCATCCATTGCTTTTAATCAAAGTTTGAATGCTTTGTTTGCGTTTTGGCTGGAAGAAAACAGCAGCCAGAATCAATTTGGTATTTACGGTCAACGTCTGGATGCCCAGGGCAATCGGTTGTGGGGCGATGACGGAAAGGTTTTTATTCCTTTGGGAGAGCGTTCAATCTCTTTTGTACGATGCGCCGGAACCGATACCAGCGAATACATTGCTTATTTCCAATCATCCGCGGCTAACACGTACGACGATGCCGTAAAAGATTTTTTACTCGACCCTGCCGGGAATTTTTTATGGGGGCCGGTCACCCTTTCGGCAGCCAGCCTCGGAGAAAAGGACGACCTGGTACTGACACTTAATCCGTCCAATCAGTTGTTCTTTGCCTGGACAGACAAACGAAGCGACTCCGGAGATATTTACGCTCAAAACAGTAATCCCGACGGCACAATGGGCAACTGGGTGGCACATCTGAAAAGTGTTCCGACGCTACGACCTCGCACATTCGTCCTTTTTCCGAGCTTCCCGAATCCTTTTAATCCCGCAACGCATATTCGAGTGGGATTACCGCATGCGGCGCACATTACGCTTGCCATTTACGACATGACCGGTCGTCTGGTGCGTACATTGTATCAGGGAAACCTGCCAGCGGGCGTACACACGTTTCGCTGGAATGGCCGAAAAGAAAATGGAGACACGGCACCTTCCGGCATTTACTTTTGCCGATTTCGCACGGCAACATTCCGCACGGCCCAAAAGCTGATTTTACTCAAATAAGCCTCCCGGCAGAACGGCCCGCCGAACGCGGTTAAGGCAATGGGGAGAGAATTAAAAATTAAAAATTACGAATTACGAATTATCTGTAGGATGCCTGCCCCACAGGGGCCACTTTGGGGTGGCACGGGGAAATGAAAAATGAAAAGGGGAAAAACCGCCGGTTGCCGGGTGGCGCCACGCCCGGGAGAATTACGAATTACGAATTACGAATTGCCCGTGGGGTGGCATGCTTCCCCTTAACCCTTATACCCTTAACCCTTTCCCCAGCCACCGAAGTACACCGAAGAAGCAGCGAAAACACCATTCAATCCCGAAGGGATGCCTACCACTTCGTGGCGGCACAATTTAACGATTTAACCATTCAACAATTCAACTTTTCCCGACCACTGATCCGCCCGGTGGGAATGAAAAAGGAAGGGGGAAAAGGCCGCCGGTTGCCGAGTGGCTCCGCGCCAGCGGAGCCGTATCGAGGCGCCAGGCGGCCACTCACCAATAGCCCCAGAAACCGGCGCCTCGATACGTCCCGGCTTTGCCGGGACTACTCGGC
>Ga0256914_1000304_pt1 | contig 47412 bp, 54 predicted proteins | sample HulkmetaG_FD_191571 | JGI IMG/M metagenome (GOLD analysis project Ga0256914, IMG submission 191571) | Hydrothermal chimney microbial communities from Main Endeavour vent field at the Juan de Fuca Ridge, Pacific Ocean - Hulk | ecosystem: Environmental > Aquatic > Marine > Hydrothermal vents ...
AATGTACAGTTAGAGGTACAGTTAATCCAGCCCATAGCGATGGAAGAAGGATTAAGGTTTGCAATTAGAGAAGGTGGCCGTACTGTTGGTGCTGGTGTCGTCTCTAAGATCCTTGAGTAAAAAGAGGAATAACTTTACATATTAAAGGTCCTCAAATTTTTAGAGGTAAGAGGTACCTAAAATGATGCTTCAAACACAAAGAATAAGAATTCGCCTTAAGGGTTATGATCATAAGCAGTTAGATCAGTCTGTTAGTGAGATAGTTGATACTGCTAAAAGGACAGGGGCAAGGGTAGTAGGTCCTATTCCCCTACCCACTTCTATTAGTCGTTACACAGTATTGAGGTCGCCCCATATTGACAAAAAGTCCAGAGAGCAGTTTGAGATTCGTACTCACAAGAGACTAGTAGATATTCTTGAACCAACGCAACAGACAATAGATGCCCTTGGGAAGCTTGAGCTTTCTGCAGGGGTAGATGTAGAGATTAAGCTTTAAAAAAGCTGAGAAAAGGACGATACGTCATGGCCGGATTAAGAGGTATGATGGGCCGCAAGGTCGGAATGACTCGCGTCTTTGCCCCAGATGGACGATCTGTAGCTGTTACTGTACTGGAGGTAGGTCCATGTACAGTGCTTCAAAAGAAGACAGTAGAGCGTGAAGGATATAATGCTTTACAATTAGGATTTAAACCCAAGCGTTTGAGTAGGCTTAATTTGCCTGAAAGAGGTCATGTAAAGAAGGCGGGTTTAGACCATGGTTTTTATTATATCCGTGAAGTAAAGGTAGATAATCCTGATGATTATGAATTGGGTCAGGAGCTTACTTTAAAAGATCTTGATATAAAACAGTTAGTAGATGTTACAGGTATTAGCAAAGGAAGAGGGTTTGCTGGTACCATCAAACGCTGGGGATTTCATCGTGGTAAAATGGCTCATGGTTCTAAACACCATCGTACCATGGGATCCACGGGGCAAAGTGCGTTTCCGTCAAAGGTAATAAAAGGTAAACGAATGCCAGGCCGTATGGGTGGTGAGACAGTTACTGTACGTAACTTAATGGTAGTTGATATACGTCCAGAAGAGAATTTGCTTTTGGTAAAAGGTGCAGTGCCTGGTGCAGTAAATCAGATGGTATGTATTAGGTGTAAGTAAGCGGCCTTGATATAAAAGGGAGACAGGTAAAGATTATGGCAACCCTGGCAGTATATGATGCACAAAAGCAAAAAGTTGGAGAGCTAACGGTACAGGATGAGGTCTTTAGAGTGCCTGTACGAGCAGAGCTCTTACAGGAGGTTGTACGTTGGCAAATGGCCAAACGTAGGGCTGGAACTGCCTGTACAAAGCGCAGAAATGAAGTAAGTGGTGGTGGTCGTAAACCTTGGCGGCAAAAGGGTACAGGCAGGGCAAGGGCTGGTTCCAATACCTCTCCTGTTTGGAAAAGAGGTGGTTCAGTATTTGGACCTAAGCCACGTTCTTATGCATATAAATTACCTAAAAAGGTAAGAGCTCTTGCACTTAGAATGGCACTTAGTGATAAGCTAGGTTCAGATAAGCTCTTTGTGTTAAGGGATTTTGGTCTTAGTGAGATTAAGACCAAGAGCATGGCTCAGTTAGTGGATAGGTTTTCTGATGGTACAAGGAAGGCAGTTATTATAACAAGTGAGCCTGATCAGGTAGTAGAGCTTTCTGCTAGAAATATTCCTTATGTAAAGGTGTTAAGACAAGAGGGTCTAAATGTTTATGACCTTTTGAGATATGACTATGTAATAATACATGAGCCTGCTGTGGCCAAAATAGAAGAGAGGCTTAGGCCATGAGTGAGAATTATACAATTATAAAAGGTCCTTGGGTTACAGAGAAATCAACTTTAATGAATGAGTATAATAATCAAGTTGTGTTTGAGGTAGATCCAAGGGCAAATAAGATAGAGATTAAAAAGGCAGTAGAACAAATATTTAAAGTAAAAGTAATGTCTGTAAGGACAATGTGGGTAAAAGGTAAACCCAAACGCCTTGGTCGTAGCTTTGGTTATAGGAGTAAAAGGAAGAAGGCAATAGTTCGCCTTGAGCCAGGGCACAAGATAGAATTTTTTGAAGGTGTTTAGTTGTTATTAATGTATTGATGGGGGATTAAATAGATGCCCGTAAAATATTATAAGCCAACATCTCCAGGAAGGCGTTTTATGAGTGTTCTGGTTGATCCAGACTTAACTAAGAAGGAACCAGAACGCTCTTTATTAGAGCCTTTAAAGAAGACAGGTGGCAGAAATGTATACGGACGAGTAACTGCTCGTCACAGAGGTGGGGGGCATAAAAGGAAGTATAGGATCATAGATTTTAAGCGTGATAAGTTTGGTATACCTGCTAAAGTTGCTGCAATAGAGTATGATCCTAATCGTTCTGCAAGGATTGCTCTTCTCCACTATAAGGATGGCGAAAAACGTTATATTATTGCCCCCTTGGGATTAAAAGTTGGGGATGAAGTAATTTCAGGGGATCTGGTAGATGTAAAGCCAGGCAATACCATGCCTCTTAAAAATATGCCACTTGGTACATTGGTCCACAATGTAGAGATGAGGCCAGGAAAGGGTGGACAGATTGTAAGGAGTGCAGGGGCTGCTGCACAGGTAATGGCAAAAGAAGGCAATTATGTACAGCTTAGGTTGCCAAGTGGTGAAGTAAGGATGTTTCATGAGAGATGCCTTGCTACTATAGGTCAGGTTGGTAATTTAGATCATGAAAATGTTTCTATTGGCAAGGCTGGACGTAGTAGGTGGCTTGGTCGACGTCCAAGGGTTAGAGGTGTTGCTATGAACCCAGTTGATCATCCAATGGGTGGTGGTGAAGGACGTTCTTCTGGTGGTAGGCATCCATGTAGTCCTTGGGGTTGGCCAACAAAGGGATATAAGACTAGAAAGAAGAAACCAAGCGACGCATTTATTATACGTCGTCGTAAATAGTTAGAGTGAAAGGATGAAGGAGGGACGATGCCACGTTCTTTAAAAAAGGGTCCCTTTGTAGATGAGCATCTACTAAAAAAGGTGCGCAAGGCAAGAGAGACCAATGACCGCAAGGTTATTAAAACATGGTCTAGGCGGTCAATGATTATTCCAGAGATGGTAGGATTGACCTTTGCGGTCCATAATGGCAGAAAGTTTATTCCTGTATTTATTACAGAGAATATGGTCGGGCATAAGCTCGGCGAGTTTTCACCAACTAGAACATTTTATGGACACGCTGCGGACAAGAAGGCTAAAAAAGCCAAGAAGAAGTAGAGTGTTCTTAAAGAAAGAGGGGTTTAGTTGTTATGGAAGCACGGGCAGTTGCTAAATATATAAGGATTTCTCCGCAGAAGGCCCGACTGGTAGCAGATGTGGTAAGAGGTAAGCCAGTAGGTGAGGCCCTTACGATTTTGAGTTTTATGCCTAAAAAAGGTGCTCGTATTATTAAGAAGGTATTAGAATCTGCTTTGGCTAATGCGGATCAGAACCCCAGTATTGATATAGAGACTTTGTATATTAAAAAGATAGTTGTAGATGAGGGGCCTCGTCTAAAACGATGGCGTCCGCGGGCAATGGGACGTGCTTATGGTATAAAGCATAGGTTGTCTCATATAACAATTGTATTGGATGAAGCTTAAAGACATAAGGAAAAGAATTGGGAGGAGACCTTGGGACAGAAAGTCAACCCCATTGGCCTTAGGCTGAAAATTACACGTACGTGGGACTCTCGTTGGTATGCTGAGAAGGAATTTCCTTCTTTAGTTTACGAGGATTTTAAGATTCGCAAATTTATTAAAGAGCGAGTTTATCATGCTGGTATCTCTAAGATTGAGATAGAGCGACTTGGTACAGAGAGGGCTTCTCAGCGTCTAAGAATTAGGATACACACTGCAAGACCAGGTATTGTAATTGGTAAAAAGGGTGTAGAAATAGACGCTCTTAAAAAGGGATTAGAGAAAGAGATAAATAAGGCTGTTTTAATTGATATTACAGAGGTTAGACGTCCAGAGACAGATGCTCAACTTGTAGCAGAGAATGTTGCTTCACAACTTGAAAGAAGGATTTCCTTTAGAAGAGCGATGAAAAGGGCAGTTGGACTTGCTCTTAAGTTTGGGGCTCAAGGGATAAGGATACAGTGTGCTGGAAGGCTTGGTGGAGCTGAGATGGCTAGAAGAGAGTGGTACCTTGAGGGACGAGTACCTCTACATACTTTAAGAGCAGATATTGACTATGGCTTTGCAGAGGCAAAGACGACATATGGTGTAATTGGGGTAAAGGTCTGGATATTTAAGGGAGAGATTCTTCCTGAAAAGCATGGAGCAACAGAGCCTCTTCGAATATAGAAATATTAAAAAAACAAAAAGAGGATTATAGACATGCTCAGTCCAAAAAGAGTTAAATATAGAAAGCAGCAAAAAGGGCGCATTAAGGGTGTTGCTCAAAGGGGCAACAGATTGGCTTTTGGAGATTTTGGTTTAAAGGCTCTTGGCCGTGGAAGGCTTACTGCGCAACAGATTGAGGCTGCTCGTATTGCTATTACTAGACATGTACGTCGTGGTGGTAAGATTTGGATCAGGGTTTTTCCTGATAAACCTGTTACCAAGAAACCTGCTGAGACCCGTATGGGTAGCGGAAAAGGTTCTGTTGAGTACTGGGTAGCAGTGGTAAAGCCAGGCCGTATCCTCTATGAAATGGAGGGGGTTGACGAGGCTCTGGCCAGAGAAGCCTTGAGGTTGGCAGCTCATAAGTTGCCAATACCAACAAAAATTGTAGCTAGGAGTGAGATGCTATGAAGGCCCAAGAGCTTCGAGATTTGAGCCTGGAAGAGTTAATGGCAAAAGAGAAGGATTTAAGGCACGAGCTTTTTAACTTACGTTTTCAGCATGCAACGCATCAATTAGAGAATGTTATGCGTATTCGTCAGGTCAGAAGAGATATTGCTCGTGTTAAGACAATCATAAGAGAACGGCAGCTTGCAGCCCAGGCTGAGTCTTAAGAAATGGAGTAGAATATGGGGACCAAAGGACTGCGCAGGACCCTTATTGGAACAGTAACTAGCGATAAGATGGATAAAACCGTAGTGGTGCGAGTAACAAGACGTTTTAAGCACCCAATTTACGGGAAATATATTCAGCGTCATAAAAAATATATGGCTCATGATCCCCAGAATGAGTGTAAGGTAGGGGATCGAGTCATGATTGAAGAAAGCAGACCTCTTAGCAGACGGAAACGTTGGGTAGTGAAGACTATTGTTGAGAGGGCTGTATAGGAAAGGAAGGGATCAGCCATGATCCAACAGGAAAGCATATTAAACGTTGCAGATAATTCAGGAGCCAAACGGGTACTTTGTATTCGGGTCCTTGGAGGGACAGGTAGGCGTTATGCCAGGATCGGTGATGTGATTGTGGTATCTGTAAAGGAAGCCTTGCCTAATTCTAAGGTTAAAAAGGGAGATGTTGCCCGTGCAGTAGTAGTTCGGACTAAAAAGGAGCTTCCAAGGCCAGATGGTTCTCTGATTCGTTTTGATGAGAATGCTGCTGTACTTATCAACCAATATGGAGAACCTGTTGGTACAAGAATTTTTGGTCCGGTTGCAAGGGAGCTTCGTGCCAAGCATTTTATGAAGATAATATCTCTTGCACCAGAGGTGTTGTAGGAGGCTAATTTAATGATGGCACGTAAGAGAAGAAAGAAGAAAGTGGAAAAGGTCCGAACATATCTTCGTAAAAATGATCGTGTTATGATTATGGCGGGCAAAGATAGGGGTAAGGTTGGCAAGATTCTATCTATAGATAGAAAAAAGGGACGCGCTATAGTAGAAGATGCCAACATTGTAAAGCGCCATCTAAAGCCAGGTCCTGGGACTCAAGGTGGTATTGTAGAGAAGCCTGCGCCAATACATCTTTCTAATCTTATGCTTATATGTCCTAAGTGTACAGACCCTGTACGTATTGGGCGTAAGATATTAGAAGATGGCAAGAAGGTAAGAGTTTGTAAGAAGTGCGGTGAAATTATAGAGCCTGAGAGTAAGTAGGAATTTAAATTGGAGGCGAGCTAGGCATGTCCTTGCTGTTAGAGATATATAAAAATGAGTGTGTTCCAAAATTAATGGAGCGCTTTGGTTATAAGAATCCCTTTGAAGTCCCAAAGATTGAAAAGATAGTATTAAATATGGGACTAGGAGAGGCAATCCAGAATCCCAAGATTCTTGATAATGCTGTTGAAGAACTTGCTCTTATTGCAGGACAAAAGCCTGTTATTACAAGGGCTAAAAAGTCTATCGCAGCATTTAAGTTAAGAGCAGGGATGCCAATTGGATGTAGAGTTACCCTACGTGGTAGACGCATGTATGATTTTCTACTCAAACTTGTAAGGATTGCCCTTCCTAGAGTTAGGGATTTTAGAGGGGTATCTCCAAGAGGATTTGATGGTAGAGGAAACTATACCCTTGGCATAAGAGAGCATGTAATCTTTCCTGAAATTGATTATGATAAGATAGATAAGGTAAAGGGTATGAATGTAACAGTGGTAACAACAGCCAAGACAGATGAAGAAGCCAAGTTTTTGTTAGACTGTCTTGGCATGCCCTTTAGGCGATAAGTTTAGGAGTTAAAAAAGGAGGGGAATCTTGGCACGCAAGGCCCTGATGGTAAAAGCACAAAGGAAGCCCAAGTTTAAGGTTAGGAAGTATAATCGTTGTCCAATATGTGGACGTCCAAGAGGATATTTGAGGAAGTTTGGCCTTTGTAGGATTTGTTTTAGAAAGATGGCATCTTCTGGATTAATTCCTGGTGTTACAAAGGCTAGTTGGTAAATTTTTATATAGTGTTTATTAAGGAGATAATACAGCTATGTCGATGACTGATCCTATTGCAGACATGCTGACCAGAATACGTAATGCGGTCAAGGCTAAGCATGACCGGGTAGATATACCTGCTTCTGGTATTAAAAAAGAGATTGCCAGGATATTAAAGGAAGAAGGGTATATTTCAAATTACAAATTTATAAAAGATGGCAAACAGGGCATTCTTAGACTTACCCTTAAGTATTATCAAGGACAGCCTTCGTTAAAAGGATTAAAAAGGCTTAGTAAACCTGGAAGGCGTCTTTATGCAGGGTATGAGGATCTTCCAAAGATCCGCAATGGTTTAGGAATAGCTATTATTTCTACATCTAAAGGTGTATTAACAGATGCCCAAGCGCGCAAATTAAAAGTTGGTGGTGAATTGATTTGTGCAGTTTGGTAGGAGTGGATCCATGTCAAGAATAGGGAAAAAGCCAATACCCATTCCTAAAGGGGTTACAGTTAAGATAGAGGGACAAAATATTACAGTAAAAGGTCCAAAAGGAGAGTTAAGCCGCACAATTCATCCATTAGCAAGTGCTGAGCTTGACGGAGACAATCTAGTTGTAAAAAGGGCTAATGATTCAAGATACTGTAGGGCTATTCATGGCTTAACGCGTTCTCTTTTGAATAACATGGTTGTTGGAGTAAGCCAAGGTTTTAAGAAGGAGCTCTTAGTAGTTGGAATTGGTTACAAGGTAGATGCTCAAGGTAATACGCTTAAGCTCAATATAGGATTTTCTCATCCAATTGAGTTCCCATTGCCAAAAGGTATAACTGCCAAGGTTGAGCGTCAAAAGGATATAAAGATTACTTTAGAAGGTATTGATAAAGAGCTTTTAGGACTTACTGCTGCAAGGATACGGGCGCTTAGGCCGCCTGAACCATATAAAGGCAAAGGTATTCGTTACGTAGATGAGGAAATCATAAGGAAGGCTGGAAAAGCTGCAGCCAAGAAATAGACCTAAATATCTAAATGGTTTGTTATAGAGGAAGGCCATGGGCAAGACAAATCCAAAGGTAATTGCAAGAAGAAGGCGCAAGATGCGCATTAGAAAGCGTTTAAGTGGTACTAGTGAACGGCCAAGGCTTGCCGTTTTTAGGAGTGCAAAGCATATATATGCTCAAATTATAGATGATACAAAAGGACATACATTAGTTGCTGCTTCGTCTTTAAGCCCTGAAATAAAACAGATCAGGGCAAATCTTTCTGGTAAAAAGGCTGTTGCTACAGAGGTAGGTAAGCTTGTAGCTCAAAAAGCTATTTCAAAAGGTATAAAGAAAGTAGCATTTGATCGTGGTGGATATATGTATCATGGAAGAGTAAAAGCCTTAGCAGAAGGTGCTAGAGAGGCAGGATTAGACTTCTAAAATTAAGAGGGATAAGGAGATGACCTTGCTTGAAAAACAAAGTGATCAGCAAGAGCTAATTGAAAAGATTGTATATATAAATCGTGTAGCAAAGGTTGTAAAAGGTGGTAGACGTTTTAGTTTTACCGCCCTTGCTATTGTCGGAGATGGAAAGGGTCGAGTAGGCTTTGGGCATGGTAAAGCCAAAGAAGTACCAGAGGCCCTTCGTAAGGCAAGTGAACGTGCTCGTAAGAATATGATAGAGATCCCTCTTGTGGGACGTACAATACCACATGAAGTGATAGGTCATTTTGGAGCAGGTAGAGTTCTTTTAAAACCAGCTTCTCCTGGTACAGGAGTTATTGCAGGTACTATTGTGAGAGCAATTATGGAGGCGGCTGGGATCCAAGATATTTTGACAAAGTGTCTTGGATCCAATAATCCTCACAATGTTGTTCGTGCGACCTTTGAAGGTTTAAAAGAATTAGAAGATGTAAACATGGTTGCACGTCGTAGAGGGAAAAAGCCAGAAGATATTGTTGCTGCTTAGTATTTATTGAGAGGTGCTTAGACATGATCAGACTAGATAGTCTGCATCCCTTTGAGGGTTCAAAACATAAAAGGAAAAGAGTTGGTCGAGGTCCTGGTTCTGGACATGGTAAGACTGCCTGTAGAGGTCAAAAAGGTCAAAATTCCCGTTCTGGTGGAGGAGTTAGACCTGGTTTTGAAGGTGGGCAGATGCCTCTTTTCAGGAGGCTTCCTAAGAGGGGGTTTAAGAATCCATTTCGCAAAGAGTATGGAATTTTAAATGTTAAGGATCTCGATAAGATTGCTGAAAATGGTGTAGTAGATATCAACATTGCAAAGTCAAAAGGACGTGTTCCTAAGAAACTAGAGCTTCTTAAGATATTAGGTGATGGTGAGATTTCTATTGCAGTTACAGTAAAAGCTCATGCTGTTAGCAAGAGCGCAAAAGAAAAGATAGAATCTGCAGGGGGAAAGGTAGAGATACTTTCTCCGAAAGGGGCCTAAGAAGTGAATGGTGGTTGGGAAGGCCTAGCAAAGATTCCGGAGTTAAGGCGCAGGGTTGGTTTCACCCTGTTTATGCTTGCAGTTTATAGACTTGGTGTACAGATACCTACTCCGGGTATTAATGTAAGTGCATTAGCAGCTTTTTTTGAGCGGACTCGAGGCACCCTTTTTGGTATGTTTAATATGTTTTCAGGTGGTGCCCTACAGAGGATGTCTGTACTTGCGTTAGGGGTAATGCCCTACATTAGTGCTGCTATTATTTTAGAGCTTTTAACTGTTGCGGTACCATATTTAGAGCAGCTTAAAAAAGAGGGTGAAGAAGGTCGCAAAAAGATAAGTCAATATACTAGATATGGTACTGTTATATTGAGTCTTATTCAGGGTTTTGGTATTGCTTTTGGACTTGAACAAATGACAGCTCCAACAGGAGTGCCAGTGGTGGCACATCCTGGGTGGGCTTTTAGATTATTTACTGCACTTACTCTTATGACAGGTTCTGTGTTTTTAATGTGGGTAGGTGAACAGATTACTGAGCGAGGAGTAGGCAACGGGATTTCTCTTATAATCTTTGCTGGTATTGTGGCAAGAATGCCTTCAGCTATTTACAATACATTTAGTTTAGTTGAGACAGGTGAGATTCATGTAGCATTTTTAATCTTATTGTTAGTATTAATGATAGCGGTTGTAGCATTTATTTGTTTTATGGAGCGTGCACATAGGCGTATTCCAATTCATTATGCAAGACGTGTAGTTGGAAGAAGGGTTTATGGTGGACAAAGTACTCATTTACCTCTAAAGGTTAATACAGCGGGTGTTATTCCACCTATTTTTGCATCTTCTTTGATAATGTTTCCTGCTACAATTGCTAATTTTGTTCAGATACCTTGGATGCAAAAGATTGCAAGAGCACTTATGCCAGGTAGTTTGAGCTATGAGATAATATATGTAGTTTTAATTATATTTTTCTGTTATTTTTATACAGCTATAACCTATGATCCTGTGGATATGGCAGATAATCTTAAAAAGTATGGAGGTTATATCCCGGGAATTAGACCAGGAAGGCGTACAGCAGAATATATTGATAAGGTACTTTCAAGGATTATATTAATTGGTGCTATATATGTAGCAGCAGTGTGTGTGCTTCCTAGTATTTTAATTACAAAATTTAACGTGCCATTTTATTTTGGCGGCACTGCCCTTTTGATCGTAGTAGGAGTTGCAATGGATACTATGGGTCAGCTTGAGAGCCATTTAATTACAAGAAATTATGAAGGATTTATGAGAGCTGGCCGAGTAAGGGGTAGGCGCTAAACTTTAAAATTTTGATATCCGCATGCATAGTAGACTTTTAAAAAAACGTAAATTTATAAAAAAGATTCCCATTAAGAGTGAATGGGAAGTAGAACGCATGCGGGTTGCTAATAGAATTGTTGCAGAAGTACTTTTGATTTTAAAAGAAAAGATTTGTGCTGGGATGAGCACAAAGGATTTAGACAATATTGCAAAAGAAGAGATAGAAAAACGGGGTGCAAGGCCGGCATTTTTAGGATATCATGGATATCCGGCCTCGCTTTGTGTTTCTATAAATTCTGAAGTAGTACATGGTATTCCTTCAGCACACAGACTTTTAGCTGAAGGTGATTTAGTGAGTCTAGATTTAGGTTCTATTTATGAGGATTATTATGGTGATGCCGCACTTTCTGTATGTGTTGGCAAGCCAAGTAAACGAGTACAGGATTTGTTAGATATTACAGAAAAAGCTCTTTATGAGGGCATATCAAAGGCAAAAGCAGGCAATAGAGTACAGGATATTTCATTTGCTATACAGAGTTTTGTAGAATCTAAAGGTTATTTTGTTGTAAAGAAGTTTGTTGGGCATGGCATTGGCCGTAATTTACATGAACCGCCAGAGGTTCCTAACTATGGAAGACCTGGGCAAGGGCCTTTACTAAAAGCAGGAATGTGTATTGCTATAGAGCCAATGGTAAATGAAGGGACGAGTGAGGTAAGGGTCTTGGCAGATGGTTGGACTGCTGTTACAGTTGATGGATCGCTTTCTGCCCATTTTGAACATACAATACTGATTACAAAGGGTAATGCAGAGATTTTAAGTAGGGTTTAAAAAGGCTTAAAACCTCAGAAGTGGAGGGCTAATGGCAAAGGGAGATGCAATACAGGTAGAAGGCAAGGTTTTAGAGACCCTTCCCAATGCAATGTTTAGGGTGGAGTTAGATAATGGACATAAGGTGTTGGCTCATATATCTGGAAAGATGAGGATGCATTATATTAGAATACTTCCAGGAGATAGAGTAACAGTTGAGCTTTCACCTTATGATTTAACTAGAGGGCGTATAGTTTATCGTTCTAGATAATTATTATTAACTTAAATATATTTTTGGAGTAAGTGCCATGAAAGTACAGGCATCAGTAAAAAAGAGATGTAAAAATTGTAAAATTATAAGGCGTAAAGGTATTGTAAGGGTTATTTGTTCAAATCCAAAACACAAACAGCGTCAAGGTTAGTAAAGGGGGAGTTACGTGGCTAGGATTGCAGGTGTAGATTTACCAAAGAACAAACGTATGGAGATTGCGCTTACTTATATTTATGGAATTGGGCGCAGTTCTGCTCAAAAGATATTAGATGAAGCAGGTATTGACTGGAATAAAAAGACAGATGAACTCACAGATGAAGACATTACTGCCATCAGACGCATAATTGATACAAAATACAAAGTTGAGGGTGATCTAAGACGTGAAGTTGCAATGAACATAAAGCGTCTGATGGATCTTGGTTGCTATAGAGGGTTAAGACATAGAAGAGGGCTTCCTGTAAGAGGTCAAAGAACCAGTACAAATGCACGGACGAGGAAAGGTCCAAGACGTGCAGTTATAAGAAAGAAGAAAAAGTCTTAAGTTTTTTATTGTCATAGGAGGAAATATAAATGGCATCTGCTAAAAGACGTGGCAGAAGAGGCCCTAAAAAAGAGAAAAAGATTGTCCCTGAAGGGATTGCCCATATTCAAGCTACATTTAACAATACTATTGTAACTATTACAGACAAACAAGGTAATACAATTGCATGGGCAAGTGCAGGTACTCAAGGTTTTAAGGGATCAAGAAAAGGTACTCCTTTTGCAGCTCAGATGGCAGCAGAGGCTGCTGCTAAAAGGGCTGCAGAACAAGGGATGAGAAAAATAGAAGTTAATATTAAAGGTCCGGGATCTGGGCGAGAAACTGCACTTAGAGCACTTCAGGCAGCAGGTAATTTTGAGATTACTGTCATAAGAGATGTAACACCAATTCCGCACAATGGATGTCGTCCTCCAAAGAGGCGGAGGGTATAGTCCTTATAATTTTTGTCATTTAGGGAGGAAGGCAAGTTGGCTAGATATACAGGACCAAGATGTAGATTATGTCGCAGAGAAGGAATGAAGCTCTTTTTAAAAGGAGAGCGTTGTTATACAGATAAATGTGCTTTTGAAAGACGCAGTTATGCTCCAGGGCAGCACGGTCAGGCAAGAGTAAAGGTTTCTGACTATGGGGTTCGACTTCGTGAAAAGCAAAGAGTGAGAAGAATTTATGGTGTACAAGAGTCTCAATTCCGAGCCTATTTCCAGGAGGCAGATAGGCAAAAAGGTGTTACAGGTACCAATTTGTTACGACTTTTAGAAAGAAGACTTGATAATGTAGTATATAGACTTGGCTTTGCTGTTTCTAGAGCACAGGCAAGGCAGTTAGTTCGCCATGGTCATTTTTTAGTAAATGGTCGCAGAGTTGATATTCCTTCTTTTCTTGTAAAAGTAGGGGATGTGATAGAGGTAAGAGAAAAAAGCAGGGATATACAGCCTATTAAAGAGGCAATGGAGGCAGTTGCTAGAAAAGGTATCCCTGATTGGTTAGAGCTTGATGTAGAGAATTTTAAGGGTAAGGTCAAGGCACTTCCTGAACGGCATCATATTACAATGCCGATTAAGGAACAGTTGATTGTTGAGTTCTATTCTAAGTAAAAATTAAGGATAAAGATCCTTTAAAAGGCCGGATGGGAGTTATGACTACAGAACAGATTCCATTCTACAGGAACTGGCGTGAATTGATTCGTCCTAAGCGTGTTGAGGTGATAAAGGACGAGGAAGATCCCAACTATGCCAAGATTGTGTGCGAGCCGCTTGAACGAGGCTATGGTGTTACCTTAGGTAACGCATTAAGAAGAGTGCTTCTTTCATCTCTTCAAGGAGCGGCTATTGTATCCGTTAAGATAGACGGGGTCCTCCATGAATTAGCAAGCGTTCCGGGTGTATTAGAAGATGTAACAGACATCATTTTGAACCTAAAAGGTGTTAGATTAAAATTATTTAAGGATGAGTCTAAAAGGCTTGTTCTTGATAAAAAAGGACCTTGTATTGCAACTGCAGGAGACATTATAGCTCCTGAAGGTGGTGTGGAGATTATGAATCCGGAACATCATATTGCCACCTTAGGAGAAGATGCCCATCTTCGTATGGAGATGGTAGTTAAGTGGGGCAAAGGTTATGTCCCTGCAGATAAAAATAAAGATCCAGAACAGCCTATAGGTACATTGGCAATAGATGCTATATTTTCTCCAATTAAAAAGGTCAATTTTGTTGTCTCTCAGGCAAGAGTTGGGCAAGTTACAGACTACGATAAGCTTACTTTAGAAGTTTGGACTGATGGAACTGTAACGCCTGAGGATGCAGTAGCTTATGCCTCAAAGATTTTAAAAGAACAGTTTAGCGTATTTATAAACTTCAGTGAGGAGGAAGAGCCTCCTATTGAAGAGACTGAAGAAAAAGATCAAATTAATCGTGAAAATCTTGATAGATTAGTAGATGAATTAGAACTGTCTGTTCGTTCTGCTAACTGTCTTAAAAATGCAAATATTCATTATATTGGAGAATTGGTACAGCGTACAGAACAAGAGATGCTTAAGACCAAAAACTTTGGTCGAAAGTCTTTAAATGAGATTAAGACTGTGTTAAAAGAGCTAGGACTTGAGCTTGGAATGAAGCTTGAAGGCTGGGTGCCGCCAGATAAAAGAGAGAAGAAAAAGGGTAGTTAAGCCATGAGACATAGAAGAAAGACGAGAAAGTTAGGTTGTAAAACACCACATAGACAGGCAATGCTCAGAAATATGGTAACCTCTCTTTTTGAGCATGGCCGCATTGTAACTACATTGCCAAGGGCAAAAGAGGTAAGGCGTATTGCAGATCATATGGTTACCTTGGCAAAAGAAGGTAGCCTTCATTCTCGTAGGCAGGCGCTTCAAGTTATTAGAAGTCGTCAGGTAGTAGATAAATTATTTAATCACTGGGCAAAGGTTTTTGAGTCAAGAAATGGTGGTTATATACGTATAGTACGTATTGGGCCAAGACGTGGCGATGCCGCTATGATGACTGTTGTAGAGGCAGTAGAGGAGTCTTTAGAAAAGATTAAAAAGACCTCTAAAAAGACATCAAAGGCTACTACAGAGGCTCCTAGCGTAGTGCCTCAAGCAACAGATAAGGATTTAGCAGCAGAGAAAAAGGAAGATTCTAAAGAACAAGAGGAGATAAAAGAGCCCTCTTCTGAAGAAAAGATAGAGGAAATATCCGAAGAGGTAGAGAGTCAGTCTTCAGATTCTGATATAGAACAAGATCTTGATGCAGATAACCAACCCTCTTCTTCAGTTCAAGATTCTGAGGAGGACAGTGAAGCTGAAGAAGGTAAGGCTGAAGAAAAGGTACAAGAGAGTAATTCTAAACAAGATACAAAAGAGTAAAATCATTCAATAAGCTATAAAAACAAGAGGTATTTCTAGGATAGAGAAATACCTCTTGTTTTTTGTATTCTTCTTTAACCCAAACATCTTTTTCATCATTTATGTCTGCTAGATTTAAGATATCTTTCTATAATCTCTATCTTTTATATGGTTTTTTCTATCTGTTTAATCGTCTCTTCTAACCCATCCTTTGGATCCTTAAACCTTGTTTGTTAGAGTCTTTGGCTCCCTCTTGGTAGGTTTTAATAAATATTACAAGAGCATTATATTATTACTAAAAATAGATAACTGGATATATAGCGGGTGCTTCAACTATTGAACTTTATTTGAGTGAGTTATTTTTTATCTTTTAGTGGCTTATGGAGGATATTTTTCTGCTTTTACTACAAGCTCCGCATTTTTCACAGATTCCTACTTTACAAAATGGAGTTTGGATTGCGCGTTGGGCTAATTGCCATTCTTTTTCTAAAAATTCTCTCTTTATTGGATGTCCAACTATTTCCCAAGGGAATTTCTCTTTTAACTCTCTTTGATTAATAAATAACGTCTCATCAAGACGAGTTTGTTTAAAGGCCTTTCTCCAGGTCTGTCCTTGTATAGATACAGCTTCTATAACTTTAGAGATTCTTCTATCCCCGCGACTTAATATAGATTGTATCCACCAATTTCGTCCACTTTCTATATTAAGTCTAATATTTGCCTGTTTTCTTAGATTTTTTGTTAGTATTTTTTGCCTTTTTTTTAGTTCTTTTGGTTTTAATATGCCCGCCCATTGAAATGGAGTCCAAGCTTTAGGGACAAAATTATTAACACTGACTGTAATTCTACCCAAGAAGCCTCTTTTTCTACCAATTTTTAAAAAAATTTTTTTTATCTTAGAGACAAGTTCAACTATCTCTTCAATATCTTCTAATGTTTCAGTTGGTAAGCCCATCATAAAGTATAATTTTAAGTTTTCTATACCATTTGAAAGCAATATTTCTGCCGCATTTAAAATATCCTGGTCATCAAGATGTTTATTTATGACTTGCCTTAATCTTTTACTTCCTGCTTCAGGGGCAATGGTTGCAGTTTTTACACCAGATTGTACAAGAAGTTGAGCAAATTTATCATTAATAGCATCAGCCCTTAGTGAAGAAAAAGATAATCGAAGTCCTTTTTTGAGGAATCTTTCTATTAGCCAATTTAGGTCTTCTCTGCCTACAAATTCTAACCCTACAAGTCCTATTGAACAGTTTCTAGGTGCTAAAGAAATGGCATTTTCTATTGCCTCAGGGCTCCATGGTCTTGGTGGTCTATATACAAAGCCTGCTGCACAAAATCTACAAGCTCTGCCACATCCTCTTGCTACTTCTACTAAAAACATATTTGAAAATGCTGCCTCTTCAGAGAGAACAAAGCTATGAGGAGCAATTTTTATTTTTTTATGATTTAGTACCTTTTTAACTTGGATTTTAGATGGTAGCCTATCTTTTACTTTCCAGTCCATTAGCTTATTATCTTTCCATATAGGCTCATAATAAGAGGGAACATAGGTACCAGGTACATTTTCCAGTAATATAGAAAGCTTAGCTTCTCTAGAGCTTTTAGTTATAAGCTTTGGTAATATCTTTATAAATGAATCCATTATGGATTCTGCTTCTGCCAAAAATATAGCATCAAGAAATGGAGCTACAGGTTCAGGATTTATAAGAAGAGCAATCCCTCCGCCTATGACAAGTGAGTCGCTATCTTTTCTTTCTTTGGCATAAATAGGAATTTTAGCAGAATATAAAGCCCTTACTAGATTCAGATAGTCTGTTTCAAAGCTTATGGATGGCAATATAATATCAAAAGCGCTCAGCAGATGATTTGATTCTACTGAGCGCCATTCTTCTAGGTCGCATTGATCTTCTGGAACAAAAAATCTTTCTGCTATAACTTCATCATAAGAATTTAGTAGTCCATAGAGGACCTGCAAGCCCAAATTGGACATTCCTACAGCATATTTGTTGGGGAACAAAAGGGCAATGGATATCCTTCCTGTCCATTTTTTTCTTATAACTCCATACTCGCTATGCCCTTTTCTTATCAGACTACCTCCTCATCGCCTTCCATTTTGGCAAGATCTTCAAACTTCATATCAATACCTAAGACGCCAATTATTTCATCTTCTTCATTCCTAATAGGTCCTGATACTGTTATACAAAGTGCCCCTGTTATCCTTGATGTATAAAAGTCTGATACATGTATTTTGCCATCTTTAATTGGAGCTATAAACCATGGTCTTGAGGAAAAGTCACTGTCTAACTGGAAGTTTGCATATTTTGCTCTGTCTTCTATGTGTGTAATATTTTTGGTAATTTTTTGTCCTTCTTTATTTACTACATATAAGAACTGTATAAATGGATTTTCCTCTAAAACCCTTTGTAAAACAGGCTCTATAAGGGCAGGGTCCATAGACCTAATCTCTGTCCTTTCAACAAGGTCTTCAACAATATGAAATGCAAGGCTATGAGCACGTTTTTTGAGTTGGTCAAACTCTGAAGTAAATAGCTCTGGTAGATATTTGCGCGCAAGCGCCTCCATTTCTCCCTTAGACATTGATGTGACACGACCTTCGTCATATTGTTTCATTATTGCCTTGTATATCTTTACAACTCCAGGATGTCTTTTATCAATAGCTCGTTCACCAGTAAGTCCAAGGTGAGAGTTAATCCAATGGGCAATACCTGCGGTGCCGCTTTTGTCGTTTACTACTACTGAAGGTGGTCTTCCAAGAATCTTGCCTGTATTAAATATATTATAAATTTCCTCATTTTTAAGGAGTCCGTCTGCATGTATTCCTGCACTTGTTGCATTAAAGTCATCACCAACAAGTGGATAGTTAGCAGGTATATGTACTCCAAGTTCTTTCCTAAAGTAATCCGCCATTTCAGTAATAGCTAGGGTATCTATACCATCAGTTGTACCTCTAAGCTGGATCCTTTCTATAAGAAGGGCTTCGATTGGGGTATTACCTGTTCTTTCACCAAAACCAAGTAATGTACCATTTATTGCCCCACATCCGTATAGCCATGCGGTAGTAGCGTTTATAACTACCTTATGAAAATCATTGTGCCCATGCCATTCAAGCAGTTCTCCTGGCACACCAGCTTCTTCTATCATAGCACGTACAAGTTTAGGAACACTTCTTGGAAGTGCTGCACCAGGATATGTGACTCCATATCCCAATGTATCACAAAGTCTAATCTTAATATCTATTCCTGTTTCCTCTCTTAACTTCATTAATTCAATTGCAAAGGGTACACAAAAACCAAATATATCTGCTCGTGTTATATCTTCAAAATGGCATCTAGGCTTTATGCCAAGTTCAAGAGCAGCTTTAACAATAGAGAGATAGTCTTCCATTGCCTGTTTTCTAGTCTTTTTTAGTTTTAAAAATATGTGATAATCAGAGGCAGAAGTAAGGATTCCTGTTTCATCAAGCCCCATTTCTTTTACAAGCTTAAGGTCTTCCTTTTTAGCTCTAATCCAGCCAGTTACTTGAGGATATTCATAGCCTTTTTCAAGGCACTTTTCTACTGCCTGCTTATCCTTTTTGGTATAGAGGAAGAATTCACTCTGCCTAATTATCCCCTTGGGTCCTCCAAGACGATGTAGAAAATCAAAAATTGTTGATATTTGCTCTACACTATATGGTGGTCTTGCCTGCTGTCCATCCCTAAATGTAGTATCGGTAATAAGCATTTCACGAGATGGAGTTGGTATAAGATATTTATAGTCAAAGTCTATTTTACATACTTCATCATAAGGAAAGATTTCTCTCATTAGATTGGGCTCTAACACATCTTTTAATGTGTGTTGCCAGTGCCTAGTGTGTTCGTGGTCTAAAAGTCCTCTGTTTGGATTCCACTTTGCCATAATTCCTCCTAACTTAGCAGTTTAACTCTAATAAGTGTTCAATCTATAAAGAACTAAACCTTCCACCCCGGTTTTAGATAAAGCTCTGCAAGCTGAGTCATACTTACGGGAGAGGGGGCTTTTGTTAAAAGACACTGGGCTTTTTGTGTCTTTGGAAATGCAATTACATCTCTAATTGTATCTCTTTTTGACATTAACATTATAAGTCTGTCAAGTCCAAAGGCAATGCCTCCATGGGGCGGAGCACCATAAGAGAGAGCATCTAGCAGGAAGCCAAATTTCTCTCTTGCCTCTTGCTCACCTATTTTTAGTACCTTAAAGACCTTTTCTTGTACTGGTACTTGATGAATACGTATACTTCCGCCACCAATCTCAACTCCATTTAAAACCAAATCATATGCCCTTGAGCGAACAGATGCAGGATCTGTATCTAATTTTTCTAGATCTTGTTCTTTAGGAGAAGTAAATGGATGATGGACAGATGTAAATCTGCCTTCTTCTGGATCATATTCTACAAGAGGGAAATCTGTAACCCAAACAAAGCTAAACTCTTCTTTGGAGATGAGCCCTCTTCTTTTTGCAAGTTCAATCCTAAGTTCTCCCAAAACCTTATATACGATCTCTGGCATATCCGCACCAAAGAATAATATATCACCCGGCTCGGCATTGAGAATTTGTGTCATTTGTGTGCGTTCTTCATCTGTAAAGAATTTTGCAATAGGAGATTGCCATGAGCTATCTTCCTTTATTTTTACCCATGCAAGCCCTTTAGCACCAAGTGATTGTGCAAATGTTGTAAGCTCATCGAGGTCTTTCCGAGAAAGATCTGCCATGCCTTTAGCATTAATAGCCTTAACTACACCGCCTTTAGTTGCTGCTTCTTTAAAGACTTTTAATTTACAGCCTTTTGCAATCTCTGTGATATCATGTAATTCTAGAGAGAAACGTATATCTGGCCTATCTGTTCCATAGCGAGCTATAGCATCATCATAACTTAGTCGAGGAAAGGGAGTTTTTAATTCTACTTCAATACATTTTTTAAATATATAGCTCATAAGAGACTCTATTAAAGTCATTACATCTTCTTCCTCTACAAAAGAGAGCTCCATATCAAGCTGAGTGAACTCTGGTTGTCTGTCTGCTCTTAGATCTTCATCTCTAAAGCATCGTACAATTTGATAGTACTTTTCCATACCAGATATCATTAATATTTGTTTGTATAGCTGAGGAGATTGAGGAAGAGCATAAAAGTGTCCAGGATTGACTCTACTTGGTACAAGGTAGTCTCGTGCACCTTCTGGAGTGCTTTTGGTTAACATAGGAGTTTCTATCTCAAGGAATTCTCTTTCATTTAGGAATTCTCGTATTGCCTGACATACATTGTGCCTCAATGTTAGGGCTTCTATCATATGAGGTCTTCTAAGATCTAGGTAGCGATATTTTAGCCTTAATGTTTCAGAGATTGGTGTAGAAATCTCTTCTGGATCTAGTGGGAATGGAGGGGTTTTAGATTTATTTAAAATTCTTAATTCATGACATGCTACTTCTATCATCCCGGTTTTAATCTTTGGATTTTCCATACCTTCAGGGCGTCTGCGCACCACCCCTTTTACTGCAATTACATATTCACTCCTTAATTGATGTGCCTTTTCATGGGTTTTGGCATCTACTTCTGGAGCAAAAACTACTTGAGTAATCCCTTTTCTATCTCTTAAATCAATGAATATTACTCCTCCATGGTCTCTTCGTCTTAAGACCCAACCCATTAATACCACTTCTTGTCCAAGAGCTACTTCTGTAAGAGAATCACAGTCGTGGGTGCGCTTTAACCCGTTTAATGAATCCATGTCTTAGTTCACCTCACATAAAGTCTTTGTCTTATATAATATTGTAAAAAAAACTATCTTTTACACATCTCTAATACCTTGTCCATAAGGTCATCTATGTCAATTTCAATTTGTTCGCTAGTCCTCATATCTCTTAAGATTACAATGTCTTCATCAAGTTCTTCTTCCCCTACAATAAGGGCAATTTTGGCTCCAAGTTTATCTGCCTGTTTTAACTGGGCTTTTAAGCTTTTATCTTCATAGGACATAACTGTCTTTAGTCCTTGTTTTCTAAATATTAGAAGCCATGAAGATGTTTCAAATCTAGCTTCCTTGCCAAGTGCGGCAATAAAAACATCTATTGTTCCATCTAACTTTTGTTGCTCTTTATTTAATGCAATTAAAACCCTTTCTGCTCCTATAGCCATTCCCATACCCGGGATGTCTGGACCACCTAATTCTTTTATTAATCCATCATATCTTCCACCTGCGGCTACAGTACTTTGTGCTCCCAGACTTGGGCATATAATTTCAAACGTAGTGCGTGTGTAGTAGTCAAGCCCTCTGACAAGATAGGGATTTTGTCTAAATGGTACATCAAATGATTCAAGAAAATCTAACACTTTTCCATAATGATCTGCGCAATCAGGACAAAGTGCATGTTTTATAAGAGGGGCTCTAACCATTAATTCTTTACACTTTTCATTTTTACAATCAAATATCCTTAAGGGATTAGTTTTGGCACGTCTTTGACAATCTTCACAAAGGTCTTTATATACCCCTTCAAGATAAAGCATTAAGTCTTCCCTGTGTACGGCCCTACACTTAGGACAGCCTAGGGAGTTTATCTCTAGATAGATATTTGGTACCTCTAAGGTATTTAATATATGCCAAGCCATCCATATAACTTCAGCATCAGCCAAAGGAGAATCTGTTCCTATAATTTCAACATCTATTTGATGGAATTGTCTTAGGCGACCCTTTTGAGGTCTTTCATGTCTAAACATTGGACCAATTGTAAAAAATTTTAATATGGGAGAGCTACCATATAATTTATGTTCAATTACAGCCCTTAGTATTCCAGCAGTAGCCTCAGGTCTAAGACTTATAGATTCACCGTTTCTGTCAACAAAACTATACATTTCTTTTTCAACTATATCTGTATGCTCACCTATACCTCGGGCAAATAGCGAGGTGTTTTCTACAATTGGTATTCTTATTTCTCTTATTGCGCAACTAGAGAATACTTTTCTAGCAATAGTTTCTATATGAGTTAAGAGTTCGCTTTCTGGTGGTAAAAGGTCTTTAAATCCTCTGATAGCTTTAACAGCCAACTTTCGCTCCTTTTTTAAAAAATTTTTTTAAAGTTCAATACATCCTGACCGGCATATGCCCATATACCGGGGAATTATAATGTTTTTAATCGACTTATAGCATTAATTCAAGATATAGTTTTATTTATCAACAGATATTGTGAGATATTATGCTAATTTTATAAAAAATTTTTATATGTCTAAAAATTTTTACTTGTTTTTAAGGTTAGTTAGTATATACTAACATTATGGACTTAGAAAATGTTTATCAAAAAGAGTTTACAAAAAGACAAAAGGATATACTTTCAGCAGCTCTAGCAATAATTGCAGAAGATGGAACAAAAGCCTTAACATTAAGACGTGTTTCTGAGGCTGTTGGTATTACAGATGCTGCTATATATAAACATTTTAAGAATAAACGCCATTTGTTAGTTTGTCTCTATGACTATGTTAAGTCACTCATTATAGCTACTCTTTCTCCAATAATAGCAGATAAAAGCTCTGCAAAAGAGCGTATTTGTGTCTTAATAGATACGATAATTGAATATCTTGTAGAACATAAAGGAGTTAATCTAATCCTTTTAGCAGAGAGCATTTATCATAATGATGATGAACTAAGAAAGGCCATGTTGTCTATATTTCATGTGGTTGGAAATCTTATAAAAACCCTTTTATTGGCAGGTGTTACAACTGGTGAATTTAAAGAAGAGATAGATGCTGATATGATTACTATATGTCTTATTGGTATGATTCAAGGGGCGCTTATAAGGTATATGCTTGAAAAACAGAAAGGCAAGTCTGGATTTGATCTCAATAAAATGAAGGTTTCAATAAAAAGATGTTTCTTCTATGGGGTGGTTAAGGAATAGATTTTTATAATGTAGTCTTTGTTACGATAAAGTGTCTGAGATGTTTTTTAAATAACTACAAAACAAAAACAAAGTAGGTAAGAAAAGATGTTTAAGAGATATTTAAAAAGTTTAGCTAAAGTTAGTTTATGCTTACTAACTGTATTCTTATCCTTTTTAATCATACCCAATAGCGGTTTTTCAAAAGAGATAATACATGCAATAAAAAATCCTATAACTTTATCACAAGCTATAGATATTGCTCTTAAAAATAGTCCTATTCTTCATTCACAAAAGGCTCTAATTTTATCTAGTAAAAAGGCAAAACTTAAGGCCCAAGGTGCGCTTCTACCTAAAATAACTGCCTATGCAAGCTATACTAGATTTAATCTCCCTACCACAGTTGTTCCAATAAGTGATTTTGGACCCAATGCTCCACCACCTATATTTAGTAGGGATCAATATAGGGCTGGATTAAGATTTTATATGCCTCTTTATGAGGGTGGAAGACTTTGGAGTGCACTAAAACAATCAGAGAAAGAGATAAAGATATCCATCAAAGATTTTAGGCTTGCTAAAGAAAATCTAATTGCACAGGTTATAGATACTTTTAATAGCATTTTATTTTTAAAAGATTTTATATCTGCTCAAAAAGAATCTCTTTATGCCCTTAAGGTTGAGCGAGACCATGCTGCATTGATGCTTAAACTTGGTCGTATTGCTCCCTTAGATTTAATGGAAATTGATACCCAGCTTTCATCACAAAAAATAAATATAGTAAGGGCTCAAGAAGAGCTTTTAAGGGCTAAGGAACACCTTTGTTATTTACTTGGACTCTCCCCTAATGATTCTGTCAATATAGTTGGGAAAATCCCTCAAGATTTAAGCTACAATCCCCCTAATTTAGCTCAAATAGGCCTTTTAGTAGACAATAGACCAGATGTAAAAAGATTAGAACATTTGGTAGAAAAGGCTAGATTAGCCATAAAAATGGCTAAAGCACAAAACCTTCCTAGTCTTGAACTTCTAGGAGATTATGGACGAAGGGCTGGGTGGGGATTAAATGAAAATAAAGAAGTTTGGAGTGTAACACTTCAACTTTCTTTTAATATTTTTAGTGGCGGCAGTATCTCAGCTTCTATTTCAGAGGCACAGGCAAGGCTTTTGTCTTTAGAAAGCAGACTTAAGGACTTAAGGCTTAAAGCTAAAAGTCAGATACTTTCAGCTATTAGTAACCTAAATGAGGCTATATCTCGTATTGAACTTGCTAAACAGGCTAGGAAGACTGCAAAAGAGGCCTTTAGAATACAAAGTCTTAAATATGAAACTGGTGCAGGAACAGTTACTGATATGTTAAAGGCTCAAGCCGCCTGGGCAAATGCACAGGCAAATTTTGTTCAAGCCTTGTTTGATAGACAAAGGGCTATTGTAGCAGTAGAGCTTGCAAGTGGAAGGATTCTTTCTGACTATAAAGAGCTAATACCTAAAAAGTAATTGTTTAATATTTAGGAGAAGATTTTATGCCAAAGAAGAAAAAGACAAATCTAAATCTTATTAAGATCATAATAGCAATTGTAGTAATAATAGCAATTGTAGGAGTTGGAATATTTATTGTTAGACAAAAAAAGAAACAGTTAGCCTCTATCCCTCTGCCTGTAAAGCCTACTTTATCTGTAAATGTTGTGAAATTAAAAAAGGGTTATCTCTATCTTAGTCAGCAATACTTAGGACTTGTTGAGCCACGGGTTACGAGTTTTGTCTCTCCCCTTATTACTGCAAGGATTGTGTCTTTAAAGGTTAGAGAAGGAGACCATGTAAAGAAAGGCCAGTGCTTAGTAGTACTAGATTCCAGCATATACAAAGCAAGGGTTGCTAGCCTTAAAGCTCAATTAGAGGCTGCTAAGACAGCTCTTTATACTTATGAAGGAATATATCTTAGAGATCTTAAGTTATTTAATCATAAAGCACTTAGTAAAGAAGCCCTAGATAAGGCAAAAATGGCTAGAGATTCTGCAAGAGCACGTGTAGTAGATGTTAAAAATCAGTTAAAGACAGCCCTTATTCAGCTTTCTTATACAAAGATATTTTCTCCATTTGATGCAATAGTAACTCAAAAATTTATGGATGTCTCTGATGTAGCAGTAATTGGTAAGCCTATTTTAAAATTAGATGCTTTAAATAAGGGGTATAAGGTAGTTGTAAGAATACCTCAAGAGCTATTTCCGTTATTATATGTAGGACAACAGGTAAATATCTTGTCACCTTATGGTAAAAATACCTTTATAAGCGCTAAAATCTCTAAGCTTTTTCCTCAAGACAGTCAAATGAATCCCCTGCCCAGTTGTGAGATATATTTAAAAAGCTCTCCATTTGGACTTCCTAGTGGTTCGACTCTAACTGTTGTATTTAAGCTTAGAAAGCAGTATGGATTTATTGTACCTGCAAGAAGCATCTTGCACCAAGCCATAGGACATAACTTACTTTTTGTTGTGTCTAAAGAGCATCGTATCAAAAAGATTCCTGTGAGAGTCTTACTTCAGACTTCCTATAGATGTTGTGTAGAACCAATTAGAAAAGGGGCAATTTCTGTTGGAGATGACATAGTTGTGGCGGGGGAAGATATGCTTTTAAGACTTCATGAGGGCGATATTGTACACCCTATTGAAGCAACTAAGGAGCAATAGAATATGGCATCTTTTGATCTTGCTGGAAATATTTTAAAAAGGCCCCATTTAATTCTATCTTTGTTACTTCTTACTAGTGTGTTGGGAATCATTGGTTTTTCTTCTATGCCAATGAACCTCTTCCCTGATGCTAATTATCCTCAGGTAGTTGTACTAATTCAGGAACCTGGAGCTTCTGCTAAAGATGTTGAATCAAAAGTAACAAGAGTAGTAGAAAAGGCCCTCTATAGCATAAGCCTTGTAAGGAAGATTAAATCTACTACTCAAGATGGTATGGCAGCAGTAGCAGTTGAATTTGACTATAAAAAAGGGCTTGATGCAGCAGCAACAGATGTGGCAAATCAGTTAAATAGGATTAAACCAGAACTGCCTTCTGATATATTGCCCCCACAAATATTTAAAGTAAGTGATGCCACAGCTCCAGTTTTTACTTTTGCATTAATTCCAAAATCAGGTTCCCATCTAGACCTTGCTAAGGTCAGACAACTTGCAGACAATGAGATAAAAGAAGCCTTTTTAAGGATTCCTCAGGTAGGCAATGTAGAGGTTTTTGGTGGGTATAAGCCAGAAATAGAGATAGATGTAGATAGAAATCGGCTTAAAGGTTTTGGACTTAGTTTGGCTCAAGTAATTGCTGCAGTAAGGAGTCAAAATTTAAATATACCAGATGGTTTAATAATAAGAAGTAAGGATCAATTTAGAATCAAGACCTATGGAGAAAAAGATAATATATCTCAACTTGGTGATATTGTGGTAGCTACTAAAAATGGCTATCCAATACTTCTTCGTGATATAGCAAAGATAAGAACTTCTTTCAAAGATCGCCAAAGTCTTTTTATGAGAAATCTAAAAGAGGCTATCGGATTAAATGTAATGAGGCCAGAAAAAGATGGCCATGTAACTACTACTATAAAGGCTGTTCAAAAAGCTCTTCCTAAGATAGAAGCGCAATTTCCTGGGATAGAATTTAAGATAGCCGATACCCAAAAAAATCTTATTGAGACAACAATAAGAAATCTGATAGATGCTTTAAGAGATTCTGTAATGATGACTGTTTTAGTTATCTTTATAACACTTGCAAGTATACGACTTGCTTCTTTAGCAGCAATTTCTATCCCTTTAGTGTTCTTTATGGCTTTTGCTGGCATGTATCTTATGGGAAGTGAATTAAATATTGTAACTATGACAGCTATTATACTCTCTGTTGGACTATTAGTAGATGATTCTATTGTTGTTATAGAAAACATTCAAAGACATGCCACAAAACTAAAAAAACCTATTAAACAGGCTATTGTAGATGGATTGAACGAAATAGTTTTAGCAGATTGGGCAGGTACATTTACTACTGTTATAGTTTTAGTGCCCATTATGTTTGTTGGTGGTTATTCTCAAAAGATACTTAGACCTCTTACTGTAGTTTTATCTCTGACGCTTTTATCTTCATTTATAGTTTCTGTAACTGTTATTCCTCTTATGGCTAAATATATGGCAGGGAAAACTACTAAAAACTTTGTAGAACGCATGGTTAGTTTAGTAGATAAATTTGTTGTAGTACCAATAAGAGATTTTTTTGCTTCTCTAGTAGGTTTTGCTTTAAGGCATAGACCATTTTTTATAATACCTGCTATTGCTTTATTCATAATAAGTATGAAGCAAATGCCACTTATAGGTAGAGATCTAATGCCTCCTATGGACACAGGCATTGTAAAAATTGATTTTAAGACAGAATCAGATTTTGGAATTAATGCTACTCAAAAGATTGCAGAAAAGATTACAAATATTGTAGCTTCTATGCCAGGTTTTGAATATATGTCTTTAGAAATAGGCACAGAACCCGGTGTTATAAGTTTTGGGACATCAAGGACACCACAACAAGGGGCAATTACTGCTCATTTTGTAGATAGATTTCATAGAAAGCAAACTATTTGGCAAATAGAGAGAAGAATTCAACAAAAAGCATCTCTTATACCAGGGCTTACTTCTTTAGCTGTTTATGATTATGGAGCCACCCCTCTTTCATCAATTGCTGCACCTGTAGATATTATGATCAGTGGGCCAGATATGAAGGTACTAAACACACTAGCAAATGAGGTTGAAGCTAGACTTTATAAGGTAAAGGGGTTAACTGCAGTAACAAGATCATGGACTTGGGATAAAAAAGAAGCAGCTTTATACATTGATCCTGAAAAGGCAGCGTTTTTTGAGACAGATCCTATTAGTATCTCTTCACAGATAAGGCAAAGAATAGAAGGCGTAGGAGCGTCGATTTTACGGGTAAGGGGTGAAGATGGTTACATAATTCGCATTAGGTATCAAAATGGACAAAGAAACAGTATAAACGATATTTTAAATTTTGAAATTCATACTCCTAAAGGGGTCATACCTTTAAGGGAAGTAGCTAAAATTACAACAAGACTGACCCCAACTGTATTTACTAGAAATGATCTAAATCCAGTAGTAGATGTTTATGGCTATAGATCAGCAGAGGCATCAATTAGTCATTTACACGAAAGGATAGTAAAAGTCTTAAAAGGTTTAAGATTGCCAAAAGGTTACACACTAAGCTATGAGGGTGAATATAAAAACATGGGAGAAACTGGCAGTAGGATGGGTAAAGCCTTAGCTATAGCAGTAATTCTATTGTTTTTCTCTCTTGTTATCACATTTAAATCTTGGACAAATCCACTAGTGATTATGGTGGCGATTCCTCTTGCTATAATTGGAGCTGTATGGGGACTTTTAATCACTGGACGACATATGTGTATGCCTGCAACAATGGGACTTATTCTTTTGGCAGGGATTGTTGTAAATAATTCTATTCTATTAATAGATTTCATAGAGCAGGCAAGGAGAAAAGGGGAGGATCTTATCACTGCTATTCAACAGGCTGTAAGAACTAGAACTAGGCCAATTATTATGACTGTTACATGTACGGTTGTAGGGATGTGGCCTGTTGCTGCACAAAAAGCCATTGGACTTGAGCGCTTATCTCCATTGGCTGTGGTTGCAATTGGAGGGCTTATTGTATCTACTATTTTAACTCTAGTATATGTACCAATTTTCTACTCCTTAGTAGAAAGCGCAAAAGATATTATAAAAAGATTAAAGAAGGTATAAAAAAACAGTTAGAATAGATAGCTAATTGCTACATTTACACCATATATTTTGGTTACACTATGAGGTTCATACATTCCAAGATAAAAGTTTGATCTTCCCATATTCCAGTATCTAAATATAGCCTCACAGTGTACTAAAAATCGCTTAGTAAGCTTTACTTCAACAGGCACATTTACATAGAATGCTGATTGTGGATTAAGGTTTAAAGTTACATCGGAATAAGATGGATCAATCTCACTGAAATAAGCTGTAACTTGAGGATCAATAGCAAACATATATGCAGTATCTAATGATACAGAGACATTTCTTTCTATTGGGATTGTAAGTTTGATACCAGATGCTATATAAGCCCAACTATATATTTCTTTATAATCCCAAACATATGAACCATCATCTGCCTGTACTACTTTAGCCTCTCCTCGTCTCCAGTATCTATAACCAATCCCAATATAAGGACAAAGTTTGATACCTATATTGATTATATAACCAGCATCTGTTTGTAGATTAATGATACATTCTTTTTCACTATCAAATGATAGTTTTTCCCCTGATGAAGAGCTACCTTTATAAGTGGCAGAATCTGTATAAGCAATAAAGGTTTTAACATCAAATATAAGATTATTGTTTTTAGCTTCTAATTTACCATGGATACCATATAAAAAGCCATAATCTTTATCTAATACCCTGCCATTTTCTCTTTCTTGATAATCAAGATAATAACAAAGAGGTCCAGCTTGCACCTCAGCATTGTATTTAATTCTTTTATTATAGACAGGAGTTGCTAAACATACACTAGAAATTAAAAACATAAGAATCAAAGTTGCAGAACACACCCTTTTAAGCATAAAATCCTCCATCAAAAATTATTTAAGATAAAAAAATTAACTTTATTATAAATTAATCTCTTTAATCATTGATCTTTTATTTTGCTTTTAGTTCATTTTTATTACAAGAATTTTTTTTCTGATGATTTAAGGAGGTGTTTTCATGAAAATCAAAACCATTTAGGTTAAATAGACGAGTGGTGATATCTAAAAGTGTATGAATGTCTTTGCTGTTACTAGATTCTTTTCTTAAATATACTATGGGATCATGGAGAACTTTTTGTACTATAGAAGTGGTCAATATCTCTATAGCCTTTTTTTGTTTAGGTGTGAGATCTTTTAATACTTTTTGACTCCTTGCAAGCTCCTTTTGTCTTACTGCTTCAGCCTTTTGCTGAATTTTCTTTATAATTGGTATAACGTCTAAGGTCTCAAGCCATGATAAAAACTTAATCACTTCAGCTTCAACCATCCGTTCTGCTTTAAGTGCCTCTTTTTCACGTTCGGCTTTATTTAGTTCAACAACTCCTTTAAGATCATCAATATCAAACAGATAAACATTGTCTATATCGTTTACTGCAGGATCAATATCTCTTGGTACTGCTATGTCTATAAAGAAAAGTAACTGATGCCTTCTTGGGCGCATTATTCGAGCAACATCTTTTTTCTCAATTATAATACCTGGAGCACCTGTAGAGCTAATAACAATATCTACATCTATAAGGCTATCAAATATTTCTTCTAATGATATCGCAGTTCCACCAAGAGATTTTGCTAAATCTACTGCTCTAGAAAGTGTTCTGTTTGCAACAACTAATTTTTTTATACCATTTGCCATTAGGTGCTGAGCAGCAAGTTCTGCCATTTCTCCAGCCCCAATAAGCATAGCACGTTTGCCTTTTAGATCTCCAAATATCTTTTTGGCAAGTTCTACAGCAGCATAACTTATGGATACTGCATGGCTTGCTATTTTGGTTTCTGTCCGTATTTTTTTTGCTACAGAAAAGGCCTTATGACAGAGTTTATTTAATACTACTCCTAAGGTTTTTGCTTCAGATGCCTTTCTATATGCATCTTTAAGTTGGCCTAGGATCTGAGGTTCACCAACTACCATAGAATCAAGACTTGAAGCTACTCTAAAGATATGTCTAATAGCTTCCTCGCCTTCATAAACATAGAGGCATTTATCTAGTATTGTATCTGTTAAATCCCCTTTTTTCTTCCAGAGTTCTTTTATAGCCTTTTTCGTTGTTTCTGGGTTGTCTGTAGCAGTTAGTACCTCTACACGGTTACAAGTAGAAAGGAATAATACTTCCTTGCAGTGTGGTAGATTAGAAAACATCTCTAATGCAGATGGATTAGAGTTCGCCATTGCGAGTTTTTCGCGAACTTCTACCTCTGCTGTTTTATGATTTACTCCTATTAGTAATAAACTACAGCTCTTGTTATCGGACATAGTATGTATGTAACCCTGGCATTAGTAAACTTACGCCTAGGAACGTAAATCCCAAGGCTAAAAATCCTATTATTGTCATGATTGCTGCTCTACGTCCTCGCCATCCTACAGTAAGACGTTGATGTAACAAAGCAGCATATAAAAACCAAGTAATAAGAGACCAAGTCTCTTTTGGATCCCAACTCCAATATGATCCCCAAGCTTTTTCTGCCCATATAGAACCAGTAATAATTCCTACGGTTAACAAAGGGAATCCTATCTTTAAGCATAAATAATTTAGTTGATCAAGAGTCGTTAGAGAAGGTAGTCTTTTAAATACTGCACCAAACTTTTTTTTCTTAATCTGATGTTCTTGAACCATGTACATAACAGCTATACAAAACGCTAAGGCAAATACCGCATCACCTATAAGACAGATGGTTGCATGAATAGGTAGCCAAAAGCTCCTAAGAGCAGGCGGAAGAGTTAACATACTAGCTTGTGGTTGTGTTGCTGCTATTAACATTATGATAGTAACAAGAGGAGTTACAAAAGCACCTAGTCCTTTAGGTTTATGTTTGATTTGCATAATTAGATATGTTCCAACAATAGACCATGCAAGAAAACTTAATGCTTCATGAAGATTTATAAAGGGTGGATGCCTAAGATTTAACCATCTTAAAATAATATAACAAGATTGAAGAGAAAAGCCTCCCGCCAATATAATTGTAGCTGCTTTTTCTGCATCTTTTCTAAGTGTAATAAACTGAATAATATAACCAATAGTTGCTAAAAAATATAAAAAAGTACTAGCCCAAAATATGAGCTTATCTATGCCCATTTCATTTTCTCCAAAATATTTACAATTAACAAATCGTTATAAAGCTAGTTGTAATGTTTAAAATCTTTCTGTAATTGAGCTAATAAGTCTTTTATGTATTGTTTATCAGGTGTTATAGAAGCTGTATTAAATAACTCCTTTACCCAAGATCTGATTTTATCCCATTTTTCTTTTTCTATCCACTCTATCAGTCTAGGATCTGCAATTTTCTTTAATATCTTGTGCCTAATTTTTTCATCTTGAATATTATCTTTTATATAATTTCTAAGGCTTCCTGCAAGTTTAACCAACAAAACATAACTTGGAATAATTTGGGACTCAAGTCTCTTTCTTATTAATCTTGAAATAGCAGGGCTTGCACCTTGGGTAGAGATAGCAATAACTAGGTCTTCTAAAAAGATCGTGGAAGGTACAATAAAGTCACATAAGTTAGGTTCATCTACTATATTTATAAGGATATTGTTTTTTTTAGCCTCTTTATAGATTTCTTTTTGGCAATTTTTATCTGACGTAGCAGCTACAACAAGAAAGGTTCCTTTTAAGTCTCCTGGCTTATATTTACGATTAATCAATGTTATATGCTTGCGGTGTTGCTTATATAATTCTTTAATCTCTTTACAAAAATCTAAAGAGATTATTTTGACTTTTGCACCTGCTCTTATAAATCCTTTAAGCTTTCTTGCTGCAACTTTACCACCACCAATGATTAATACTTCTTTATTGTGTAGCGTTAAAAGCAAGGGATAATATTTATAATTTTTGAAAATATTTATATCTTCCATAGACAAAATATATTAATAGCGTTATGTTTAAGTAATCTTAACCTGAGAAATATATTGTAATATAAATTAACTTCTAGCATTAATTTTTTTGGTAGTTTTTATTTTTTTAAATATTTCTTGACAAAAAAACATTCTTATTTTTTGATTATTAAAAAATAAGGAGTATTATATGAATACAACAGAAAAATTTCAAAGGTATCGTCAGCTTGGCCTTAAATTAACTCCTCAACGTTTAGCAATTTTAGAATTTCTTGAGGGTAATACTAGCCATCCTTCTGCTGATGAAATCTATCAGCATGTAGCTCAGCAATTTCCTAGCATGTCGTTTGCTACTGTCTATAATACACTTGATGCACTTAGACGCAAAGGTCAAATATTAGAGCTATGTATTGATCCAAACAAAAAACGCTTTGATCCTAACCCAGTACCTCATCATCATATCTTTTGTACAAGATGTCATAAAATAGTAGATGTTGATCATGACTATAAGATAGAGCTTAATTCTGAGGAATCAAAAGGTTTTAAAGTGATGGGGTGCAATATTGTATTTTGGGGATTGTGCCCTGAGTGTCAAAAGGAAGAGTTGAGTCAAGAAAAGACAAACGATAACTAAAAGCAATAAAATAAATTACTATTAACTATTTAATAAGATTTAATAATACGTTAACATTTCAATCCTTTATCTTTTACTTTTTTTGATTAATTAAGTTATTTTTTATTATTATAGTTGTGAGGAGGGGTAGAGTTTCCTTTTTTAGGAAGGATCCATTTTCCTAAACGTATTCCTATTTCGTAAAGTAATGCCATTGGACCAAATAGTAAAATTTGGGAAAAGATGTCTGTTGGAGCTAAAAAGACGGCTAAACAAAATAGAGCTATATAATAGCCTTTTCTATTCTTTTTAAAATAGTCTGGTTCAATAATGCCTGTACTAGTAACAAAAGCCATTAAAAATGGTAGTTCAAATGCTATCCCAAATGTAAAAATACACTTAATTGCAAATAGAAGATAACTCTCGATTCTAGGATAGGCGGTAAGCCCTTGGCTTATATATCCAAGTGTTATGGATAATACTACTGGCATAATTACCCAATAACCAAAACATCCCCCTAAAATAAATAGGGCTATGCCAGCTACTAAAAATCTTTTTATAAGACGTTTTTCATGTTCATATAGCCCAGGAGAAATAAAAGCCCATAGTTCATATAGTATAACAGGCATAGTAATAATAAGAGCAGCCCAAAAGGCTATTCTTAAATAGACAAAAAATGCCTCTGTAATTCTTGTAAATACCATAGGTGTATTAGGAGGAAGCGCACTTTTTATAGGTAAGGCTAAAATATCTGCTATAGTAGATGCTCCAAGATAACAGATAATAAATGCTATTATAAAGACAACAATACATACAATTAAACGTTTTCTTAACTCTTCAAGATGTGCTTGAAAAGGGAGTCTATCTATTGACACAAGCTATGCTTCCTGGTCTTTATTTTTTGAAGAAAAATCAGTTGTTATAGTAGATTTAGTTAGGGGTTGATCTTTGTCGTTAGTATTTAATTCTTCTATTTTTTCTCCTGCTCTACGGCTTGCTTCTTCTGGACTTTTAGGAAGTTCTTTTTCCCAATCATAAGGATCAATAGCTGTATTGACGTTTGTATTTTCCTTGTTTTGTTCTTTTATTAGCCCACGTGGATTTATAAAGTCTTCTTGTTTTACTTCCGTAAGCTTTAAAAGATCCTGTTCTTCGTCTTCAAGTTCAAGTTGTTTTTGAAATTCATTGGCAGCCTTTTTGACATCTACTACAAGTTTAGCAAGCTGCTTTGCTACCTCAGGTAGTTTTTCTGGTCCAAGGACTATAAGAGCTAAAATAAATATAAATATAAGCTCAGGAAGTCCTATGCCAAACACTTTATGCCCCCTTAAATATCCTTTGGTTCCTAGTTCCAAGAAGACACATTATTTCATAACTGATTGTATTTGCCCACTCAGCAAGCATTTCTATTGTGATTTCGTTACTTCCTTGTTTACCTAATAATACTACCTCATCATTTATGTTAACACCATCTATATCTGTAATATCTATCATAAGGGCTTTCATGCAAATTCTACCAACAACAGGACAAAGTTGTCCGTTTACAAGAACGCTGGCTTTATTAGATAAAGCTCTTAAATAGCCATCATCATAGCCAACAGGTACAACGGCAATTTTAGATTCTCTTTTAGTATAATACGTATGCCCATAACTTACAGGAGAATTTGCAGCTCTTTTATGTATGGAGATTATTTTACTTTTAAATGACATTACAGGTCTTAGATGAATCTTTTCTTTTGATGCTTCACCTGGATATGCTCCATACAGCGCAAGTCCTGGCCTTACTATATCAAAATGTGTCTCTGGGAAATTAATTACTCCACCAGAGTTCGCCATATGTATTATTGGAGGAAGGAGTCCTCTTTTTTTTAAGAAAGATATAAATGATAAGAACTTATTTAATTGATTATAAGTAAAAGGATCCTCTGGATCATCTGAAGCAGAAAGATGTGAGTAAAGACCAGAAAAATTAAGATGAGGCCATTCGTCCTTTTTTAAAAAGATATCCTTTGCCTCATCTATAGAAAAACCAAGTCTACCCATCCCTGTGTCTACCTTAATATGAACATCTTTTTTTACATCATATAGTCTTGCTGTTTCTTCCAATGCATTTAGACTGGATAGATCTGCAACTCCTGGGATGAGATCATAATAAAATGCATCTTTTTCTGCACCAAGTGCTAGCCCGGATAATAATAGGATAGGGGTAGTAATGCCAGCGTCTCGTATTTGTGCAGCTTCTTCAACCTCTGATATTCCTAAAAATTTTGCTCCTTCTTTTACTAATGCTTTACTTACTTCTATAAGTCCATGTCCATAGGCATCTGATTTAACAACAGCCATTATACCCATACACTTGGGAGCTAATAATTTAGACAAGGCATGGAAGTTATGTTTTAGTGCATCAATATCAATTGTGATAATGTTAAATTTTCTATAAGACATTGTCTTAATATAATTAGTGTTTGTTTAGTATTTTTGCCTGTTGCTCTTTTTAACATCTTAGAGTAGTGTCTTTATACTCCTAAAACTAAAATAGACAACTAGTTTACACAAAAAAATTATATATTCAAATCAGGGGTATAAAAATGGAGACAAAATCGCGTAAATTAACAATTATTGGAGCAGGTGCAGTAGGATGTGCTGCTGCCCAATGGGCAATAAGTAGAAATATATGTGAGGAGATTGTATTGGTTGATGTTGTTGAAGGTCTTGCAGTTGGGAAGGCTCTTGACCTTTCCCAAGCAGCTCCACTTTGTGGTTTTACTGGGAATATAATTGGTACTAGTGACTATACTCTTACTAAAGACTCTGATGTAATAATCATAACGGCAGGGCTTGCCAGAAAACCTGGCATGAGTCGTGATGATCTTTTAGAAAAGAATGTTCAAATAGTAAAAGAAGTTACTCAAAAGGCAGCACAAAATAGCCCAAGTGCTTGTTTTATTGTTATAACCAATCCTATAGATGCTATGGTCTATACTGTATTTAAGGTTTCTGGTTTTCCTAAAAACAAAGTAGTAGGTATGGCAGGGGTGTTGGATTCTGCAAGGTATCGTACCTTTATTGCTAAAGAGATTGGGGTTGCTCCTAAAGATGTTTCTGCTTTGGTGATGGGAATACATGGAGATTTTATGTTACCTCTTGTTCGTCTTGCTACTGTAGGAGGTATCCCTGTTAGTGAACTTTTAACACAAGATAAGATAGATGCTATTGTAAAACGTACTCAACAAGCAGGTGCAGAGATTGTTGGACACTTAAAGACAGGAAGTGCTTTTGTTACTCCCGGACTTTCTGCAATAGAAATGGCACAATCTATCTTAAATGATGAAAAAAGAATACTCCCGTGCGCTGCTTACTTAGAGGGGGAATTTGGAATATCTGGAGTATTTTTGGGGGTACCTGTTATACTTGGTAAAAATGGTGTAGAAAAGATAGTAGAGTTTGAGTTGACTTCTGAAGAAAAAGCCCTTTTATCTAAATCTGTTGAAGCTGTAAAGAAACAGGTAGAAAAGACAGGATTATAGGCTGATAAGGAAAGGGGAGAGCATTTTTCTCCTTTCCTTAAAAAACATTTAGTGCTACAGTCTTTTTTATGAAAAAGAAAGAGGTTTTTACTGCCAAACAAGTATTCCATAAATGGCCCAAGGATGCATATTTAGCTGATTTTCATATACATTCTAAATATTCACGAGCAACCAGTACCAAGATGAATGTTAAAGTCCTTAATGATGTTGCTAAAGAAAAGGGGATCAAAGTTCTTGGTACAGGAGACTTTACACATCCTGGATATTTAAGGGAATTAAAGAGAGATCTTATACCAGATGGCACAGGACTCTATAGGTTAAGGGATGATCCAGATGGTACTAGATTTATTCTAACTGCAGAGGTGTCAAATATCTTTACTCAACATGGTAAAAATAGAAGGATACATACTGTACTTTTTGCTCCTAGCTTAGAGGTGGTGGAAGATATTCAGGCAAGACTTGCTGCTATTGGCAATATTACTTCAGATGGACGACCTATCTTTGGATTTCCTGTAAAGGATCTTGTTAAACTTATTAAAAAGGCATCTGTTGAGTGTGAAGCTGTACCTGCCCATGTATGGACTCCATGGTTTTCATTATTTGGGGCAAAGTCTGGGTTTGATGATTTAGAGGAGTGTTTTGAGGAGGAAAGTCATCATATATTTGCACTTGAAACAGGGCTTTCTTCAGATCCTCAGATGAACTGGAGGCTTTCAAAGTTAGATAAATATACTCTTATATCTAATTCAGATGCCCATTCCCCAACAAAACTTGCAAGGGAGGCGAATATACTATCGTGTCCATTAACTTACAAGGATATTATTGAAGCTATGAAAGATCCTTCTCATGGCTTCTTGGGAACAATAGAATTTTTCCCTGAAGAAGGTAAATATCACTATGATGGTCATAGAAATTGTGGTATCTGCTGGCATCCATCTGAAACTAAAAGACACAATGGTCTTTGTCCAGTGTGTGGAAATCCTGTTACCATTGGAGTTTTACATAGGGTAGAGGAGCTTGCGGATAGAGAAGAGGGATTTGTACCAGAAAATGCCCTTCCTAATTGTCACTTAATCCCATTAACAGAGATTATTGCTGAGGCTTTTGGTTTAAAATCTATTACAAAGACAGTGTTAAAGGAATATTCTAGGATTATAAGCCTTGTAGGAACAGAGATGGATGCCCTTTTGTGGAAGGAGCTTGATGAATTAAGGCTTTTACTCCCCGGTAAGATATATGAAGGTATAAAGAGGATGAGGGAAGGTATGATAACAATCATTCCAGGACATGATGGTGTATATGGGAAGATAAGCCTCTTTGATGATAACAATATAAAAAAAGGAGAAGACCAAACTCCTAAAAAGAGAGGATCTTCTCCTAAACAGTTAAGCCTTTTTTAGGTTTAAACTTTTAAAAAGCAGCAGCTACTGCTTGAGATTCCCAAATCCAGTCGTTATCTATCTGAGGAAGAGCTTCAAAAGAGACATATTTCATTGCATCTTTCTTAGTGATCAATTCCAACATAAGTCTTCTATGAAGTTCGTGTCCATTCTTTTTAGCTGTTATTTTAGCTAAAAGAGGACCTCCTAATAGTGCAAGGTCTCCAATAAGATCTAATGCCTTATGCCTTGCCATTTCATTTTTAAATCTTAATCCTTCACTGTTTAAGACTCCTGTATCACCTATAACTATAGCATTTTTCTCGCTTCCACCTCTTGCAAGCCCATTTTTTCTCATTTCTGCTACTTGGCTTAAAAAGCCAAAGGTTCTTGCTTTGCTTATGTTTCTCTCAAATTCCTCTGAAGTTATATGTTTACAGGTGTATCTTTGTCTACCAATTACACTGTGAGTAAATTGTATCTCTACATCAACACCAAAGCTATCGTAGGGCTCAACCATAATAAATTTATCATCATCTTCTATAGAGATTGTTTGTAGTATTTTAAGAAAACGCCTAGGTTTTTTTTGTTCTTTTAGCCCTATTTCTTTTATCTTTTTAACAAAGATACCAGCACTGCCATCTAAGGCAGGAATCTCTGGACCCTCTACTTGTATAATGGCATTGTCTATTTCAATTCCATATATGGCTGCCATTAAATGTTCTATAGTACTTATTGTAATACCACTTTTACCAATAGTAGTAGCAGCCAATGTATTTACTATGTTTTGAGCATTTGCTTCTATAAAATAATTAGGGTCTTTATCTTTTCTAACAAAAACGATCCCAGTATCCTCTGGAGCTGGCAGTATATCTACTCGAACTTCTGCTCCAGTATGTAGTCCAATTCCTTTAAAGGTGATTTTATCAGAAACTGTATGTTGCAGGATATTCACCTGTAATGTCTCCCTTCTACCTCATTTTTACACTAGTATTCAGTAGAGCCTATCTTAAGCAAAAAGAATACCATCTTTTTTATTTTATAACATGCGATAAATTTATCTTTTTTTAAAAAAGTAATATATGACTAAATATACTGGGACAAAAAAATCCCATAATTACTGAGACAAAAAAGTCTCTATTAAATAGAAAAAGGCAGAAAGCAATAAGCCTTCCACCTTTTTATTTTTTATTAAGGAATCGTATCTACAGAAGCAAATTGTGGTTCATGTACAGGTATTATGATATCTGCCATTTCTTTTACTCTTTTTATTGTATCATATGCCTCATAAGTATCAACGTGGGTTCCTGGTGGTATTACTTCCATATCCATAGCTAATATCTCTTTGGGCGGGAATATATTTTCCATAATTACACAGAATGCTGTTATAACTGCAGTGCCTTTTTCTGTTTCAATGAAGATACTCATTCCACCATCTGTATGAGCTGGGGTATGGATCATTTTTATCCCGGGTACAATCTCTGTATCTTCATTTAATGTTATAATCTGTCCAGCTTCTTCCACTTCTAGTATAAAGTCTTCAACATATCTATAGTCTAACGGATGAGGATTATGTATGCGTTTAATCTCTTTTTCATGTACATAGAACTTAGCATTTACACATTTATAGTCGTTTTCACAGTGGTCTCTATGAAGATGAGTATGTAAGACTATGTCTATATCTTCTGGTTTTAATCCCCACTTAGCAAGTCCATCTTCAAATGTGTATATTTTACCTCCGATTCTTTTTTCTCTATCTTCTGATTGAATTGGATGTATCTCTCCAGTATCTACTAATATTGTTTTATCTCCACCCTCAATGTACCATGCATAGATTGGAATAGCATAGGGTTTACCATAATCGAATTGATAAGTCATCATACCCTTATCAAAGAGTTTGGTTCCAACAACAATGGGATGGATTTTATATTGTGGCATCTTAAGACCTCCTTTCTTTACATGGCATAGGTACAAAAACTATTAAAAGTATAGTATTAGAGTTAAGATATGAATAGCTTTTTATGAATTTTTTATTTTTTTGTTGTCCTAAAGAAATTTTTCTCTTGACAAGTGCTGAGTAAACAGTTAAACATCTGCACCTGTATTTCTTCCAGACGCCAAGGAAGTTATGTCCTTTTATAATTTTTATGAATTAGGGAAATTAACGATTTTAAGGATAAAAGGCTGGTTTTAAAGTAGGTCGATAAAAATCCCCGAAAAGAAGAAACAGTCAAATATAAAGTTAAGGCGCCTGGTTTTATACTAGGAAAATCTTTTTGTGACTAAAAACACAAAATCTCTTATAGAAGAAGGTGAGTAGCTATGTTAAGAGATCCTAACAAAGTGAGAAACATTGGTATTAGTGCACACATTGATGCAGGTAAAACTACATTAACAGAACGTATCCTCTATTACACCAATAGGATTCATGCAATTCATGATGTAAAGGGCAAAGATGGTGTTGGTGCCACAATGGACTTTATGGAATTAGAAAAGGAGCGTGGCATCACAATTACTTCCGCTGCTACTTACTGTGAATGGAGGGGGCATGAGATAAACATAATTGATACCCCTGGTCACGTGGATTTTACCATAGAAGTCGAAAGATCCTTAAGAGTGTTAGATGGTGGAATCCTTGTTCTTTGTTCTGTAGGAGGAGTTCAGTCTCAGTCTATTACAGTTGATAGACAGATGGCAAGGTATCATGTCCCATGTATTGCATTTATAAATAAGTGTGATAGAAGTGGTGCAAATCCTAAGCGTGTAATAGAACAGTTAAAGGATAAGTTAGGCCATAATGCTGTGGCTATGCAGATACCCATTGGTCTTGAATCTGATTTTCAAGGTGTAGTTGATCTTGTAACTATGAAGGCAGTTTATTTTGATGGAGACAACGGTGAATTTGTAAGGGTTGAGGATATACCAGAGGAATTAAGAGCAGAAGCAGAAGAGGCAAGGGAGGCTTTAATTGATGCAGCAAGTATGTTCTCTGATGAATTGATGGAGGCAGCTTTAGAAGGTGAGATTACAGAAGATCTTATAAGAGAGGCTGTAAGAAAGGGCTGTCTCACTCGAGAGCTTACTCCTGTGTTTATGGGCTCTGCATATAAAAATAAAGGTGTTCAGCCTTTGCTTGATGCTGTTACATATTATTTGCCTGCTCCTTCTGAGGTTAAAAACGTAGCTCTTGATATGGAAAAAGATGAAGAGCCTGTTGAGCTTGTATCCGATCCTAATAAACCACTTGTTGCTTTGGCTTTTAAGCTAGAAGAAGGCAGATACGGACAACTTACTTATATAAGAGTTTATCAGGGAACTCTATCAAAAGGGGATTTTATTTTAAATGCTAGGACAGGAAGAAAGGTTAAGGTTGGTAGAGTTGTACGTATGCACGCAAACCAAATGGAAGATATTGATTCGATTCCAGCAGGTTATATTGGAGCACTTTTTGGAATAGATTGTGCCTCTGGAGATACTTTTACTTCTCCAGAGATACGATATACAATGACTTCAATGCATGTGCCAGAGCCTGTTATCTCTTTGGCTATTATCCCAAAAGATAGTAAGGCTCAGGTAAATATGTCTAAAGCACTTTCTAGGTTTACTAAAGAAGATCCTACATTTAGAACTTATGTAAATCATGAGACAGGGGAAACTATTATTTCTGGTATGGGAGAACTCCATCTTGAAGTATATATTGAGAGGATGAAACGAGAATACAATGCTGAGGTTAGTGTAGGAAAACCGCAAGTAGCCTATAGAGAGACTATTACTAAAAGAGCAGAATTTAATTATACTCATAAGAAACAGACTGGTGGTGCAGGACAGTTTGGTAGAGTTGCTGGTTGGATAGAACCAATTGAAGGTGAAGAGTTTGTATTTGAAAGTCGTATTGTAGGTGGGGCAATACCAGGGGAATTTATACCTTCTTGTGAAAAGGGTTTTAAATCTGCAATGGAGAAAGGACAACTTCTTGGATTCCCTGTAACAGGAGTAAAGGTTGTAATAAATGATGGTCAGTCACATTCTGTTGATTCATCTGATTTAGCATTTCAAGCAGCAGCAAGAGGGGCATTTAAAGAGGCCTATAAAAAGGCAAATCCTGTAATACTTGAACCAATAATGAAGGTTGCTGTAGAGACACCTGTAGAATTTCAGGGTTCTGTAATGGCTTCTTTAAATCAGAGACGTGGTATGATCCTAGGTACACAAGATGAGGGTGATATGTGTGTAGTAGAGGCAGAGGTTCCTCTTTCTGAGATGTTTGGCTATTCTACAACACTTCGTTCTGCTACACAGGGTAAGGCCCAGTTTACCATGGAGTTTTCATGTTATAGACCTGTACCTAAAAATATTGCAGAAGAACTTATAAAAAAGGCAGCAGAAAAGAAGAAAAAGGTAGCTTAAAAAATAATAGAAAATAGCCTAGATGATCGACCAATGATGGCCGATATTATTCATCTAAAAGAGAGGTCTTTAGAGATGTTAAAAAAGGATTTGATATTAAGAAATCCTCTTAGACTTGTTGGAGAAGAGACTGGCCATGTGCTTGAACCTGGTGGCTTTGGAGCCCTTGTAGCACGGGCGGGTGTAGGTAAAACTGCTCTTTTAGTCCAACTTGCTCTAGATAGTCTTCTTAGGGGTAAAAATTGTCTTCATATATGTTTAGATCAACCAGTAAAAAAGGTTTGTCTATGGTATGAAGAGGTCTTTAGGCATATTGCAAAACAATATAAGTTGACTCAGACCACAGAATTATGGGAAGAGATATTACCCCATCGTTTTGTTATGACCTTTAATGTAGACGCATTTAGCGTACCAAAGCTTGAAGAAAGACTAAATGATTTGATTGAACAGGCAATATTCTATCCTCAGATTGTACTAGTTGATGGTCTTCCTTTTGATGAAGAGGTTAGAGAGGTACTAAGTGAGTTTAAACTTCTTGCAAGGACTCATTCTATGAGAGTTTGGTTTGCAGTTAAGAGCCATCGTCATCAAGAAAGTCCAAATGATGATATACCTTTTCCATTGAGGCCTGTTGAAGATCTTTTTGACGTTATCTTAAATCTTGAACCAGAAGGAAGCATTGTAAAAGTAAAGGCTTTAAAGGGGATAGAGAAACAAGATGCAGGGCTTATACTAGATCCTGCGACGCTTTTAATAAAGGATGCAGCGTAAAGAGAAGAATAATAAACTGCTTGAAGTAGTAAATCTTACTATTTTAATAGAGACACAAAGAGGCCCTATACCTGCGGTAGAGGGCCTTTCTTTTTATATAAAAGAAGGAGAATCTCTGTGTTTAGTTGGTGAATCTGGTTGTGGAAAATCTATAACAGCTCTTTCCATACTAAGACTTCTTCAAACTCCTCCACTTTATCTTTCTCAAGATAGTAAGATCTTATTTAGAGGTAGGGACTTAACAAAATTATCTTTAGATGGGCTCAGAAAGCTAAGAGGTAGAGAGATATCTATGATCTTTCAAGAGCCAATGACAGCTCTTAACCCAGTTTTTAAGATTGGTGAGCAAATATCAGAGCCTATTATAGCCCATAATATCAAAGAAGTTAAAGATGTGAGAGATTATGTCTTAGATTTAATGTCTAAAGTAGGAATCCCTGAACCAGATATTCGTTATAATGCTTATCCTCACGAATTATCTGGTGGATTAAGACAAAGAGCGCTTATTGCAATGGCTCTTAGTTGTGGTCCAAAATTATTGATTGCAGATGAGCCTACCACTGCTCTAGATGTTACTATACAAGCCCAGATACTTGAGCTTTTAAAAAAACTTCAACAAGAGAATAGACTAGCTCTTCTTTTTATAACTCATAATCTTGGAGTGGTTGCACAAATTGCTCAAAGGGTAATGGTGATGTATTTAGGAAAGATAGTTGAGGAGGCAACTGTTGATGAGATATTTAGAAATCCACTCCATCCTTATACTAGAGGGTTAATGGCCTCTGTGCCATATGGAGATATTATAAAAACAGGAAGGCTTAAGCCAATAGAAGGTTCTGTTCCACCGATAGGTACAAGTATTACTGGTTGTAATTTTCATCCAAGATGTCCATTTGCTAAGGATATTTGTAGGCAGTCTGTACCTCAAGCAAAATATATTTCTAGGTTCCATATAGTTCGTTGTCATTTATTTAAATAAAAAAAATTTTTTTATTTCTTTTAAAACATTTGACCAATTCTATAGGAATTACTAGAATAATTAAATAAGCAATTTCTGGGTGGTTAATCTCATGCTGGTTTCGTCTTCTTAACTTTCTTACAGTTCGAGGTTTTCAGGGGGAGCTCTTATGGGTAATGTGCAAAAATTACAAGAACAAGAAATGATTTTAAATGATGAAATGTTGGAGGTGGGATGTGAGTTTCTTAAATCTTTAGCACATCCAATAAGGCTAAAAATTTTATGTCTTCTTCAAAATTCAGAGATGAGTGTTGGAGAACTTCAAAATCATCTAAAGACAAGTACAGCAAATATTTCTCAACACCTTGCGATCATGAGACATTCTAAAATTATTACTAGTAGAAAGGACGCTAATTATATTTACAATAGGATTGCAGATCCTAAGATTGTAGAATTTGTTGAAAAGTTAAAAGAAATTTGTACGGAAAAAACTTTAAAGTAAGTTTAAGTTTTAATTAAAGAGGTTATACCACCAATACCATTTATGTGTTTTTAAGAAGGCTTGTCTTTGAGCAACTTTTTTAAGGAGTTGTTTTGCCTTGGCTACAGCAGGTGTATTAGGATAGTGTTCCATTAAGTATTTACATCTGTATATAGCTTGAGGGAGTTGGTTAGTCCTATAGTACCAATGGGCTACCACAAGCTCATGTTCTGCAAGACGTTCCTTTGCAAAGGCTATCCTACGTTTTACCTCCTTTTTATAAGGAGTGTCAGGAAATTGGTTTAATAATCTTTCATATATTTCTATACACTTATGTGTTGATGTTTGATCCCTATCTGGAGAGCAGATTAAGTTAAAATAGCAAGTTCCTTCTTGAAAAAGTGCATATTGTACAAATTGATTAGCAGGGTGTAATTTAATAAATTCTTCATAAAGAGGGATTGCCTCCTCATAATCTCCATCGAAAAATTTACAATCTGCATAGTATAAGGAAGACAAAGTAGCATAAGGGCTAAAAGGAAATTGGTCTTGTATCTGTTTAAATATATCTTGTGCAAGGGCATAACGACCATGGGTAAAATATCCCATTGCTTTTTGATAGAGTTCATTTGCTGTTGGAGGACTACCTTGTTTTTTAAACCAGTGGCTTATAGAGGCACAACCTCCTAAGCAAAACACTAATAAAAATAACAAAAATAAGCCGGAGCATCTTTTTATATTGCTCCGGCGCGATACATTTCTCCCCTTTACGGCACTTAATATGCCAATTTTTTGCATAGTTATGCCCTGGTCCTTTTAGATGTTAGTCCAATAGCCTATCAAGTGCTGCTTGAATCATTGGTTTACCAACTGCACCAGTGATCTGATCTACAGCTTGTCCACCCTTAAACAGAATTAGTGTAGGAATTGCCCTTATACCAAAACGTCCAGGAGTAATTGGATTATCATCTACATTCATCTTGGTAATTTTAACTTTTCCATCATATTCTCCTGCCAATTCTTCAATAACTGGTGCAATTGCTCTACATGGCCCACACCATGGAGCCCAAAAATCTACTAATACAGGGATATTACTATTTAAAACCTCTTGTTCAAATGTAGCATCTGTAATGTGAACAATTTTATCTTCAGACATAATACCTCCTCAACTAACATTAAAAACTTATTCCTAAAGCCCTAACCCCTTACATACTAATTACATCTCAACTTCTGAATGAATGTAGGCTACAGTATTACTCCTGTCAAGTAATTAGCAAATTAATGAGGGGCATTTTGTTCAAAAAGTAAAGGAGTATCTTTTAAACGTTTAACCACTCTTTCTTTACCAATTGCTACTAATACATCAAAAAGCCCCGGCCCTACAGCTTGTCCTGTTACAACAGTCCTGATACCATTTATGATTATTCCTGGTTTCACCTGTTTTTCTTCTGCAAAGCTACGAACAACTGCTTCAGTATTTTCTAGATTAAAGCTTTCTAGTTTCTCTAATTGTTCAGCAAGTTCAGGTAGCCAGTTTGCAAGTTCAGGATGTTTTAATATGTTCTTTTTTAGTGCCTTTGGATCAAATGGATACTCATCAGAAAAGTATGCCCGTCCCAATTTAGCAAAGTCTTTTAAGGTATGATATCTTGTTCTTATAAGATTTAATGTGTCAAGAAACCATTTGCGTTTTTCACCTTCGTAGGCAGGATTCCATAGCCCTTCTCTTAAAAATTCTTGTTTTACATAAGATGCTATTTCTTCTATAGGAAGATTTCTAAGATAATAAGCATTTATAGATAATGCCTTTGGATCTGTAAAAAATTTGGGATCTCCTGGACGATAATTAAAGATAGAATTTGCTCTACCAATACCTTCTAAAGAAAATGCTTCTATCAATTCTTCAAGAGAATATATTTCTTTATCATCTGGTCCATGCCAGCCAAGTAATACCAAGAAATTTACAAGTGCCCATGGGATAAATCCATGTTCCCTGTAGAATTGTACTGATACTACTTCACCATGTGTACGTTTGGATATCTTTCTCTTTTTTAGGTCAAGAGTAAGAGGCATATGAGCAAATACAGGTATCTTAGCACCTAGTGCTCTATAAATCAGTATCTGTTTTGGAGTGTTGGCAAGGCCGTCTTGTCCTCTAATTACATGAGTTATTCTATCTCTTATATCATCTATTGCATTTGATAGAAGATATAAGGGGGAACCATTAGATCGTACAATTACAAAGTCTTCAATATCCTCAAAACGTCTTTCTATTTTTCCATATACTACATCGTCAAAACTTACGACACCAGGGCCTTCTGGTACCTTAAAACGAATACAATAGGGAAGTCCTGCCTCTTCTTTTTCTTTAATCTCTTCAGGAGATAGATTTCTACATGTTCCATCGTATTTAAAAGGTCTTTTTTCCTTCTTGGCTTGTTCTCTTTTAGCATCAAGCTCTTCTTTTGTACAAAAACATTTATACGCCCAACCTAACTCAATAAGCTTTTGAGCTGCTTGTCTATGTTCTTCAATATGAGCGGATTGGAAGTAAGGACCTTCATCCCAGTTAAGCCCTAACCAGGTAAGTCCATCGATGATACCTTTTATAGAGTCTTCTGTAGAACGTTGTGCATCTGTATCTTCTATTCGTAGTATGAACTTACCATTGTGTTTTTTAGCAAACAGCCAGTTATATATAGCAGTTCTTGCTCCTCCTAT
>Ga0256914_1000305_pt1 | contig 47411 bp, 53 predicted proteins | sample HulkmetaG_FD_191571 | JGI IMG/M metagenome (GOLD analysis project Ga0256914, IMG submission 191571) | Hydrothermal chimney microbial communities from Main Endeavour vent field at the Juan de Fuca Ridge, Pacific Ocean - Hulk | ecosystem: Environmental > Aquatic > Marine > Hydrothermal vents ...
AGCCGTGAAGTGCGCTACGCCAACTTCATGAAGATCGTATCGCTTGCACCGGAGGTTCTGTAATGGCCAGAAAATTCAAGATCAAAAAGGGAGATACCGTCGAGATTATCGCCGGTGACGACAAGGGTAAGCAGGCGGAGGTGCTCAGGGTGCTTCCTGCCAAGGAGGCGGTGATCGTCGCCGGATGCAAGGTCGTAAAAAAAGCGGTCAAGCCGACGGAGCAGAACCCGGAAGGCGGATTCGTCAACAAAGAGATGCCGATTCACATCTCCAACGTACGCAAAGTGGAAGGTGCCTAAGATGCTGAGACTCAAAGAGAGATACGAAGAGCTCAAACCGGTTCTGAAAGAGGAGCTCGGGATAGAAAATCCGATGCAGATTCCGGCGCTGGAGAAGATCGTGATCAGTGTCGGCTGCGGTAGAGACGCGAAGGATACGAAAGTGGTCCAGAACATCGCGGACACCATCACGCTGATCGCCGGCCAGAAAGCGGTGATCGTTCCGGCGAGAAAATCGGTCGCGGGCTTCAAGGTGCGCGAAGGGATGCCGGTCGGCGTCAAGGTGACGCTGCGCGGAAAGATGATGTACAACTTCCTCGACAAGCTGATCAGCATCGCACTGCCGCGGGTGAAGGATTTCCGGGGTGTTTCACGCAACGGCTTCGACGGTCGAGGAAACTACAACTTCGGGCTCGACGAGCAGCTGATGTTTCCCGAGGTCGAGTATGACAACATCATCAAGACACACGGTATGAACATCACGATCGTCACGACGACCGACAACGACAAAGCGGCATTCGCACTTCTGCAGAAGCTGGGTATGCCTTTTGCGAAAGGACGACAAAATGGCTAAAAAATCGATGATCGCCAAGCAAAAGCGAAAACCAAAATTCAAAGTCCGTGCCTATACGCGCTGCAGCATCTGCGGCCGTCCGCACTCGGTGTACAGAGATTTCGGCATCTGCCGCATCTGTCTGCGCAAAATGGCTAGCGAAGGTCTTCTTCCTGGCGTCAAAAAATCGAGCTGGTAAGGAGAGGCAATGGTGAACGATCTAATTGCAGATTCACTGACACGCATTAGAAACGCATCAATGCGAAAACTGGAGGTGACGACGCTTCTGTATTCGAAAATCGTCGAAGCGGTCGTGAAGATCCTGCAGGAGAAAGGGTATATCGAGAGCTACAAGGTTGTCGACAACGACGGCAAAAAGAGTATCAACGTGGTACTCAAGTACGACGAAAACGGAAACAGCGTCATCAACGAGATCAAGCGGATCTCCAAGCCGGGTCGCCGCGTCTACAAGGGCAAAGAGGCGATCAAACGGTTCAAAAACGGCTACGGCACGATCGTCGTAAGCACATCTCAGGGCGTTCTTGCCAACGATGAAGCGTACAGGCGCGGCATCGGCGGAGAAGTCCTTTGCAGTATCTGGTAAGGAACAAAGTATGTCACGTATAGGAAAGAAACCGATTGATATCCCGGCCGGCGTAGAGGTCAAGGTCGAGGGTACAGAAGTTGTCGTTTCCAAAGGAAAAGATACCAAGCGTCTCGATACGCTCGGCCGTGTCGATATCGAAATCGCCGACAACAAGATCATCTTCCACCGCAAAGGGGAAGACAAGGCGAGCAGCGCATTCTGGGGTACCTATCGCGCTCTTACCCAGAATATCATCACCGGCCTGACGCAGGGGTTCGAAAAGCGGCTCGAGATCAACGGCGTCGGCTATCGCGCCGCCGTCAAAGGGAAGACGCTCGAACTGCAGCTTGGCTTCTCCCACCCGGTCAACTACGAGATTCCGGAGGGAATCACGATCGGGGTGGAGAAGAATATCATCTCCGTCAAAGGCCAGGACAAGCAGAAAGTGGGACAGGTGGCCGCCGAGATCCGTGCATTCAGACCGCCGGAGCCGTACAAAGGCAAGGGCGTCAAGTATGTGGACGAAGTGATCCTCCGCAAAGCCGGTAAAACAGGTAAATAAGGGTTAACGATGAATAGAACACTACTCATGAAGAAGAATATGCAGCGCGCCAAACGCAAAGCCCGTGTACGCGGCAAGATTTTCGGTACCGCCGAAAAGCCGCGCGTTACCGTGTTCCGCTCCAACAAACACATCTACGCCCAGGCGATCGACGATGCGGCAGGCGTTACGCTCGCGGCGGCCGACGGATGCAAAATGGGTCTGAAAGCGAACAAAGAGGGCGCGAAAAAGGTTGCCGAGGCGATCGCTGGCGCGATGAAGGAAAAAGGGATCGAGACGGCGGTATTCGACCGTAACGGCTACATCTACCACGGTGTCGTCGCCACGTTTGCCGAAGCGTTGCGCGAAAACGGAATACAGGTCTAAAGGTTAAGAGAATGGAAAATATCAATCGAGAAGATTTCGAAGAGGTCATCGTCAATATCGGCCGTGTGACCAAGGTTGTCAAAGGTGGACGGCGATTCCGGTTTACGGCGCTGGTGGTCGTGGGCGACCGTAACGGCACCGTCGGCTTCGGCATGGGAAAGGCGAAAGAGGTCCCCGACGCGATCCGAAAGGGAATCGACGAGGCGTTCAAGAATCTGGTCAAGGTCAACATCAAAGGTTCGACGATCGCGCACGATATCGAACACAAGTACAACTCGAGCAAGATTCTGCTCAAGCCGGCCAGTGAAGGTACGGGAGTCATCGCCGGTGGCGCCGCGCGACCCGTCATCGAGCTCGCCGGCATCAAGGATATCCTGACCAAATCACTGGGCTCCAACAACCCGAACAACCTCGTTCGCGCCACTGTTGAAGCACTAAGCCGAATCAAAGGATAAGCGATGTCACTTCACAATCTCACCAAGGCACAGGGGAGCACGAAGAGCTCCAAGCGGGTCGGCCGCGGCCAGGGCAGCGGTATGGGCAAAACCGCCACGCGCGGAAACAAGGGGCAGAAATCCCGGACCGGATACAAGCGCAAGCGCGGATTCGAGGGCGGTCAGCAGCCGATTCAGCGCCGTCTGCCGAAGATCGGGTTCAGATCGCGCGTCTGTAAACCGTATGTCATCAACATCGAGCGGGTGCCCGCGATCGCGGAACTGAACGAAATCACGATGGAGACGCTTTTGACCGTCCACGCAATCAAAGGCAAGCACAAGCGCGTTAAATTGATCGGCAAGGGTGCAAAAGAGCTCGCCGCGAAAATCAAAGACGAGCACATCACGACCAGCGGAAAATAGCAATGACTAAATCATTGGTCAATAAAATCCTGATCACCCTGGGATTTTTGCTGGCATACCGGATACTGGCCTACGTGCCGGTTCCCGGTGTAAACATCGATGTGATCAAAGAGTTCTTTGATTCCAACTCCTCCAACGCTCTTGGAATGTTCAACATGTTCAGCGGCAACGCCGTCGAACGCCTCAGTATCATCTCCCTGGGTATCATGCCCTACATCACAGCTTCGATCATCATGGAACTGCTCGCCGCAACGTTTCCCGAACTCGGAAAGATGAAAAAAGAGCGCGACGGAATGACCAAATATATGCAGATCATCCGTTATGCGACGATCGGCATCACCCTCGTTCAGGCGATCGGGGTCGCGATCGGACTGCAGAGTCTGACGGGAAGAGGGGGCGAAAGCGCGATCATGATCGATACGACGTCCTTCGTGACGATCGCCGCATTCTCGATGCTGACCGGAACGATGCTGCTGATGTGGATCGGGGAGCAGATCACACAACGGGGTGTCGGAAACGGCATTTCGCTCATCATCTTCGCCGGTATCGTCAGTTCGATTCCTTCGGCGATCGGCGGCACGATCAACCTGGTCAACACGGGCGAGCTGAATTTCCTGGTGGTTCTGGCGATCCTGGCGATCATTCTGCTCACCGTCGGCTTCATCATCTACATCGAACTGGGGGAGCGGCGTGTGCCGGTCAGCTATTCGCGAAAGGTGATGATGCAGAACCAGAAGAAGCGGGTGATGAACTACATCCCGATCAAGGTCAATCTGAGCGGGGTGATCCCGCCCATTTTCGCTTCGGCGATTCTGATGTTCCCGAGTACGATTCTGCAGGCGTCGACCAATCCGATCGTCCAGAGAATCTCGGATTTCCTGAACCCCAACAGCTACACCTTCAATCTGCTGATGTTTCTGTTCGTGATCTTCTTCGCCTACTTCTACGCATCGATCGTCTTCAACGCGAAAGATATCGCGGACAACCTCAAGCGTCAGGGAGGATTCATCCCCGGCGTCCGGCCGGGCGAGCATACGGCGGAGTTTCTCAACGAAGTGGCGAGCCGCCTCACCTTCTGGGGTGCGATCTACCTCGCCCTCATCTCGACACTGCCCTGGATTCTGGTCAAGAGTATGGGGGTCCCCTTCTATTTCGGCGGAACCGCCGTACTGATCGTGGTCCAGGTGGCGCTCGACACGATGCGCAAGATCGAAGCGCAGATCTACATGAGTAAATACGAAACACTCAGTGCGGTAGGTCTGTAGATGTCCATCGCGATCCGCAAACCCGCCGAAATCGAACAGCTTCGGCGGGCGAACCGGATTGTCGGGGAGACCCTCGAGTATCTGAGCAAGAGCATCGGGCCCGGCATGACGCTCAAGGAGATCGACGCGATGGGAGAGGCCTATCTGCGCTCCAGGGGGGCCAGGCCCTCCTTCAAGGGGCTCTACGGATTTCCGGCGGCTGTCTGCACCTCCCTCAACGAAGTGATCATTCACGGTGTTCCGGACGATACGAGGGTCGAGGAGGGGGATATCCTGGGGCTCGATATCGGGACCGAGGTGGAGGGATGGTATGGCGATGCGGCGATCACGATTCCGATCGGCAGGATCGAAGAAGACGACGAGAAGCTGATCGCCTGCGCAAAGGATACGCTCTACCACGCCATCGAGATCATCCGTCCCGGTATGCGCTTCAAGGAGTTGAGCCAGGAGATGGAGCGCTTCATACGCGAGAGGGGCTTCGTGCCGCTGCTCAACTTCTGTGGCCACGGTATCGGGCGCAAGCCGCACGAAGAGCCGGAAATACCGAACTATCTCGAACACGGTTCGCCCAAAAGCGGTCCGAAGATCAAAAACGGTATGGTCTTCTGTCTGGAACCGATGATCTGCCAAAAGAGCGGCACACCCAAAATACTTGAAGACAGGTGGTCCGTCGTCAGCGAAGACAGGATGCGCGGCAGCCACTACGAACATACGGTGGCGATCGTGGGCAACAGAGCGGAGATACTCTCGCAACCTTAAGGAGGAAAAATGGCAAAAGATGATGTAATCGAAATCGACGGCAAAGTGATCGAGGCGCTTCCCAACGCGATGTTTCGTGTGGAGCTTGAAAACGGGCATGTGATTTTGTGCCATATCGCGGGCAAGATGCGTATGCACTATATCCGGATTCTGCCCGGTGACCGGGTGAAGGTGGAGCTGACACCCTACAGTCTGGACAAGGGCCGCATAACCTACAGATATAAGTAGGCTGTAAGTTGGCTTAAGGTATCATTCCATCCCCTTTTCCATCTACGCGAAGGAGTTTTGCATAAATCGCACTGTTTATGCAAGGGTCGGTTTGGCCATACTCGCCAAACCTGTTTCGGGGGTGTCGCAGTGCAAGGAACCGCCGGGCGGTTTCGATGGGCAGCCGGGGGAGCGGCGTGTGTGAAGGCCGCTCTTTCCTTCGGGAGCTGCCACGGGTTGTCGGGTTTGCGTTGCTGTGTGTTTGCGCGGCGGCGGATCGGGGTACCGGCCGCGTTCCGCGGAGCCGGAAAGGGCCGAACCATACCGCCGGAGCGGACACAGCGTCAGCGGAGCCGGACGGGCTTTGCCCGGCCGGCGTATCAAGGAGTTCACAATGAAAGTCAGACCATCGGTGAAGAAGATGTGCGACAAATGCAAGATCATCAAACGAAAAGGCATCGTTCGCGTCATCTGTGTAAACCCAAAACATAAACAGAGACAAGGATAGTTATGGCACGTATTGCAGGTGTTGACCTACCCAAAAAGAAGCGACTGGAGTATGCGCTTACCTATATCTACGGTATCGGGCTCACCACGTCGAGAAAGATTCTCGACGCGACCGGGATCAGCTACGACAAGCGCGTACACGAGCTGAGCGAGGAGGAGGCTGCGGCCATCCGGAACGAGATCCAGAACAACTATATGGTTGAAGGGGATCTTCGCAAAAAAGTGGCCATGGACATCAAGTCGCTGATGGATCTTGGCAGCTATCGCGGACTGCGCCATCGACGCGGTCTTCCCGTTCGCGGACAGAAGACGAAGACCAATGCGCGGACGCGCAAAGGGAAGCGCAAGACTGTCGGCGCGGCGAGCAAGTAAGGAGTAAGCAGTGGCGAAAAGAAAAGCAACCAGAAAAAAGATCGTAAAAAAGAACATCGCACGGGGTGTGGTCTACATCAGTGCGACCTACAACAACACTGTGATTACCGTTACCGATGAGGCGGGCAACGTGATCGCCTGGAGCAGCGCCGGATCGCTCGGCTTCAAAGGGAGCAAGAAATCGACGCCGTACGCCGCACAGCAGGCGGTCGAAGATGCGCTTACCAAAGCGAAAGAGCACGGAATCAAAGAGGTCGGGATCAAGGTCCAGGGGCCAGGAAGCGGTCGGGAGACCGCAGTGAAGAGTGTCGGTGCGACGGAGAATATCCGGGTAGTGTTCCTCAAAGACATTACACCGCTGCCGCACAACGGGTGTAGACCACCGAAACGAAGACGAGTATAAGGGGACGAGATGGCACGATACAGAGGACCGGTAGAAAAGATCGAACGTCGCCTTGGTGTGAGTCTCGGACTCAAAGGCGAACGGAGACTGGCGGGAAAGAGCGCGATCGACAAGCGCCCGTATGCACCCGGCCAGCATGGACAAAGACGCACGAAGATCAGCCAGTACGGACTGCAACTGCGTGAAAAACAGAAGGCGAAATATATGTACGGCGTCGCCGAAAAGCAGTTTCGCCGTCTCTTCAAGGATGCCAACCGCATGGAGGGCAACACCGGAGAGAACCTGATCGCACTGCTCGAGAGACGACTCGACAATGTCGTCTACCGTATGGGCTTTGCCACGACACGCGCCTTCGCACGGCAGCTTGTGACCCACGGACATATACTCGTGGACGGCAAACGGGTCAACATCCCTTCCTACCGCGTCAAACCGGGACAGAAGATCGAGGTGCGCGAAAAGAGCAAGAACAATCCGCAGATCCAGCGTGCGATGGAGCTGACGAAGCAGACCGGAATCGCTCCGTGGGTCGACGTGGACGAGGCGAAACTGTTTGGTATCTTTACACGTATTCCCGAGCGTGAAGAGGTTGTGATTCCCGTAGAAGAGCGCTTGATCGTCGAGCTTTACTCTAAATAACAGCACAAAGCGAGTTGCCCATGAAAAGAATAAAAACATCACCGTTTATGCCCAGTGAAGTCAATATCGAACAGATCGGAGCCAACCGGGTACGCATCACCGCCTACCCGTTCGAGACGGGCTATGCGATTTCGCTCGCCCATCCGATCCGCCGACTGCTTCTTGGGAGCACGATCGGATATGCGCCGATCGGCGTGAAGATCGAAGGGGCATCTCACGAGTTCGACTCCGTACGGGGAATGCTTGAAGATGTGGCCGTCTTCATCATCAACCTCAAGAATCTGCGATTCAAGCTCAAAGGTGACGAGAAGAAGGTGGAAGTGAGCTACAGTTTCAGCGGCCCGAGGGAGATCAAAGGTTCAGACCTGAGCAACGACCAGGTCGAAGTGGTCACTCCCGACGGGTTTCTGGCGACACTCAACGAAGATGCGGAGCTCAACTTCTCGCTGCTGATCCACCAGGGGATCGGGTACGTTCCGAGCGAGGATCTGCGCGACTCCCTGCCGGAGGGATACATCAGTCTCGATGCCTTCTTCACTCCGGTCCGAGCGGCGAACTACACGATCGAGAATATGCTCGTCGAAGACAACCCCAACTACGAGAAGATCGTCTTCGACATCGAGACGGACGGGCAGATCGACGCAATCACCGCCTTCAAGAACACGATCGAGGTCATGTACCGGCAGATGTCGGTCTTCAACAATATCCTCGATATCGACGTGGCGGCCGAGGAGAGTGCGACAGCCAGCGAGAGCCCGATCGTCAAGAAGCTGATGCAGGGACTCGAATCGCTGGGACTGAGCGCCAGAAGCTTCAACTCCCTGGAGCGGGCCGGGCTCAGATTCATCGGCGAGCTCGCACTGATGAGCGAAAACGAACTCAAAGAGATCAAGAATCTCGGCAAAAAATCCCTTGAAGAGATCAAGGAGAAGCTCGAAGAGGTCGGTTTCCCAGCCGGAACCAAGCTCGACGAGGAGGCCGAAAAACAGCTCAAGAAAAAGATAGAGCAACACAAAAACAAGAACGAAGGATAGACGATGAGACATCGACATGGATATCGAAAACTGAGCCGAACATCCGCTCATCGCGCCGCACTGCTGAAAAACCTCTCGATCGCCCTGATCCAGAACGGTCGCATCGAGACGACCCTGGCGAAGGCGAAGACGCTCAGAAGTGTTTTCGAGAAGTTGGTGACGCGCGCGAAAGCGGGAGATTCCAATGCGCACCGTGCCGTATTCGCGAAACTCCAGGACAAAGCGTCGACCAAGAAGATGGTCGAAGAGATCGCTCCGAAGTATGTCGAGCGCAACGGTGGCTATACGCGAATCATCAAGACACGCCAGCGACGCGGCGATGCTGCGGAGATGGCGATCATCGAACTTGTTTAAGTTCGTTTTTTCGGGGCCTGCGCCCCGAGACCCAACTCTTCCCAACTCTTCCTGCAGCCCGCTGAGCCGGTTGTAAAATACCCGCTTTTTTGTTATGATAATTCAAATTCGGCAGTCGGCCGGATTGTCCGACACTCCGCCTGTAAGACGGATAGGTGCTCCAGAGGGAGCCGAAGCCGTTGGATGGCCGGACGAAACCATCGATTGAGTAGGAAAAAGCATGATACCATTTAGCGACGAAGACCTCTATCCGGCGGTGGAAAACGTGATCGAGAAGGTACGCCCCTCCCTGGCCCTGGATGGCGGCGACATCAAACTGCTCGGCGTCAGGAACGGGAAAGTCTACGTCCAGTTGCAGGGCGCCTGCGTCGGGTGTGCGAGCAGCGGGAGTACGATCAAGTACGGAGTGGAGAGACAGATGCGCATGGATATCCACCCCGAAATCGAAGTGATCAATGTCCCGGTAGGCCTCGAGGGCCAGTGGGAACAGATGGAATAAGGAAATGATGAGAAACAAAGAGAACAGAAAGATTTTGGATCGTGCGGAAAATCTTTTCTACCGCGGAGATTACGATGAGGCGCTGAGAATGTACGGCATCGTGCTCAAGGAGTGCCCCAATCTCCAAGAGGCGCGGATCGGCGCCATTCTCAGCGATATCGCGCTCGAGAACGATGAAGAGGCGCAGGCACTCTTCGAGTACTACCAGGTGCTCAAGGAGGAGGAGCAGGAGGATGCGGAGAGGATCATCGAGGAGATGATCGGATCGCTCGACGATGCCCTCGAGAAGATCTCCGATCTGCTGGAGGGGAGTATGTTCGGCCGGGACGAATCGGCCGAGGGCATCACCTACGGCGATTTCAAAGAGCTCGTGGAGCTTCGTGGGAGTTTCCGACGCGCATTCGAGGATATCATGTTCTCCACGAAAGTCGTCATCACCGAAAAAGAGGAGTTGCTCGACTTTCTGCAGCAGCTGGTGGAACACGGTTTCAACGAGATGGCGATGCGGTATATCGAAGGTGCGGCGATCGCCTATCCGGGAGAAGAGAAGATTCAGGACCTGATCGAAAAGATCAAGGGCTGAGGATGACGGTCGATTTTGGCGGCGATATCGGCCGCGTGACGGACGACAGTCGTGAAGCGGCCGCGGGGACGCTCTTTCTGGTGACGAAGCAGAATCGACAGTTTCTGGAGGAGGCGATCGCCGGCGGATCGAAACCGGTGATGCCCGGAAGACTCTATTCGGAGCTGGGGCTGGAGGGGCTCGATGTCGTCGGGATCACCGGTACCAACGGCAAGACGACGACGGCCGCAGCGATCTACTCGATTCTTCTCGACCTGGGCTACAAGACGGCCCTGCAGGGGACACGCGGTCTTTTTGTCAACGACGAGCGGATCGGCGAGAAGTCTCTGACGACGCCGCCGCTTCTGCAGACGCTGGCCAACATGAAGCGGGCGAAGGAGAGCGGGTGCGAACTCTTCGTGATGGAGGTGAGCTCCCACGCCATCGAACAGGAGCGGATCGCCGGTATCGTCTTTGCCCTGAAGATCCATACCAATGTCACCAGCGACCACCTCGACTACCACGGATCGATCGAAGCCTACCGTGCCGTCAAGAGCCTCTTCTTCCAGGACGAAACCAGAAAACTGATCAACCGGGATGAAGAGATCTTGAAGTTCAATCCCAAAAACGCCTACGGATACGCTCTTGAGAATCCGGCGACCTACAGGGTGATGGCCTATACGCTCGGTGGGGGTGTCAGCGGCGTCTTGAAACATTTTGAGACGGTAACTCCTTTCGAGACGACCCTGCACGGATTTTTCAACCTCTACAACGTCACGGCGGCGATCGCGGCGGTGCATATCCTGACGGAGGAGGATCTGGGGGATATCTGTGAGGCGGTCGAGAACTTCGGCGGCGTGGCCGGAAGGATGGAGATCGTCAGCGAAGATCCGCTCGTCATCGTCGATTTCGCCCACACCGAAGATGGAATCCGGCAGGTGCTCGATTCGCTGAAAGAGAAGGAGATCAGAGTCGTCTTCGGCGCCGGCGGGGACCGGGACAGGACGAAGCGTCCGGCGATGGGACGGGCGGCAGCGTCGGTCGCGAAAAAGCTCTATATCACCAGCGACAATCCCAGAAGCGAAGATCCGATGCAAATCATCGAAGAGATCGCCGATGGGGTCGAAGAGAAAGAGAAGATCGTAACGATCGTCGACCGCAAAGAGGCGATCGAGCGGGCGATCGCCGAGATGGAGCCCGACGAAGCGCTCCTGGTGCTGGGAAAGGGGGACGAGACGTGGCAGGAGGTCGGCGGAACGAAGATCCCCTTCGACGACCGGAAGGTGATCCGGGAGATTCTCAGCCGTCGCTGAAGCGGGCGTAGATCGGGTTGTGATCGGATATCGGCGTATCGATGACCGAAGCTGCGCACGGTGCAAGACCGCGGTAGTAGATGTGGTCGAGCGGCATCCCCAGAATCGACTTGATACTCGTTTCGTTTTCCGGTACGAGGCGTTCGAGAGCATGTTTTCTCATCACTCCGTCGAGGGAGATCTGCCTCTTTTTGCTCCATGTATTGAAGTCTCCGGCGACGATGCACCGTCGCTCCCGGATGTGCCCGATCCACTCCGAAATCCGTGCCAGCTCCCTGCTGAAGAGTCTGTGGGGGACGAAGTTGATGGCGTGCAGGTTCAATAGGGCCAGCGTTTCGCCGCCGGGCAGGATATGGCGGCTCAGCAGCGCACTCTTCCTCGTCGCGACCACCGCTTCACGCACCTGCGTGGTGAAGGGGCTGTGGGAGGTGAGCGGGAGTTTCGAGAGGGTCATCACTCCATAGTGGTGGCGATCGCGCACGAAGTTGCAGCTCAGTGCACGGGAGAAGGGACGGAAGTGAACGGGTATACCGCTCTCCGGGAGCTTCACCTCCTGCAGGGCGATGATATCGCTCGGATAGTGTTTGAGCAGGTGCTGAAACTCCCGCCGGAACTCTTCGGTAAGCGAACGCTTCTGGATGTTCCAGCAGAGAAATCCGAAGCCGGGGGAGATGGGATGTTTCATCGTCGAACTATACCAGAGGCGCGAGAATGCGCATCAGGTTCTCCGTATGGGTTGCAAGAAGATTGTCGGATGCCGCGTAGGGGACCGATTCGGCGGCGATCCGCTCCATCCACCGCTCGATCGCTCCGATCTCGTTGCGGGAGTAGACGAAGCTGACCGCCTCGAAGTTGTAAAAGAGGCTCCTGTTGTCGAAGTTGACCGATCCGACGCTGGCGCAGTCGCCGTCGAAGAGAATCGCTTTGGCATGGAGCGTCTTCCCCCGGTGCAGGAGGATCTCTCCGCCCTTCGAGGACAGCTCCCTGAGGTAGCTTCCGCGGCCGATGTCGGAGATCGTGTGGTCGGAGCGCTCCGGGACGACGACCGTCACCTTCACACCGCGGTGGAGGGCGATGACGAGTGCCTGCATGAACTCCTCGTTGGGGACGAAATAGGGGGTGACGATCGTGATCCGCTCGGCAGCGCCGTAGATGAGGCTCAGGAGCGCTTCGACGAGCGCTTCGGTCGGCGTGTCCGGGCCCGACGGGATCACCTGGATGGAGGCGGATCCGAAGCTCCCTTTCGGAGGTTCTGGCATCTTCGGCTCCGTCTGTGTGGCGAAGGCCCAGTCCATCGCGAAGATCTGGGCGTAGAAGTGGGTGGCGACCCCTTCGATACGACAGAGAAAATCGGTGTAGGTGGTCTGGTGCGCATCTTTGCAGAAGTAGGCTTTCGAGAGGTTCATCCCCCCGGTGAAGAGAACGGTCTCGTCGAAAATGAAGATTTTTCTGTGGTTTCTGAGATTGACGAAGTTTCTGAGGGGGAGCCTCAGGAAGGGCATGAAGAAGGCGACCTGCCCCCCCTTTCGCTTCAACCGCTCCAAAGCCCCACCGAAGAGGTAGAGCCGCAGGGAGCCGATCGAATCGAGCAGCAGACGTACCCGGACCCCCTCGCCCGCTCTTTTGCACAGCAGATCGAGCAGGGGGCGGGTCGTTTCGTCCAGCGTGAACTGGTAGACGCAGATGTCGATGGAGCGTTCCGCCCGCTCGATCCGCTCCCGCATCGCTTCGTAGACATCGGTCGGGGAGTCGAGCAGTTCGAAACGGTTGTTTCGTGACGGGGGCGGAATGCCGTTGGCCAGAAGAAGCTTCTGGATGGGGTGGATCGTTTCGGTCTCTTCCGTTTCGACCGGCCTGAGCGAAAAGGGGAATTTCTGGTAACGCTTGATCAGCTTCCGGTGGCCGAAAAGAAAGTAGAAGGGGACGGCGACATAGGGAAAGACGAAAATGGCGAGCATCCAGGCGATCATACTGCTGGGGCTTCGGCGGGTGGCGATCATATGGAGCAGGGCGCTGATGGCGAGAATCTCCCCCCCGACAAGAAAGGAGTAGTAGAGAATCGGCTGAATTTCCATCGGCAGGACCCATTTTCCCAAGATTCGCCCGAAGCGGAGCGGCACCTTAATTATTTTGACAAATTCTGCTAAAATTATAGTGTAATTCAAGGTTAAGACTCAAACACTATAATTTGGACAAAATTTATCTTATTAGAAGGAAAAAGGAACATGGGAATTCCACAACCGGCATTTTACATCTTCAAGTGCGAGCAGTCATCTCCTCCGGGGATGCCGCGACCCAGCTGCGTGACGAACGAAAACCGCGATCTGTTTCAGCATCTTGCGCAGAGGCTGATGGAGAAAGGGATCATCGGGACGGTCCAGCCGGTGCGTACCGGGTGCCTGAACCGGTGTCAGTACGGCCCGGTCATGCTGGTCGAGCCCGGCCACGTGATGTATGCGGGGTTGACGAAAGAGAAGATCGACCGGATCATCGACGAGCATATCATCGGCGGCAAGGTGGTCGAAGAGTTCGTGATCGAACACGAGGCGTGGGACGATCCGATTTCGCCCGAACAGATGATGAAGATGACCGGAGCCCAGTGACATGCGTATCGAGATGCTCTACTCCAAAATCCACCGCGCGACGGTGACCGACGCGAACCTGAACTATGTCGGATCCATCACGATCGACGAGGATCTGCTCGACGCCGCGAAGATGCGGGTCGGCCAGAAGGTGGAGATTCTCAATATCAACAATGGAGAGCGCTTCAGTACCTACATCATCAAGGGAGAGCGGGGGAAGGGCGATATCTGTCTCAACGGTGCCGCGGCGAGGAAGGCGCACCAGGGGGACAAGATCATTATCGTCGCCTACGCCTCCTACGACGAGGCGGAGCTCGAAAACTACCGCCCCACCATCGTTTTGATGCACGAAGACCGCAATACGATCGCCTCGGTCTACGAGGAGCTCTGATATGTTCGAAGGGCTGAATATGGGCGATCTTGGAAAGATGCTCGAGGAGGTCCAGAAAAAAGCGAAAGAGCTCGAAGAGCGGAACGAATCGATCGAGTTGACCGCCCGAAGCGGCGGAGGGCTCGTGAAGGTGACCGCCAACGGAAAGGGCGAAATCATCGATATCGAGATCGACGATTCGCTCCTCGAAGACAAAGAGGCGCTGCAGATTCTCCTCATCTCCGCGCTCAACGATGTTCTGAAAATGGTCGAAGAGAACAGGAAGAGTGCCGCGTTGGGTATGATGGGCGGTCTCAACCCCTTTGCCGGAGGCAGCGGCCAGAGCTGATGCGTAGAGCGGCACCGTCTCTTCTTGTTCTGCTCCTGCTCCATACCGCACTTCTGTCGGACTCCTGCTTCAGATTTTTTCCCGGAAGCTTTACGGTTGTCGGTACGGAACCTGCCTATGCCGTCTCCAAAAGCGCCTTCGTCTCTCTCCGGTGCCCCGAAGGAAGAAGGGTTCTCGCCCATGATCGCATCAGGGGGCTCTGCCTTTTTGAGGGGAGGGCCGAACGCCCCTTTCTCCTGACGGAAGCAGAGCCCCCGCTCTTTTTCTGCCCTTCCGAAGAGCCCCGGAGAGTGACCGTTCTTTCGCACCCCTCCGGGATCGAAGCCGGAAAGGTGAAGGGCTCTTTCGCGACGGCGGGTGCACTCTTCTCCTCGTGCTGCCGGTTGGCGGGGATCGTCGATGCCGACGGCGGCTGGTTCGGCGCCGACGCGATCGGAGATCTTCTTGCCGGAAAGGTCTGCCATGCCGATACGGGGCTCCGCTTCGCCGATACGAATGGCGGCGGTACCGTGGTGCGCCAGATCGATCCCTACCGCTCCATCCCCCTGCTTCCCGGCGATACGATCGTCGAAGCGGGAGGCGTGAAGCACCCCTCCTCCCGCGCTCTCGAAAAGAGGATCGACCGCTGCGAAGCGGGTGGGTCGATCGCCTTTGCGGTGCAACGAGGGGAGCGGAGATTTTGGGTCGAGATTTTGTGCAGCAAGCGGATGGGTGGGGGGAAGCTCTCCGACACCTTCCTGGAGCGTTTCGGTCTCTGGTTCGACGATGCCCTCCGGATCGTGCAGATCGATCCGGAGGGCGAAGCCTATGCCGCCGGCCTCAGAGTGGGAGACAGGCTGCTTGGGATAGAGTCGGACGACGTGGCGACACAGGACGACGTCCGTGAGTCTCTGACGCGTTTTGCCGTGAAAAAGAGAGTGCCCCGAAGGATGCTCTGGGAACGGGACGGACTTCAGTTTTTTTTGGCTCTTCCTTCGATATAATGGCGAAAATTGTAAAGAGTCGCGATGGAGCGTTTTGAAGAGTATCTGATCTCCCACCTTCCCAAAGCCCCCAGTTTCCACCCGACATTCGACGAAGCGCTCGGAGCGATGCTGAAGGCCGGAGGCAAGCGGTTTCGCCCCCAGCTCCTTCTGGCCGTCGTCGATGCCTATGCGCCTCTTCTGAGAGAGAGCGCCTATCCCGTGGCGCTGGCGGTGGAGATGCTGCATACCTATTCGCTCGTGCACGACGATCTTCCGGTCATGGACGACGCCGATCTGCGCCGGGGGTCGCCGACACTGCACAGGCGGTACGACGAGGTGACGGCCGTTTTGGTCGGTGACGCGCTCAATACCCACTCCTTCTACCTCCTGGCCGACGCTCCGCTGCATAGCGACGTGAAGGTGGCGCTGGTCAAAGAGCTCGCCTACAGCGGAGGAATCGGGGGAATGGTGTTGGGGCAGGCGATCGACTGCCACTTCGAGGGTGAGAGGCTCAGCGCCCGGGAGATCGACTTTCTGCACGAATACAAAACGGGCCGGCTGATCGCCGCGAGCCTCAAGATGGGGGCGATCGTCGCGGGCCTGGAGGGGAAAAGACAAGAGAGGCTCTTCGACTTCGGCCTCGATCTGGGCCTGCTCTTCCAGATTCAGGACGATATCATCGATGCGACCCAGAGTCACGAAGAGGCGGGAAAGACGACCGGAAACGACGAAACGAAGAACAGCTACATCAACCACTTCGGTCTCGAAGGTTCGATCCGCCGTGCCGACACTCTCGCCGAAAAGATCGAATCGGAGCTTCGCTCATTCGACGATCCGCTGCGCAGAGAGCTCGAACCGATACTCCTGAGGTATCTTTCGCGGCATCGACGGAAGTGAGCGGTGGGCAGTGGGCAGCCGATGCCGCTGGCCACTCCCCACTCCTCATTTTTGACACAACAAAAGGATAGAGTTTATGGATACCCAAATGATGAAGAAGATGGCCGATACCATCCGCTTTCTTGCGGCCGACATGATCCAGGAGGCCAACAGCGGTCACCCCGGCGCACCGATGGGACTGGCCGATATCGCCGTCGTTCTTTCGAAGCATCTGCGTCACAACCCGAAAAATCCCAAGTGGCTCAATCGGGACCGTCTCGTCTTCAGCGGCGGTCACGCCACCGGACTCATCTACTCGCTGCTGCATCTGTGGGGGTACGACCTTTCGCTGGAGGATATCCGTAAATTCCGGCAGCTTGGAAGCAAAACCCCCGGTCACCCGGAGTACGGACATACGCCGGGCGTGGAGATCACGACCGGTCCGCTCGGGCAGGGTGTGGCCAACGCGGTCGGTATGGCGGTCGCCTCACGCTATTGCGCCAATCTCGTCAACTCCGAAACGGCCAAAATCATCGACCATACCGTCTACTGCCTCTGCGGGGACGGCGACCTGATGGAGGGGATCAGCTACGAAGCGTGCGCCGTCGCGGGCCGGCTGCAGCTCGACAACCTGATCATGATCTACGACTCCAACCGGATTACGATCGAAGGCGACACCTCCTTGGCGTGGACGGAGGATGTGCGGCTCCGTTTCGAAGCGCAGGACTGGAAGGTTCTGGAGATGGATGGCCACAACTACGAACAGATCGACGAAACGATCGAGTTGGCGAAAAGGGCGGACCGTCCGGTGCTGATCATCGCCCATACGCAGATCGCCAAAGGGGCGCTGGAGATGACCGGCACCCACGAGAGCCACGGCGCTCCACTGGGAGAGGATCTGATCGCCCGGGCCAAGAAGGCGGTCGGGTTCGATCCCGGGAAGCGTTTTTTTATTCCCGACGATGTACTGATCCGCTTTCGGTGTGCCGTCGAGGAGGGGGAGCTCGCTGAAAAAGAGTGGACCCACCTGCTGAAACAGGCGCCCTACATCGAGCAGAACGAGGCACTCGAGCGGCTGCTCCACCCCGACTTCGACGCCATCGAATGGCCCGAGTTCGAGGCCGGAAGCGAAGTGGCGACCCGTGATTCGAATGGAAAGATTCTCAATGCCATCGCCAGGGCGGTTCCCGGATTCTTCGGCGGAAGCGCCGATTTGGCTCCATCGAACAAGACCGAACTGAAAGGGATGCGCGACTTCCCTCTCGGAAAAAATATGCATTTCGGGATCCGCGAGCATGCGATGGCGGCGATCTGCAACGGTATCGCAGCCTACGGTCCGCTGCTCCCTTTCAGCGCCACCTTCTTCGTCTTCAGCGACTATATGAAACCGTCCGTCCGAATCGCGGCACTCAGCGGATTGCCCCACTTTTTTGTCTGGACCCACGACAGTATCGGCGTGGGCGAAGATGGTCCCACTCATCAGCCGGTCGAGCATCTGAGCCAGTTCCGGGCCCTCCCCGATTTCTATACCTTTCGGCCGGCCGATGCGACGGAGAATGTCGCATGCTGGAAAATCGCTCTGAAGATGCGCAAACCGGCCGCTTTCGTCTGCAGCCGCCAGAAGCTCAAGGTCCTCAAGGACGATATCGCCTACGGAAGTGTCGAAAACGGCGGCTACATGATCAAGAAGCGCGACAACGCCACCGTCACGCTGATCGCGACCGGAAGCGAAGTGATGCCGGCCCTGCAGGCGGGGTGCCATCTCGAAGAGCAGGGGATCATGGCCAATGTGGTCAGCGTGCCCTGTTTCGAGCTCTTCTGCGAGCAGCCGAAAGAGTATATCGACGCCGTCGTGGCGCCGGGCACGAAAGTGCTGGCGGTCGAAGCGGCCAGCGGCCTGGAGTGGTACCGTTTCGCCGACGACGTACTGCGAATGGAGAGCTTCGGCGCCAGCGGAAAGGCGGGCGATCTTTTCAAGCACTTCGGCTTCACGATCGAGAATATCGTGGCGCGCGCCAAAGCGTTGGTGGGCTGAGATGAAGCGGATCCTGGCCGCGATGCTTCTGGCGCTTCCGATGTGGGCTCTTGAAGTGGGACACCCCCTGCCCGGACTCGAACTCCACGCGGAAGCGGGCGGAAAGGCCGACGGCACCCCTTTCAGAAGCGATTCCCTGCGGGGCAAAGTGACCGCCCTTTTCTATGTCGACCCCGACAAAAAGAGCCTTAATGAAGCCTTCACCGACGCCCTGCACGCCAGGCATTTCGACCGCAGCCGCTACCAAAGCGTGGCCATCGTCAACATGGCCGCCACCTGGATGCCCGATTTCGCCATCGCCTCGGCACTCAAATCCAAGCAGCGGAAATTCCCCGATACGATCTATGTCATGGATCGTCGTAAAAAGGGCGTCGAAGTCTGGGGAATGCGCGACGACGATGCCAACTTCGCCGTTCTCTCCAAAGAGGGGGAGGTGCTCTACTTCCGTGCGGGAAAGATTCCGGAAGAGGAGTACGAAACGATCTTCTCCATCATCCGCGACGCGATGCGGTAGCGATCTTCTCCTCTGGAGACGGAGCCTCCTTGAGCAGATACCATGGAAGAGCGGGGTCGTAACGAAACGAGAGTCGACCCGATCGTAAAGTAGCCGTTTTCAGAAGTTGAGTGGAGGCCGGAGCCTCCGTGAAGAGAGCTTTACTCGCTCTCGTTTTGGGAGTGGATTTCGTCGTTGGGGATGTTCGTCTGATCGTTGTTGCCTTCCTGATGGCGATCCATATCGTAGTGAACGACCGTATCGGAAGGTCCGTAGGTGGTGTCGGCATACTGAACGGTATCCTCCGCGAATGCCGCCGTTGCAAGGGCGAAGATCGCCACGATGAATCTCTTTTTCATGAGTTCCTCCTTGGAATTTGATCGGAATTTCGAGCGGATTGTATTCCGATCGATCAGAAATTGCAATAAAGATCTTCATCTAGTTTGATGATTTAAAAATAGGACAAAATCTCTCTTATTTAAAGACCGGCTCGAAAAACCGCCGGTTGCGTCGAGTGTGAGATTCTCGCTCCCTTCCGCTTCGACGATTCGTTCTCTTCGCCGGATACCAGAGCGATTCGCTCGCTCTCCATCGTCCGCGACTACGGGCCGATCCCTATGGGGAAATCAGCCGATCGGCTTCCAGTCGGGCTCCTCTTCCAGAGGTGGAAACCCGTCGAGCATCTGGAGGGGAGCGAAATTCATCTTGTAGGCGAAGGAGCGGCAGCCGTCGACCCAGTAGCCAAGATAGATCCATCGAAGACCCATACGCTGTGCCAGTTCGATCTGCATCAGAAGGGAGTAGGTTCCCAGCGAATGGCTCGAGTAGTCGGGGTCGTAGAAAAAGTAGATGGAGGAGATCCCGTCGGCCGTGATATCCACCAGGTCGACGCCCACGAGTTTCTCGTCGATGAAGTAGAGGACCTCCTTCCCGAAATCGTGGGCGCCGTCGACGAAGTTTTCGTAGTAGAGCTGGGGGTTGACCGGTGTGTAGTGCCACCCCACCGTCTCGCTCTTGTGTTTGTGAAACCGGTTGTAGAGGTCCAGATGCTCCTGGGTCATTCCCGGCTTGCGGATATGCACGAGGGTCTGGCGGTTCTTCTTGACGACCCTCTTTTGGGAGCGGGATCGATGGAAGTTCTCCGCATCGATGCGGAGGCTTTTGCACCCGTTGCATCCGGCGCAGATCGGGTGGAAGAAGTAGCATCCGAAGCGCCGCCATCCGCGCCGTACAAGCTCGGTGACCAGCTCCCGGCTCGCCTGACGCATGTAGCGGTAGTACATCCGGGTCTTTTTTTGTGGCAGGTAGCTGCAGTCGTAGTCGAGCATACAGAAATCGATGGAGTGCTCGCTGTTTCGTTCCGGTGTCATGGGGCAATCTCGTAGAGGATCTCACGCCGTATGCCGATCTGCCGGATTTCGACGACGGAGAGGTTTTCGATCTGCAGCGCCATCAGCTGCTCTTCGTCCATGACGGCGCACCGTGCCATCTCTTTCAGGAGGATCCCCCGGTAGGCTTTGGCCCAGTGGCTCACGCTTCGGCCGTTTTTGAGAAATTTCATCGTGATATGGGGGAGGGGGACGGTGTAGAACTTTTCGTAGAAGCCCGCACGCAGATCGACGATGGGCCCACTGGAGGAGAGTTCGTCGGTCAGGGCGTCGCTGAAGTGCTCCCTGTAGAACTTCTCCGGTGCGAAGGAGCCGATGTGCTCCCCCTGCTTGAGCTTGTAGTCGGGAAGCCGGTCCTTGGCACGGATGGGGCCGAAGAGGTTGGAGAAGATGAGGAGGTGGTCGTCCACATACCGCTGCGCCTGTGCCGGGAGGTCGGCGTATTTCAGGTAGGTGTAGGCGACCCCGTCGTAGCGCTCCACGGCTTTCATCGTCGGGGATTGGAAGAGATCCGTGCGATATCGTTCGATCGCGTGGGCGCTCTTGATACCAAAGAGTCTCCCGAGGGCGTCGGTATCGGCGGTGGCGACGAAAGCGGCATAGCGTTCGATGGCCTCCCGGCGGCGGTCGTAGAGGTGACGAAAGCAGAAGGCGCTTCTGTCGATGGGCGGCAGATCTCCGCCCGGCCGTTTCCCCTCGCTCGGGGCGAAGAGGATCGTCATGTCCCCTCTCCGTGTCGCATCAGGAAGTCCGCCGCCACACTGTCCATCGCCTGGATGTGGAGATTCAGCCACTCGATGAACTCATCCTCGATGAACGCTCTGAGCGCCTCCCGGTCTCGAAAGTTGCGCCAGTTCATGTAGGCCATGCGGGTTTCGCCCATGATGCGTGTATGGTCGCTGCGGTGGATGTCGAACATTGCGAAGCCGCGGTTTCTGAGCATCCCCTCTTCGTAGTCGAAATGTCTTTGCATATGTTCCAGCAGCCGCTCGAGGAGCTCCGTGACACTTCTCTCTTCGTCCGATTCCAGTTTTTCCAGCAGGTCGTTGAGGATATCCACCTCCTCGTAGTGAACGGCGTTCATCTCCTCTTTGGCGACCCGTGGAAGCGTCTTTTTCTCCAACATTCTCTTCTCTCTTTTTGTGATAGTTTAGCAAAACTTTACAAAAGGCGAAACTTCCGCTATACTGCGCCCAATCAAAAGACACTTCGGTCTGTCTTTACAAGCTCTTCGGAGCGAGTTGGAATCGAAACGTACTTCACATCTACTTTCTTGAAAACTCACCAAAAATCAAACCATCGTCTCACCCGGGACCGGACAAACCATTCTCATCCGAATGACTGTGCGGGCGCAGACAGAAAGAACCATCACATGTCATTTGAGACATTGAACCTCGACTCCAGAATCCAGCGTGCCATCAAAGAGGAGGGCTATACCGAGCCGACGCCGATCCAGGCACAGGCCATTCCGTACGTTCTTGAAGGCAGAGACCTGCTTGCCGCGGCGCAGACCGGCACCGGAAAAACGGCGGCATTCACCCTCCCGATGCTCGAAAAGCTCGGCGGAAGCGGAAGAGGCGCAAAGCGGCATGTCCGTGCGCTCGTACTCACGCCGACCCGTGAACTCGCGGCACAGGTGCACCAGAGCGTACGAACCTACGGAAGATATCTGAAGCTCCGGAGTGCCGAAATCTACGGCGGCGTGAGCATCGGGCCGCAGACCAGGGCGCTTCGCAACGGGGTCGATATTCTTGTGGCCACGCCCGGTCGCCTGCTCGACCACCTCAACCAGGGGAATGTCGACCTCGATCGTGTGGAGGTTCTCGTCCTCGACGAAGCGGACCGGATGCTCGATATGGGCTTTATCAACGATATAAAAAAGATCATCGCCACACTCCCCGCTTCCCGGCAGAATCTTCTCTTTTCCGCCACGTTTTCGGCACAGATCAGGCGTCTGAGCGGGTCGATTCTGAAGGATCCGAAACTGATCAAAGTGGCTGCGGAGAATACGGCGGCCGAGCGTATCCGCCAGACGGTCCATCCGGTCGACAGGGCGAAAAAGGCCGATCTGCTCGCCCACCTGATCGGTACGAACGGCTGGCGGCAGGTACTGGTCTTCACCCGGACCAAGCACGGTGCCGACAAACTTTCGAAACGTCTGGCCAGAGAGGGACTCGCCTCCACGTCGATTCACGGCAACAAAACCCAGGCCGCCCGCATGAAAGCTCTCAAAGCATTCAAAGATGGCCGTGTTCGCGTCCTTGTCGCCACCGATGTCGCCGCGCGGGGTATCGATATCGACAGGCTGGGACAGGTGGTCAACTTCGACCTGCCGGAAGTGGCGGAAGACTACGTCCACCGTATCGGTCGTACCGGCCGTGCCGGCAATGCCGGGGAGGCGTTCTCTCTCGTCTGTGTCGACGAGAGACACCTGCTGCACCGTATCGAGAAGATGACCAACAGCCGCATCGAAACGGTGATGGTCGAGGGTTTCCATCCCGACCCATCCATCAAACCCGAGCCGGTCAAGAAGCGTGGCGGCGGACAGCGTCGCGGAAGCTTCGGCGGCCGGAAACCGCAGGGATCCGCAACCGGCGGCGGTCAACACCGCAACGGAAACTTCTCCCGCAAAGCCCGTTGAAAATCGAAACCGGCCTCTGCCGGTATTTCGGGGAGAGCGAGCCGCTCCCCGCCCCCCTGTACCCCCCATGCCACTTCCTGCCCTCGCTGGAGGCGATACCTCCCTACGTTCCCAAGAGAGAAGAGCCCAATACGACGAAGAGGCGTCGTGCTCTTTCCAAAACCCCTTTGCCTCCGCTTTTGCGGTCGGACTTCGGCCTCCGTTTCGTGATGAGAGTATCCTCTGTGCCGATCGCCGGGAGGTCGTCACATACCGCCGGGATCGAAGAGTCGGACGGGGTTTGACTATCTTTTCCGATTCGAGCATAATATGGATATGAGAATCGTGGCACTTGTGTGGATGTCGGGTCTTTTGGTATCTCTTTGGGGCCAGGTGATCAAGGGGGTTCCCGGGGGTGTGGCCGAGCTCTCCCTCCCGGGGACGGACGGGAGTCTGGAGGCTCGTTCGATGGGGCATCGGGGGGCTGTGGTCCGCAAGGGTGGACGGATCGTCCTGCTGGTTCCCGTCGCGCTGGAGACGAAGCCGGGGCGATATCCGCTCGTACTCGAGCGGGACGGATCGAAGCGGCGATACGATCTTCTGGTGGTGCCGAAACGTTACGACGAGCAGCACCTGGTGATACGCCGGAAGCGGATGGTCGAGCCGTCGTCGGCCGATCGGAAGAGGATTCGCAGCGAAGCGCCGCGCAAGCGTCGAGCCAAGGCATATCGTACGGCGAAGGTCCCGGATGCGGATCTGATCTGGCCGGTCGATGGGGCGATCAGCAGCACCTTCGGCCTGCGCCGCTACTTCAACGGCAAACCGAGAAGTCCCCACAGAGGGATCGATATCGCCGCGTCCGCCGGCACACCGGTACGGGCCGCGTCCGACGGGGTGGTGGTGGATGCGGGCGACTTCTTTTTCAGCGGAAACCTGGTCTTCATCGAGCATGGCCAGGGGTTGATGACACTCTATGCCCATCTGGAGAAGTTCGTCGTGGAAGCGGGGGAGCGGGTCAAGAAGGGGCAGCGTATCGGATATGTCGGCAGCAGCGGCCGGGCGACGGGGCCGCATCTGCACTTTTCGACGCTGATCGACGGTGTCTATGTGGATCCTGCCCTCTTCCTGCCTGACGCCGGTCAAGCAAAAAGCAAAGAGTAATGGAATACAATGCCCAAAAAGTTTTCAGGATATAACCCATGATGTACGCACCGGAACATTTGACCGAAAAGCGCTTCGAAAAGTACAAGGCGGCGCTGCGACCGTACGACTGGTTTGCCCAGATCGACACCCTCGACTTCGAGAGTCTCGCCGAGAGCGACCGGGTCTATCTGCAGGATTTCGGCGTTTTTAACTCCGAGCTCGAAGAGGAGACCTACATGCTGCGGGTGCGGGTCCCCGGCGGACGGGTCGGTGCCGGGAATTTCGCCAGGATCGCCGATCTGGTCGAAAAGTACGACCTGACGCTGCTGTTGACGGCACGGTCGGGAATCCAGCTTCACGGTATCGAACCGGAGCATATTCTCGAGCTCTTTCACGCGATCAACGCGCTGCCGGGCCTGAGTACCTGGCAGACCTTCGGCGACAATGTCCGAAATGTCGTGACCGACCCTTTCGACGGACGGGGCAGAAGCTGCGAAATCGAGGCTTTTGTGCTGATCGAGGAGCTCCACCGGCGGTTCCACAAAAACCCGGAACTGGTAGGGATGCTTCCCCGCCGCATCTCCATCGGTATCACCGGGATGCGCGAAAACAGTTGGCCGCTATTTTCCAACGATCTCTTTTTCGGGCTGGCCGAAAAGGGTGGCGTCAAGGGGTTCAATGTCTATATGGGCGGGAAGAATACCGAGATCTCAAAGAGTGCCGATATCTTCGTCACGCCGGAAGAGACGGTCGACTTCGCGATGGCGGTGATCGAAGCTTTCAATCGTCACGGTCTGCGGGAGAAGCGTATGAAGAGCCGCCTGTTCCACATGATCGAACATTACGGGATGGAGGGTGTCAGGGGGTTTGTCGCCGAGATCTACGGCAAACCGTTCGAAGGGGCCGGAGAGTCGCTGCTGAAAAAGCGGCACTTTGGGGATCGGGAGGAGCTCCGCGACGGAACCTTTGGTTACCGCTACCGTACCGACTACGGGCTCATCGAACCGAAAGAGGCGCGCAGGGTGGCCGACTACGCCCAGACCCACGGTGCGGAGCTTCGCATCGGAATCGATCAGCAGCTCTATATCCTGGGGGTGCCCGAAGAGGTTCCCGACTTCAAAAAGCGTGATGTCTCCCCCACCGTCGTCGCCTGCGCCGGAAGCGACTACTGCCCCTTCTCCTACTGGAGCATCAAGGAGGAGGCGCACTATCTCCCGTGGGAGCGACTTCTCGAACACGATATCAAAATCGGTTTTTCGGGATGTATGAAAGGATGCGGCAGGCACAAGCACGCCGATATCGGGATCGTCGGACTCCGAAACAGCAAATTCGGGCGAAACGATCGATCGGCGAGAATCTTCCTGGGGTGCGAATATACCGAAGGGAAACGGACGGCCGAGGTGGTTTTTCGGACGATACCGGTGGATGAGATGCGAGGGATCGTCTCCCTGCTCGTCGATGCGTTCGAAGAGAGCGGTCTGGAGGATTTCGAGTCGTTCACGGCACAGGTGCTCAACCGTTTCGAAGAATCTTTTGTCGAGTTCTTCTTTCTGGCCAGACGCCGCAGCGGCAGGAGTGTCGAACTGGATCCCTCACGGCCTCCCGAAGTGCTGGCCAGAGCGTTCGGAGAGGATCGGTGGGTCGAAACGGCCCTGACGAAGGGGTGGACCAAAGGGAGCGATGCGATCATCGGGGAGTTGTGGCACAGCGATGAGGTCGCGACGGTAAAACACATGGATCCGGCCAAACGCAGGAGCCGTTGAGGTGGACGGGAAACGGCGGGAAAAGTATCTTCAGGCGCGCTACCGGCGCGAACTGGAACGCTATCTCAACCGTGTCGTCGGGTTCGTCATGGACGAAACCTTTTCCGGAAGCGGCTATGATGCGATGGTCGAGAGGGTGGGCAGAAAACTCGAAGAGGTGCAGAAGACGAAGCTTTCCAGCGATTTTTTCGAGCGTCTCGAGGAGTTTGTCCATACAAGCCGCCAGCTTGCCGGAGCCGGGCTCGAGAGCGACGAGATACGCGCGAAGATTCTGTACGAAGCCAACCAGATCCGAAAATCGAAGCGGAAAAAGAGCTACAGCAGAAAGGAGCGGGGCCGCCGGCACGAAGAGGAGGATGGCTGAGGCGATGCGGGGCTTCCTAGGATTCTATGGCAGCCGAAAGGCAAAAAGGCTTGACATCGGAAGGAAAAGTTTGTACAATTGCACTCCGATTTTAATCGCCGGTGTAGCTCAGTTGGCTAGAGCAGCTGATTTGTAATCAGCAGGTCGCGGGTTCGAGTCCCATCACCGGCTCCATTAATTTCGTCAGTGTTTGTACCAGAGTGACAATGACGGTGGGATACTCAAGTGGCCAACGAGGGCAGACTGTAAATCTGCTGGCTTTCGCCTTCGGAGGTTCGAATCCTCCTCCCACCACCAGTCGATATGTGGATGCGGGAGTAGCTCAGTTGGCTAGAGCATCAGCCTTCCAAGCTGAGGGTCGCGGGTTCGAGTCCCGTTTCCCGCTCCATCCGGAAATCTGGGAGCTGAAATATTTGATTCTTGCAATCGAAAAGGGCTGCTGAACGCTTCTTCACCTGAAGAGGTCACGTGATCCCTTGCAATTCACTCCTAGCAAAACCATGCCCAGATAGCTCAGTGGCAGAGCACTTCCTTGGTAAGGAAGAGGTCGGCGGTTCAATCCCGCTTCTGGGCTCCACCTTCCCTGAAGAGCACTTCTTGAAGGCGACGGAGCGCAAAAGCATATATTGACAGAAACTTTGGTATAATACGGCGCACATTTTGGCAGGGTGCCTCTGTAAATGTTCTACGGGAGCGTGAAACGGAACGTTTCTGCCCCATTCAGACGAATGCTCTTCGGCGGCGGAGAGATTCGATCGGTAGAGTATTTGCAGAGGTACCCTATATTCAATTCTTATACGGAGGACACTTATGGCTAAGGAAAAATTCGAACGAACCAAGCCGCACGTTAACATCGGTACCATCGGTCACGTTGACCACGGTAAAACCACACTCACTGCAGCGATCACCGCGGTACTCGCCACCAAGGGCGAAGCGGAGCTGATGGATTACGATCAGATCGACAACGCTCCCGAAGAGCGCGAGCGCGGTATTACGATCGCGACTTCCCATGTCGAGTACGAAACGGAAAACCGCCACTACGCACACGTCGACTGCCCCGGCCACGCCGACTACGTCAAAAACATGATCACCGGTGCCGCCCAGATGGACGGCGCGATTCTCGTCGTCTCCGCCGCCGACGGCCCGATGCCCCAGACGCGCGAGCACATCCTGCTCTCCCGCCAGGTCGGCGTTCCCTACATCGTCGTCTTCATGAACAAGGCGGATATGGTCGACGACGAAGAGCTCCTCGAGCTGGTCGAGATGGAGATTCGCGAACTTCTGAGCGAGTACGATTTCCCGGGTGACGACACGCCGGTTATCGCAGGTTCCGCCCTCAAGGCTCTCGAAGAGGCCAAAACGGGTACGCTCGGCGAGTGGAGCGAAAAGATTCTGGAGCTGATGAAGGCGGTCGACGAATATATCCCGACGCCCGAGCGCGAAACGGACAAAGATTTCCTGATGCCGATCGAAGATGTCTTCTCGATTTCCGGACGCGGTACCGTCGTGACCGGACGTATCGAACGCGGAAAGGTCTGCGTGGGCGACGAGATCGAGATCGTCGGTATCCGCGATACCCAAAAGACGACCGTCACAGGTGTCGAAATGTTCCGCAAAGAGATGGAGTGCGGTGAAGCGGGCGACAACTGCGGCGTTCTTCTTCGCGGTACGAAAAAAGAGGAGGTCGAGCGCGGTATGGTTCTTTGTAAACCCGGTTCGATCACTCCCCACACCAAGTTCGAGGCTGAAATCTACGTTCTGACCAAAGAGGAAGGCGGACGCCACACTCCGTTCTTCAACGGATACCGCCCGCAGTTCTACGTCCGTACGACCGACGTGACCGGCGCCATTACGCTTCCGGAAGGCACCGAAATGGTCATGCCCGGCGACAACGTGAAGATCGAGGCGGAGCTGATCGCTCCGATCGCGATGGAAGAGGGTACCCGCTTCGCGATCCGCGAAGGCGGACGTACCGTCGGTGCGGGTGTTGTCTCCAAGATCCTTGCATAACAACGAATCAAAAAGGCAGCCGCGGGCTGCCTTTGCCTAAGGATACACAACGATGAGAATCAATATTGGACTCAAATGCAGTGAGTGTGGCGAAATCAACTACACTACGAGCAAAAACTCGAAAACTCATACGGAGAAGTTCGAGACGAAAAAGTTTTGTCCGCGCTGTAACAAGCATACGCTTCACAAAGAGGTGAAACTCAAAAGCTGACCCTGGTTCAGGGTTCGCTTTTTTCTAGGGCAGTAGCTCCAATGGTAGAGCGTCGGTCTCCAAAACCGAGTGTTGGGGGTTCGAGTCCCTCCTGCCCTGCCACGTTCAAGGAAAAGAAATCATGGAAAAACTGATCGACTATATCAACCATGCCAAAATCGAAATATCCAAAGTCATTTTTCCGACAAAACTGCAGGTTCGACAGGCCTTTTTCGCCGTATTCGTCGTCGTGACGGTCGTCGCGCTCTTCCTCGCATTGATTGATGTCATCATGTCCGCATCACTCTCTGTCCTGATCTGAAAAGGGGTGAACAATGGCACATAAATGGTACGCGATTCAAACCTATGCGGGCAGTGAGCAGAGTGTCAAGCGGGCGATCGAGACGCTGGCCGAACAGCTCGGAATCCAGGATCGGATCGAAGAGATCGTCGTTCCGACCGAAGATGTCATCGAGGTCAAGAACGGCCAGAAGAAGATCACGGAGCGTTCGCTCTACCCCGGGTATGTCTTTGCCAAGATGGACCTGGATACCGATCTGTGGCACAAGATCCAGTCGCTCCCGCGTGTCTCGCGCTTCATCGGCGAGGCGAAGAAGCCGACGCCGCTGAGTGAAAGCGACGTCAGCAACATCCTGGACAAGGTCCAGAACCGAGCGGCTCCCAAGCCGAAGATCTCCTTCGAGCCCGGAGAGATGGTGCGAATCGTCGAGGGGCCGTTCGCGAACTTCACCGGAATGGTGGAGGAGTACGACCTCGAACACGGCAAACTGAAGCTCAACGTCTCGATCTTCGGTCGAAGTACACCGGTCGAGATCCTCTATTCTCAAGTCGAAAAGATAATCTAAATTTCATCAGAAGGGAAACGCAATGGCAAAAAAAGTTGTAGATGAGTTCAAGCTGCAGATTCCTGCCGGCAAAGCCAATCCGTCGCCGCCGGTCGGGCCTGCACTCGGACAGCGCGGTGTGAATATCATGGAGTTCTGTAAAGCGTTCAACGAAAAGACGAAAGATATGATGGGCTACAACATCCCCGTCGTCATCACCGTCTACTCCGACAGAAGCTTCACCTTTATCACCAAAAAGCCTCCGGTCACGGACCTGATCAAAAAAGAGATTAATCTGCAGAAGGGGAGCGACAACCATCTGAAGAACAAGGTGGGCAAGATCACCCGCGAGCAGATCCTCAATATCGTCAAGACGAAAATGGACGATCTCAACGCACATGACGAAGAGGCGGCCGCCAAGATTATCGAGGGGAGTTGCCGGAGCATGGGTGTCGAGGTCATCGACTAAACGATCTTCACCGCCAGATCGAAAAGATGCGGTAGCAAAAAACATTTGCGGAGAAAAATATGTCAAAAAAAGTTTCCAAACGGGTACAGCAGCTACTCGAAAAAATCGATACCAATAAAACCTATTCGGTCGAAGAGGCGACGAAAACGGTCAAGGAGCTCAAATCGGCCAAATTCGACGAGACGGTCGAACTCGCGCTCCGTCTGAACGTCGATCCCCGTCATGCCGACCAGATGGTCCGGGGCGCCGTCGTCCTTCCGAACGGAACCGGAAAAAGCGTGCGTGTCGCCGTCTTCGCCAAGGGTGCGAAAGCCGACGAAGCGAAAGAGGCGGGTGCCGACGTGGTCGGTGCGGAGGATCTCGTCGAGCAGATTCAGGGAGGCAATATCGATTTCGATATCGTCATCGCGACTCCCGACATGATGGGACAGGTCGGAAAGATCGGCCGTATCCTCGGCCCCAAAGGGTTGATGCCGAACCCCAAAACCGGTACGGTGACGATGGATGTGGCCCAGGCGGTCAAGAACGCCAAGGGCGGCCAGGTCAACTTCCGTGTCGACAAGAAAGGAAATATCCACGCCGGAATCGGAAAAGCGAGTTTCGATGCCCAGAAGCTTGCCGAGAACCTCAAGGCGTTCGTGACCGCCATCAACAAGCAGAAGCCTGCGGCAGCGAAAGGCCGGTATATCCAGAATGCGGCGCTCTCCCTGACCATGAGCCCTTCGATCAAACTCGATACCCAGGAGCTGATGGATATCAAATAGAGCGGGACAGGGGACGAATGTCGCGCCGATCGCGTAGAGGCGGAGAGCCGTCTGCGTTTATCTTAGACTGGAGATAGTTAGGGGCGAAAGCTTAAACGGCTTCGGCCGCCCTTCTTGAAGTCTCTGTCGGAAAGGAGGAAACATGACACGAAGTGAGAAAGAAGCGCTGGTAGCCGAGCTTTCCGATGCGTTCAAAGAGGCCGGATGCGTCGTCATCTGCGACTTCAAAGGGATGAGCGTCAAAGAGCTCGAGGCGTTCCGGACCGTCGGTTTCGAGGCCGGACTCGGCGCGAGAGTCGTCAAGAACACTCTGGCCGAACTCGCGTTCAAAAATGCGGGCGTCGAAGGGATCGAGCTGCGCGAAACCAACATGGCCGTCTGGGGTGAAGACCCGATCGCCGTGGCGAAGGCCGTCGCCAACTTCGCGAAAGAGAACGAGAAGTTCGTCATCAAAGGCGGTGTCATCGGCGACGAAGTGGTCGATGCCGGCAAGATCGACGAGTACAGCAAGCTGCTTGGTCGCGAAGAGCTGCTCGGTATGCTTCTGTCGGTATGGACGGCTCCGCTGCGCAACATGGTGTGCGGTCTCGACAACCTGGCGAAGAAGCGAGCGGAAGAAGAGGCGGCCTGATCGGGCCTGCCCGAAGGAGGCGGCGTGAAGCTGCCTGAAGAAAACACAATTCCCGGAGGAGATACACAATGGCAATTACGAAAGAAGAGTTGTTCGAATATATCGAAGGTCTGTCTGTTCTTGAGCTCAACGAGCTGGTCAAAGAGTTCGAGGAGCGCTTCGGCGTATCCGCCACACCGATGGTCGTAGCGGGTGCCGGCGGTGGCGAAGCGGGCGGTGCCGCCGAAGAGCAGACGGAGTTCGATGTCGTCCTGACGAGCCCCGGCGCCAAGAAGATCAATGTCATCAAAGTCGTTCGCGAAGTGACGGGCCTTGGTCTCAAAGAGGCGAAGGAGGCGGTCGACAACGCACCCACTACCATCAAAGAAGGCGCCAGCAAAGAGGAAGCCGAAGAGCTCAAAGCGAAGTTCGAAGAGGCCGGCGCCTCTGTCGAAATTAAATAATATTTTAATTTATTCATATAAAGGGAAGATCGAATCTTCCCTTTATCCGGTTTATTCTATCATTGTAACTTATGCTTACACTAATCGTATCGAATACAGATACATCCCGATGCAACACACTACTGAATGAGGTCTTAGCCCATGCTTAACAATCTTAAATCAGGGAACCGCTTACGTGTTGATTTTGCCAAAACTCCCCAGGAGATCGAAGTCCCCAACCTTCTGCAACTTCAGCACAGCAGTTACGACAACTTCTTGATGATCAACGAAAAAGATCGATCCAACAGCGGTATCGAACATGTTTTCCGATCTATCTTCCCGATTCACGACCCGCAGAACCGACTCACCCTCGAATATGCAGGGAGCGAAATCACGAAACCGAAATATACGGTACGAGAGTGTATGGAGCGTGGACTGACCTACGCGGTTTCGCTCAAAATGAAAGTACGGCTGGTTCTTTGGGAGAGGAACGACAAGACAGGTGAGAAAACCGGTGTCAAAGATATCAAGGAGCAGGCGATCTTCGTCCGCGATATCCCGCTGATGACCGATCGGACCTCGTTCATCATCAACGGCGTCGAGCGCGTCGTCGTCAATCAGCTGCACAGAAGCCCGGGCGTCATCTTCAAAGAGGAGGAGTCGGCGGCCGGATCGAGCAAGCTTCTCTACACGGCCCAGATCATTCCCGACCGCGGCTCCTGGCTCTATTTCGAGTACGACGCCAAAGATATCCTCTACGTCCGCATCAACAAGCGAAGAAAGATTCCCGTCACGATCCTTTTCCGGGCACTCGGATATGGGAAACAGGATATCCTGAAACTCTTCTACCCCCTGATGACGATCCGTGTCAAGAACAACAAGTTCCTGATGCCCTTCAAGCCCGAGCATTTCGCCGGGCGCGTCGAGCACGACGTCAAAGACGAGGACGGCAACCTGATCATCGCGATGGGCAAGCGCCTCTCTTCGAAACGGGCCAAAAAACTGGTCGAAGACGGTCTGAAGTGGGTCGAGTACCCTGTCGACATCCTGATCGAACGGCACCTCGCCGAGCCGATCGTCAACCAGGAGAGCGGGGAGGTGCTTCTCGACACGCTCACCCAGCTCGATGAAAACAAGCTCAAGAAGATCCTCGACAACAAGGTGAAAGAGTTCGTGATCGCCGACGATCTGGCCGGCGGCGTCGACCGCTCCATCATCAACGCCTTCAACGCCGACCAGGAGAGCCTCAAACTGCTGAAGCAGACCGAGCAGATCGAGGATGAAAACGACCTCTCGGCGATCCGTATCTACAAGGTGATGCGCCCGGGAGAGCCGGTAACCAAGGATGCGGCGAAAGCCTTCGTCAAGCAGCTCTTCTTCGATCCGGAGCGCTACGACCTCACCCGCGTCGGGCGGATGAAGATGAACCACAAACTCGGTGTCGAAGTTCCCGAGTACGTCACCGTCATGACCGACGAGGATATCATCAAGACGGTGCAGTACCTGATCCGTGTCAAGAACGGCCAGGGCCACATCGACGACCGTGACCATCTCGGAAACCGGCGGATCCGCGCGATCGGCGAACTGCTGGGCAACGAACTGCAGACGGGTCTGATCAAGATGCAGAAGGCGATCCGCGACAAGATGAGCACGATGAGCGGAAGCCTCGACGAGCTGATGCCCCACGACCTGATCAACTCCAAGATGATCACCAACACGATTCTGGAGTTCTTCACCAGCGGGCAGCTCAGCCAGTTCATGGACCAGACCAACCCCCTATCGGAGGTGACGCACAAGCGTCGCCTCTCCGCACTCGGCGAAGGGGGTCTGGTCAAGGAGAGGGCCGGCTTCGAGGTGCGCGACGTCCACCCGACCCACTACGGGCGAATCTGCCCGATCGAAACCCCGGAGGGGCAGAACATCGGCCTCATCAACACACTCTCCTCCTATGCGAAGGTCAACGAGCTGGGTTTCATCGAAGCGCCCTACAAGAAGATCGTCGACGGAAAGGTGAGCAGCGAAGTCGTCTATATGACGGCGACGCAGGAGGAGGGGCTGACGATCGCACCGGCGAGCACGAAACTCACCGAGGATGGCGAAATCGCCGAAGATCTGATCGAAGCGCGGCGCGATGGAGAGATTCTGCTCGTCGACCGCAGCGAAGTCGACTATATCGACCTCAACCCCCTGATGGTCGTCGGTGTGGCGGCCAGTCTCATCCCCTTCCTCGAGCACGACGACGCCAACCGCGCACTGATGGGATCGAACATGCAGCGCCAGGGTGTTCCGCTGCTCATCTCCGAAGCACCGATCGTCGGAACGGGTGTCGAGAAGCTGATCGCCCGCGACGCCTGGGTCAGCATCAAGGCCAAACGTGCCGGTATCGTCGAGAAGGTCGACAGCAAGAACATCTATATCATGGGAGAGGACGAAGAGGGCTCCTTCATCGACCACTACCAGCCGCAGAAGAATATGCGGACCAACCAGAACACCACATTCTCGCAGATGCCGATCGTCAAAAAGGGTGACTACGTCGAAGCGGGCCAGGTGATCGCCGACGGGCCGAACATGGATCAGGGTGAGCTGGCGATCGGGAAGAACATCATGGTCGCATTCATGCCCTGGAACGGATTCAACTTCGAGGATGCGATCGTCGTCAGCGAGAAGCTGATCCGTGAAGACACCTTCACCTCCGTCCACATCTACGAAAAAGAGGTCGAGGCGCGCGAGCTCAAGCACGGTGTCGAAGAGATCACGCGCGATATCCCCAACGTCCGCGAAGAGGATATCCAGCACCTGGACGAGAGCGGCATCGTCAAGATCGGAACCTACATCAAACCGGGGATGATCATGGTCGGCAAGGTTTCGCCCAAGGGTGAGGTGAAACCGACTCCCGAAGAGCGGCTGCTGCGTGCGATCTTCGGGGAAAAGGCGGGACATGTGGTCAACAAGTCGCTCTACTGTCCCCCCTCGATGGAGGGTGTCGTCGTCGACGTCAAGATCTTCACCAAGAAAGGGTACGAGAAGGATCAGCGTGCGATCCGTGCCTACGAGGAGGAGAAGGCGGAGCTCGACAGGGAACATCACGACAAGCTGCTGATGCTCGACCGCGAAGAGATGCTGCGCATCTACTCCCTTTTGAGCAAGGCGGAGCTCGAGTCGGATGTCGAAATCGACGGAGAGACGTTCAAGAAGGGCCAGACGATCGACAGAGAGCGGCTCGAAAGCATCAACCGTTTCGCCCTCAACTCGATCGCCAAACACTTCAGCGAAGAGGTGCAGAACCGCTACGCCGCACTGAAGAACCACTTCCAGGCGGAGAAGCGCAAACTGCGTGAAGAGCACGAAGAGAAGCTCAACATTCTCGAGAAGGACGACATTCTCCCCAACGGAGTGACGAAACTGGTCAAGGTCTACGTCACCACCAAGCGCAAGCTCAAGGTCGGAGACAAGATGGCCGGGCGACACGGAAACAAAGGCATCGTCTCCAACATCGTTCCCGAGATGGATATGCCCTATCTCGAGGACGGTACACCGGTCGAGATCATTCTCAATCCGCTGGGGGTCCCATCCCGTATGAACATCGGGCAGATCCTTGAGGTCCACCTGGGGCTCGTCGGAAAGCGGCTCGGCCAGCAGATCCAGGCGATTTTCGACGAGAAAAAGGAGGATTTCGTCAAAGAGCTGCGCGCCAAGATGACGGAGATTGCCGACGTGGCGAAACTGATGAATGCCAAGGAGACGCTCGAGAAGATGAGCGACGAAGAGCTGATCGTCTATGCCCGCGACTGGTCCAAGGGCGTCCGATTCGCGACACCGGTTTTTGAAAGCGTCAATGCCGAAGAGTTCGCGAAACTCTTCGAAATGGCCAAAATCGACAGCGACGGAAAGAGTGTCCTCTACGACGGAAAAACGGGCGAGAGGATGAAAGAGCGCGTCAATGTCGGCTACATGTATATGCTCAAACTCCACCATCTGGTCGACGAGAAGATGCACGCCCGCTCCACCGGCCCCTACAGCCTGGTCACCCAGCAGCCCGTGGGCGGAAAGGCGCTCTTCGGAGGCCAGCGATTCGGAGAGATGGAGGTCTGGGCGCTCGAAGCGTACGGCGCGGCCAACGTACTCAAAGAGATGCTGACGATCAAGTCCGACGATGTGGAGGGGCGTCTGCGCGCCTACAAGGCGCTGACCCGCGGCGAAAACGTACCGGCAGCCGGAATTCCGGAGACCCTGTTCGTTCTGACCAAAGAACTTCAGGCACTCGCACTCGATGTAGAGCTTTTAGATGAGGAAGAAGAGAATGAAGAAACTGGTTCCAATTGAAGTAACCGAAGAGAAACGTCCCAAGGATATCAAGGCGATCCAGCTCAGGCTCGCCAGCCCGGAGAAGATTCTCTCCTGGAGTTTCGGTGAGGTCAAGAAGCCCGAGACGATCAACTACCGGACCCTGAAGCCGGAGCGGGACGGGCTCTTCTGTGCCAAGATCTTCGGTCCGGTCCGAGACTACGAGTGTCTGTGCGGCAAATACAAGAAGATGCGCTACAAAGGGGTCGTCTGTGAAAAGTGCGGCGTCGAGGTGACCAGTTCGAAGGTACGGCGCTACCGCATGGGGCATATCGATCTCGTCACGCCCGTGGCGCATATCTGGTACGTCAATTCGCTCCCCAGCCGTATCGGTACGCTCCTTGGCGTGAAGATGAAGGATCTGGAACGGGTACTCTACTACGAGGCCTACATCGTCGAGAATCCGGGTGATGCGAGCTACGACAACGAAGGGAAGGCGCCGGTTCTGAAGTACGATATCCTCAACGAGGAGCAGTTCCAGTCGATCTATCAGCGCTTCGCCGACAGCGGCTTCCATGCGGAGATGGGCGGCGAGGTGATCAAGCGGCTCCTGGCCGATCTCGATCTGACCGAGCTCTTCCATTCCCTCAAAGAGGAGGTGGAGAAGACCGGGTCGGAAGCGAAGCGCAAGACCCTCATCAAGCGCCTGAAGGTGATCGAGTCGTTTCTCAACTCCAACAACCGGCCCGAATGGATGATGCTCGACATGCTTCCGGTCCTGCCTCCCGATCTGCGCCCGCTGGTCGCGCTCGATGGAGGAAAGTTCGCCGTCAGCGATGTCAACGATCTCTATCGCCGGGTCATCAACCGCAACCAGCGCCTCAAGCGCCTCATGGAGCTCGACGCGCCGGAGATCATCATCCGAAACGAGAAGCGTATGCTGCAGGAGTCGGTCGACGCGCTCTTTGACAACGGGCGCCGCGGCAACGCCGTCAAGGGGGCCAACAAACGGCCCCTCAAATCGCTCAGCGAAGTGATCAAGGGAAAACAGGGACGTTTCCGCCAGAATCTTCTCGGAAAACGGGTCGACTTCTCCGGCCGGTCGGTCATCGTTGTCGGTCCGAACCTGCGGATGGATCAGTGCGGTCTTCCCAAAAACATGGCTCTTGAGCTCTTCAAGCCGCACCTGCTGGCCAAACTCGAGGAGAAGGGGTACGCCACCACCCTCAAAGCGGCGAAAAACCTGATCAACGAGCGGACCAACGAAGTGTGGGAGTGTCTGCAGGAGATCGTCGACGAGTATCCGGTGATGCTCAACCGTGCCCCGACACTGCACAAACTCTCGATCCAGGCGTTCCACCCGGTTCTGATCGACGGCAAGGCGATCCAGCTGCATCCGCTGGTCTGCGCCGCCTTCAACGCCGACTTCGACGGGGACCAGATGGCGGTCCACGTTCCGCTGGGGCAGGAGGCGATCGCCGAGTGCAAGCTTCTGATGCTCAGCTCCATGAACATTCTGCTGCCCGCCAGCGGAAAGGCGATCACGGTGCCGAGCCAGGATATGATTCTGGGGCTCTACTACCTCTCGCTCGAGCGGCAGAACGTCAAGGGTTCCAACAAGCTCTTCGCCAGCGTCAAAGAGGTGATGACCGCCCTGGACGGCGAACACCTCGACATCAACGCCCGCGTACGGACGATCGTCGACGGGCGGATCGTCTATACGACGGCGGGACGTCTCATTCTCAAGTCCATCCTGCCCGATTTCGTTCCGGAGCATATGTGGAACAAGGTGCTCAAGAAGAAGGATATCGGTACACTCATCGACCATGTCTACAAGTTCGGCGGTCTCGAGATCACGGCGGAGTTTCTCGACAACCTCAAGGATCTTGGCTTCAAGTACGCCACGATGGCAGGCGTTTCGATCTCGGCCGACGATATCCGGATCCCCGACGCCAAGTATCGACTGGTCGAGGAGGCGAAGAAGCGGGTGCGCGAGATTCAGCAGCAGTTCGGCGCCGGCCTTCTGACCGAGCAGGAGCGCTACAACAAGATCGTCGACGTCTGGACCGATACGAACAACGCCGTCGCCGTGGAGATGATGAAGCTGATCCGCGAAGACAAGGAGGGGTTCAACTCGATCTACATGATGGCCGACTCGGGCGCGAGGGGTTCGGCGGCGCAGATTCGCCAGCTCGCCGGTATGCGCGGACTTATGGCGAAACCCAACGGAACCATCATCGAGACCCCGATCGTCTCCAACTTCAAAGAGGGATTGAACGTTCTGGAGTACTTCATCTCGACCCACGGAGCGCGGAAGGGTCTGGCGGATACGGCACTCAAAACCGCCAACGCCGGATACCTGACCCGGAAGCTGATCGACGTCGCCCAGAACGTCAAGGTGACGATGGACGACTGCGGAACCCACGAAGGGATCGAGATCACCGACATCACGATCGGTTCGGAGATGATCGAACCGCTCGAAGACCGTGTCCACGGGCGGGTGCTCGCAGACGACGTGATCGATCCGATCAGCAACGAGATTCTGATCTCCGAAGGGACGCTGATCGACGACGAGAAAGCGCAGCTGATCAAGGATGCCGGTGTCCGGGCGGTGACGATCCGCACGCCGATCACATGCAAGGCGCACAACGGGATCTGCGCCAAGTGTTACGGCCTCAACATGGGTGAAGGCAAGCTGGTCAAGCCGGGGGAGGCGATCGGTATTATCGCCGCCCAGTCGATCGGGGAGCCCGGAACGCAGCTGACGCTGAGGACCTTCCATATCGGGGGTACCGCATCGAGCGAGAAGGCGGAGCGCCAGGCGGTGGCGAGCAAAGAGGGTTTCATCCGCTACTACAACCTCAAGACCTACCGCAACAGCGAAGGGAAACTGCTCGTGGCCAACCGTCGAAACGCCGGAATCCTGCTGGTCGAGCCGAAGATCAAGGCTCCCTTCAGCGGGGAGTTGACGGTGCAGACGGTACACGAAGAGGTGATTCTCACGCTCGACAACGGAAGCGAAAAGGTCCGCTACGCCCTTCGCAAGAGCGATGTGGCCAAGCCGAACGAACTTGCGGGCGTCAGCGGGAAGATCGAAGGGAAGTACTATCTTCCGTACGAGAGCGGTACGAAAGTCGAAGAGAAGGACTCGATCGTCGAGGTGATCAAAGATGGATGGAACGTTCCGAACCGGATCCCGTATGCGGCGGAACTCCGTGTCGAAAACGGCGCGCCCGTCACCCAGACGATCAAGGCCGAAGCGGAAGGGACGCTCAAATATTTCCACCTCAAGGGCGACTATCTCGAGCGATACGAGGAGGTCAGAGCGGGCGACAAGATCGACGAGAAGGGGCTTTTCGCCGTCGTCGCCGACGATGAAGGGCGTGAAGCCAACCGCCACTACATCGCCCGCGGATCGATCATCAAGGCAGGAGACGGCGAGAAGGTCCAAAACGATACGGTGATCGCCGAGCCGATGACGGCGGAGTATACCGTCATCGCCGAATGGGACCCCTATACCGACCCGATCATCGCCGAGACCGACGGGAAAGTGACGTTCGAAGATGTCATACCGGGCATCACGGCGAGCGAACAGTTCGACGAGATCACGGGCCAGACCCGACTCGAAATCAACGAATACACCCCTCCCGGATACAAGCCCGCACTCGTCCTCGCGACGGAGGGAGGGGAGATCGTCCGGTACAGCCTGGAGCCCAAAACCGCCATCTACGTCCAGGATGGGCAGGAAGTGAAGGTCGCCGATGTCCTGGCGAAGACGCCCAAGGCGGTCGCCAAGTCGCGCGACATCACCGGGGGTCTTCCGCGTGTCAGCGAGCTCTTCGAAGCACGACGTCCGAAGGCGCCGGCACTCATCGCCGAAACCGACGGTGTCGTCTCCTTCGGAAAACCGTTGCGGGGCAAGGAGCGGATCGTCATTACGGGCGAAAACGGGCAGACGAGCGAATACCTGGTCGACAAGAACCGGCAGATTCTCGTCCATAACGGCGAATTCGTCCATGCGGGTGAAAAGCTGACCGACGGGACGGTGAGCAGCCACGATATCCTCAGGATTCTTGGCGAAAAGGCTCTGCACTACTATATGGTCAGCGAGATCCAGCAGGTCTATCGCCGCCAGGGGGTCAACATCTCCGACAAACATATCGAGATCATCTATTCGCAGATGCTTCGGCAGGTGCGGATCGTCGACAGCGGGAACACGAAATTCATCGCCGGAGACCTGGTGAGCCGCAAGCAGTTCGTCGAAGAGAACGAGCGGATCCTCAAGCTCGGCGGAGAGCCGGCGATCGCCGAGCCGATTCTCGTCGGAATCACCCGTGCGGCGGTAAGCTCCGACAGCTTCATTTCGGCTGCTTCGTTCCAGGATACGACGAAGGTCCTCACCGAAGCGAGCATTTCGGCCAAGATCGACCCGCTCGACGACCTGAAGGAGAATGTCATCATCGGCCGCCTCATCCCGGTCGGAACGGGACTCTACGCGCAGGAGAACGTCCGGTTCGAACAGAGCGACTCCGCGGAGTGAGCCCCGCCCGACCCTCGCCGGTCGGCCAGGGGTACAGGCGAGGGCAGAACATTTAAAAAAAGCTTAATTTAAGTAAAATATAATAATTGTTTGGCTATGATTTGCCATCAATTTCTACCGAAATATCAAAACCAAGAAAGGAATTTGAGTGCCTACCATCAATCAACTGGTTCGAAAAGAACGCAAGAAGGTAATCAAAAAGTCGAAGTCACCGGCACTTGTGAAGTGTCCGCAGCGCCGTGGAGTCTGCACGCGCGTCTATACGACGACACCGAAGAAACCGAACTCGGCACTTCGTAAAGTCGCCAAAGTACGCCTCACCAGCGGCTTTGAAGTGATCAGCTACATCCCCGGGGAGGGACACAACCTGCAGGAGCACTCCATCGTTCTCGTACGCGGCGGACGTGTCAAGGACCTTCCGGGTGTGAAGTACCATATCGTACGCGGTGCCCTCGATACGGCAGGTGTCGCCAACCGACGCGTTTCACGCTCCAAATATGGTGCGAAGCGCCCCAAATAATTCAAGAAAGATTAGAGGAACCGAACAATGAGAAGACGACGAGCACCCGTTCGTGAAGTGATGCCCGACCCGATCTACAACTCGAAAGTGGTCACCAAGTTTATCAACGGAATCATGCTTGACGGCAAGAAATCCGTTGCAGAAACAGTAATGTACAGTGCTTTGAAGATCGCCGAGGAGAAGACCGGCAAAAAAGGAATCGAAGTTTTCGACGAAGCGATCGAAAACGTCAAACCTCTGATGGAAGTGAAAAGCCGTCGTGTGGGTGGAGCCACCTATCAGGTACCGATCGAGGTCCGTCCGGTTCGTCAGCAGGCACTCGCGATCCGGTGGATCATCGACGCGGCGCGTAAGCGCAACGAGCGTACGATGGCGGCGAGGCTCGCCAACGAACTGATGGAAGCGGCCGAAAAACGCGGCGCGGCCTACAAGAAAAAAGAGGATACCTACAAGATGGCCGAGGCGAACAAGGCGTTCGCCCACTACCGATGGTAGAAGATCCGGATCCAAGATACCTCTTGCAGCCCGGACGGAGTCTCTCCGTTTGGGCTTTTTTAAACTTCACTTCGCTATAATCACGACAAAATTTACCAATGCTTAAAGGAAACAACGATGGCACGAAAAACACCAATTGAACGTGTACGAAACATCGGTATCGCAGCCCATATCGATGCCGGAAAGACGACGACGACCGAGCGTATTCTTTTCTATACCGGCCTCTCCCACAAGATCGGGGAGGTCCACGAAGGTGCGGCGACGATGGACTGGATGGAGCAGGAGCAGGAGCGGGGTATCACCATTACCTCCGCCGCGACCACCTGTTTTTGGAAAAATCACCAGATCAACATCATCGACACCCCCGGCCACGTCGACTTTACGATCGAAGTCGAACGTTCAATGCGTGTTCTTGACGGTGCCGTCGCCGTCTTCTGTGCCGTCGGAGGCGTTCAGCCCCAGTCGGAGACCGTTTGGCGCCAGGCCAACAAGTACGGCGTTCCGCGTATGGCTTTCGTCAACAAGATGGACCGGATCGGCGCCGACTTCTTCGAAGTGGAGCGCCAGATCAAGGAGCGCCTCAAATCCAACGCCGTGCCGATCCAGATCCCGATCGGTGCCGAGGACGACTTCAAGGGCGTCGTCGACCTGGTCGAGATGAAGGCGATCGTCTGGGAAGAGGAGGGGTTCGGACAGAAGTACGAAATCACCGACATCCCCGACGATCTCGTGGAGAAAGCCAACGAGTATCGCGAAAAGCTGATCGAAGCGGTCGCCGAGACCAGCGAAGAGCTGATGGAGAAGTATTTCGGCGGCGAAGAGCTCACTGTCGATGAGATCAAAAAGGGGATCAAGCAGGCGACGCTCGATATGACGATGGTCCCGATGCTCTGCGGTACCGCCTTCAAGAACAAAGGCGTCCAGCCGATGCTCGATGCGGTCGTCGACTATCTCCCCGCGCCGACGGAAGTCAAGAACATCCACGGGGAAGATATGGAGGGCAACCCGGTCGAGATCCAGTCGACCGACGACGGCCCGTTCGCGGCGCTGGCGTTCAAGATCATGACCGACCCCTTCGTCGGCCAGCTCACCTTCATCCGCGTCTACCGCGGCATCATCGAGGCGGGCAGCTACGTCTACAACTCCACGAAGGGGAAGAAAGAGCGTATCGGCCGACTGCTCAAGATGCACTCCAACAAGCGCGAGGAGATCAAAGAGCTCTACGCCGGAGAGATCGGTGCGTGCGTGGGTCTGAAATCGACCCTGACCGGAGATACCCTCTGCGACGAGAAAGAGAAGGTCATCCTCGAGCGGATGGAGTTCCCCGACCCGGTCATCTCCGTCGCCGTCGAGCCCAAGACCAAGGCAGACCAGGAGAAGATGTCGATCGCACTGCAGAAGCTCGCCGAGGAAGACCCGAGCTTCCGCGTCCATACCGACGAAGAGAGCGGTCAGACGATCATCTCCGGGATGGGTGAGCTGCACCTCGAGATCATCGTCGATCGTATGATGCGTGAATTCAAGGTCGAGGCGGAAGTGGGTCAGCCCCAGGTCGCCTACCGCGAAACGATCAAGACACCGGTGGAGCAGGAGTACAAATACGCCAAGCAGTCCGGAGGACGGGGCCAGTACGGTCATGTTTTCCTGAAGCTCGAGCCGCTCGAGCCCGGAAGCGGCTACGAGTTCGTCGACGCGATCAAGGGAGGCGTCGTTCCGCGGGAATTCATCCCGGCCGTCGACAAAGGGGTGCAGGAGGCGATGCAAAACGGCGTTCTGGCAGGGTATCCGGTCGAGGATGTCAAGGTGACCCTCTACGACGGAAGCTACCACGATGTCGACTCTTCGGAGATGGCGTTCAAGCTGGCCGGATCGATGGGATTCAAAGAGGGTGCGCGCAAAGCCAACCCTGTCATCCTCGAGCCGATCATGAAGGTCGAGGTGGAGATTCCCGAAGAGTACATGGGAGACGTCATCGGCGATCTCAACCGGCGTCGCGGACAGATCAACAGCATGGAAGACCGCCACGGCAACAAGATCGTCAACGCCTTCGTCCCGCTGGCCGAGATGTTCGGTTATTCGACCGATCTTCGCTCCGCGACGCAGGGGCGCGGGACATACGCGATGGAGTTCGACCATTACGAAGAGGTTCCCAAGAACGTCGCCGACGAAATCATCAAGAAACGCAACGGCTAAGAGCCGAAAGCCGGGGGTCCCCCCGGCTCTTTTCCATCCCACGTATTCCCCGATCTTTCCAAGACCCCGTAGCTCAGCCGGATAGAGCGTCGGATTCCTAATCCGAAGGCCGCGCGTTCGAATCGCGCCGGGGTCACCAGCGTAGAACCCTCCCAAAGGTCCCCATCGGCAGAATTGGGACCGAAGCTGCATCGAGGTGGTCCATCGAAGCGACGAGACCCTTTTTGTACGCACCCCATATGGCGGCACGTTTCTCCATGAGGATCTTCGAGAGGGTTCTTAATGAAACATGAAGAGTCGGGCGTGAAAAGTCGATCCGTACCATCCTTTGCAACAAGTTGGTATAATCTTACGCATGAATGATACAAACGACGAACTGGTTGACGCTGTAAGAAGCGATGGGCTCAACCGTGCCAAAGAGATCCTCGAAGAGGGGGGCGACGCAAACGCCCGCGACGAAGAGGGGCGTCCGCTGCTGCTGCTTGCGATACGCACAAACGGCTCAAGGGAGATGGTGGAGTTGCTGCTCGCCCACGGTGCCGATCCGGAATGGACGACGGAAGAGGGGGTGGGGCTGCTGGATGAAGCGGTCGAACGCAACCGTCTCGATCTGGCGGAGCTTCTCATCGAGCGGGGAATCGATCCGGGTGAGACGAGACGAAAAAGCGGGATGACGGCACTGATGCTGGCGGCGAGTTTCGAACATATCGAGATGATGCAACTGCTGTACGAACGGGGTGCCGATCTCTACGCCGTGGACCGGATGGGTTTCACGGCCGCCGATTTCGCGAAACGGTTGCGCAAGCGCAGGGCGCTGCAGTGGATCGAAGAGAAGATGGAGAATCCGTTTTGAGGGTGAAGCTCGAAACGCTCCTCCCCGAACTTGCCGGAAAGAGGGTCCTCTTTTTGGGGAAGGGCAAAAGGATGAGCGACGAAGATATCGCTCTCTTCCTCGACCAGGTGGGAGCCGAGAGGGCTTCGGAAGAGGAGGATCCGGATCTGGGTCTCGTCGTGCTCGGGCGACTGCTCAATCCGCTGGAGGAGGCCTACAGCGACCGCAAGGCGCGCGAAGGGGTACCGGTGGTGACACTGGAGGAACTGGAGCGTCACTACGCCGCTACGATCGACCCGGAGGCTCTTGTGGGGAGTCTTGCGCTCTTCGCCAACAGGGAGAGGATCATCGATCTTCTGGGCAACAGTGCCATTTCTGACGACCTTTTTTGCCGGATTCTGCGCTTTTACGACTGGCAGGGGGAGGGCCCCTTCGAAAACGATGAAAACCGTGACGTGGCGGGGAGAGTGGTGGCACGCTTCTATCCCGATATCGAGAAAAACCACAATATCCAGTACTCTCCCGTCGGCCCTTTTCTCGTAGCGGCCCACTCTTCCGATCCGAGGCTGCTTGAAGCGATGGCCGAGATTCCCGACTATGAGGTGAGCCAGCGGAGTACGGACGAGTGGATGCCCAGGAGGCTCCATGAGTCGCTGCTGATCAATCCCGCACTCCCCGAAGAGGTGCTGGAGCGGTTCGGGCGGGAGGGGGATCTGAGAAAAGTGGGATTCGTGGCGGCCCATCCCAACCTGGGGGAGAGCGGACAGCGAAAGCTGGCCGGGCGGAGTGAAGCGTGGATAGACGAAGGGCTGGCACGCAATCCGAACCTCTCCCCGACGCTCCGTGCCAAAATCGGTTCGAGCGGTGATCCAAGAGTACGCTCTGCCTTTCTCGAACATCAAAGAGTCTGCGGCGAGACGATCGATGCGGTTGTGCGAAAGGGCGAGGAGAGGGAGCTTGAAGCGTTGGGGGCCAACAGGTACCTGGAGGAGGAGACGGCGCTGATGTTGGCTCGCAGGGAGGAGCCGGCGCTCCTGAGAGCCCTGGCGGGGAACGAGTCGTTGAGCCAGGCCGTCTACAGAGTCCTCGAGGCGGGAAAGAGAGCGGATGTTCTGCGGGTTCTGGCGGCGAACCCCGCTGTGGAGCCCGCACTGCTGGAGCGGTTGACCCGCATACGCGACAAGGAGGTATACCGGGCCCTGGCGGCCAATCCCTCCATGCCCGAAAGCCATCTGCGAAACTTCGCCAGAATCAAAGATCGCGATATCCGGATGGCCCTGGCGGGCAACCCATCGACCCCCATCGAGATTCTGCTGGGATACCAGACCGACGGAGAACTGAGCCGCATCCTCAAACGTAACGAGGCGTTCGGGGAGTATATCCGGCGGAACCTGGGCATGTAGCGATGAGTGAAAAACCGAAGATGAAAAATGAAAAATGGGGGACGCCGAGGGGGGCGGTCTCCATTTTCATAAAAGGGAGCGAAGCGACCTTTCCTCCACTCTTCGCCCATCCAAAGGTGTTCCCATGAAGCCTCTGGAAGCAAAACTCGCCGTCGCCCACCTGGTCGAAGAGAAAGTCCCCCTCTTCCTCTGGGGGCCGCCGGGGATCGGCAAATCCTCCATCGTACGGCAGATCGCCGAGGAGAGGGGGATCGGTTTTGTCGATCTGCGTCTGTCGCTCCTCGATCCCACGGATCTGCGGGGGATCCCCTTTTTCGACCAGCAGGCGCACAAGGCGGTCTGGGCGCCGCCGGCGTTTCTGCCCGACGGGAGCGAGCCGGAGGGGATCTTGTTTCTCGACGAGCTCAACACCGCCGCGCCGACGGTGCAGGCGAGCGCCTACCAGCTGATCCTGGACCGGCGGATCGGTGAATACGAGCTGCCCAAGGGGTGGGCGATCGTGGCGGCGGGGAACCGGGAGGGCGACCGGGGAGTCGTCTACCGGATGCCCGCCCCCCTGGCCAACCGCTTCGTCCACATCGAGATGGAGGCCGACCCCCTGCAGTGGCGCCGCTGGGCCCAGGCGAGGGGGATCGATCCCTCCATCGTCGGTTTCCTCTCGGCCCGGCCCGACGCGCTCTTTCTCTTCGACTCCGCATCGCCCCACCGCTCCTTCGCCACGCCCCGAAGCTGGGAGTATGCGGACAAGATCCTCAAATCGACCCCCGAAGCCGAGCTGCTGATGCCGCTGCTTGCCGGCGCCATCGGCGAGGAGCTGGCGGCGGAGTTTCTAAGCTGGCGGGATGCGGCCGGGGAGCTGCCCGACGTGGCGAAGATCCTCTCGGGCGAGCCCCAGCCGGTGCCCGAAGAGCCCAACGCCCTGCACGTCCTTTCGGCCCTGCTGGTGCGCCACGTGACCCCCGAAACCCCGACCGAAGCGCTGGAGTGTCTGCTGCGGTATCTGATGCAGATGTCGCCGGAGTTTTCGGTGATGACGGTCAAAGAGCTGCAGCACAGGGGCGTGCTGCTGGAGAGGGCGGAAGCCTTCAGGGCGTGGATCCGCACATTCGCCCACCTGCTCTCATAAGATGGACGCCGAAGCCAAGCTCGCCAAAGCCAAAACCCGCCTGGTGGTCCGACACCCCTGGTTCGGCCTGCTGGCCACCCGCCTGAAAACCCGGCCGAGTGACGAGGTCGAGGGCTTTCTGAGCGACGGAAAAACGCTGCGGTACGACCCGGACTACTTCGCCGCCGAGCCGGTGGAGACGGCGGAGTTCGCCCTGGCCAACAGTGTGATGCACCACGTTCTGGCCCACGAAAACCGCCAAAAAAACCGCCAGGGATGGCTCTGGCAGCTGGCCACCGACTACGCCGTCAACGGCATTTTGCTCGAAAACGGCTTCGCGCTGCCCGAACGGGCCAGGTGGGAGGCGCGCTTCGCGGGGAAATACGCCGAAGAGATCTACGCCATTCTCAAAGAGGAGATCAAAAACGAAGAGTACGGCGACGACGAGAGCGACGAAGAGGGGTTCAACGAACAGAACAAAAACCGTCTGAAGGAGCGGCAGCCCCCCGAAGATTCCGAAAACCGGCGGGACGACGCCTTCCCCCTCCCGCCGCAGGAGCTGTCACCCGAGGCCGAGCGGATGTGGGAGGAGGCGATGAAAGAGGCGCTCGAGAGAGCCCGCAAGCAGGGCAGGGTCCCCGGCGGCA
>Ga0256914_1000306_pt1 | contig 47356 bp, 51 predicted proteins | sample HulkmetaG_FD_191571 | JGI IMG/M metagenome (GOLD analysis project Ga0256914, IMG submission 191571) | Hydrothermal chimney microbial communities from Main Endeavour vent field at the Juan de Fuca Ridge, Pacific Ocean - Hulk | ecosystem: Environmental > Aquatic > Marine > Hydrothermal vents ...
GCTTCAGAACTACGGGTTCACTAGCTTGCAATATCAAGTACTATTCAAGAAGGAATGTGGGGATGGGGATTGAGGCCCTTCCCCCTACTTGTCGTTTTACTGCTCATATTAGGTGCTCAAGCCTCATCGCCAGCTCAAGCGAAAGGTCTCCCTTCGGTGTATGTCTTCGGGGACTACAGGTCTGCCTCGTCATTCTTCCTCGCCATGAAACCAGGAGATAGGATTGTGATTTCGGAGGATATACCTTCCACGGTTGAGCAGCTCAAGAAAATGGGGTTTCCTGCGAAAATTGGATCATCTAAGGCGATTTCTGTGGAAATAAACCCTCATGATCTAGCCTACATTTTACTCTACTCTAAGGAGAATGGTCTTCGTATGACTGACCTAGGATCTCTCTTGGAGAGATCAACCCTCATATCTCGCGAGTTATCTTCTAGGGAAAGTGAGGTGGCCGTCCTCTTTTACAGCTCGGATGGACCGGATTACTCATTGCTGGCTGCCTACGCAGCTTTCCTAAAGAAAGCTAAGTTAATTGATCTGGACTCAATTCAGCCTAGCCGTGATGTCTTGGATGGAGTCCGCCATGTTATCCTACTGACTAAACCCCTGACCAGCACCAATTACAAGAGATACCAAGATGTCGTCGATTCCCTAATTAGTTTGGACGACGATCCCTATCTAGACGCCTCACTGGGAATTCTGACAGGATCTGATGTAGCCATCCCCTTCCTCATGCTACTTTCGAACGATGCTGCCTCTAGGGGCTTGATCCATAAACTTAGAGGCATTTCCCTTGTAGAGGATCTCCCTCTAGCTAGAAAGGTGGAATTCATAGCACAATCCTACGGATTAAACGCTAAGATATTGCACCCCGATGTTAAGTACTCAAATCTAACTAAGGACGATTCCATTGAGATACTCAAGGATGCACGAAATAGCATTATCTACCTCAATCTGCACGGGAATCCCTATGTAATGGCTTTGAGAACTGAGGGAAATGTGATCTTGACACCCTCGATAGTGAGGTCTGCCGAACCCTTGGCGAGTGTGGTGATCACCCTGTCGTGCGATACACTCCGGTTTCCCGAGATAAGGGATCCTAAGAGCTCTATAGCTTACTCTTTCTTAGGAGCTGGGGCATTTGCGTATATAGGAGCTACAAGAATAGAGTTCAGCATTGGATCTGAAGCGGGCACCTCCTTCCCAGACCTCATCCTGATGATGGCCCTGACAGGTCACACCTTGGGAGAAGCCGTGATGGTCGTAAATAATCTACATATAAAGGAGTCGCTGGAGAAAGGAATAAGTCCAAGACAAGCGGCTTACGAAGTTCTGCTGGGAGATCCTACCCTGAGTTTGTCGTCTCACGACCTCCCCTACAGGACAGGAGGTGACCACGGAGTCTATGAGGTGAGCATCCTCGGGACTACGCCGGTGATATATCTGCAATTACCGGTGCCGAGGGAGAGCGATCTCCTTCCCAATGTCGAGGCAGACCTGCCCTCTATCTACTTCAAGTGGTATAGGGATGAGAGGGGTCTGTTCATCTACGTGTCGACCCTTTCCTCTAGCTTCAGTGGGTATTTCAGGGAGGATACGGATGTGAGGATAGAATTGAGGGGGCGTTACGGGTACCTAGAATATGTCCCTTACCTAGCCATTATACTCGTCACAGTTCTCTCCCTAGTAGTCCTCATAAGGGCCCGGAGGCATGCTTGATAGCATTTATAAAGAGATCAGGATACAGTTTGAGGTGGGCCCCGGTAGCTCAGCTCGGTTAGAGCGCCGCCTTGGTAAGGCGGAGGTCGCGGGTTCGAATCCCGCCCGGGGCTCCATTTGACTTGAGGGGTGTTACAGTGGTTCTGGCTACCGCTCTGGGCTTGAAATTCAAAGGCGGTGTCGTTCTCGCGGCGGACAGGAGAGTATCTTACGGTACATTCGTTCTCAGTAAGTCCGCCAAGAAGGTGTTCTTAGTTAATGAGAGGGTCGGTATCTCGACAGCTGGACTGCCTGGCGATTTCCAAGAGTTGGTTGATGTTGTTAGGTTCAACATGACCTTGTACGAGCTCGATCTTGATAAGAAGGCATCCCCCACGAATGTCGCGAAGTTACTGTCCCTGCTTCTCTATCAAGGGAGGTTCAGAGGTATTTACTATGCCGAACTAATAGTAGGAGGTTTAGAGGACGGAGAATCTAAGATACTGGTCTTAGATCCTGCTGGAGGGCTTATGGAGGAGAAATTCGCGGCAGTAGGTACTGGAGCGCAGATAGCCACGGGTATTTTGGAAAGGGAGTATAGAGATGACTTGACTGAGGAGGAGGCCATATCTCTAGCCGAAAAAGCCATGAAGGAAGCCATATCCAGGGATGCGCTGTCAGGGGACGGTGTGGACCTGTTAGTGATTACCGAGTCGGGTGCGAGACAGTTGTACATCCCCCTAAGAGCAGCGTGAGGGGGATCTAATGGGCCTCGTAGACCAGGAGAGAACTCGTAATTTGCTGATTGACTTGGTTGGTATAAAGAGCTTGAGGGGAAGGGAAGGGGAGGCGGTATACTACATAACGGATACCCTGTCTAGGTTCGCCGATAAGGTCGTTCATCAACCAGTTAAGGACTGTGCCGGTAATGTCGTGGCTTTTCTCAACACAAAGGATCAGGACAATTTACTATTCCTCGCCCACACTGACACGTTCGAGATATACTCCAATTGGACCAAAAATCCTTGGGGAGAGCTTGAAGATGATAAGCTCTATGGATTAGGAGCTTTTGACGATAAGGGAATGTTAGCAGCTATGATGGAAGCCTTCATAGCGGCTTCAAAGTGGGAGAAGAGTAGAGGAGTTATCTTAGCTGCCGTTTGTGATGCTGAGGGCTTCAGCAGGGGGACCTATGAGCTTCTGAAGAGCGGCATCCTTCCGAGAGTTAGTGAGGCTGTGGTAGCCGGACCGACTAATAAAAAACTCTTCAGGGGAGCGTTCGGTAGGTTTGTATTCGATGTGGATATAAAGGGGCTCGCGGCTCCGGGAACTGAGGAGGCGGGCATAAATGCCGTAATTGAAGCGGCTAAGATCATCCTGTGGGCGGTAGATTTACCTAAGGTGGATGGAATAGGTGGTAGCGTCGCACCCCTGAGCATAAAATCCCCGGAGTTGGTTATGGCACACCCGGACAGGTGCCTAGTTAGGCTGGATAGGCATTATCCGCCAGGTAACGATCCAGGAGTCATAAGGAAGAAGTTCATGGATCATCTGAGGAAAACCCCGGAGTTAAGGGCTAAGATCAAGATATCGCTCATGAAAAGGCCGACACCCTTCATGGAACCCTATGAACTCCCCGAGAACGATGAGTTCGTTGAAAGAATTCAAGAAGTCGCCGAGAGTGTGCTCGGAGAGCGTTTTGAGATCGATGTATACAGGACAGTCTCTGATGCCAATTACCTCTACAAGATGGCAGGCATTAAGCCGATCATACTGGGACCTGAGGGAGGTAATCACCATTCGGCGGACGAGTACGTTAAGCTCCCCTCTGTGTATGAGATGGCCGAGTTCCTAGCTCATCTCTTGAAGGGTTGATCCGTCTTGATATCTCAGGGCTTCCTAATCGACTTCCTTCTATTCTGGGGCGCAGCGTACCTTGCTGGCCTCTTAGTTAGCAAATACCTTGGAAGGGAAAGGGTGAAGGTAGGTATCTTCTACTTAGAGTTTTCCTTCGAGCCTAGGAACTTCAGGAAGATCATCGAGGGGCTGGCTAAATTCGTTGGTCCCCTCTACAAGATTGGGATCGGTTCTCTCCTCATTTCCTCCGTTTTATTCCTCATCTTCCTCATCAAGATAACTCTAGATACAGTATTCGGCCCTAAAGTCGCCCAGATAGCCCCAGTGATACCTGGAGTCACCTTCGAGATATCAGCCTCCCTCCTCATATCCATATTCGTGATACTAGCCGTTCATGAATTTGGACACGCTGCTGCTAGCTGGTATTTTGGTGTTCCCATCAAGAAGATAGCCTTCTTCATCTTATTTGTATTGTTAGGCGCCTTTGTTGAGCCGGATGAGGAAATAATCAAGAAATTGGAGCCATTAAAGAGGATGGGTGTCTACTCAGCTGGAATCTTCATGAACTTCGCTACGTTCTTCGCAGTCCTCCTTTTAGCCATGATCTTGTTTCCGGGCTTCTCAATAATTCCTGACACGTCTCATCCCTCCGGAGTCTATGTTCAGGAGGTAATAGAGGGGGGCCCATCCTACGGGGTGCTCCCCAGCGGCGTGGTAATAAGACAGATAGACGGATACAGAGTGAGGGACTTCGATACCTTAGTAAGGGCGTTAAAGAACTTGAAACCAGGTCAGGAAGTGGACATCGTCACGGATAGAGGTACCTACAGGGTGAAACTGGGATCGAGACCAGATGATCCAAATTCGCCTTTCCTAGGGGTGATGCTATCGAGGGTTCCGTACTTCGATCCCGTGCTTCCCATTCCGACTGGCTTAGCTGTTCAATTGATAGAGCTGTTCGGGTTTCTGATCATGTTCAATTTAGGACTGGCCGGCCTCAATGCCCTACCCATGCTGCCCTTAGATGGAGGCCTAGTCCTTCAGGAGATACTTACTATGTATTTGGGCGATGATGAGATGGCCCGCAAGTTAGCTTGGGCCGTGTCAGCGCCCATCGCACTAATGCTGATATACAATGTCCTCCTATTCTTCTTGAGTTGATAGAAATTGCCTAACCCCTTCAAAAGGGCTGCAGTCCCCCTAAGTGTGGATGAACTGCTGGATATCTCTTTCAGGAGAGCCTTCAAGAAACCTAGGCCGATACCGAGGAGAGGGGACAAAGTAGCGCTCTACAGGTCCAAGGAAGTGTCAAGAATTCAAACAATTACTGATACGGTGGTCAGTAGGCTGGATAAAGTTGTGAAGTCCTTCCCCAGCGTTGAGAGATTGGATCCTTTCTACAGGGAATTACTGGATGTTCTAGCTGATGCAAATCGTGTGAAGCACTCTCTCGGTGCCATTAAGTGGGCTTCTAAGACGATCTCGAGAATTTCAAAGGTTTACATCTCCAAGATCAAATGGACAGATAATCCTGAGCGAATGGCAGCCCTCAGAAGGGAGGCAACTGGTAGGATCTCCTCTATTCTCAAGAGGATCAGGCCGGAAGTGGACTTCCTAAGGGAGGTAGTACCGAGGCTCAGAAGCCTGCCAGATCTGGATCCCTCTCTCCCCTCGGTTGTTATCGCTGGTATGCCAAATACGGGCAAGAGTACGCTACTCTCTAGAATAACCACTAAAGAACCAGAAATAGCCCCCTATCCCTTCACGACCAAGGGAATCATCATAGGACATCAAAGCTTGGAGGGCGTTGGGAAGGTTCAGTTCATCGACACCCCTGGCCTGCTGGACAGGCCTCTATCTAAGAGGAATAAGATCGAGATGCAGGCTGTGGTGGCTTTAAGGCATGTGAGCGGTCTGGTCTTATACTTGATGGATCCTACCGAAACATGCGGTTACACGCTGGAGGAGCAGATATCTTTACTTAGAGACATTGTAGCTAACTTTTCTGAGGAGATAATAGTCTTGATTAATAAGAAAGATCTGGAAGGGGAATATCCAGATAAGTTCTCCAAGATTAGGGCCCATCTACTCAAAGAAGGGGTTGAGTTCTTAGAAATATCTGCGGAGGAGGGTCTAGGAATAGGAACGCTGTTGGAGACCATTAAGTCAAAGTTAGGGAGGAAGTACGTTGAGGATAGCATTTCATCTGTCGGGTGAGCATCCATCACTTCCTAAAGCTGAGGTTAAAGCCGTACTAGAGTTGTTCGACGTGAAATTCCGGACCTACTTGGACTTAGACTCGCTGCTGGTATTGGAAGTGCATGATCTTCCTGATCCGCTTATAAGGAAGATAGCTGCGAGACTCGCTTACACTAGGTCCTTAGGAAGGTTCATAACAGCTCTTAACTCAGTAGATTTCCCGTTAGGATTGAAGGAGATTAGTCCGCCGAAAATCGATGGAAGATTCAGAGCCACTGCTATTAGAGTTAGGGGGTGTTGCAGAGAATTGAAGAGGGCAGAAGTGGAGCGAGAGGTCGGTGGATGGATACTCAGGGGAAATACTCGTTCTAGGGTGGATCTCACGAATCCTAGCTCTGAAGTAGTGGTAGTGATGACCTCTGGGATGCTAGTGATCTATATTAAGGAGGCTGAAGTTGACAGAACTTCCTTCAAGATAAAGGAAGTTGCCGCAAGACCTTTTGTCCATCCAGCTTCAATGAGACCCACTCTAGCTCGGGCGATGGTGAACTTAGCGAGGACCCGTGAGGGAGATCTAGTGTTAGATCCTTTCCTAGGCGTGGGAGGAATAGCTCTTGAGATTTTATCGGTGGGCGCGAGGCTGATAGGTGCCGATATAAGCGAGAATATGGTTATAGAGGCCAAGAATAATCTAATAGCATACGGCTTCTTGGAAGGTTTCAAGCTATTAGTGGGCGATGCGTTAAGTCTGCAGTTGAGTGAGAAGGTAGATCGCATTGTTACAGATCCACCATACGGAAGGATGAGTTCTGCTGTGGGTAGGTCACCCGAAGACCTAGTGAGGGGTTTCGTGATGAGGGCCCCAGATTATCTAAGGGAGGGAGGTTGGATGACTATCTCTGTTCCCGTGGACCATTTAAAGGAGGAAAACTTCCGTGAGAGTGGGTTCGAAGTAATCGAGTATTTCGACATCAGGGAGCATAGATCGCTCACTAGAAGAATATGGGTGGTGAGGCTGGGACGGTGAGGGTGAGGTTCCTCGGAACGAGTTCAGCAGTACCGACGGATGACAGAGGACTACCTGCAATCCTTGTAAAGACGATGGGTGACACACTCTTGTTGGATTGCGGCGAAGGCACACAGAGGCAGCTAATTCGGGCTAAGGAGAGTTTAATGAAGATAGACAAGGTTATCATTACCCACCTACATGGAGATCACTTCTTCGGACTCATGCCGATGATTCAGACCTTAAGTATACTGAGGAAGGGGTCCGAGCTGTTGGTGGTAGGACCGAGAGACCTGCGCCCTATACTTGCTGAGATTGAGGATAAAACAGGCTCTAAACCACAGTTTAAGGTCCTTTTCAAGGAGATAGACGCCTCTAAGCCCATGGAACTAGGCAGGTTCATCGTACAGTTCTTTCCGGTAGATCATGCCGGATTCGAAACCTACGGTGTCAAGATAAAGGAGAAGGATAGACCCGGGAGATTTGATCCTGTAAAAGCAGATGAGCTTGGTGTTCCTTTGGTACTGAGAAGCGTCCTCCAGAGGGGGTTCTCGGTCAAGCTGCCCAATGGGAGGATTGTGAAACCGCAAGATGTCATGGGCCCACCTCGTAAAGGTGCCGTTCTCGTGTATTCTTCCGATACGAGGCCCGCTGAATCGGTTATATCAGCGGCGAAAGGGGCCGATGCCTTAATACATGAGGCTACTTACCTAGACGAATTGAAGGACAGGGCAATAGCAACAGGACATAGCACCGCGTTGGAGGCTGGTGAGGTAGCGGAGGCTGCTGGTGTTAAGAGGTTGATTTTAACTCATTTCAGTGCCAGATATAGGGGGGAGGACCTAGCAAGGTTCGAAGAGGAAGCTTCTAAGGCATACAAGGGGGAGGTTATAGCTGCTAGGGATTTCCTAGTCATTGATCTCTGAACTTTGACGCCTGCCGTATAACAATTCGTGAGTGGTGGCTTCTCCAACCGGTCTCCCCCTTTCTGTCCTAGGAGCGAGCCAATCCGCCAATGTTCGGGCATCTCCTTCGTAGTCTATAATGAGGGATATCACCCCCAAAGGGGACATCTCGTCCTCATCGCATAATCGAACCTTTCCCACGTACGCCGCTTGTTTGTGGAATCTCAATGCTCTTAGGTTTCCTCTCTTTGTCATGAGCAGACTTCTTGCTGTATCTAGTATCCTATTATTTCTGAAAGATGTCCTTAATTTCATCAGTGCTTCATATCCCTCCTTCCTTACCTTTATTACCTTCCTACCTTCCTCCTCCTCTATATCAACGTCATCCACCTCCTCATTAAATGGGATTATGGTGTTCATAGCTTGGAGAACCCTCCTAGTGTCTTCCGTCGGATAGACCTCAGCTCTTAGAGTTATTTTAATTGCCAGTCTGTCGTCAGTACACTCCAATCCACGACCCTCCTCTTCAGGAATCCGCTTAGCTCTTCTATCATCGGGGGTAGTCCTATAGACTTATAGTGATCTCTGGGCGTCTCATCAACCTTACCGCCAAGTTCTGTGATTAATCTTTTCAATTTATCGTGTATACTTTTTCCTTCTTTGTCGAAATCGGTTAATATAATGAAAGTTTTATCGGTAACTCTTCCCTCCCCGAACTCCTTAATGTCCTTGAGCAACCTAGAGGCGTAAGTGAAGGTGGCATGGATCCCTATATTTTCCAAAGCAGCTTCATCTTTAGGGCCCTCTACCACAACCTCTACATCAGAAAAGGATGCTCTTGAGTTCAATTCCCTAACCCACTCCAACACATGCTGAAAAAGGAGGAGATTTGCCTTCAAGTCAGGTCTCCCATCGACTAGAGCCGTGATAGTTTAATAATGTTTTCCTAGGTTCCCCCTTGGGTGGCCATAAAAGGGTGAAGGGCCTATGAAACAAAACGCAACGATACTAGCAGGAATACTTTTACTCCTAATGGCCCAGATGAGTTTCCACTCCGCCGCGGGACCTGTCGCTGGTGTGACCATAAATAGGATGAGCGTGAGCACGGAGCTCTATGAGAATACCTCTGTTAAAGTGACCATCACTGCTGAGATCGTTGTGAGTGAGGAATTTAATGGTAGCATCGGTTCCCTGATGTTCCCGATACTTCCCGTCGGAATAGTCATGGAGAACCCGTATAAGGGGATAGATAACCTGAGACCGTTATCCGGAGACATTTCCGTGAACAAGATCAAGACCGAGTCCTACGCTGATGTGATATTGGTTAAGTTTGGGAGGGAGATGGGCCCCGGTGACGTGAGGAATATCACATTCTCCTTCATGTTCAAGCCCAATACCATATTAGTGAGGCTTAAGGATAATACATACAGGCTTGTGTACCGTTTTTACATGCCTAACGCCACTGTCGAGTATAACAGGTCTACAATGAGGATACTACTCCCTTATGGAGCGGCCATAACTAAGATAGGGACCTTCGGTGCAGTGGAGATGGATCCCCTCTCGGAGAGGTTGACTGCGCTGTGGAAACCATTTCCACCGCCTAGAGGAAATGCTTGGGACTTCAGCATAGTGTTTAGAGTAGTGGGAGAGATGCCGCCTCCTAAGAGTGAAGAGACGGTAACTATCACCAATACGACCCCATCCAACAGCATTGAGAGTGGATTACCTCTCACAGAGTTGCTCGTGGCTATCCTAGGATCGAACATCATAACTGGTGGAGTAGCTTTCATGCTCTACAGGAGAGCATCGAGGAGGCCTAGAGTAGAGGGGTGGTCCGGGTCCACCCCGGAGGAGATAGTTTTAGATGACGAAGTGGTGGAACAATATAGGGATCTCGTCGAGAGGCTTGACAGGGATGAGCGCAGTATACTGGATATATTACTCGAAAATGAGGGTAAAATCGAGCAGAAGGACTTGCCTGAACTCACTGGTTTCTCTAAGAGCAAGGTATCTAGGATCCTGAAGCGATTAGACTCAGCAGGTATAGTGAGAAGGACATCTGTAGGTAAGACTAAGATAGTAGAGCTCAATCCCATCCTCATGGAGATGTTTAAAGAGTATGGAGAACTCTGAGGTCGGATGCGGGGGGTGGGATTCGAACCCACGCGGGCCTGACGCCCAACGGATCTTGAGTCCGTCGCCTTGGACCTGGCTCGGCCACCCCCGCCCTGCGTTCATGTTCTCCGTTCTCTGGGAATTTAAAGGTTTTGCGGAAGTGTACCTGTCTCTAAATAGTCCATTATGCCTGTTAACCTTCTTGGAACCATCCTTTTTACCACCCTCTTGTAGAAGTCGGCTGGATTGGGGGATAGCCGGACGAAAATGCCCCTGATATCCGAGCCCGATACCCTGATTGGTGGTCTCATCTTAAGAGGGGTGAGACCATCCGCTACAACGTAAGCCTGAGGATCTGGGGACCATATCTCTACCTCAGAGTCTAAAGGAAGTACGAAGGCCTTAACCGCCAAGGTGAGGCTGGGTGGCCACGGGGCTACATAGGAGACAACCATGTCTTTAGATCTAGGATCGATGAGAGGACCACCTGCTGCCAGAGAGTAAGCTAAGGAGCCCGTTGGAGTAGATATTATAACTCCATCGCATATACATTCACCAGTTGGGATCCCATCAACGGCTATTCCCAGTCTAGACGACTTACCTAACTTTCCACTCCTTATAAGGAACTCATTCAATGCTACTAGTCTGATATCGCCCCTAGTTTCAATGGTTAGTGCCTCTTCTAGCCAGTACATTCCTCTGGAGAGTATATCTGGTATATACTCTATCTCGTCCGGATCTACTTCCAGTAAAGTGCCGTACGTACCGTCTTTCACTCCTAATATAGGTATCCCGCCCAATGTTTGATGGAAAGCCCTGAGGAGTGTCCCATCACCACCAATAACCACTACCACGTCGGGACCATCTTCCAAGTCCACGATCCTTATATCAGACTTCTTAAGAAGTTCCTCAAGCCTCCTAGCCAACTTTAGCGTCTTCCTTTTGCCGTCATTGTATATCAGCGTTACACTGGTCGCCGGGGAGCCCTTTACCAGCATCGCATGAATTTGAAGTCGAGCTTATTTAACATACTTTCCGGATGATGGGGTGCCTCCCGGTGATATCCAAAAGAATGGCTCGAACCCTAGGTGAAATACAGCAAGTAAAAATCACGCCTAAAAAGGATATAAGCTTAGAGAAGCTTGGAATCAGGCTATTCAAGGATGTAGAGGCAGAAGTACCTAAATGGCTGGCCGATATCCTAGTAGAGGAGGGGCTCGCAGAGGCTAAGGGAGTGGATTGGAAGATCATCAGTGAGAAGCTTTACAAGGAGAAAGTGTCTCTAATGCCTCTAGAACTTCCCTCTAATACCTATCTCCTGATTAGAGAGATTTTAGAGGGGTCTCCTGAGGATTCTCTGATACGCAGGGATGCCATCTCCTTGGTCAACAGGAGGATTTCGAAGATTTTGAACCATTTAAGGACCTCCATAGCCCTAACGAGTAAAAGAACCCCCAAAAATCTCCTGCCTGAGGAACTTATCCTTTATAATGCCCTGAGGGCGGTTGTAGATGGGTGGATGAGCGCCTTCCTAGGAATAAGGGATGATGAATAATGGTGGAGAGGGCCCCTCTACTATCTCCTGATGAGCTCGCCGAGAAATACAAGGAGTTCATACGGTTCTATCTAGATGAGGATGGAGAACCCATCTACAGCAATGCACTAGCTCAGATGATAGAGGAGCAGAGAAGATCTTTGGAGGTAGATTGGACTCATCTCTACAATTTCAACCCAGAATTCAGGGAAATAGCTGAGGATATCATAGTTCATCCCGGCTTTCATTTAGAGGCCGCCTCTAGAGCCTTGAAAGAGCTTGTAAGTGAGCTTTTAGGCGATCTAGTTAGAGAGGAGAAGTTCCGGATCTACAGCGAGGGAGATTTCCACCTCAGGTTCTACAATGTTCCCACAAAGGCATCCCTTAGGGATGTGACCAAGTTCTCCATAGGGAGACTGATTGAAATAGAGGGGATAATCACTAGGGTATCGGATATCTACGATAAACTGGAGAGAGCTGTATACGTATGCACTAACCCCGTGTGCGGCAGAGTAGAGGAAATCGAGGTGATCGGCGGCAGATTCAGGCCTCCAGATAAATGCCCTGACTGCGGGGCTCCGATGAGGTTCGATCATGAGCTCAGCGAGTTCGTGAGATGGAGGACTATAAGGATCCAAGAAAGACCTGAAGACCTCCCCCCAGGTATGATGCCGGAGCACATAGATGGAGTTCTCTTAGATGACATAGTGGATGAGGTTAAGCCGGGAGATAGGGTCAAGATCACGGGGATAATAAGAATTAAGCCGGCTAGAAGGGATGAGGGGAGGGGACAGGGTCCTATCTATAAGCGCTATTTGGAGATAGTTCACGTTGAAGTCCCGAATAGGATCTACGAGAAGCTCGAGATAACACCAGAGGATGAAGAGGAGATATGGAGGTTAGCTGGGAGGGAGGATTTGGAGGATCTGATCGTTAAGTCCATTGCTCCCTCCGTATTCGGCTGGATAGAGGTTAAGAGAGCAATCGCATACGCCTTGTTCGGGGGCAGCACTAAGATCCTCGCAGATGGATCGAAGGTAAGGGGGGAGATAAACATCCTCATGGTGGGAGATCCTGGAGTCGCTAAAAGCCAGCTCCTCAAGTATGCTGCACAGTTGGCGCCTCGTGGACTCTATACGACTGGAAAGGGATCGACTGCGGCAGGCCTAACCGCTGCAGTTGTGAGAGACTCTGCAACCGGTGGATGGACCCTCGAGGCGGGAGCTCTAGTGCTGGCCGATAGAGGGGTTGCGTGTATAGACGAGTTCGATAAGATGAATGAGGATGACAGGAGATCTATACACGAGGCCATGGAGCAACAGACAATTTCTATAGCGAAGGCTGGGATAGTGGCCACACTCAATGCGCGAACCACGATAATTGCTGCTGCGAACCCGAAGAAGGGTAGGTACGACGATTACGTTTCCATAACTGAGAACATCAACCTTCCCCCGACTATCCTCTCCAGATTCGATCTAGTGTTCATAATGAAGGACAGGCCGAGTCCTGATGCCGACAGCATGGTAGCTGAGCACATCCTCATCACTAGGATGGGGAGAAACCCCGAGGCCAAACCCCCAATAGATCCTACCCTGTTGAAGAAGTACATAGCTTATGCGAAGCAGAACATAGATCCCACACTGACTGATGAGGCTGCTAGGAAGATCAAGGAATTTTACGTGGAGATGAGGAAGAAGGGGATAGCTAGAGATGAAGAAGGTGGGGATATCCTCTTCGAGACCATTGCAATAACCCCGAGACAGCTGGAGGCCCTCATAAGGCTCAGTGAGGCTAGAGCTAGAATGCACCTGAGGAAAGAGGTTACAGCCGAGGACGCTGAGATGGCGATCAAGTTAGTGAACATAATGCTAGAAGGAGCTGCTCACGATGTTGTATCTGGAATAAGGGATATAACAGGTCTCATGACCGGGGTCTCTTACACGATGGTCAAGAGGAGAGAGATAGTTTACTCATTGATCAAGCAGCTGGTGGCGGAGTCCGAGGATGGTACTGTGGATAGGGATGTGGTTGTAAGATTGGCCGCTGAGAAGCTCAACTTGAAGGGGAAGGAGTATGTAATAGAGGATATCTTGAAGAGACTCAATGAGGACGGCCTTATAATATTCCCCAAATTGGACAAAATTGGCCTGTTAGAAGGATGAAATAATGAGGCTAGAGGATCTCCTCAATCGTCTAGGTATATCAGAGCTTTACCCGACACAGCAAGTGATCTTAGACATGAACCTACTCGAGGAGGGGAACTTCGTTTTAGCCGCTCCCACGGCAGCTGGAAAAACGTTATCGGCTGAAATGGTTATAAATGCAGAGTTAGAAAAGGGGGGGAAGGTCCTCTACTTAGTACCCCTGCGTTCTTTAGCATACGAGAAATATGAGGAGTTCTCCCAAGTATTTAGCGACCGTAGGGTGAGAATTTCCATAGGAGACTACGATTCGTCTGAGGAGCCCCTATCTGGTTACGATATAATAGTGATGACGTACGAGAAGTTCGATTCTGTCCAGAGGCATGAAGCTGCTTGGCTAGGGCAGTTGACTCTCTTAGTGTTGGATGAAGTCCACTACGTAGGCGACCCCTATAGGGGGCCCACCCTCGAGATGGCTGTCTCCAAGTTCATGCACGATAACGACGACGCGAGGAGGATAGCTCTTAGCGCGACCATCACCAACTTGGAGGAGGTCGCATCTTGGCTGGACGCTGTTCCTCTGAGAGTGAACTGGAGGCCCGTTCCCTTAAGAGTAGCCATGTATCACGCTGGACACCTAATATTTCAGGATGGAGAGATAGAACCGCTGCCTGGGGAGGGAGTCCTACCTCTGGTCCTTAGGAGTTTGGAAAGCGGCGGTCAAGTCATAGTATTCTATAACAGGAGAATAGATGCGGTTTCTTGGGCTGAGAAGCTGTCATCGAAGTTGAATTTGGATGGGGTGGAGTTAGAGGAGTTGGTCGACGGAGGTTTGGGTGGATATAGTTCCTCTAAACTCGTGGAAAGACTTTCCCTTACAATGAAGAGAGGTGTCGCCTTTCACCATGCAGGATTACCATTCGAGTTAAGGAAGGCTGTAGAGCGCGCATTTCGATCCGGAGAAATTAGTGTGATAACTGCAACTCCAACTTTGGCGGCGGGAGTGAATCTGCCGGCCAGGACTGTGATCATAAGCTCGTACATGAGGTTTGATAGGAAACTGGGTAGAATGGCCCCTATCTCAATAATGGAGTTCTGGCAGATGGTTGGAAGAGCAGGTCGACCTAAGTACGATCCCTACGGTGAGGCCTTCGTGGTCGTAGGAAGTGAGAGAGATGCCGAGAGGGTGTTCAAGAGGTACCTCTCCTCCGAACCCGAGCCAATAGCCTCATCGCTTTACGATATATCCCAGCTCAGAAATCACGTCCTAGCGCTTATAGCCTCTTGGGGGTATATGAGCAGGTCGGACCTAGATGAAATTTTCAAGAAAACGCTTCTTTACATTCAAGGCGGAAGTAGGCTCCTCGAAAGATCTTTACCGTACGTTCTATCATCCCTGGAAAGAGAAGGGTTCTTAGTGAGTGAGTACGATGGCTATGAAGCCACTCCCGTCGGTAAGAGAGTCTCTGAGCTCTATGTAGACCCATCGTCAGCCTACCTCATGATCCAATCATTGGATGAGCTCGACCGGAGGTTCAATTCGGGTGATTCCATAGAGCTGCCCGTTCTCCATCTCATCTCAATGGTACCCGATATGCCGAGGGTTTCCCTACAACGCGGTAGTAGATCTGTACTGGAGGGGGTATTGGAGGAATTGGATCTCCTCCTCCCCATAGAGGAAATCCCTGTATCCTCGATGAACGAACTCCTTCAAATTACCAAAGCTGCCCTCTCCTTGAAACTTTGGATTGAAGGTTTAACTGAGGGAGATATTGAGGAAAAGGTAGGGATAGAACCGGGCGATCTGAGGGGACTGGCCGAGACGGGTGCTTGGCTGTGTTATGCTTTCTCTGAGATAACCAGGCTACTAAGGAAGAGAAAGTTAGCTGACTGGTTGAATATCTTATCAATGAGGTTGAAACACGGTACACCGGAGGAGATGCTCCAACTCGTCTCAATAAGGGGCGTAGGTAGAATGAGGGCCAAGGTCCTTTTTGAGGCTGGATACAAGACCGTTAAGGATATAGCTGAGGCGACTCCAAGGGAGCTTGAGAGATTACCGGGGATAGGAAGGCGCCTATCCGAGGAAATAATAGATCAAGCGAGGTCAATGGTCCATGCCGGTTCATCCGATTGATTATAGATATGGCTCACGCGAGATGAGGGACATTTTCGAGCCTGAAAACAGAGTGAAACTCATGGCCCGTGTGGAGGTGGCCCTACTTGAGGCGCTCGCAGATAGGGGGGTGGTGCCCAAAGATGCGGTCGAGGATGTAAGGAAGGCGGCTGAGTCCATAAGTTGGGATGAGGTGAGAGAGGAGGAGAGGATCACTAGACATGAGACGATGGCCCTAGTCAGGGTGTTAGCGAGAAAGGCGGGAGAAAGCGGGAGATATGTACATCTTGGGATAACCTCCAACGATGTACTCGACACGGTGATGGCCCTACAGATCAGAGACGCTGGATCCTTGCTCGTGAAGAAGTCCGTGCAGCTACTAGAAGAGATTGTAAGGAGGGGAGAGGAAGTGCATGAAAGGAAGATTGTAGCTCCAGGGAGGACTCATGGCGTCATAGCTGACCCAATTCCCCTCTCTATGAAGTTCGCATTGTGGTCTTATTTCGTGAGGAAAGGCGTGGAGAACTTGATCAAAGCCTTGGATGATGCTGCGGTTGGCAAGATGGCCGGTGCTGTCGGGACGATGGCTGCGCTGGTTGAGTTAGGTGTTAGAGATCCGATCGACCTACAGAGGGATGTAATGGAAAGGCTTGGCCTTAAAGTTGCGGAGATAAGTACTCAGGTAGTTCCTAGAGACAGGTTAGCCCGCCTAATTTCCTCTATATCTGTTATGTCCTCTTCCTTGGATACGATAGCCAACGAGATAAGGAATCTCCATAGGACGGAGATAGGAGAGGTACGAGAACACTTTGAATCCGCTACTCAGGTAGGGTCTAGCACAATGCCTCATAAGAGGAATCCCATAAAGAGTGAGAAGGTGTGCGGGTTAGCGAAAGTGGTGAGATCTCTAGCAATGGCAGCTCTAGAGAATGTAGTCCTTGAACATGAGAGAGATCTAACGAACAGTTCTGCGGAGAGGTGCTTCCTACCCGAAGCTTTCCTACTGCTAGAAGAGCAGATCACCTCCCTGACGGATGTGGTAAGGAACCTTAAGATCGATGAACATCGGATAAGGGAGAACCTAGAGAAGTATTCTGATCTGGCTCTGAGCGAGAGGTTGATGGTGGCTCTAGTGAAAAAGGGGTTGGGTAGGCAGGAATCACATGAGTTAGTGAGAAGAGCAGCAATGGCGTCCTATGAACGGGGAGAGTCTCTCTTCAAGATTATTTTAGAGGATCCGATCGCAGCTAGACTTCTCAACCCTGAGGAGGTAGAGACCCTGAGAGATCCGAGCACATACATCGGGGCTGGTTATGAAATAGCTCGTTTAGAGTTTGATAGAGCGAAGAAATTCATTGAGGGGGTGCGTAAGAACGGGTGGTATTGAACTGAGGTTTTTAGGGGCCGCTGAAAGGGTAGGGAGATCCAGCTTAGAGGTGATCAGGAGAGATGGTTCGATCTTACTCGACTCGGGTGTAGATTTCGGAGGTAAAGGGAGAGATAAATTTCCCCTAGATCCGCATCAAAACGTCAGTTCTCTCGTATTAACTCACGCTCATCTAGATCACTCTGGATACGCTCCCGCTGTGATATCTAAATGGGAATGCGACTTCCTCGCCACTCCTCCCACCGTGGATATATCGGAGATCCTCTTGAGAGACTTCCTGAATCTCTTCCCTGAGGATGAACCAAAACCCTTCAGTAATCAAGATATAGGGTTGTTGAAGAAGAGGGAGAGGTCCATTAGGTTTGGCATGTCCACTCAAGTGGACGGTTGGGAGATAATTCCCTTTAATGCAGGACACGTCCTTGGGTCGGCGATGATATACTTGAGATCGCCCGACGGGATTTCTCTCCTGTACACGGGAGACCTAAACACCTCAAATACTCGAACATTAAGGGGCGCTGATGTGAACCTTCCAGAGGTGAATTATCTCATTATAGAGAGCACTTACGGTGGGGATCAAGATGTCCATCCATCGAGAAAGAAGGTGGAAAGGAAGTTCGTCGAGGATATAAAATCCGTGATCCAGTCTGGGGGTGTGACGATCGTCCCAGCCTTTGCATTGGGTAGGGCTCAAGAGGTCCTCCTGACGCTCATCCACTACATGGAGTCGGGTTTCCTTCCCGAGGTCCCGATATTCGTTGACGGAATGATTAGGGAAGTATCCAAGTTCTACACTATTTACTGGTCTTGGTTGAGGCCAGAGCTGCAGAGAAGGGTTAGGGAGAGCAAGAAGGGCCTCTTCGATCATAGAGCGATAGAGGAGGTCTGGAGTAGGGAAGAAATCTTGGACCTCAGCGAGCCCTTTATCGTGGTGACTACATCGGGGATGCTCCAAGGAGGTCCTGTCCTCACATATCTGAAGCACTTCGGGACAAAAAAAGGTAACTTGATTTATCTAACTGGATATCAGGTCAGGGGAACTAGAGGGAGGTTATTGATGGATGGTGAGAGGGACATACCCATGCCTGATGGTAGTTCTATACACATAGAGGCCGAGGTGAAGTTCGCAGATTTCTCGGCCCATGCCGATCAGCCCAATTTGATAAACTTCGTGTCGAAGTTAGGTGAAAACGGATTGAGAGAAGTCATATTGGTTCACGGAGAGCCTGATAAAATGAGGCAGTTGAGGAGAAAGCTAGAGAAGAGGGGAATTAGGACTTACATACCTAAGCTAGGGGAGGTAGTTCGGCTGGGCTAGAAGTTAATATTTATGGCGCATTACATCCCGGTTAGGCTCTTTATAACGGCAGTCAAGGGAGCTTATATGGGAAAATGCTGGCTAGACTCGTGGAGCCAAAGCAGGGTGGTGGGTTCCTCTCCCGGATATTTTCAAGACTCTTTCGAAGAAGAAAGAGAATAATACTAGGCATTTACGGCCCCGTTAACTCTGGGAAGACCACTTTAGCCAATAAGATCTGCATGGACTTCGTCGGAGAGAAACTAGGAACTGTGAGTAGAGTGCCTCACGAGACTAGGACAGTCAGTGTGATGGAAAACGTCTCCCTAAGGTTGAAGAACGGATCTTCCTTAGTTATGGATGTCGTTGATACGCCCGGGATAGCTATGAGGGTCACATACAGGAGCTTCCTGAGGTATGGGTTCAAGAAGGAGGAAGCCCTAGAGAGGGCCGCTGAGGCAGCTAAGGGAGTAGTTGAGGCTATAAAGTCAATGGAAAGGGTTGATCTGGCCTTAATAGTGTTAGACTCCACCAAGGATCCTACGTCTCAAGTTAATTGGGTGATAGCCGGGAATCTAAAGGCCAGAGGGATACCCTACATAGTGGTGGCTAACAAGATCGACCTCCCATATGCTAGGCCCAATAGAGTGGAAAAAGCCTTCTCTGATGACTTAGTAGTAAAGATCTCCGCTCTGAGGGGAGATAATATAGAGAGCCTCTATGAGGCCATAGCGGAGGTAGCTAGTGGATGAGTATCCTGTTCTTGGAGGAACTCTCCGAAGATAGCGTGAGCGATGTGGTAGCTCTCCTAGTGGAAGGAGGAGTAGTCATAGTAAAAGCCATAGACCCTAAGGCGGTGATTTCCGCCTTAGAATCCTTACTCTCGAAACATGAGGGCGAATCATCCGGGATGGAGATCGAGAAGCTCTCAGAAGGAGGTCCCTATATAATTCATCCAGGAGGAGTAAAGCTATCTAGGAGGAGGGGTTCCACCCTTATAACGGGTGTAGGGCCTTGCTGAAGGTAATGCTAGTCTGCAGATCCTGTGGATTTCAGAGGGATCTGGAGGGTTCGGACGATACTCTCCCGGAGACATGTCCATCTTGCGGTTCTAAAGATCTGGAGTTCGTCGTATATAGGATCAGCGAGAAACTCGAAGAGGTCGAGCATGAGGCCTCCGAGGGTAAGATGCTGTCCCTGATAGAGGAAGCTTTTCTGAGGAAAGTCTCGGAGGGGGAATGGGAGATCGATCTCTCTCGGACAATAACCGATGAAGTAGCAGTTGCGGAGCTAGAACCCGGGGAGTATGAGATAGTATTCAGACTGAGGAGGCCGGATTAATCTTCCTGCCGAATATTATGAAGCCCGTGTGTGCTATCATCCTAGGATGAGGACGCGTCCTCCTCTCGTCGCTCTCGTATTCCCTGTCCAGTATCTCATGAACTTCTATCATACTGAACCCTACCTCCCTAGCCTTTACTACGGTCTTACTTATCTGTTCGCATGAGGGAACGAAGGCTACGAAGATGCCGTTTGGCCTCAATCTCTCATGGATCATAGGTAGTAGCTCCCATGGATCCGGTACATCGATGAATACCGCATCCACATACTCTTCATCTATTCCCTGCTTCGCGTCCTTCAGTTTCAGGACGACATTAGTCAGTTGTAGGACTTTCAGGTTTTTCTCCGCCATTTTGAGCGAAGATTCCCTCACGTCGTAGCTGTATACCCTCCCTTCAGGACCTAGAAATGTGGCAAGCACTATAGTGAGGGCTCCAGATCCGGTTCCTATTTCGACCACCTTATCTCCTGGCTTGATTCCTGATTTCAGCAGGATGAAGCCTGAGTCCTTGGGGTATATTATCTGGGTGGCCCTGCCCAACTTCTCGATGATATCAGATAGTGTTGGCCTGTGTACCTCGACTGGAATGCCCTTATTTGTTTGAATTACCGAACCCCAATCCTTTCCGATCAGGATAGAGAGATCTATGTACCCTTTATGGGTGTGAACTCTCTTTCCTCCCTTAACTCTCACTAAGAACTTCTTAGGTCTTCCTTTCTTGCTGTAAACAACTAGGAGGGCAGTGTCGCCCTCCTTTATAGGCAAGAGGACACCCCCTATAGGAGGGCCTTAGCCACCTTGGTGGCTAAGATCGGGTGCTTCATCAGTTTCATGGCCACTTTGCTTAGATTCATCCCGTTCGCCAAGTTTATCACATCTTCGTAATCTAGCACATCCGCCAACTGATTGAGGTCATCGTCACTTAATTTCTCGAAGACCCTCATGGCCTTCAGGCTATCGTTTATCCTCTTTATCCAGTGCTCGTACTCTTTCTCGAAGGCTTTGAGAGATTTAGCTGAGGTATCTCCTCTCTCTATGGCATCCTTTATGACTTTGCTGGCCACTTTACCTGCTGCTATGGAGGAATGGATGCCTGCGCCCGTGAAGGGGATTACCATGCCCGCTGCATCCCCTAAGAGTATGAGGTTGTCCGCAATGTACTCCTTAGCCATTCCCCCGATAGGAACTGCGGCTCCTCCTACTCCCATTATCTTGGCGTTTTTGAAGAGTTCGGGTCTTTCCTTTATGAATTTATCCAAATAGGGCTTAGGAGCTCCCGGCCTCACTCCAATACCCACGTTGGCTATCTCTTCGTCCTTCGGGAATATCCATGCATATCCCCCTGGAGCCATAGAGCCTACGTAGATATGACCAGTTGTATGGGAGTCCAACTCCACCCCGACCATCTTGTACTGGTAGACGGGAATCAGTTCGGTAGTGTTATCCAGACCTGCTGTCTTGGCGACCACAGAGTTGTAGCCATCTGCACCTATTACCACTTTCCCCCTGACAATCTCCCCCCTGAAGGTTTTGACGCCCACGACCTTGCCGCCTTCCTTGACGACGCCCTCCACTCTCTCCCCTATCCTGAACTCAGCGCCGGCTTTCAGCGCTTCCTTACCCATCTCTTGAAGGAATAAGTCCTTGTTGATCGCGAAACCGTGAAGAGGTATCTCGACATACTTTCCTGAGGGAGCATATACTCTCATGCTGAGCTCATTAGCAACTATGCCGGGTTTGGGCTCTATTCCGGCGGTTTCAAACGTCTCCTTGCTCACTCCCTCACCGCAGGGTTTCCAAGCTTTGATATCAGAATACGCCTCAAAGAGTAGAGTCTTAAGTCCTAGTTCCGAGGAGAACCTCGCCGCGGATAGGCCAGCGGGTCCACCGCCTACTATTATGACATCCCACTCCATAATGGCACCTGGCCTTCTAACCCCGACCCTATTTCAGCGTTTTCACGTGGAGACCTTATTTAGTTGATCGACGTATAGAGAGGTGGAACGGCAAGACAGTAGGTAAAGTTTTATAGACAGAAATGTTACCTAAGTGTTAGTTGGGGGGTGCTCAGGCCCTCCCACGTCGTCATCCCTCCGGCTGATGCCGGATGACGGCGAAAGGTGAATAAATTGAGGGTTCTAATGGATGCGCATTTAAGAATCCTACGAAAACTGGAGAAAGCTGGAAATGACGGTATCGTTGCATCTGAACTGATTCCTGACAGGGTTGCTAGGGAGTTCGTCCTGAAGTACCTCGCCAACAAGGGCCTTATTACCAGGAGGAGAAGGTTCAGGGGGGAACGGGTCTTCATAACTCCTAAGGGACTTAACTTGCTGAAAAGCGAGGGAAATGGTATCTCCTGAACCATCAGCCTTCCTTTTTATTATTTTGACGTGGCGAGGGGGCTAGGGCTCTCCTCATGGGTTTGATCTTTAGAGTTAGAAGGAGCGATGCCTCCGCTAGACTATCTGAGCTTAAAACCAAGAGCGGAACGCTTATCCTGCCGGAGTTCTTCCCTGTATACAACCCGAACAAGCCCATAGTAACTCCAAAGGAAATGGAGGAGATGGGAATAAAGGCCCTGATAACGAACTCCTACATAATATACAAGTCAAGAGGGTTGAGGGAGAGGGCGCTGGAGCACGGAATCCACTCTCTCTTAGGATTCAGCGGGATAGTGATGACGGACTCCGGCGCCTATCAAATTTACAGGTACGGAGATGTGGAGATATCCAACAAGGAGATACTCGAGTTCCAACATAAGATCGGGTCCGACATCGGATCTATACTGGACGTACCCATGTCGTCGGAAATTGGCAGGAGGGAAGCAGAGAAGGGGGTCATGAGGACTCTAAAGAGCGCCGAGGAGTGGTCCGAACTCAGAGATGACCTCAAGGGAACCCTGTGGGTGGGGACACCCCAAGGATCAATTTATACCGATCTAGTGGAATACAGCTCCAGAAGGATAAGGGAATTGGACTTCGACTACAATGGGGTCGGTTCACTCAAGATAGCACTTGAAAGATACGATTTCACTCTTCAGGCTAGGCATTTCCTGCTTGTGAGGTCCATCTTGAAGGCTGGGAAGCCCTTCCACTTCTGGGGAATAGGCCACCCCTCCACCTTTGCCTTCTTTGCGGCTCTCGGCTCGGACTCCTTTGATTCAGCAGCATATGCGTTGTACGCTGAGCAAGGGAGGTATATGACTCCCCATGGAACCCTCCAGCTGGAGGACATCGAGGAATTCCCGTGCTCATGTCCAGTATGTACGAGATATACGCCTAAAGAGGTGAGAGAGCTACCTAAAGAGGAAAGAACCCGCCTAATCGCGAGACATAACCTGTATGTGTCTATTGCTGAGATCAAGAAGGTGAGAGAGGCTATAAGAGGGGAGTGGCTATGGGAGCTCGTACAGGAGAGAGCTAGGTTCCATTCCAAGTTGTATATGGCGCTTGAATACGTGCTGAAGAGCTGGAACGGCTTGCTGGAGATCAGAGAGCCATTTTCTAAGTCATCAGGTCTCCAATACTCCGGTCCTGAGACGTTCTTCAGGCCTGAGGTGATCAGGGCTCGAGATAGGGTGAGGAATATTACCTCTAGGAGGTACATCGTGAGGAGGATCTATGGCAGGGTCCCGTTAGGGTTGAAGTACACCTATCCCTTTGGCCAGACCCTTTACCCCTACGAGGAGGATATATCGGAGGAACCTTCAGATGAGGAGCTGATCTCGTCAGTACTCTCTTACCAATTCCACCCTTCTCTAGGGGAACTCGGTAAAGGAGCGCGTGTAAGGAGATCAAAGAGGACAGGCATGCCGAGGGAGGTGATTAGGGGTGGAATCACTATTGGGTTCATCAGGCCCAGCGATGGGATGCTCGTCCCTACGTTGGAGGGTGCTGAGCAGATGCTTGACTTCCTCCCCCCGCCTAGGTCAAGAGTATGCGTCAAGGAGAGGTTCGAGGAGACGGTTGCTAGGGGAACTACGGTCTTCGTGAAGTTTGTGAATTGGGCAGATCCCTTGATAAGGCCGAAAAGTGAGGTACTGATCGTGAATACGAGAGATGAGCTGCTCGCCACCGGTAGATCTATTCTATCCGGTCGAGAGTACAGGGATTATGATGAGAACCATCCATTTGTACTCATTAGGAGGCATAAGCTTCCTAGAGAGGCCTAAATGCTCTAGTGAGTAGTTGTTTGGCCTCCATCTTTACGTGATCGTCTATCTCTACCAAAATCATCCCGATGCCCGGTTGGCCATAGAGCATAAGCCAGCCGAGGGGGGCCACTAAGGTGGCAGGGAATCCCAGCAGGTCTTCTTCACCATCCACAACTAAGGCGACCCTGAATCCATTTGATGCCATGTCTATGGCGAGTTTAACCATCCTCCAAGACTCCCTAGTTATCCTGCCTGGAGGATTGCTCGTGGATAGGAGAAGGTAACCGCTCAGTAGGTGGATAGCGGAAGCTACCACGGATCTCCTCTCTTTGAGGTCTATTATCGCTACCTCTGGTCTTCTTCCATTCTCCAATAGTGAGGAGGTAACTCTGTCACCTACCGATACTATGGGAGCCTCGGGGATCTCTCTAACCGATTTTACTAGTCTGCCTTTCGCTTCCGCTACCTGTTCCCTCGCCTCTTCCCTCAGAACCAAGTCTGAGAGGAGGGTTTCGCACTCGGGGGAGAGAAAAGATTTACCTGACATCATACTTTACCATCGGATGTTCCTAATATTGGATGCGCTAGCCGCTGGGGAAGGGAAGAGATTATCGGCCCTAGATGTTATAGGGGCAGGTCCCAGAGCGATAGCAGGTGTACTCGAGACCTTCGATTTGGAGTACAGGATCTTCAGGGTGGAAGATTTCCTGAGGGGAGGTGTAAGTGGGTTCGAGGTTCTCCTGGTCAGCGCCATGAGCATGGATGAGCCGGCGGTCCGGAAAGCCGCTGATAAGTTCAAGGGTATCAAGATCGTGGGCGGGCCCATTACCTCTGATCCCAGCGTCGTCTCTAGATTGGGCTTTCACCTAGGAGTGTGGGGGGAGGGGGAGGTAGCTCTCGAGTATCTCCTGAGGAGGGGCCTCTCTGAGGGCGAGATCCCTCCGGATCTGGGGGATGTGCCCAACTTAATAACTAGGGATGGGGTTTTAACTAGCATCTCTAACCTATCAGTGGAGGAATTTAGGAAATTCAAGCCCTCAGTATTCGCTGTAAAGTTTTATAGGACGGTGCCCCACTACAAAAGCAGCAGGGTCTACGTTGAGGTCGTGAGAAGCTGTTCTAACTTCAATAGACCTAAGATAGGGGCTTCAAAGGAGATGTGTGACCTTTGTAGGGCTTGTTACGAGCTTGATTTGAGGAAGAGGCTTGTATGTCCTCAAGGCATTCCTCCCGGCTGCGGGTACTGTTCTATTCCCGCTTTATACGGTCCACCCAAGTCTAGGGAGAGGGATTCTATTGTAGAGGAGATCAGGGGCCTGGCTGAGATGGGAGTTAAGAGGATCGTGCTTAGTGGTGCGGACTTCTTGGAGTATGGCAGGGAGGAAATGGTCGTTGGTCCCCTCACCCATCCCTATGAACCAGGACCTAATGTCAGAGCCATAGAAGAGCTGTTAGAGGCCGTCAAAGGGCTTTCTCAAGATTATCACTTCTTCTTCGAGGTGGAGAATGTGAAGCCTTGCTTGATCAACGACGAAGTCGTCGAGGTATTGGGCAGGTACCTCGAGGGGACGCCGATCCACGTAGGGGTGGAGACCGGCGATCCAGTACATGCAGACCTGATAGGTCGCCCTTGCGGACCTGATGAGTCGATAGAGGCAATAAGGAAATTGAGAAAGGCTGGACTTAGGCCCTACGCTTACTTCATACATAGTTTGCCAGGGCAGAATGATAGAGTAGTGAGAATGACCATAAGGTCCATGGAACTGGCGTACAGGTTCGGTGCCGAGAAGATAACGGTTTACAGATTCAGACCACTCCCAGGGACTGCTTTTGAAGGTTATGAAGTGATTCCAAATCGCGGATCCAAGATCATTGCGAATAAGGCAATCGAGCTCAATCGAATGAGGAAGGAGGAGCTTATAGGGACCGTGGTTAAAGTGATCGTTGCTCCCTCCACCGGTAAGGGGATGTACGCTTATCCGTTAATGGGCGGTCCAGTTGTCAAGCTGAAGACGAAGAGGAGGATCAGGGTGGGCAAGGTGATTGATGTCAGGATCACTAAGGTCCTCTCAGATCGACTGGTTGAGGGCGTGCCTGTTAATAGAAGAAGTTCTTAGGCTGGTGGGGCCGCCGGGATTTGAACCCGGGACCACCAGCGCCCCAGGCTGGCATCCTACCTAGCTAGACCACGGCCCCCATCGCTGTGTAACTGCCTTCATTTTTAAACGATTACCCGATCCCTTGGCTGGATTAGGGAGATGACCGCCGACCTAGTGAACACATTAGCCGGTCTTGCAGTGGTCTTGACAGTAGGATCTGCTGGATACTTCAATAGGTCTATAGACTTGTCTGGATTCATAGCCGGCTTGCTCGTTGGTGTCATATTCGTGTTAGGCGGTGGATTACCCGCGACATTCATGCTGATTACATTCTTCCTAGTCGGTTCAGCCTTCACCAAGTACAAGTACGGTCTGAAGGAAGAGTTAGGCGCTGCGGAGCTAAAGGGCGGAGCTAGGACATGGAGAAATGTCGCGGCCAACCTATTCTTTCCAACTTTCATGCTTCTGATCCACTCGCTCACCTCGTGGGAACCGGCCATGCTAGCTTTCGTCTCCTCCCTAGCTGGGGCACTCTCAGATACTTTAGGGAGTGAGATAGGAGTGCTCAGCGCGGACCCACCGATCATGATACATACAATGAGGAGAGTACCGCCGGGTACGTCAGGCGCCGTTTCTACACTGGGAACCCTAGCAAGCTTGATAGGGGCGGTCCTCATAGCCATAGAGGCTTTCTCCTTCTCAATGATAGGAATCATCCAGCTCCCCTTAACTGTGGCTCTGGGGTTCTCATGCAGTCTGATAGACAGCTTACTGGGAGCCCTGTTGCAGGTCAGATACAAGTGCATTGAGGATAACAGAATAGTTGAAGATCCTTCCCTATGCAACGGAGGCGCAAGACCTGTCAGAGGAGTGAGGTGGCTGGATAATCATGCGGTTAATCTCACATCCACCGGCGTGATTGCTCTCATTTCTATAGTGGTGGGGATAGCTTTATGAAGGTGTCTGCGGTGATTCCAGCCTACAGAGAAGCCGATTATATTGGAAGGACCTTAATAGCCTTGAGAAACGAGGGTATCGATGAGATAGTGGTGGTCGATGGAGGAAGCGAGGACGGCACGGTTGAGATCGCTGAGAGATACGCGGATATTGTCAGGAGCTCGATTAAGTACGATTCTCCGGCCAAGGCAAGGAATGTGGGAATTAAGTTGTCCTCTGGAGATGTGATAGCGTTTGTCGACGCTGATACGGTCGTGGCTAAGGGATGGAGGGACGCTCTTGTCAGAGGATTCGAAGAGGAAGGGGTAGTCGGCTTAGGTGGGCCCGCTTATCCTCTAGAGGATGAGGGAGATCTGCTTAAGGCTGCATACATCCTCTCCTATGACCTGATGGTGAGGTTCACCATCTTCATGGGGAGACCCCACCTAATGGGATTCAATTCGGCCTTCAGAAGGGACGCATTGCTGAAGTTAGGTGGGTTTAGGGAGGACCTAAGGGTCTCAGAAGATGCCCTGCTTTCCATAGCTGCATCCAAGATTGGTAAGGTAAAATTCGTCCCGGAAATGGTGGTCTACACCTCAGCGAGGAGGGTCAGGAAGAGGGGATTCACCGAGTCACTCTTCTATCTGGTGTATAATGGACTCTCCGTTCTCCTAATGGAGAAACCATTTGAAGCATATCCGAAGATCACCTGAGAACCTCAGACATCCTCTGATACAGTTGAATCGTTCTCAGGAGGCTATTAGCCAACGCCCTAGCTCTAGAAGGGGGAAGACTGATGAGATCTACTACCACAGAATCTCCCTCAAGGTTCATCTTCACATCAGAAAAGTCGGGGAATAGGGCTTTGTAGAACAGAGAGGCTTCCTCGCTATTCTCGAAGGTTACTCTCACTCTCAAGTCTACTTTCACCTTCATATTCCCTGAACCCTCCTATCCTCATCCTAGGGCCTACCTCCCAGGGCGGTCTTATCCTGAAGAAGGAGGAGTTGATCGTACCACCAGGACCGGGTGATAAGTGTAGCGTAAGATCGTACTCCTCTATCTGGGTCAGCTGCCGGAGCGACGCTAGGATAGGTTCTTTCACATTGAAAGACAGGGAGAACACTTGAGCTGGATGGGCTAACGCGGGAGATGAGTACGTGATGCAGAGGTCTCTCGATTGGGGAGCCCTCTTGTCAGTTATTTCCCTCCTTAAAGAGACCCCTCTCAGGTGTATTACCGAAATGGGCCTTATTGCCGAGGGGTGAGGCTCATAAAAGGCTAAGGAGGAGGGATTGCCCCTAGAGGTGCCCACGACGAGTACTCTATCGGCCCCCAACTGGAGCGCTAGTTCATTGAGATCTTCCAAGGACATTTTTCCTCTATTCCTTCTGATCGCGTCGGGGAGGACGTGATATAGGTCCCTAACAAAAGAACGGGTACGGCGAGAGGGCCTCCTCGTTGTAGTTATTAGGATCAAGCCCTCTCCCTTGCTAATTCTGCGCTTCTAGCCACGGCGGTGAAAGGCTCCCATGCGCCCCCAGTGAACACTTTACCGCATTTCTTACAGGCCCAAACACCCAATCTAACCCTTCTGACCGCGTTAGCGCCGCAGTAGGGACACTTGTAGGTCCTCTTGGACTTCTGGAGGATGTGTTCAACCCTCCTTCTGATTTTCAGGCCGTATCTAGGGGTTCTCAGCTTGGCTCTAGGCGCACCGGTCATATCAGATTGCCTCCCTTATCTTCTCCGCTATCTCGGGCCACTTACTCCGGGCTATGGTGGCGGCATTTAAAATCTCTTCCATAGTGAACTTGCCATGCTTCTTCTGGATTGAGCAAACCCTGCCCTCCTTGTCTATTGCCAAAGTTATGGCCGCATCAGAGACCTGCTCCTCCTCGAGCACGGGATCCAAGAGTAGCTGATCTCCTATCTTGACGAAGGTGAAGTTTATGGGAAGGTCCTTCAAGTTCACCTTCCACTTCTCCTCCTTGACCTCTATCTCACCATCATCCTTGACTTCTACCTTTGGAATCTCCGCTCTCCCCAGCGCTATGAGACTAGCTACGGTCAGGGCATCCTCCAAGTTCCCATCGTAGTCAAGCACGTACATATCCAAGAACAGCATGTAGACGAGCTTTCCCTCTATTATAACAAGGGAAGACATGTCAACTGCGTCAGCGCTTCTTATGGCTCTGTCTACTACTCTAGCCACTTCTATGGCGTTCTCGTTGGGAGGACCTGGTTCGAATGTAGGTGAGGCCAAGGGAAGCAGTTCGGTGTTGGAGACCAAGACGCCCTTGTCTGGCGTATCTGGGAAGGGTTCTCCCACATCGGCTTTCACACCGACCAATACTTGGGTGTTTCCCAGCTTTATCCAAGCCTCGCCCTCTGCCTTGGTGAATGTCCCTTCCCTGACTTCTATGGGTCTGTATTCCTGGAATCCCCTACCGTCGATCCTCTGGCCCTTCGAGACCAGATCCTTAACGTACTCCTTCAGCAAGTTATGGGTGAGCATCTCCGACTCGAACATCACACAACACCCCTGACAGACCTCTCCACAACTCGGTATGGTCTCTTAAGAGCCTCCTTCTGCATCTCATAGAGAAAGCGAATGGCGTTCCTTCCCAGTTTAAGTGCCTCCCTGAACTGTTCATCCGTCATTGGACCATCAGTCTGGAGGAGAGTTATCTCCTCGGCCTCCATGAGCATGGCCATGGGCATATCCGCATCTCCCCACATGTCCTCATCGTGGTTCGGATCGCATACCACGAAGTTCCCCACTCTACCTACTGCGCAGGCAGCTACTAGGCCTCTCATCGCTATTCCGGCGTTAGCCAGAGCCAGGGAGGCGGCATTTACTCCAGCCACCCTAGTACCGGCGTCCGATCTCAGCACCTCTATGAATATATCGATAACAGATCCCGGGTAGTTTTCCACGAAAATAGCTGGTTTTAGCGCTTCCCTTATCACTTTAGAGAGTTCCACACTCCTTCTATCTGGTCCAGGCCTCTTCCTCTCAGGCGTGGAGAAAGGCGCCATGTTATATCTGGTTCTTACCAGCGCCTTGTCAGGAAGTACCAAATGCTTGGGATGCACCTCTCTCGGGCCGAAAACTGCGGCCAGTATTTTGTTACCACCCCACTCGATGAAGGCCGAACCATCGGCCTTGTCCAATATACCGACGGTCATTCTGACCGGTCTCATTTCGTGGGGCTTTCTCCCATCAGTCCTCACGCCGTCTTCCGTTATCAGGACCTCGGGCTTCTTCTCAACATATAATGGCATGACCTTACACCTCCTCAATCGGAGAGTTCTTGGGTCAGGAAAGAGGATACTCTATCACTGAGTCCTGAGACGTGAGATTCCGCCTCTATCTTCCTTAGAGCCTTCTCTAGAGCTAGCAACTCTTTCAATGAGGGGGAGCGGACCCATATCCTTCCGTTATTCCCGACTATTATGTCGCTCTTGGTTTTCTCTTTGAGGATCGTTAGCATCGATTGCCTCTTCCCTATAACTCTGGGGACCTTGGCGGGTTCTACCTCCAGTATGTAACCCCCCTCCAGCTTTCCCAAGCCCTCCATGTCTATCGTGAGGAGAAGGGAGGAAGATCCATCGAAGGCCTTGACCTTCGCCAGTATTACATCACCTAGCTTCAAGTTGTATTTCCTCATATCCACCCTCTCAGTGGCCCTTCCCCTTGGTATGGGGATCACACCCTGGTAGGGGGATCTGATATCCACAATTATAGTGGATCCGCTTATCCTCGAGACTATCCCTATAACGATATCCCCCTCTTTGGGAATGTAGACGCCGGAAAGTGGTACAACTGACACAGTGTCCTCCTTTATATCGGCTAATCCCAGCTTTTTAGCCCTAATTACGCCAGAATCATCCCGATAAACATCCTTACCTAGCTTGAACCTCCCCTTAGCCAAAGGTTGTCCGGGAACAACGACTTCCCTATTCTTGACGAGTATTACACTTTCACTCAACTTTCGCCTGGCCTCCCATCTCTCCTATCCTCTCCAAGACAAGCATCTGGGCCCCTATGGGCAATTCTACCCTGAAGGTGACTTGAGTCCCATCGTCGGACCATTTTTCCGAGAGTATACTCCCTTGCCCGGCCAAGAGCGATCTGGCCTTGGCCCACACGGAGGCGGGGACTATCACGGTCATCCTGACCTGACCGCTCTTCAAGGGAAGTATCCTTCTGAGTTGTTCCACCACCTCCTTGACCTGCTGCTCAGGCTCCTTCATCGGGTCAATCTTGACCTTAGCCTCTTTCAGGGCCTTCTGTATTCTAGAAACCGGGTGTGGAAGATTGGTCTGCGGGTCGACGAAGTTCTTGTGTATGTAGTTGACTATCCAGCGGGTCTTCTCCTCCTGGAGCTTTTTCCTGTACTCTGCAGTCAATTGTACCTCTCCTTCCTTCAGGATGATTTTGGCTATCTCATAGGGGTCTGTGGTGCCGAAGGCCTTCTTGAGATCAGCTGATGAGGCCTTCATGGCCTTTCGAGCGTCTGTGAACACGTTCTCCACCGCCAAGATGCTCCTCACATCAACCGGCTTGCCTTCCCTAAACTGATACGCCTTCTCAGGATACACGTAGATCTCGAACCTCTTGCCGGCCCGAGTTATCCTCGCTATTACGGGCTCGGGCACCTGTATCACCCCTTCGCTCCCTTCACATAATCTTCTAGCTCATCTCTGGACAGCTTCCTGAACTTCTTGGTTTCCCTGTCTATGACCGCTACCTCCAAAGAGTCCGCAGTAACTTCCCCTTCCTCCGCATCCATTATCAGCTTTATAGCATATTTCAAGCAATCGTCTAGGGACATTTCCTCCTTGTAGGTTTGTTTGAGGGCCTCATTTACTTTATCGGAGTTCTTCCCCACTGCGAAGGCCGCATAATCGTAGAAAGCTCCTCCTGGGTGAGTTACGTAGAGTTCAGGCTCCTCATCTATTCCTCCTATTATCATCATAACGCCAAACGGTCTGAGACCGGCATACTGGGTGAATTGTTGCTTATGGACTGCTATTCTCTTAGCTAAGTTCTTCACTGTTATTGGCTCACCGTAGATGAGCCTATTGTACTGGGCCTCAAGCCTCCCCCTCTCTATGAGAACTAGGCCGTCTCCCACCAATCCAGCGGCGATCGCGCCTATGTGATTATCTATCTTGTATATTTTCTCTGGGGGAGTGGCCAACGGGGAGATGTACTTCCTCACGGCCAGAAGGACCACTCCATCCTTGCATTTTATACCCAAGGCCAGAGGAGTCCTCTTAGTGGCAGAAAGGGCGTATTCCACTTGAAGAAGTCTGCCATCGGGACTGAAGACTGTAATCGCTCTATCATACCCTGTAACCTGTGGAAACATTTGTCCACCCCACTAGGATGTTCAGTCATTGAAAAGTCCTAGGACATAAAGAGTTTTCCCTCCGCGATGACGATCAACTACGTCGCTCGACAGTGGAAGGAACGACGCATAACTCCTTCGCCCTCCTTAAGGTGCCCGAAATTCCCCTAACCTCTAGTAACGGGAAATCCTCGTACCTACTTACGAGGAGAGCTGTGAGCACGGCGGCTACGGAGGTCTCGGCGGTCTTAACTAGAAAGAGGTTGTCTCCCAATGACAGTAGGGTGAATCTATGGATCCCGCATCCCTTAATCCCCGCCAGCTCCTTCAACCTCCTCTCTATGGTCTTGCTCAGGTCAGATTTGGATACCGGGGCATATACGCAGATGTATCTCCTCCTCTCCTTGAGCTCAATGGGAATCCTGAACTTCACCTAGAGCAACCCCCTTGGTTCTGATCCTCCTCTCCTCGCTGATGAGGTAGGAGGGGAAATCCTTTACCATGGACTTAGCCTGATCCCTCTTCAGGTCTAGGATGAACTCGCCGAAGGAGATGAGCAAGCGGGGAGGTACCACCTCTCTGGTGTTCCGAGCCATCGAGGCGATCACGGGGTATAATCCCGCTTTGAGAGCTATCCTTACCTCTAGTCGGACATTCCTGATCACATGGGGATCTTTGAGCATCTTCCTGATCATCCACGCCACTGGAACTAGGAGCGTTCCCTCATTTCTCTTGAGCTGTCTTGCGCAGACGTAATCGAAGTTCGGCCTGCTAGTATCATAGCTCGCAATGACACCATCTACGAGTTTGCTGAAAGTAACCCTCCTTGATTCCTCGAGGGTTTTAGGTGAGGAGAAGAGAAGCTTTGTCTTACTCCTTATCTTCCTAGCTTCTTGAGGGATATCGCGCGGCCTCACAATGGAAACTCTGAAGGCTCCCTTAGGAAGACCGGAAAAGTCTCCAATTATCCCCACCGCACCGAAACCGAGCGAGATCGCCCTCCTCACCATCAGTTCGAGCTGTTCTTCGTTCTCGGGTGCCAGGATATCTATGTACTGGGGCATTGGGATCTCACTTCCTTGAGGAGGGATTCCAAATCACTTACCTTCTTTCTGAATGTTAGCCTGATCCTCACATACCCTCCCGGGCCTCCCGTAAAGAGCACGTGTCTGCCTAGCGCTAGTTCCTGTTTATCGAGCCTCAGATATAGATCTCTCCCATCTACATGACTTTCCAGTGTCTCCATCAGGGAGATGAAATCGAATTCCCCTAAAGAGCAGACTATGAACTTTAAGAGAGATTCTGCTCCCTCCTTTCCGAGCTTAACCGTTAGTATCTTGAAAGAATAACCGTAATGACTTGTAAACTTCTCTTCTTTGAGATCACCCTCTCCTCCAGCTAGTGTGAGGAGGAGTTCCTTGACTCTCTCCTCCAGCTCAGTAGGGTACACCATCGTGGTAATCTCGGCGGAGGAGAGGGAAAGGGGGCACAAATCACTCAGGCCCCCAATCTCCTAGCCAATCTTCTCTTGCGTTTGAATCTCCTGACTATATCAGGAATACCTCTAGAGGCTCTTAATCCCCTAGATTTCTTACCAGCGCTCGTGAGGCCTCTGAACACCCTCCTCTTGTTGGCGGGATTGAGTATCCAGTTGATCCTAGGATCGGCCTTTATGACTGGGTGGTGAGGGTCGACCATTATCACTTCGTACCAGTAGTACCTACCATCCTCGGCAACATAGTACGAGTTGAGGACCTCCAGGTTTGGGAACTTCCTCGCAGCTCTTTCCTCGGCTATCCACCTTATGCTCTTACCAGGAGTCAGTTTGAGGACTCCCAGTCCTGCGGGTTTTCTGCCAGACCTTGGTCTTCCCTTCCTCCTGCCACCCTTCCTAATCCTTACCCTCACCACTACGAATCCCTGCTTAGCCCTGTACCCTAGGGCCCTTGCCCTATCTATCCTAGTTGGCTTCTCCACCCTGACTATCGCCGGTTCCCTCCTCCACCGTATCAACCTATCCTTCCAGAGCTTAACTAGGTCTGGATCCTCCTTGCGCCTCCTCCAGATCAGCTTCTCCATGTATCTTCCCGCGACTACCAAGTTTACACCCTGCACTCAGGCCCCCCATTGGTGGATTTTAAAATTTGATAGTTCGAAGAGGTGGGATGCTAGTAGGCTTGGTCGGGAAGACGAACGTTGGGAAGACCACCTTCTTCTCAGCTGCTACCCTAGTGGAGGCAGAGAGGGAAAATAGACCATTCGTTACGATAAATCCAAACGAGGGCGTGGGGTACGTGAGGGTTGAATCCGTATGCACCGAGTTCGGGGTGAAGTGCGATCCGAAGTACGGCTGGTGTAACGGTAGGTACAGATATGTGCCAGTGAAACTCTTGGATGTGGCTGGGTTAGTGAGGGGGGCCTCTAAAGGGAGAGGGCTCGGGAATAAGTTCTTGGACGACCTGAGGAGGGCCAGCGTTAATGTGATCGTAGTGGATGCCTCGGGTTCCACCGATGACGAGGGCAATCCCGTACCCCCGTCAAGTCACGATCCCATGGAGGATGTGATGATAGTGAAGGAGGAATTCGCGCTCTGGGTGGCGTCCATCATAGAGAGAGCGAGGAGTAAGATCAGAGGAAGGATAGTAGCTGGCACATCAGTTGAGGCGGCGCTACACGAGGTCCTCTCGGGATTGGATATTGACAGAGAGGTAATCAAGTCAGTTCTGAGAGAACTGTCCCTAGAGAAGTCCCCTTTAGAGTGGAGTGAGGGGGATTTGATAAGCTTCTCGAGAGAAATCCTGAGGAAGGGAAAACCCTTCGTGGTGGCAGCCAACAAGGTGGACATACCGGAAGCTGAGGAAAATATTAAGCGGATGAGGGAGATTCTCGAGGAGCCTGTAATCCCCGTGTCGGCCGAGGCCGAGCTCATTTTGAGGAAGGCGGCGAGATCAGGGCTCATTAAGTACGAGCCGGGAGATCAGGATTTCGAGGTAGTGGATGAATCTAAACTCACCAAGGCACAATTGAGGGCTCTAGAGGCCATCAGAGAGAGAGTATTGGAGAGATACGGTAGCACAGGAGTCCAGAAGGCATTAGAAACCGCTGTTTATGATGTATTGGGTATGAAGGTCGTTTTCCCCGTTGAAAATGAGACTAAGCTATCGGATAAGGATGGAAACGTTCTCCCGGATGCCATATTGTTACCCGGAGATGGGACGGTTAGGGATCTAGCTGAAAAAATCCACAGTGAAATCGCTAAGAAGGCCCTATACGGGATCGATGTTAGGGAGAAGAGGAGGATCTCACTGGATTATGTACTGAGGCATAGAGATGTCGTGAAGATAGTGGCCGCTAGGTGACGCATACCCTGCTCTCCCATACTTTCTCTCCCTCTACACTGCAGCCGACAACGCGGGAAGATGGCGCGGTGACTGATCTCACCAAGGTGCTCCCTTCAACTAATCCACCATCCGCGATCAATGAGTCCATCACCTCAGAGCTGAGGATCGATGAACCCCTCATCACAATGGAATTAAAGATTTTTGAGTTCACGGCGCGGGAGCCGGCTTCTAAATATGAGTATGGGCCTAAAGTGGACCCCTTTAATAGTCCCGCCACTACTGAGGGGCCTTCCAGCTCCGAGCTCTCTATGATCCCTGTGTTGGATATGAGTATATCGCCTTCTAGAACGTATCCGTCGGGAGGCGGCCTTTCGCCGCTGATCACATCGTTTAACAGGTATTTCTGAGCTATTAAGAAGTCTGATGGTCTACCTGCGTCCACCCAAGGCGAAACGGTAACGACCCCTACTCTCTCCCCACGGGAAGCCGCGAGCGTCAAGGCGTCCGTCAGCTCTAACTCTCCCCTAGGAGAGAGGGTCACATCCATCAGGTGATCGAAGATTGATTGGGAGAGGAAGAAAGCTCCAGCCACTATCAGGTTCGAGGGTTCTTCGCCCTTCTTTGGTTTCTCCACTATCCTCTTCAGCAGACCTGAGGATAGCTCCACCACCCCGAACTCCCAAGGTTTCTCAACCGGTGTAACTGCCACCACATGGTCGTATTTATCGCAGTAGGATAGGATCCTCTCAACGGAGTCCGGAGGCAGATAGATATCCGCGTATATGAGTAAGATATCATCCCTCACCTCCTCCCCTAGTTTTATCACTGCGTGGCCTGTTCCCATGGGTTTGCCCTGATCCACGATCCTGAAGTTGAGGTGTCGGGAGAGATCGATGAAGAGTTCCTTCCTGTAGCTCACTACCGCATATACCTGCAGATCGGAAATGAGGGAGAGGTTGTATTCAAAAAGGGTAGAGCCGGCTATAGGTAAAAGGGGTTTCGGCCTCGCCTCGGTGGCTGGTCTTAGCCTCTTACCCTTCCCCGCTGCCAGGAGTGCTGCTTTCAACCTCCTGTTCCACCTCTGTAGGTATCTCCGGAGCTTCGGCTGGCTTCAGTATGACCATCTTCCTCAGCTCCACGTACTTTATGGGAGCGACCTTCGAGGCTATTCTCTGTATTTCGGAGGCCACCGGAACGGGCTCCCCGAATATGTAGGATTTGACTAATTCCTCCACCGTGTACTCTGGTATGAGACTCCTCACGTATTCGTCTACCCTCTTCCTTATGGCGCTCTTCTGGCTACTCCTGATCCTTACCGCGGTTACTATGAGGGTGAATATCCTCACCTCATTCCCATCCTTGGTTACTCCCTCAGATTGTATGTCTATTCGAGAGCTCCTTCTCTGAACTATTGACCTCATGTAATCCCTGTTCAGCATCTCCTTCACGAAACGGGCGTAGGCCTTGTTACCATCCACTTTGAAGATCCTGAACCACAACTTGTACTTCTCGTGCATGAAGTCCCCAGTGATGTCCCTCACGACCACCTCAACATTCCGGTCCATCAGCTTCTCTGGGTCGCTCGCAGGGGTTTCACCGATCCATTGGTTTGGAAAGACATCTACAGCGTAGACCTGATACCATGTCTTGGCCGGTCCCTTTCTGCGCGCTCTCCTCCTAGGCATTTGGATCCCTCAGCTGGATGGCAGTGGGAGGTATTATAATCTTTTTTGACGGTGTGAGCATGTGGCCCCGATGCTGGAAATAGAGGACGTGACTTTCCGTTACGAGGGTAGTAAGAGACCAGCGCTGTCCGAGGTCAGCTTGGAGATAGATAGAGGTGAGTTTCTCCTAATAGCCGGACTCAGCGGCTCGGGCAAGTCCACCCTCCTGAGGCTCCTGAACGGGTTGATACCCCACTTCTACAGGGGTGAAATGAAGGGAAGGGTTCTCGTGGATGGAATTGATACTAGAGAGGCCAGCGTAGCACAGCTCTCCCGAAAAGTAGGGTTGGTCTTTCAGAACCCGGATAATCAAATCGTCACTCTAAGGGTGGATAGGGAGATAGCATTCGGTCTCGAAAATCTCGGGCTCCCTAGGGAGGAGATAATCAGGAGAATTGATGAGGTCCTCAAGAAACTGGGAATAGAGCATTTGAGGAGAAGGAGCACAGCAGAGCTAAGTGGAGGAGAAAAGCAACTAGTGGCCATTGCCTCTGTCCTAGCAATGAAGCCTGATGTCATCGTGTTAGATGAGCCGACGAGTGAGTTGGACCCTTTCAGCTCGGCTCGAATTGCAAAGGTACTGGGCAATCTGAACAGGGAAGGGGTGACGGTGATAGTTGCTGAGCATAGGCTGGATCTGTTCGCCCCAAAAGCAAGTAGAATGATAGTGATATCAGGCGGGAGGATAGTGAGGGAGGGGCACCCTAGGGAATTGCTCTACAAAGGGGACATATCACTGCACGGAGTCAGACCACCCAGCGTGGTCAAGCTGGCTAGAAGGTATGGGGTAGCAGAAGCTCAACCACTCTCGGTAGGAGAGCTCATAGTGGCATTAAGAGGAGGTGTTAGCATTGATCGAAGTTAAGACTGTCACATTTAGGTATGAGGGGAGTGGAATAAACGCTCTCAGGGATATCAGCCTAGGGCTGGAGAGGGGTAAGATATATGGTATCGTGGGCCCTAACGGCTCGGGCAAGTCCACCCTCCTGAGGCTCCTGAACGGGTTGATACCCCACTTCTACAGGGGTGAAATGAAGGGAAGGGTTCTCGTGGATGGAATTGATACTAGAGAGGCCAGCGTAGCACAGCTCTCCCGAAAAGTAGGGTTGGTCTTTCAGAACCCGGAGCATATGTTCTTCTCCGAGACCGTGTATGAAGAGGTATCCTTCGGTCCTAGATCGATAGGTATGGATCCTGAGGAAGTTAAAGAATCCGTCAGATGGGCCTTGGAAGAAGTGGGGCTCTGGGAGTTGAGAGAGAGGAGTCCTTGGTCCTTAAGCGGTGGTGAGATGAAGAGACTTTCTATAGCATGTATTCTATCCATGAAGCCGGATTTTTTAGCGGTGGATGAGCCCACAATAGGACAGGACAGTCTTTCAAAGGAGTCTCTATCTCAGATATTTAAGAGGATGAGGGAAGAGGGGAGGGGCGTCGTTATCGTTACCCACGATTTGGAGTGGCTTGATGAACTCGGTCCGGATGAGGTCTTAGTGCTTCGCTACGGGGTTGTGATCGGTAGAGGGAGCCCCGAGGAGATATTCTCCGACATACGGAATCTCGCCACTAACGGCCTCATACCACCCTACAAATACATAGTTGACTCCCTGCTGGAGGTGAGTTGAGTGCTCGATCCAATGGGAATGGTAGAGATCTTCAGAACGCAAGTAGGAGAAACACCTTACTCCAAGCTCAACCCTCTCACGAAATTTATCCTCTTCGCTTCCTTCATAGTGCTCCCCTTAATTAGTGTCTCGCTCTTGATGCAAATATTTTCCCTTATAGCCCAAATACCTTTAATAGTTCTTTCAAAGTCGGAGGGAAGGGTGAAAAGGTCCCTCAAGGCATCCCTCCTCTTCATTGTGATCCTCGTGGTACTTAACTATCTCACCACCCATAGCTTGGAGTTCAGTCTGGCGATGGTGTTGAGGCTAGTTAGCATGATAATAGCCTCAGCCATCTTCATGACTGGAACAAGCCCAGCAGAGATTGGTGACCTTCTGACCAAACTAAAGGTCCCCCTCCAGATTACATTCTCCTTCGTGATAGCTCTTAGGTTCATACCTGTACTAGCGGACGACGTCGTGATGATAATCACATCCCAGGTTAGCAGGGGTTATGAGCTTGAGAAGGGTGGTTTCCTAGAGAAAGTAAAACGACTGGTTCCTATACTGATCCCTATGATAATAATAGCTATAAGGAGAGGTCACCAGCTGGCAGAGGCTCTGGAAACTAAGGCTTTCGGAGCAATCGAAAGAAGGAGTAGTTACGTAGTCTATGAGTATGGGGGTGGGGACTGGGCCCTCCTAGCTTATGCGACCCTCGTTGTGACCTTGGGGTTTGTGGTGGGGACACTCACACCACAATTTCAACTCCTTCCATTCCGATATTAGGACCTCGGAGTTGAAATACCCTAATTTCTTCTCCACTTACGCGTGAGTTGGAGTTGAAGGAATTGAACTTGAGGGGGGACTCTCCCCCAGAGTTGATGGAATGGAAATGATGCGCATCGTGATATAATAAGATTGTATTACTTGAAACTTATTATCTTATCATTAGAACCATCTCCCTTTAAAAAGGCACCAACTTTAAATCCTCCAGAGGTAATACAACTTATTCAGGTCCGGGCGGAGGGGAAGTGGTCGGATGCCGTTGGATGAGGCGTTTATCGATGCATCTTACGTGTCTTACACTATAATTAAAGATAAGCGAGTCCTCAGGGACTCCTACATTCCTGACACCCTCCCCGGAAGAGAGCATCAAATATTCCAATTCTCGAGGATACTCTCCGACCTACTTGTGGACCAACCTCCAAGCGATGTTGCATTCATAGGGAAACCTGGTACGGGGAAGACCGCTGTAGTGAAACATGTGATTAAAAAGTACAGGAATGAGTATCCAAATCTCAGAGCTAAGTTCGCCTATGTGAATTGCAGTCAAGCTACCACAGCCTACAGAGTCCTCTATCAATTGAATCGATCTATGGGCGTCCTAGTCCCTCCTTCGGGGTATCCCTTCGATGTCCTCTGGGACAAATTCGTCGATGCTTACACGACCTCTAATTCGAGGCTCGTGATCGTCCTCGACGAGGTAGATCTTCTCGTAAAGAGGGACGGAGGTAGGTTGCTATACGCCCTCACTAGGTTGAACTATGACCTTCCAGAGGAGCTGAGCATAAGCCTAGTGGTCATCAGTAATACAATGGACTTCCTAGAGAGGCTGGATCCGAGGGAGAGGAGTAGCTTCGAACCTAATAGGCTGCAGTTTCCACCATACAATCACCCCCAGCTCTATCAGATACTCAGGCAGAGAGCAGATCTAGGTCTGAAGGTCGGCACTTGGGAGGACGAAGCCCTTCAGTACATAGCTAGCAGGGTAGCTCAAGAGTCAGGGGACGCTAGAAGGGCTATCGATATCCTGAGGATGGCTGCTGAACTAGCGGAAAATGAGAGAGCTGAGAAGCTGACCAAGGAACATGCAATTATGGCGGTTGACACGGTTAACGAGGAGGAGGTCTCCATAACGGTGAGAACCCTCCCCTTACACCACAGGCTCATACTTGCAGCCATTGCTGATGTACTCGAGCGACCTGTAGTCAGGGCTGGGACTGGAACGATCTATAAAGCGTACGAGCAGAGGGCCCACCTATACGGAGTAAAGCCGCTGACTATGAGGAGGGTCTCTGGCATACTGAGGGAGTTAGAGTCCCAAGGTCTCGTGGAGATAGAGATGCAGTACGGGGGAGCTAGGGGGAACACTAAGGTTGTTAAGAAGATGGCCCTGCCTGTCAGGCAGATGAGGAACCTCCTAGCCCAGATGGGTATAAGGTGATGTATTCACGAGAAATCCATCACCTCAATTTCCATATTACCCAAGTTCAATATGGGCGCCTTTCCCACAGTTACTTCGATACCTAAACTCTTTATGTAGGGTGTCTCGTTCTCAAAGGTTCCTGAATTGACTACTTTTACCCCATTGTACTCCCCCACTCCGTAAACATGGATATGACCCACATGGAGGACGTGGGGTATCTGATCTAGGAGGAGCCAATCCTCGCTCTCAGGCGCTATTGGGTGCTCTCCATAGATGGGAGCCAAGTGCCTCAACCTGAGGATCCATCTCATTGCTTCCACTACGGTATCAGGCGTTATGGGCTGTAATCCAGGTATGTGCTTGAATATAGCGTTCAAACTCCTTCCATGATAGATCAGGATTCGGACATCACCTATACCGATCATCGAAGGGTTAGGTAGAGCAATGAGGTCGGGTCTCACCTCCAGCAGGCGATCCAAGTACTCCCCAGGTACGACTGGTTGTGGCTCCGCCTGCCTAACCGGTTCGTGATTACCTGGTATGTAGATGATCTTTATATCCTTAGGGATTTTCTCTAGGAACTTGGATGCCAGTTGAAACTGTTTGTAAACGTCTGTTATCTTTAATTCCTCCTCTTGATTTGGATAGACGCCAATACCATCTACTAGGTCTCCGCAGATCACTAGATATCTTACATCCTTCGCTTGATCACTGTTCAACCATCTCACGAATTTCTCAAAGGCTCCTTCGTTGAAGTACTTACTTCCCATGTGAATGTCGCTCACAAGAGCTACTTTTCCAGTGACTGAACTTGGCTTCACCAACTCGCCATTGAGGTCTGGGATCCTAAAACTGTCAGCGTAGAGCCTCCCATTGACGAATGTTCCTCTAACAGCTATCACGCTGTCCACAGGGATTCTATCTGCCTTGTCCCAGTATCTACTTCCCTTCTTGAATATAACTGGAATTGAACCAGTTTCATCGTCTAACTCCATCCGTATGGAGAAGTCCCTTAAGACCCTCTTCTCTAGGACCATTCCAACTACGAGCACTCTATCCCCATTCCTGGATGTTGAATTAAGGAGACTGGATATAGGGATAGGATCTATCCCACTTTTCCTCATGAGAATGGATTTCAGGAATTCAAACCTCTTCCTCATGAGTTCCACGAATTCCTCCGAGCTTCCTTTTACCCCCAAATTTGTGGGGGCTTTGAGGATGCTTATCCCCTCTACCACCTCCCCTGCCCCATAAGAAACCTGCCTTTCTACGCGAACCTTCATCCTCCTTAACGCTTCTTCAAGGTCCTGCAATTCTATTACGGGTTTTTCAGGGATAAAATTAAGCAAAGAGTCTAGATCTTCGATACCTCCATCCATTAGAAGGGCCAGAGCCTCTGGGGATATGTTGTATCCCTTACTCAAGACTCTCCTGACGATCTCTACTTGCTGCGCCATCCAAGACTAGCTAGTCCATCGTTACTAAAAAGATGATCGCGGTTTCTTCAACTGAGATTTAGCTCTTCGAGCTTCAGATCGGGCCTAGGCAGTATTATCGACCCATCTCTGCCCTCAAAGACCTCTACCTCTCCTTTTAGATAGAGCATGCCCACCAGTAGGCATATCAAGGCATCCTCATCGTCCCTACTCGCAGGTGGGTTTGAAGCGAAGCCGATCCTTGATAGTATGGAGACCACATGATGCCTCGTCGTTCCGAGCGCCTTCAAGGCCGAGGCTGGATGCGTCTCCAGTACCTTGATCCCCTCATCCTCCAACTTCCGCTTCAACTTGTACCCTATAATCGCTAACTCCCTCATAGGTCCTTTCTTTAGTGGTAAGAGCTTGTACCCTCTCGATAACATTTCCCTCTCGAAGTCCCTGAAGGCACCTTCCTTGGGAAGGGAAAGAGGAGCATCTATCACGATGAGCTCGGCCTTCAACTTCCCTTCTAACAGTTCAGGGGGATCTGCCTTCCATAGCCATATCCTACTCCCTTTGAGGTAACCTGCTAGGGAGGAAGGTCTTCTTACCGCTAGATCAATGCCGATCAAGTCATATCTCCGCAGGAGCACCACACCTCGCTCAGGAGATCAAAAACCTCTTGATAGTTAGTTCCCTCTTTAGCTGAGATGGCAACTACTCTGACCGGTGACTTGAAGGACGAGATGGCTCTCACGAGCTCAAGCAAAGCATCTGATAGCGTACCCTCACCAGTGTAGAGACCATCTACATCCCCCCTTAACACCCTCTCCCAGACCTCCTCGACCCCCTCACCCTGCCAAACATCCATCTTATTGAGTAAGGGAATCACCGTCACACCCAGCTTCAACTCCAGTATCTTAGCCAGTAGGGCTGATGTAACGACATCTTCCAACTCCCTCCCGGGCTCGTGATCTCCGAGAAAGACAGCCGCTAAATTCAGGCAGGAGGATAACCTCTCACACAACACCCTACCTAGGGGCCTGAAGGCGAAAATTTCCATTTGCCCGGGAGTGTCTATAACTAGGTGATCGCAATTAAGGGAGCAGAGAGATTCAACTATTTCATCCATCCTATCCACCATGATCTCTGCGGCCCTAACCAGAGCTCCATTTGGTCCCAATCCCTCCTTCTTCATTATCTCCTGCACGCTGACCAGATCTCTGATATCGTAATCAGGTCTGTATGGCAGGTTTAACACTCCCGGGTCTAGATTGGCGGTGCAACTCCGGAGAGGCATAAATCTCCTCCTCAACCATTCTGAGTAACTTGCGGTGAAGGTGGTCTTACCGGATCCAGCCGTCCCTAAGACGATAGCGGCGTCCATCCTATCACCCCAACATTTATAGCCCCGAAGACCAGAGAGGAAATGGCAGGGTAGTGCCGGGGTACCCTAGCCAGAGGGCCCAGGCGCCCGGCGAAGCAAGGGGCCGGACTCGAGATCCGGTGGCCCTCACGGGCCTCGTGGGTTCGAATCCCACCCCCGGCGCCACTTACTTTATGTTATGAAGCCTTCTCAGGTCATCTTCGAATGGTCTGAGCTCTTCTGGGATCTCTATCTCTATGGGATCCTTCATCCTCATGCCTCTCTCCTTTTTAGTCTTCCATACCAAACTGTTGAATTCCATAACCTTCCTCCCGAGCTCCAGATACTCCGTGTCCCACTCCACCCTTACCTCAGGGAAGAGTTCTTTGTGAACTGTCCCTCCATAGATACTCCTCCATATGTAGTCCGTGATGTGGGGGATGATCGGGGCCGCTAGCCTGAGTACGGCCCTCAAGACATGGTGGAGGGTCCATCTCGCCGCCGCCGACCTCTTTTCTTCTACACCATCACCGTAAGCTCTTCCCTTCACGAGCTCTATATAGTGAGGGGCGAACACGTCCCAGACGAAGATCCTGACCTCGTTAGCGGGGTCGAAAAAGTCGAACCTCTCATACCCCGATAGAGCCCTCTCTATGGACTTATTCAGCTCTCCCAGTATCCAGAGATCGGCGGGTTCCAGTTCAGGCATATCCTCGGGCTCATCGAACTGCGAGATGAATCTAGCCACGTTCCACAGTTTCTGAAGGAACTTGTAAGCACCCTCTATCTTCCTCTCAGATATCCTGAAGTCGGAACCGTGGTGGGCCTCAGCCGCCCCGAAGAACCTCACGGCATCAGCTCCATACTTCTCGAAAAGGGGCCATGGGTATATTATATTGCCCAAACTCTTATGCATCGCCCTACCCTTAGCGTCGAGCCCCATTCCCGATATCCAGACGTGCTTGAAGGCCGGCTTCCCGAGCACTTGGTGCACCCTCAGGAAAGTGTAATGAAGCCAAGTCCTCACTATATCCTTGCCTTGAGGCCTCAAATCACTCGATCCCAGCTTCTCGAAGAGCTCTTCATTCCAGCCGAATCCGTTGTAAACCAAAGGCGAGATCGAGGAATCCATCCATGTGTCGAAAACCCTCTTCTCCCCCTCGAATCCAGAGGTGGAACCGCAATGTGGGCACCTGTCGTAGGGTGGATCTTCCTTCCAAGGCTGGTAATACTTACCTGGAGGAGGTAAAACTGGCTTTCCACAGCTCTTGCAGTACCATACCGGTATCTCCGTGGCGTAGTACCTTCTCCTAGAGATGGGCCAGTCGGAGCTCACGGACTTCAGCCAATCCCTCCAGTAGTTGGACGCCCACTCCGGATAGAACCTCACAATATCGAGGTATTCCTCGAGCTCGGGAACCAGATCAACTTGCTTCAGGTAGTACTCTCTCATAGGGACTATCTCCAGGGGAGTCTTACAACGCCAGCACACCGGGGTCCGGTGTTGTATCGTCTCGACCTTCTCAATGAGCCCCTTTCGCTCTAGATCCTCTATTATCCTCTCCCTAGCTTCCTGTATGGTGAGGCCCGCATACTCTCCGGCGCTTTCGTTGAGGGTACCATCCTCATTGACCACGATTTTGGGCTCCAGTCCTAACTCCCTGAAGAGCTGGACATCCATCTTGTCACCGTAAGAGCATATCATCACTAGGCCAGTTCCGAACTTCGGATCCGCGTATGGATGCTCCATCACCGGTATGGCATCTCCCAAGGGGGTGATCACCCTCTTCCCCTTCAACCACCCATATCTGTCATCATCCGGATTGTATATGACTGCCTTACAAGCTGGGAGTAGCTCTGGTCTGGTAGTGGCCACGACCACTTCCTCCCCACTTCCCTCAACCCTGAACTTGAGGTACACGAGCTTAGTGGGGAGTTCCTTGTACTCAACCTCAGCATCGGCCAAAGTGGTCCTACATCTCGGACAGTAGATATTCGGCCTGTAATCCTCGTACACATATCCCTTACTCCAAGCATCAATGAATGTAGCTTGGGTCACAGCCCTCCATTCCTCGCTATCGGTCTGGAAATAGTTCTTGGTGTCAGCGCTGATCCCCAGCCTCCTAACTATTGACAGAATATCCTGTTCAGCTTCATCCAAGAATTCCCTGCATAATTTGAGGAACTCCTCTCTCGGGTACTCGAACATCCTTATCTTGTACCTCTTCTCAGTCTCCACCTCCACCGGGAGACCGTTCCTGTCCACCCCGAAGGGGAAGTATACCTCGTAACCCCTCATCCTCTGGGTCCTGGCGATCATGTCTATCTGGGAATAATGTATCGCCGCCGCTATGTGCCACTTACCACTAGCATAGGGCGGAGGGGTGTCTATAGAGAAGAAGGGCTTACCGGAGTTCGGATTAAATCGATAAGTATCCTCCTCTTCCCATACCTTCTGCATCTGGAGTTCCATCTCGGGAGACCAGTGCTTCTCCTTGAGTCGGGGCTCTCGTCTCGACAAAGGGATCCCTCCTTTCCTTCAGCTCTCCTGATGATCCCTTTCGTCAATAAATAGTTTAGGGGTAAGGCCCTCGAGCAGTCTTGCCACCAAGTCGGTTACTCTCAACTGTTCAGGCAGTTTTGACTCCAAGGAATACCTCCTCACCAGTCTTTCAACCTCATCCCTCTCCAGCCCCAAACAGGAGTAGTAGCAAGTGCCATGCGCGGTCTCGAGCGCGATATAAGAGGGATTCCTCTCGAGAATGATTTCCTTCCATTTCTGCCCCGCAGCCCTAAGTGCGGCCCTTATCTCATCGGTGGGCTCCCTCGATGTGACAGCTATTAGAGGTATTCCGGTCTCCTCGTAGAAAGACCGCATATCCAACAGGTTGAGACCGGCGAAGGTTGTTCCATGGGTGAGAACTACCCTCACCTCCTCTCTCACCTTGGGGTGTCTTACCATCTTGATCAGGGCCGAGGTGGAATCATCTCCATCGACACGAATGATCTCCCTCAAGGCAACTTCAAGGGTCAACTCCCTGAAGAGAAGGCCTACGAGAAACGTACTCCTATCGGACCACTTATCGAAGGGAGCGTCATCCACGGCGAGTATCCTGATCCCTCTCTTCATCGGATCATCGCGCCCTCCATAAATTTAGGGGCAAAGGTTATATCTTTTTACCCATAAATTTGTGGGTAATGAGCGAGAAGATATGCCCACGCTGTGGTCAACCCTACAGCTATATCGAGAGAAGAACAATCAAGGGTTCCAAGCAGGTGTACTTCTATGCGGTTCATGTATATAAGGAAGGGGATAGGTGGAAGAAGAAGAGATGCTACTTAGGTCCCAAGTTCTATTCTAGAGTGACCCCCCTGCAAGGCTTCCAGCTCAGAGGTCTGATGGGGGAGAGCTGTCAAAGGTTACTGGATTACTTGGAAGGCATAATCTCAGAGTTAGAGCGCATGGAACTAGATTCTGAGAGCCGGAGGAGGCTCAAAGAACTATCTGACAGGTTGGTTGAGTTGGCCGAGCCCAAGTCGGATGAC
>Ga0256914_1000307_pt1 | contig 47340 bp, 39 predicted proteins | sample HulkmetaG_FD_191571 | JGI IMG/M metagenome (GOLD analysis project Ga0256914, IMG submission 191571) | Hydrothermal chimney microbial communities from Main Endeavour vent field at the Juan de Fuca Ridge, Pacific Ocean - Hulk | ecosystem: Environmental > Aquatic > Marine > Hydrothermal vents ...
TGTTGTTTCCATAAATAATATTGAAAGGCAGACCTGCCGATATTTTCATGGTGCTCAACAAGTGGGCTTTTTGTAAAAACTTCCGGAAATGCAAACATGTTGCCTGTAAAAATCAGGATTCAAGCAGTTTAACCATACTGTTTCTTGTCTTGTCCATAAGTTCATGTATGTTTTGCTTTCTGTATCCTTTTGCCTTTATCGGGTTTCCTATATGCAATTCAAAATCTGATTTCATGATTTTCAGACTGCCTTTTGGAACAATATGGCGCGTGCCTTTTATTATAACAGGAACAATATCGCAACCTGATTTGAGTGCAAGGGTGAAACCGCCCTTTTTAAATGTATTAAGGTGCCCGTCATCACTTCTTGTCCCTTCGGGAAAGATAAGAAATGATGTTCCGTTCTGTATCTTTTTTGCAATTGTTTTCAGGGAGTTAAGAGCGCTTTTTGGGTTTTTTCTGTCAATGCCTGCATGTCCTGCCAGTTTCATTGCAGGGCCGAGAGGAAATATCTTCATAAGTTCGTTTTTCAGTACAAACTTGAAGGGCACAGGTATATGCGCAGTAAGTATGAATATGTCAAAAAAGCTCTGGTGATTGCTCATAAAGATATATGCAGTATCCTTGTGTACATTTTCTGTGCCTGTTATTTTGCCTTTAATACCGCATACCCATATAATAAATCTTGCCCATGGTCTTTCAACAAGACAACAGGTCTGGTTGCCTTTTTTTCTTAAAATCAAAACAACTATTGCTGTCCATCCACAAAATATAAGAGTATTAAGAGCAATCAATGTATTTAGGCATAATGATCTTGCCATAAGATAAACCCGTGGTATCTTGCCTGTACGATTTGCATTGGTATGCGCAGACAGCTTTTTATCCATAAAAGACCCTTTTTCAAGCTCTTTTATCTGCTGTGTCCAAAAACTGATTTGTTGCGGAAAGATGCGTTCAAGCCGTTTTTTTCTGTCTTTTGATACCTTCCCATGCCTGATTCATCTGTTCAGGAGTGGCCTTTTCAATGTCGATCCCGGAATCTGTCAGGCGCTGTTTCATATTTGAAAAACGTGTCATGAATTTATTGTTGGAAAATCTCATGATATCTTCAGCGTTCTGTCCCCAATGTCGCGCCAGGTTTACAATACTGAACATAAGGTCTCCCATTTCTTCACGTACCCGTTTGCTATCGCCCGATTGGATTGCATCTTCCATTTCCCTGAACTCTTCCTGAACCTTTTTCCATATCTCATCCCTGTCTTGCCAGTCAAAATTCAGTTTTGCTGCCCGTTCGCTTAACCTGTGTGCCCTTAAAAGGGCAGGCAGGTCTTTGGGCACATTGTTCAGGATATCCTCTTTTCCGGCATTCTTTTCTTTCATTTTGATCTTGACCCAGTTGTCAAGTACCTCCTCGACTCCGTTCACTTTTTTGTTGCCAAACACATGAGGATGCCTCCTGATCATCTTTTCAGTAATCTTTTCCACTACGTCAGTAAGATCAAATTCTTTCCTTTCTTCGGCCAGCAAGGACAGAAAAACAATCTGAAAGAGCAGGTCTCCCAGTTCTTCACATACATCAGGGCTGGATCTGTTTTCTACAGCATCAACAACTTCATATGCCTCTTCAAGCAGATATGTTTTGACTGTTGAATCTGTCTGTTTTGCGTCCCAGGGACATCCTCCCTTTCCTCTGAGACGTGCTGCCAGTCTTGCAAGATCAACTACAGCCTTTGAAAGTCTGTTTTCGTCCATAACTTACAGTATATGTATCCCTGAACAGGTTATATTTACAAACAGATATCTGGTGTCAAGGCCTGTTTCTTTCCCTGATCCATTTAATGTCTGCCCTTGCCGTGTAATATGATCAGATATCCATTTCAGGTTTATGAGACAGGATGCCTTTTTCAATATCAGGAAAACCCGGGATCCATCCAGCAGGATGAAAAAGTCCGGGTAAGGCGCGGAAAATCATGATATTATGCATGTGCGCTCTTTGCATGTCCAGGTTGTCTGTCCGGACAGCAGACAGGCAGGTTCTGAAAGTGTTAAAGGTTGCATAATATTGACAGACCGGAAACACAGGTGAGTTACAAGCCGATAAACAATAGTCAAAAAAGAAGGCTATAAATGCAGGGTGATTATTTCTTTTATGTTCTTTCCGGTCCCGATAAATTTCCTTTTCAGTTTATTATAGTATTCAGGGGATATGATGGCAACGATGGATTGATAGGATCTGATAATCAGCGGAGCCAGCTTTGACTGTGCTATAAGAGGATTTTTGGACGGCATGTAAAAGGTCATTATAACTATAACAAAGTATATTATAACTATACCCTTTGCCATTGCCATACAGGCCCCAAAACCCCTGTCCATAAAACCCAAGGGAGTTTTGGCTGTCAGTGTTTTAAGTAACCATGCAATTATATTACAGAGAAAAAAGACAACGAGAAAGATGCCTGCAAAACTGACAAGAGACAGATATCTTCCCACGGGAAGAAACTGTTTCAGTATCCCGGTGACATCGGTCTGAAAAACATTGGCGAGCCATATGCCCAGCAGCACGCCTGTCAGGGAGGCAATCTCTATAAAAAAACCGCGAAATGTTCCCCTAACCAAAAGAAACACCATTATTCCGATTATAATCCAGTCAAGAATATTCATAATGGTGTTAATTTAACAGAGATATTCCCTGTGAGTCAAGGGCATAGAGGATCTGTCTTATTTTGGTATGGGTTGTCTGACTATCTTGTATACGGAAGGTTTTTTGAGTGGAGGCAATATCAGTTTTTTCAGCGCTTCCTTTTCCATCTCTTTTTCTGCACCAGGAAAGGATGATGTTGTGAGGGTGATTTCAACCCTGCGGTTTTTTCTGCGTCCTTCCGGTGTATCATTGGATGCCAAGGGACGAAACTCACCAAAGCCCATGGTTGATATACGACTTGGTTTGATATGAGTCCTGTTTATAAGAAATTCTGCAACAGTTGCAGCACGTGCAATTGACAGTCTCAGGTTCGACGAATATTTTCCTTTTACAGGACGGTTATCTGTATGTCCGCGAATAATTATCTCACCCTTGCCCCCCCTAAGGGATAAACCTATTTCCTTCAGTAAGGGGATCATCCTGGGATTCAGGGTTGCCTTGCCGGAATCAAAAGTTGCTCCACCCATAAGCCGTATGGTTACATTGTCCTTTCCTACAATAATGTCTATTTTGTCTTTTATATTCTTGAAACGGGTTTCTATTTCTTTTTTTATTTTTTTTTCAAAGGCCTCCTTTTCTTTTTTTGTTTCTTTCCCCAGCAGTTCTCTTTTTTTTGTTGCAAGGAATTGCATGTCAAAGTTTCTTGCTATCAGTTTGTTCCCTTTGGGAGAGTCAAATGCCTTTATCCGTCTTTGAATTCCAAATGCCTTTGCAAGAGATCCTGCAACTTCCTTGTATTTCTGCTTGTCCATGTTGGAGAAGGAGAGCAGCAAGACAAAAAAACATAAAAGCAGGCTCATCATATCTCCAAAGGTTACTACCCATTCAGGAGGTGCAGCATCTAATAATGCCTGCAGGTTCTTGGCCTTTTGTTCCAGTTCTTCACTCATTGTACTCTCTATTCTTTTTCATTGTTTGATGTTACTTTTTCACGCTGCTTCGGGGTCAGATACACTTTTAATGCCTCTTCAAGAACCATTGGGCTTGTTCCCTGGCTGATGTTGATAGCTGCTTCAAGTATCATCTTTCTGTTTGCCTGTTCCTGTTCGCACCTAAGGGCAAGCTTGTCTGCTATTGGCAGACAGCAGATATTGGCTATCATGGCACCATACAGGGTTGTAAGAAGAGCGACTGCCATAGAGGGGCCTATACTGGACGGATCTGACATGTTGGACAGCATCTGAACAAGTCCTATCAGGGTTCCAATCATTCCAAATGCCGGAGCAGCTCCCCCGATGGCCTTGAACACGTTTTGTCCAACCGTGTGGCGTTGCACCATCAACTGTATTTCCTTGTTAAGTATGTCTCTTATTAATCCCTCATCAAACCCGTCTGCAAGATATCTTAGTGCCTTGGCAGAAAACTTGTCGCTTGGTTTTTCTTTTTCAAGGGCAATCAGGCCTTCTTTTTTGGCGGTCTTTGCATACCCTACCATCTGTTCTATGATTTCTTCCGGTGACTGCATTTTTATGAGAAATGCCTTCATGGCTACAGCAAGGGTATTAATGACGTCATTCATGGAAAACCTTATAAAGCAGGTGGCAATACTGCCACCAACAACAACAAGTATACTTGGCACATTGAAAAATGTGCCTGCACTGCCTCCCATGACAATAGAGCCAAGGACCAGCGCGATTCCACTTATCAGTCCAATAACTGTTGCTATATCCATATGTTATATCTCTCCCCGGATAGTTTGCGACATGGTTTTTCCTTATATCCTGTTTTACTGTTCATACATCTCATCTTTGCACAAGATCAGGTTTTCATCCCTGTTTTTGCTCCACAAGATTTATAGGGGCGAAGGGCAATGTAGGTATCCCTGAGGAAAAAGGGTTAATACAGGTGTTGCAGGATGGTATGGCGAAAAATGATCATGCAACGGCTTGTACCGGCGTCTGTATGGCGGAAATACTCCATTTAAGTGTAAAATCAGGAATTAACAGCCGTCTTGCAAATCTTTATGTTTTTATTAATACATCCTGATTTTTCATAACTTGACAGCTTCTCTATATCATATTTTGTTAATCTGGTATTTGCCGGCAAGATAAGTGCTCCTCTTAGCATATACAGGTCTTCGGAGAGAATGTCCCCCTCCTTAAGATCATTTACAGAGATATTGAGAAATGTTTTCCTTTTTTCCTGTTGCATGTTTTCAAGGTTGATCTTAAGCAGTATGTCTACCATAACAGGATCAATCTGATAGCCGTTCATACGTTCCAGGCTTGCGGGTATTTCCTTAAAAGGCACCTTGCCTCTGTGTACAAGATTGTCATAAATGGAAGCGGCTGAAATGATTTTTGCAGGAAGGGGTATTTCTTCCGAGGACAGACCGTCAGGGAAGCCATGACCATTATACTGCTCATGATGCATGCGTACCAGTTTTGCAACAGGTTGTAAAAATTCTATTTCCTTCAGTATCAGTTCACCGCGTACAGGATGAGAAAGGTACTGTTTTCTCTCTTCACCTGTCATCTCTGTTCTCTTTTTTGTCAGTATTTCATTGGGTAATCCTATCATCCCTATATCATGTAACAGAGCAGCTGTTTCAAGGATCTGAAGCTCATCCTTGAATATCTTGCCTGTATATCCCGCCATCTTAAGGGATAATTCTGCAACTCTTCTTGAGTGTCCTGCCAGATCTTTGTTAAACACCTCGATAAAGTTTGTGAACATGTGTATTGTCTGGTAATAATTTTTCCTGATCTGTTCGTATTTGCTGCTGATATCTTTTTGTAAGGATACTATTCTGTCTCCTATTTTAATGCGTACCCTTAGTTCATCATGATCTACGGGCTTTGGTAAAAAATCGTCTGCCCCTGCCTCCAGTGCCTCTATGAGATCCTGTCTGGAATTGCGAATACTGGTAAAGATAATATATATATAGTTTTTGAATCTGGCGCCCCGTATGCGGCGGCACAGTTCCAATCCATCCATCTTGGGCATTATCCAGTCAGTTATTACAATGTCTATGGGTGTTGTACTGATTTTTTCCCATGCATCAGCCCCATCTTTTGCTACAAATACCTCATGACCCAGTTCCCTTATTCTTATTGCCATCAGGTGCCTTACAGTCTGACTGTCATCTGCCAGCAGAATACGCATTTGTTTCTCTTTCCCCTTAAGTTTGATAAAAATCTGTGAAAATCATAATTTCTTATCTGATTTCCATCCATGAACTGCAAATGGAAACTGAAACAGATATCCGATACAGACAGTATGTCAAGATCCTCAGAGCATTTTCTGTGCCAAAATACCTCTGCTTTGACTTGCTTTGTCTTTACAGGCAGATATGCTTGAAGCCTCGATTATTCCTGCAGATATCCATGCAAGATGCTGTTTTATGCAAATATTGTGGTTACAATGTCCGTCGGATTTCCATGTTATGCAATCTTTCATGAACCTCATTGCCATAGGATCATATATTGATGATCTATGGTTTCCTTGGCATCTTGTCAAAAAAATGTCGCTTTGCATATCAGGCAGGCTCTTTCCTTTATGTCCTTTTTATTGAATTTTGCGTTATACGAGAGTGGAAAACAGATAGGGGAAGGTAATTGCAGAAATGTATCAGGGAGGTAATTGATATTACTTGTAAGATATGAATGGGTTTTCCATATCCATTGCAAATATGATGTTTAACCGATGCCCCATGATTCAAGCTGTGTTATCATGTTTTTTCTGTGTGTTCCCGGCCAGAAATATCGACCACAGGATGGACAGTATCTTATGCATGTGCTGTATTGATGGCATATATAATCCGGAACATTGCCGGCAAACTGTTCCGGCTGAGCCTTTTTAAGGGGGGTATTGCATTGCAGACATCTTGTAAACCACATTGAAGGATCAAACTCAAGTTGCAGTTTTTCCTTAAGTTCATATAACTGATCCTTTGTGTGTTCACTAATAATCCATATGGCATTCTGATATGTGCCGGCAAGTTTTTCACACCTTGTTACAAGGTAACGACCTTCACCCAACAGCCTGTCAATCTCTCCGGATTTATAGCGGGCCTGATAATATGAGTCATAACCCGTAACACGTAGCCATGTGCTGAGTTTGCCCAGCATGGAATCTAACAGAAAATGCATTTTTATCCCTGTTTTGTATAACTTCTTGGTTTGTTTATATCCTTTTGCATGGAAATCTTTTTTGCAGACGAGTCTGTGTTGCCAGGTACAGTGCCTTTATTGTCTGTTGTGTCTGGTAAAACAGATCCAGCAATGCCGGTTTGTTATTATATGTTATTTTTACCCGATTCTGAACCACCTTGGTCTTTCGGAAACTTTGTTCCGGAAAGGCCTGTTTGTCGGATTATTCTGCCTTTTAGCATGAGCCTGTGCAGGAGGTAACAAGACCTTTACTGAATGGACAGAAGCCGGATATCCAGACCTTGAAATTCCAGTGAAGAATGAATTTGTTTGTGTACAACCGCTAAATATCTTGTCAATATGTTATGAATATGGTCATATTAATCTTTTTACAGACAGACCAATCTTGTAATTTATACAGGCATGTTTTTGTACCAATTATGTTTTTTTGAATCAGTCTCTGAAGAAGGAGGAATTAACAGTATGGCAAATGTTTTGTTGGAAAGAGAAGGTAATATAGGAATTATAAGCATAAACCGTGAAGACAAGATGAACTCATTGGATATGGATACCTTTGATGAGTTGGGAAAGACCATAGGAGAGGCGGCGCAGGATGAATCTATACGTGTTTTGATAATTACGGGAAAGGGCAGGGCGTTTTGCAGTGGCCTTGATCTGAGTGTAATGGATGTTATACACAAGATGAATGATGAGGATTTCCAGCTCTGGCTGCGTCATGCCCAGGAAAAGATATTCAATTTTCTTGAAGACATGGAAAAACCCACAATAGCAGCAGTAAACGGAGCTGCAATTGGCGGAGGTTTTGAACTGGCCCTGGCCTGCGATATCAGGATTGCTGCCTCAACAGCAAAGTTCAGCCTCCCGGAAGTAAACTTTGGCCTTGTGCCTGACCTTGGCGGTGCCCAGCGCCTTACCAGGCTGACAAACCCGGGCGTGACAAAGGAAATGATATATACGGGCCGTATTATGGACGTTGATGAGGCATTTGCACTCAGGGTGGTAAACAGGGTAGTGGATGGTGCCAGACTGATGGACGAAGCAAGGAATTTTATCGGAAACAAGGCTCCCATACCGCTCAGTCTGTCCAATGTGATGGTAAACAAATCATTGGACAGCAATAATCGCACCGGCATGGTATATGCGGTTCAGGCCCAGAATATATGTATCAAATCACAGGATCATAAAGAGGCCGTATCGGCATTCAGGGAAAAGAGGGAACCCAACTTTCAAAGCAAATAACAGAATTCTCTTCAGCAGTTTTTTTGCCAGGTTTGTCGGAAATGCAAAGGGTGACAGAGACACAACTGTATGCTTTTCAGGTGCTTGTCAGCGTAATATGTCCGGCAAACCCGGTATTTCCTTTGCTGGCATATGGTTTTAAACGGTTCTGGATGCCTGTTATCTCTGTTAAAATGGATGCATGTCATACGTCCGCAAATTTTTCACAGTGCACTGAAATGTGTTTTGTTACAGGTGAAGATTGCGGGTTGCCAAGGATAGCTGTTTGAAGACAAGGGTTGAACAGCCTGCGCATCTTTCCAGCCCCGGCCATGTTCCCCCTTTGCCAAGCAAGGATGGTCCCCCTGATTTTTCGCATCTCTTTTTCAATACATTTACCATATCAATAAAATGTGTTCCTGGTATAAAGACATTCACATAATTCATTTCAGTCTTGCCGGATGCCTTGGAACCGGGGCACATGGTATTCATGTTTGCGCTATTTTGCTGAAAACACCATACGCTGCCTCCGCACATGGCAGAATTTGGGGTCTGAAAGAATGAAAGGGACGGTCTGCCTGTGGCCGCCATATAATCATTAAGTATATGAAGGGCCTGAAAGGGTACACACATGATATATATTACATGTGGGACCGGCGGTTCGAGTTCGATATTGTCAAAAACATCCAGCGGGGCCATGTATACGCCTTTGCAGGTTTCATATTCAAGCCCTGGTTTGTTTTGGGCAATTTCAAGGGCGTGTTCAGGATTACAAGCGTATTTAAGATGGTATCTGGTGTCGGCTTCTCTGTCCAGTTGGCGCCAGCCAAGTATCAGTTGGGCATTTTTACATAAACAGGCACCAGGTTCCATAAGGAGTGAATAACCGGCCTGACGCACTGCTGCCACATGCTGACACAATGTCAGGCGTGACCTTGCCTTGTGTGTTGTCAATAAATTGTCCTTTTCAGAGTCGTCAAAAACAAACCTGATCCCTACCGGATCAAAATCCAGCCTGTAATTCCATATCAACTGTTTTACTGCATCACTGTAATCCACTGTTATATTCTCCTCCTTGTATGCATGTTTATGTCTGCACACAGAATATATTTATCTCCCTGTCATATCTTTTCCTTTCTTTTTTGTACATTGTGCAACTGCAGTACAGCCGGTAAAAAAAGGACGGCCGCTGCAAGTATGCAAAGACTTCCAACCACTGCCAGAAGACCCAGGCTGTGTATACCCTGATGATCAGATATAATAAGGCTGCCGAAACCAACGGTTGTGGTAAGGCCGGCCAGTATAACCCCCTTTGCAGTACTGAATGGCAGGGCAAGATTCTTTTCCGTGTTATCCATCCGTTTCCAGCGTTGTATGATAATTATGCCATATTCTACTCCCGCGCCTACTATGAGCGGTAGAAAGAGGCTGTTTGCCAGATTCAGAGGGATGTTGAACAATCGCATTAATCCCAGAGTCCAGAGTGTTCCAAGGAGCAGGGGAGTCATTTCAAGGCATGTCTCTTTCAGGCTTTTGGATGTGATAAAAAGAACAAGAGATATACATATGACTGCATAGACAGCAGCCTTTACGCATGCATCCTTGAATGCCCTGGTAAAGACATAAAGTGTGACAGGATCGCCTATTACATCCGGACTTACTGTCCTGAGTTCATTTACGAATCTTTTGAGAAAAGCGGGTTCCCATATGTCACCATCAGGAAAGATCCTTATGAGATAATATCCGTTTTTGCTTATAAATCGGCGCTGTAATGTATCTGGCAAATCACTTGGCAGCATTGGCCGTATATCTTTTATATCCTGCTTCAAAATACTTAGTTTTTTGTTAAGATCTGAAAACAGGGCCGTCTGGAATCTCGTTATAACGGGAAGAAGTCTTTGACTGTTTGCAGAGGAAAGATTAGCGCAAAGTTCATCTGTAAGGTCCTTGACCTGTGTCATTTGTGCAACAAAAGATCTGTCCATCTCATCCCTGGAAACCTCTTTGTCCATCATCTTGAATCTGATTTTGTACAGTGCCTTTTTCAGTTCCTGAATATTGACAGCCCTGTATGGGCCGCCTCTCATGTCTATATCTGAAACAATGTCTTGTATTTCCTTAAGAATACGTATTTTTTCCTCCTGGCCTTTCGGAATAAGACTTAATACACTCTGCACCTCAGAGACTGTATCGAGTTTTTTAAGGGCATCTGTTTTATCTTTTAGCTCTGTTAGGGACTTTGCTATTATTGCTCCGTACATGCTGGATCGTTTTGAATCTGCCAGCAGTCTTTTTTCCCACTTTACTGATTCGGCTGTCCTTGACTGCAAATGGAGCATGTTAAGGTCAAACCTGACACCCATGGCCCCCCATACAGACATAACTGTACATACAAGGCTTATGCTCAGGATAGTACAGGATCGTTTGCTGTTCAGGGTAAACAGTGTCCTGATTTCAGTGTCAATCGGGGATATTTCTCCCTGCTGTTTGTGTCTTGATTTGTCAAATACCATAACAAGGGCAGGGAGCAGGCAAAGGGTGGTAAGTGTAGTCATCAGCATTCCTATGGCCGTAATGATTCCCAACTCCACCAGCCCTCTGAATCCTGTGACTATCAGAGGGGAAAAGGAAAGGGTGGCAGTAAGGCCCGCAAGCATTATACCCGGACCCATTTTGGTCATGGCAGAACGGATAGCCCGGCCTTTGGGGTAGTGATGCACCCTTTCTTCCTCCTGATATCTTGCAAGCCAGTGAATTCCGTAATCTATGCCAAGCCCCAATAATAGAGGGGCAAATGTAATGGACAGTATGTTCAGGTGACCAATAAACAGGGTGGTAAGTCCTGTGGTAATGCACAGCGCAACAACAAGCTCTGTCATTTCAATAAGGGGCCGCCTGATTCCCCTCCAGAACAGTGTCAGCAGCAGGACAAGGCCTGCAAGAGACATGACTGTAGCAATGCTCATGTCATGCAGGGCAACGCTCATTTCGTCCATATTCATGGCTTCCTGACCGGTAACTCCTGCATGTATTCCCGGAAATTCCTTTTTTGTCAGATCAATGGCTTTTCTCAGGGCGATAAGGGAATCTTCCGTTTTTATAAAGCTGTCTGCCAATCTTTCAGGGGTGACAAACATTAGCAGGTATTTTTTACCACTGGTCCATAAATATCCTTCCTCATTATCAGGGGCCTTGGCAATAATGTTTGACCACGGAGAGGTAAAAGCTGTTTTTTTGAATTTGATCCATGCACGCAGTTCCTTGAGAATCCTGACAAGAAAATCAAGATTCATGGGTTTGTTATCCAGATTGCCTGAATCCCTTTCATCAAGAAATCCGGTAAACAGATTACCTATAATTTTTGATGACATTTCCCGGTTTATCTGTCTGAACAGGGAAACAAGATCAGGAGACGATGCAATTGCCTGTATAAAATCATGATGTTCTGCAAGGCTGTTTCTTATTTCAAGGAGTCTGTCTTTTCTCAGGTATAGAAGCGCCCACTGTTTGAAATCATCAGGATAAACACGATAAAATATCTCCTGGTATTTATCCTTGTCTTTTCTCAGACGGTGGGCAAGGGTATTCAGAAATTTTATGGACCTTGCATCCTCTCTGTTTTCAACGGCAACTATAAAATTGTCCAGCCTGTCAAACTGGTCGATGTTTTCGGAAAGTTTTACAAGCCTGTGTTCAGGGGATATCAGGTCTTTTTGATCCGTATAAAAATCCAGATTGTTTAGCGTATATACTATGGACACGACAGAAAGAAAAACAGCCACAGCTATAACAATAAAGGGATGAGAGGTATCAATAATTAATATTCTTTTAAGCAGTTGCTGTGCAAGATTCTTTTTGGGCACCTTATTTCCAGTCCTCCCTGCCAATTGCCATGTCAAATTTTGCCAGGGTAACCTGGTAGTTAAACAGGCTTTCGAGGTAATTTCCTTCGTTGTCGCCATATTTCTCGATAGCATAAAGAAGGTTGGCAGATGTGCCTGTCCCCATGTCAAAATCGGAAAGTGCAGAGACAACCCATTTTCTTGATGCAATAACGGCCTTGTGATAAGACTCTGCTGCTTTTTTCCATTCAAGTATCTCCTCATACAGTTTGGTTATCTGAATGGGGATATTCATTTCTGCCCTGTATTTTGTGTACAGCAGTTTTCTGTATTCCGAGTATGCCTTGTCCGATCGTGCCTTTTTTATGCCAAAGTCCAGATCCCATTTCATACCTCCCACAACTCCGACATATGAATGATTAAATTCATCTGTTATATAAGAATTGTTAAACTTGTCCCTACCGGGGGCCCCTGCAAATGATCCTTTAAGGGCAGTAAAAAATGATGGGTATCTGTCACTGTCCGCTGCCTTGGCCTCAAATTTTTTTGCTTCAACGGCTGCCTTGATTTCCCTGTAATCCGGGCGTAATTCAAAGGCCTTGTGAATGTATTCATTGAGGCTTTTCAGGGGATGTGATTTGATGGAAAGCCTTTTGTCAAGAACATCAAAGTCCTGATCCTGTGGGAAACCGATCAATGCCTTTAATGCAAAGTATGCAAGCTTTTCCCCTTTTTGTGCCTCTGCCATTGCCCTTGCAGTCTGTGCCCTGTATGCATTAAGCTGGTAAAGATCGCTTTCACTTGCATTGTCAGCGTTGTGCTTCAGGAGCCGTTTTATCATCTGTTCTGCCTCATCAAAAAAATTCTCCGTACCCTTTACGGCATCAATTCCCTGTCTTGCAAGGACAAGGGCAAAATAAAGCTGTTTTACCCTTAGGGCAATTTCAAGCCTTTTCCTGTCAATATCAAATTCTGTTGCCTTCATTCCGAGAAGTGCAGCTTTCTTGCGGTTTGAAATCTTTCCAAAGGTGTATAGGGGCTGGGTAATTGTAAAATCCAGACGGCCGAACAGGCCCAGGTTTGAAAAGCCTGCATGAGGAGATGGATCATGGATCCTGCCAACGCCGCTTTTGGGGTCCACACGCACCTTTGGCTTTTCTGCGTCCGGGACGGGACCGCCGAAGGCCAATATCTTGATCTGGGGCAGATGGGCGGCCTGTGCCTGAGCAAGATCGCTTTTTGCAGATGCTACGCTCATCTCGGTTTCTCCGATCTCCGGACTTTTTTCTATGGCCATATTAATGAGCTGATTCATGGTGAAGATCTTGTGATCCCTGTTTTCGCTGTCAAGTGCCTGGGCCATGTCTGTAAAAAAAAACATAACAAGGCATATAACAGTAAAAACAACCACCTTTTTTATTAAACCGATGTTGATAAACACCTTATACATTGAATCTTCTCCCTGTTGGATTTTCAGGAAGGAACACAAACTGCTCCACCCTAACTCGAGTTTTGATAAAATTTGTCACCAGCTTTTCAGATTCATGTTTTCCATGGTCAGATTTCCGGCGGGTACGCCTTTTTGAGAGCTTTAACTAACTATCGATATTTTTTATTATATGTTATACTCCTGTTAGATAAACTATTGCAGGAGGTGAATTATGAATCCAAATTGCCCAAAATGCAAGTCTCCACAAACTGTCAAAAATGGTTTTCTTTGCAACAGGCAAAGATAAGAATGCAAAGAATGCGGGCATCAGTTTACTCGCATCACACCCAGAGGGAAACCCATGAAGGATAAATTGCTTGCTATAGTTCTCTGCATGCATGGTTTGTCTCTGAATGCAATCGATAGATTGTTTAACGTCTCTCTGCTCCCGCAGTATTGAAATGGGTGAGGAATTTTGATAGAGAAAACTATGAGAAACCTAAACCTGGTAGTGCAGTAGTAATGGAAGTAGACGAAATGTGGCACTATCTTCAAAAAAAACCAACAAGCTCTGGATTTGGAAGGCTTATTGTCGCGATACCGGTCAGCTCGTTGACCGGGAATGTGGCGGTCGTGATGGAAGAACATTCCGCCGCTTGATGAAACGATTACTCCGATGGAATGTTGAGATTTATTGTGTTGATCACTGGAAGGTTTATCCAAAAGAGATGCCTGCTGGCTGTCGTTATTTACAAAGCAAGGCTGAAACGGTGGCTCTTGAGCGTAATAACAGTAGGCAACGATATTGGTTTGCACGATTCCGGCGCAAAAGCATAGTTGTATCGAAGAGTAAAGAAATGGTCGATTTAACCATGGCTCTATTTGCCAAATTTCATGTAAATGGCAGTATGATGAAGTTGTTATCATTACTTAGTTAAAATCCTCCCCTTTTTTACGGGGCAACCCTCGTAATACTCCAATAGCAGTGCATATGTTCTTTCAATTGACCGGCTTGTTAATCTTCTTGATTATCTTCAACCTGTGGTTGTGTTCCAGACATCTTCTGATGGTCAGGTCAGCAAAGTTGAATGCATCTCCAGATCTCTTGTGTCCTGTGGTTTTCCCTTCAGGCCTTGTATAATGACGGGAGAAGGCTATCATTTTTCTATCATTTTTGCAAGCTTTTTCAGTGTGTTATATTGTTTTTCCAATATCCAGACTTGTCTGTCTTTTCAGTGACTTCCGATTTCCAGGGACATGCTCGTTCTTTTTTTCAGTGACATTCTTTGACTGGTTGTGCAAGGTCCCGAAAGGAGAGCAGCCATGAAAAAAATTATAAACCAGCAGGTCAGAATGAGGATTTTGTTCTTTCTGTGTTTCGTGTCCGTTATCTTTATTTTTTCTCGAGAGGGTGTAACAGGGATACTTCCAAGTTTGAATGATAGTCCTCCCTTGGGAAGCGATCTCGCTGTGGACAATATATCCTTTACTTACCGTGGGCACCGTTTTAATGCAGATGAACGTTGTTACAGGGTCCAGCTTGATTGGGATGTGTTAGCGGCCAAGTTTCATAGATATAAAAAGCCCCATCTAACTTGGGAGCCCATTAATCATTACACAGACAATGGTGAGATTTGCTGGGACCCATTTAAACACAAGCTTACGGTAGATTTTAAAAGATTAGGGTTCAAGGAATATACTTGCAATAAGGATCCCATACTTGGGGACGGTGTGCCAAGCTGCAGATTAGTGTCCTGGGGAGAATCAGGGGGGCGGAAATATTATACTGATAAGTTTGTGTGGGATTTTATTAGTAAAAAGGGATGTCAAGAGTTAAGGAAGAGTATTCCTTTTAAAACAATAGTGGCCATGAAGCTGGAGGCCATTGCCAACTCTATGAGTGTAGAGGTGTCTAAAAAGGTTACAATGGCTCCAGGGGATGTGACGGTTATTCTTAAAACCGTTGCGGTCGATTTTACTCCTCCACACAAAGGTTGGCCTGTTCTGTTTTATTTGGAAAAGAAAGGGGTGGGGACCATGAAAAACAAGGTAACAAAAATATTGAAGGGGAGAGGTGGAGCTTCTTGCTCATTTAAAGGGTTGACTCCGGGCACTTACTGGGCCAAGGTCAAGATATTTAAAAGCCTAACAAGCAGCCATGTTGTAAACAGCTCCCCTTTTAAGGTGAAATCAAAGTCCAAGTATAGGCCTGAGTGGAATTTGGCAAGTCCTAAAAATGATGCTGTCTTTTCTGACAGAGATAGCATTCCCATTAGTGTCTGTCTTCCATCTGCCGAATCTTTAAAAAATGCCCGGTTAGTGTTCAGATGGGGTTGGGCCGAGGAAAAACCTTTTTATCCGGTTCCTTTTAGGCCCGATTTGCTCTTTGAAGAAACGGTCCATGTAAATCCTTCTACAAGATTTTATATGGGAAAAATTTCTGCATCTAAGCTTGACAGGATAATGAGGCAAAAATATGGCAACCCCCATAGTCTGGGGCTCTATTATTTGGATCTGTTTCTCAGGGGAAGCGAGCTAAAGTGGAATTATACAAAAAGGGTTTCGTTTCGTATAACGCCAACATTAACAGATAATAAGATGAGGAAAATTTTTGTTAATCCCAATCATGTCGGGATATTGAAGGTTATATCTCCCAAAGGAAATGAAAACAGGTAATGACTCGATATCTGGCACCAAATCCCATGAATAATTTACTTTCCTATCGAACAATATTGCAATTTTTGTTGTTGTATCTAAATTTCAGTTCTTCTGTATACATGAATAACATCATGGCAGAGAGGCTGTGGCGGACGGTCAAGTATGAGAGGAGAGATATACATCAGGGAATACGAAACTATACAAGAGCTTATCAAAGGCCTCAGAGAATATTTTGAGTTTTACAACAACAAAAGGCCCCGCCAAACCTTCGGGGGAAGGACTCCGGCAGAGGTTCTACCGGGGCAGCCTGGAATTAAGGAAGGCTGCATAACCATGGGCCACAACATGACCGTTTTTATACACCTTAACTGCACTAAAAAATGGTCTTGGCATTGGGGTCCGCCTTAAACATCCCTTTTTTTACTGCCAATTACAATTGGCCACCATTGAAAAGGGCATTCAATTAGGCTTTTATACGCGCTTTTGGTTGCCCTGGGCCAGCTCGTTTGCAGCAGGTTGCCCTTTTATGGCTTCCAAGATCTACCTTTGCCTTTAATTCCGTTGAAAACCTGCGCTGTTTCAAGTGTCCCTTTCAGTTAAACCACTTCATCGGTATTATTTTGTTTTGTGTACCCTTGCCCTTGCATTCAGGTTATGTTTTTTCCCTGAACAATCATGTGCAGGGATCCGTCTTGTTTTACTGGTTCGATTTGTCTGTTTCTGTTTCTTTATTGCCCTGTATGCTTTGCTTACGCTTCTTTCTGGTTATCAATCCTTTTGCCTCCAGATATTTTTTTAAGGGTTTTAACTCGTTTTCGATCTGTTTTTTTTGTTTTATCAGCTCGTTATATTGTTTCTTTGCCATTTCATCGAAACTGTTCATTTTTTCTCCTCATTTATTGCAAGAATGTATGAAAGTATGACTGTCTGATTCCTCTGTCTCCCTTTTATACCCTCAAAACTTGCTGTTCGATTCAGATTCTGTTTTAGTCTCCGTCAAAAAGATCACCAATGCTTCCCAATATTGATCCTTCTCCTGTACGTTTGCCGCCGTTTGAAGGTGCATTGGCGAGGATACGGTCTGCCATTCGTGAGAAGGGGAGGCTTTGCAACAGTACCATGCCTGTGCCTCTCAGTGTGGCCAGGAAAAGACCTTCCCCTCCAAAGAACATGGATTTAAGACTGCCCGCACGTTCAATGTTATAGTCAATACCAGTGGTAAAGGCTACAATGCAACCTGTGTCAATTCTGAGTGTTTCATCTTTAAGATGTTTTTGCACAACAGTGCCGCCAGCATGTATAAATGTCATGCCGTCTCCCCTGAGACGTTCAAGAATAAAACCCTCCCCTCCAAAAAAACCGGTTCCAAGGCGTTTGGAAAAGGCGATTCCTACCTCTGTGCCAAGTGCTGCCGCAAGAAAGGCATCCTTTTGACATAGAATTTCTCCTCCTACCCTGGAGAGGTCGACAGGTATGATTTTACCCGGATATGGGGCAGCAAAAGCCACACGTTTCTTGCCTGAACCGTTATTGGTAAAGTGGGTGATAAAAATGGACTCTCCTGTTAGAACCCTTTTTCCTACATTGATCAGTTTTCCCAGAATACCATCATTTGCCTTTGAGCCATCGCCCATACGAGCTTCAAAGGTTATTCCGTCTTCCATGTAGTTCATTGCACCAGCCTCGGCAATTACTGTCTCTCCGGGATCGAGTTCCACCTCAACTATCTGCATATCGTTACCAAACAGTTCATAGTCGATTTTGTGGCTCTGCATGGCTTTCCTCCTGTTTGAATTTATAATCTCACAGAGATAAAAACAATACTGTGGAACCTCTAACTGATAAGTCTGTATTGTCGCAATACATCCTTAAGTCTGTTCAGGTTTGTTTCAGACATGGATGTCAGAGGAAGATTCATTTCATCTGTGCATTTTCCCATCATGGCAAGAGCTGTTTTAACCGGTATGGGATTGGTTTCGTAAAACATGGCCTGGCAGAGAAGCGTCATGTTTACAAACAAACTCTGTGCCTTGTTTATTTCTCCGTTTTCCCAAGCACTTACGATCTCAGCAGTCTCTTTGGGCGCTATGTTTGCCACCACTGAAATAACCCCTTTGCCTCCTATGGAAAGAACAGGCAGGGTAATGTTGTCATCGCCTGAGAGCAGGGTAATGTTGTCGCCTGCAAGTCTCATGATTTCCGCCATCTGTGCGAGGTCGCCTGATGCCTCTTTAATGGCTACAATCTCTTTTAGTTCTGCGAGCCGTGCAACAGTTTCGGGCAGCATGTTTACACTGGTCCTGCCAGGGACATTGTACAGAACCTGCGGAAGAGAAACCGCCTTAGCTATTGCCCTGAAATGTTCATAAAGACCCTGCTGTGTAGGTTTGTTATAATACGGGGTAACCTGGAGAGTTGCATCTGCTCCTGCTCTTTTTGCGTGAGCTGTAAGTTCTATTGCCTCTTTGGTGCTGTTTCCCCCTGTACCTGCAATAACCGGTACCCTCCTGTTTACCGCCTTGATGCATATATCTATAACCCTGTTATGTTCCTCCATTGAAAGAGTAGCCGACTCACCTGTTGTGCCGCATGGAACAATAGCACTTGTTCCGTTTTCAATCTGGAATTCTATAAGCTGCCTGAAGGCATCCTCGTCTATCTTGCCATTTTTGAATGGTGTAACTATTGCAACAATTGAACCTTTGAACATAAAAATATCTCCTTATAGCAATGTGTAATTCAACAGTATTAGTTTTTTCCTGATTTTTACAGATGATCATGTCCTGCTGACTGTCAGTAACGCCTCTTCATTAAGCTGTCCCTTGTAAACTATGGATGTATTTCCTTCAAGCCACACCTCTTCAAACATGGCAAGGCCTGTTTCTGTTTGATCCTGTTTGCGTCTTGCCGGTGCAAAATATATTACAAGCTGGTCTCCTCCTCTTGTTATTACCTTTACAGGTGATCTTACAAGACCTCTTTTTGAAGCAGCAAGGGCGCACGCAATGGATCCTGTTCCACAGGCAAACGTTTCATCTTCAACCCCTCTTTCGTATGTCCTTACCTCTATTTGATCCGGCGCAAGCACACGCATGAAATTGACATTGGTTCCATAAGGGGCAAAAAAAGGATCATGCCTGATTGATCTGCCATGTTCAACAACAGGACAGGCGTTGAGATCATTGACATAAACCACTACATGGGGTACCCCGGTATTTATAAAATCAACTCCTTCCCATAATGCCCTGTGTGTGATCTCAATATCCATTGAAAAATCTTTTGGAAGAGGCATAAGCACCTTAACCCTCCGTCCATGTACAGAGGCACTTACAGGGCCTGCCATTGTTTCAAATCTCATTTCCCTCCCGGCTATGCCAAGGAGGTAGGCAAAACGGGCAATGCATCTGCTGCCATTTCCGCACATCTCTACCTCTGTGCCGTCTGCATTAAAAAAATGCCATGCAAAATCGAGCTGTACAGATTTTTCAAGGAAGATTGCACCATCGGCTCCCACAGATTCCCTTCGTCTGCATATCTTTTTTACAAGGTCGGGCATTTCATCATACCTGATCTTTGCATCCATGTTGTTGATCAGTATGAAGTCGTTGCCGCTTCCGTTCATTTTCCAAAAAACAACAGGTTCCATAATATTATCAAGATACTTATCGCCTGGTTTTCAATTCATAAATGGTTTTTTTGCACAATCCCGGTATCAATCTGCCGGATTCCCTGATCTTGTATGGAAAATCTCGTTTATGGATTGGAAAATCGATAACGCCCACGGCCTGTTTATGGATGGGCAATGACTTCCGGTCCACATAAGAGGATATTCAAGTGAAATCACAGGATTATGCAAGAGGCATGCATGTGTTTCCTACCTCAAAAAATCCGGAATATGTTCTCCTCTTACAAGGTCATTAAAGGTTTCCCTTTCCCTTATAAGATAAAATCTGTCCTCTTTTACCATGACTTCCGGCAGACGGGGTCTGGAATTGTAATTTGATGCCATGGTGAAACCATATGCTCCGGCACTCATTATTGCAAGCATCTCTCCTGGTTCACAGGCTGCAATTTTTCTTTTTTTTGCGAAAAAATCACCTGACTCACATATAGGACCAACAATATCGACTGTTATCTGTTCACGGTCTGTTCGGCTGACAGGCCAGATATCATGATACGCATTGTACAGGCTGGGACGCATAAGATCGTTCATCCCTGCATCCACTATATAAAAGGTCTTATCCCCATTGCTTTTTTTATAGGTGATCCGGGTAACCAATGCCCCTGCATTGCCTACAATGACCCTTCCAGGTTCAAGGATGAGGGTCGCAGGCATGTCTTTCAGCTCTTCCTGTATTGCCTTGGCGTACTGTGCCGGGTGTGGCGGTTTTTCGTCCCGGTATGTTATCCCGAGACCTCCTCCTATATCTAAGTATTTTATGTTTATACCATTATTCTTTAAACGCCTTATAAGCTGGATCAGTTTTTTTATGGCGTTTGTCAATGGAGATACATCAGTAAGCTGTGAACCTATATGGCATGAAACTCCAATGACCGAAATGTGATCAAGGGATGATGCAAACAGATATTTCTGGTAGGCCTCATGGATATCAATACCAAACTTGTTTTCTTTCATGCCGGTAGATATATACGGATGTGTTTTTGGATCGACATCCGGATTGACACGGAATGCTATTGGCGCCCTTTTGTTCATGGCCCTGGCCAGTCTGTTTATGGTTTTCAGTTCTTCTGTTGACTCCACATTGAACATAAGTATCCCTGTGTCAAGGGCATATTTGATGTCCTGAACGGTTTTCCCCACTCCTGAATAGACTATTTTTCCAGGGGGTATGCCTGCTTTTGTTGCCCTGAAAAGCTCTCCTCCTGAAACAATGTCAACGCCGCTGTTTCTGGATGCAAAAAGTCTCAATATTGCGAGGTTTGAATTGGACTTTACAGAAAAACATGTAAGATGTTCCAGATTGTCAAATGCCCCGTCAAATGCCTTGAAATGGTGCAGCAAGGTAGCATGGGAATAGACATAAAATGGTGTGCCCACCTCTTTTGCAATACGGGATAAAGGCGTTCTTTCGCAAAACAGTTCTTTTTTATTGTATTTGAAGTGATGCATGGCCTGAATTATGCCTGTATTAAAGGTCTTTGTTGATAACAAGCTTTGCCCTGTCCGAGGGCGGGCCCATAGCATTTCCCGGGCCTGTGAGATGTACCTGGAAGAAGTATATTCCCTTTTCTGTAATATCAGGAAGGGGACATTCAAAGTTTTTTCCGGAAACAACACCTGTTATTTCTTTATATCTTCTGTATTCAATGGGACACCCCTCGCACGGAGGGACATCAAGTCCAAAGCTGGCGATATATACTCTGCAACCAAGCACGGGAGGAAGGTTTTCTCCCTTTTTTGCCTCAGGCCCGATTACGTATCCCTTCAGAATAACAGTTCCGTTTTCTATCCTGGCCTTTAACAGCTGTACGTAAAAAGGAAACCGTGTTTTTGGTATAAAAGGGGGCTTTTTTTTGCCGCAGGCATATACAGAAACAATCATTACACTTGCAAGCAGCAAAAAGACAATGCGATGTCTTGTGTTCACAGACCGATCTCCTTTTTTGCCGTTAAAATGGCCTGTTTTACCGCCTCATGTCCTGTCCCTCCTGTTATGTTTCTGCTGTTGATGCAGGATGAGGGATCCAGGCAGGCATAAACATCTTCTTCTATCTTTGAAGAAAATGTTTGCATGTCATTCAGATCGAGCTGATGGAGTTCTTTCCCGTGATCCAGGGCAAACACAACCATTTCTCCGACAATTTTATGGGCATTCCTGAATGTTTCTCCTTTTTTGACCAGATAATCGGCAAGGTCTGTTGCAGTAAGATATCCGGTACTTGCCGATTTCGCCATTTTTTCCTTATTAAAGGAAATGTTTTCAAACAGGCCGTTCATTACCTCAAGACATGAACGGGTTGTATCTGCCGTATCAAAGAGAGGTTCCTTGTCTTCCTGCATATCCTTGTTATAGGTAAGAGGCAGGCCTTTCATGACAGTGAGGAGCGCAATGAGGTTTCCGTATGTTCTCCCTGTTTTTCCTCTTACCAGTTCAGGAATATCAGGATTTTTCTTTTGAGGCATTATACTGCTTCCGGTTGCAAAGGAGTCTGATATGTTGAGGTATCCGAATTCCCGGGTTGACCATAGAACCATATCCTCAGCCATTCTGCTCATATGCATCATCAGTACAGAACAGTCAAACAGGAATTCAAGGACAAAATCCCTGTCACTTACCGCATCCATACTGTTCTGGCTTATACTGTCAAATTCAAGGATACCGGCTGCCATCTGTCGGTCAAAGTCAAAAGTTGTGCCTGCAAGGGCAGCACTTCCGAGAGGGGACACATTGACACGATCCAAGGTGTCTTCAAACCTGCATCTGTCTCTTTTGAGCATTTCGTAATAGGCAAGCAGGTGATGTGACAATAGCACTGGTTGAGCTCGCTGGAGATGAGTGTATCCGGGGATGATGACATTGATATTGTCTTCTGCAAGCCTTACAAGGGTCCTGTTGAGGTTTGTGATCCGTGATAGAATATTTTTGATGGCATCTCTTGTATAAAGCCTGATATCAAGGGCTACCTGATCATTTCTGCTTCTCCCTGTATGCAGCTTTTTTCCGATCTCGCCTACCTTTTCGATCAGCATTTTTTCAATCATGCTGTGTACATCTTCATAATCCCTGTATGACGGAGCCTCCATTGTGAGCAGGTCCTTTTTTATCTCCTTAAGGGCCTTTATAATAGCCTTTGCCTCATGATCGGGAATTATTCCCTGTTTTGCCATCATACGGCAATGGGCAATACTGCCTTCTATGTCATAAGGATAAAGGCGGAAATCAAAGCCTATGGATGCGTTGAATTTATCCGCAAGGGGATCTGTTGCTGTCTTGAAACGACCTCCCCATACCTTTTTATTCATTGCCTGTGTCCCCTTTCCAGTATTGTTCGATGCAAGTGCCTTCCCTGTTCTACTGAACTGTTACCGGTTGTTTTTGGATTGAGATCCTTTGAGAAGGTGTGCTATCTTGAGCCTTAGTCCGGCCAGTCTTATAAAGCCCTCCGAATCCTTCTGGTTGTATACCTCATCGTTTTCAAATGTAGCAAATTCAGGGGCATATAGGGATGATTCGGATTTTCTGCCGGTTACTATGCAGTTTCCTTTATAGAGTTTGATGCGAACAGTCCCGTTAACTACCTTTTGCGTTTCATCGATCAGGGCCTGAAGCATCTTTCTTTCAGGGGAAAACCAGTACCCGTAATATACAATTTCTGAATATCTTGGGATCAGACTATCCCTTATGTGCATTACCTCCCTGTCCAGGGTTATTGTTTCAATGGCCATGTGGGCAATTCTGATTATTGTGCCTCCCGGAGTTTCGTAGATGCCCCGTGATTTCATTCCCACGTAACGATTTTCCACCATATCCACCCTGCCTATGCCGTTTTTGCCCCCAAGGGAGTTCAGGGTGGAAAGGATTGCAGCGGGAGACATGGACTTGCCGTTTACTGCCACGGGATCGCCGTTTTTAAATTCTATTTCTATGTATGTTGGCTTGTCCGGCGCCCTTTCCGGCGATACCGACATAACAAACATGTCTTCATCAGGCTCGTTCCAGGTATCCTCCAATATTCCCCCCTCAAAACTGATGTGCAGGAGGTTTCTGTCACTCGAATAGGGCTTTTCCTTTGTCACAGGTATGGGGATATTTTTTGAGCGGGCATAATTTATCAGGTCTTCCCGCCCCTTGAAGTCCCATATCCTCCAGGGAGCTATTATTTTCAGATCAGGTCTTAATGCCATGTATGCAAGTTCAAATCTTACCTGATCATTTCCCTTGCCTGTGGCTCCATGGCTTAGTGCATTGGCATTTGTCTTTTCAGCCGCTTCTACCTGTCCCCTGCCGATAAGAGGTCTGGCCAGGGATGTGCCAAGCAGATATGTTGATTCGTATATGGCATTTGCCCTCATGGCAGGCCACACAAAGTCGCGGACAAACTCTTCTTTAAGGTCATCCACAATTATCTCGTCTGCTCCTGTTTCAATAGCCTTTTTCTTTATGCCTTCAAGCTCTTCTCCCTGACCAACATCAGCAGCATATGCAACTACAGGACATTGATATCTCTCTTTGAGCCATGTTAAAATAACAGAGGTGTCAAGTCCGCCTGAATAGGCCAGAACTATTTTATTGATATTCTCGGTCAATCTTTTTCTCCTTGGGTTCCATCCATAAAATGGCAGTCTTTCACAATCCCTGTGTCAGCCTGCAGGATTACTTGTAGTGTGTCCTGTGATGGCAAATCTCCATGTAATCATATGGTCCTGCAAAAAAATATTTCATTTCCGGATCAGAAACCTGCCAATGCCCGGGATCTGTTTGAAGATGGATATTTTTATATATTTGTTAATTATTGTGTAAATCGCTATACATAGTTAAGATTCTGTTTGTATAAAATCAACTGTTATTTATATCTTGTTAGTATTTATGAAAATATCCTGGGCCAATGAAAGTGTGCCCATAGGGGAGGGGGCAAAAAACATGTCCGGAAATTTTCTGACAGAGGGAAGATATACCATTATAACAGCAAGGTTTCAAGTAATGCCTGATGCAGGTGCATCTTGTTTTCTGCCTGGTCAAAGACCACTGAATGGGGGCCTTCAAAGACCTGTTCAGAGATTTCCTCTCCTACGTGTGCCGGCAGACAGTGCATTACAAGCACGTCAGGTTTTGCCATATCTATTAAAGACTGGTTCAACTGGTAGCCCCTGAAGTCCTTAAGTCTTTGTTCCCTTTCCTTTTCCTGTCCCATGCTTGTCCATACATCCACATTTATTGCGTTTGCATCTTTTGCAGCCTCGGCCGGATCTGTTATTACCTCAACATTTTTATCCGCATGCATCAAAACCTTCTCTGATGGAAAATAGCCCGGGGGACAGGCCAGTACCAATCTGAAACCAAGTATGGAGGCCAGATTGATCCATGAATGAGCCACATTGTTACCATCTCCGATCCATGCCACCTTTATGCCCTCAAGCGTTCCCAGTTTTTCCTTTATAGTCATGGCATCGCTTAATATCTGGCAAGGATGATACATATCTGTCAGGGCATTGACAACGGGTATGCTTGCCCATTTTGCCATTGTTTCCAGCATCTGTTGGGAAAAGGTCCTTATAACAAGGATATCGAGGAATCTCGACAGGACCCTTGCCGTGTCCTTTACTGTTTCATTTCTGGAAAGCTGGGTGTCCTGCCTGTTCAGAAAGATTGTATTCCCCCCCAGCCTGAACATGGCAGTTTCAAAAGAGACTCTTGTTCTTGTAGATGCCTTTTCAAACAAAAGCCCAAGTGTGTATCCCCTTAAAGGCATGTGGTTGTGTCTTCCTTTCGCCTTTATCTCAAGTCCTCTGTCAATAAGTGCAAGTATTTCATCCTTTGTTATATCTCGTATGCTTAACAGGTTTTTTTTCATCGTAGATTCCTGAAATCCGGACGGTTACAGCCGAATTAAGATTTGGCATCATGAGGTGCCTTTTGGTCAGTTTTTATCCATAATTAGATGTTTCTTTTTACAATTTCTGCGTCTTGTGCGCCGAATACATATATGAAAACGGAATCCCACTGCAAGGCAGTGGGATTGAGGGTTTGCAACAGGTTGGAACAACTTGGATCCTATTCGGTATCCATGTCTTCAAATATCTGATCCATAGCATTGGTCAACATGTCTATTTCATTTTTTGTTACTACAAGGGGAGGCAGGAAACGAAGGACGTTTCCATGGGCACAGTTTATTAAAAAACCTTTTTCCATACATGCCTCGACTACAGATTCACATGGTCTGTCAATTTCCATGCCAAGAATCAGCCCCATTCCTCTTACTTCCTTGATAAAGCTGTATTTTTCCTTCAGTTTGTTGAGGGCGTCTTTAAAGTAATTGCCTGCCTCCCTGCAATGTTCAATCCATCCGTCTTCAATAAGTGATCTTAGAACAGCAAGTGAAACAGCTGTTACAAGGGGTGTTCCGCCAAAGGTGGTTGCATGGCTTCCGGGCCCGAATGCCCGGGCAAGTTTTTCCACGGACAGCATGGCGCCAATGGGAAGCCCGTTTCCCAAGGCCTTTGCAAGTGTCATAATATCGGGTTGAGCGCCATAGTGTTCATATGCAAACAGTTTTCCGGTTCTTCCCATTCCTACCTGTACCTCATCAAAGATCAAAAGGCAGTTATGCTCATCACAAATGTTCCTTACTCCTTTAAGATAGTCAGGATCAGGACAGACAACACCCCCCTCTCCCTGTATGGGTTCAAGCAATACTGCACATATGGTTTCATCCATGGCCTGTTCAAGACTTGCAAGGTCATTGTATGGGATAAACCTGAATCCTTCAAGAAGGGGATTATACCCTGTTTTGACCTTTTTCTGGCCGGTTGCAGAAAGCGTTGCCATTGTTCTTCCATGGAATGAATTGTCCATGGATATAACGGTATTTTTTGTTGTATCGGAATTGATGTTCATATATCTGCGGGCAAGTTTTATAGCGGCTTCGTTTGCCTCTGCGCCGCTGTTGCAGAAGAACACCCTGTCTGCAAAGGAATTTTCTACCAGCATTTGTGCCAGGTCTGTCTGGGGCAGGGTATAGTAAAGGTTGGAGACATGGACAAGCGTTTCAGCCTGTTTTTTCAGTGTGTCTGCAACAAGATCTGATGCATGGCCAAGGGCACAAACAGCAATGCCGCCAACAAAGTCAAGATATTCTTTGCCTTTCTCGTCCCATATCCGACAGCCTTTCCCCCGTACCAGGGTAACGGGAAACCTCGAATATGTGTTGAACATGTATCTGTTTGCGCGTTCTATGGTCGTTTCCCTCTTGTCCATATCTTTTCCTTCTCTGTTTGCGTTTTTTTATGAATGTGTCCTGATTATCTCTGTTCCTATTCCACCTTTGGTAAAGACCTCAAGAAGTATTGCATGATCATTCCTTCCATCAATGATATGGGCCTTTTTTACTCCGTCTGCAAGAGCGGTTATACAGCAGTTTACCTTGGGGATCATTCCGCCGTCAATTATTCCGTTTGTTATCATATAAACTGCCTCGTCGTCTTTGAGAGTTGAAACAAGACGACCTTCTTCATCAAGCACGCCTTTTGTATCTGTCAGGAGAATGAGCTTTCTTGCCTTCATTGAAGCGGCTATATGGCCTGCTACAATGTCAGCATTTATGTTATAGGTTTCACCGTTTGTTCCTGCCCCTACCGGAGCAATAACAGGAATAAAATTACTCTTTATCAGATTCTCAAGCAGAGATGTATCAATGGAGACTATTTCCCCAACCATACCTATGTCTATTATTTCAGGCGGCTTGTCATCTTTCTTTTTCAGATATTTCATCTTTTTTGCAGTAACAAGATTTCCGTCCTTGCCTGACAGGCCTACTGCCATCCCCTTGTTGCGGTTTATAAGACTGACTATCTCCTTGTTGACCTTGCCGACGAGGACCATTTCAACAACATCCATGGCCTCTTTGTTTGTTACACGCATGCCTCCCACAAATTCGGATTTGATGGACAACCTGTTCAGAAAATCCCCTATTTGTGGACCCCCGCCGTGTACTACGATGGGATTGATTCCCACATATTTCATTAGAATGATATCAAGGGCAAACTTCTGCTTGAGTTTTTCATTTACCATGGCATGACCACCGTATTTTATCACCATGGTGCTCCCCTTGAAGCGTTGTATGTAGGGAAGTGCCTCTATAAGAATCTTGGCCCGTTCATCCTGATTTATCATAAAATATACCTGCTCAAATTTTCGTCTTCGAGGATGTCCTTCAGCCTGTTTTCCACGTCTTTTTTATCTATTACAACCTTTTTCTCTTTCATGTCAGGGGCATCGAAGGATATGTCATCGAGAAGTTTTTCCATTACTGTATGAAGACGCCTTGCGCCTATGTTTTCCGTTCTTTCATTTACCATGCTGGCCATTGCAGCAATCTGCTGTACTGCGGATTCTTTAAATTCCAGCTCGATTCCTTCAGTTGCAAGCAGGGCCTTGTACTGGGTGATAAGGGCATTTTTCGGTTCTGTAAGAATCCTTACAAAATCCTCGGCAGTCAGTGAATCGAGTTCCACGCGTATGGGAAATCTTCCCTGAAGCTCCGGCAGAAGATCTGAAGGTTTGCTTACATTAAATGCTCCGGATGCGATAAAGAGGATGTGGTCGGTATGAACCATCCCGTATTTTGTGGCAACAGCAGAGCCTTCCACTATGGGCAAAAGGTCTCTTTGAACTCCTTCTCTTGATACATCCGGACCGTAAGAAGATTCCGAATCAGCCACCTTGTCAAGTTCATCCAGAAAAATGATGCCGTTTTGTTCTGTCATGCGAATGGCATTGTCTATTACCTTGTCCATATCTATCAGTTTCTGGGATTCTTCCTGAAAAAGTATTTCCATTGCCTCGGGGATCTTTACGCGCCTTTTTTTCTTTTTATTGGGAAACACGTTTCCGAACATTTCCCGTACATTAAGTTCCATCTCTTCCATGCCTGCAGCAGAAAAGATTTCAACCATTGGCATGCTGCTGCTTTCTACCTCTATTTCCACATAACGTTCATCCATTTTTCCGCTTTTCAGCATGGCCCTCAGTTTTTCACGAGTGGAAGATTTCTCCGACTTGTCTGATTTGACAATTTCAAGAGAGCGCTCGTTATCTTCTTCTTCGATATCTTCTGCTTCCTCTTCTGTTTTTTTAGGCAGAAGAATGTCCAGCATTCTTTCTTCTGCCAGGGCCATTGCCTTGCTTTTAACTTCTTCCTGTTCCTGTTTTTTTGCCATATTTACCGCCAGTTCAGTGATGTCTCTTACCATGGATTCCACGTCGCGGCCAACATAGCCCAGTTCAGTAAACTTGGTCGCCTCCACCTTGAGAAACGGGGAACTGGCAAGACGGGCAAGCCTTCTTGCTATTTCTGTTTTGCCAACACCGGTGGGGCCCATCATGATGATATTTTTGGGAGCAATTTCATCCCTGAGTTCCGGCGGAACCTGCTGGCGTCTCCATCTGTTTCTTAATGCAATGGCAACTGAACGTTTGGCCTCATGCTGACCAATGATATATTTGTCCAGTTCCGAAACAATTTCTTTTGGTGTCAGGACATGCATAAGCTGATCTTTGTTTTCATCTGTTTTTTTCATTCTCTTAACCTGTTCCCTTTGATCTATTTCCCTTGTCCTAATTCATTTATGACAATGTGCTCATTAGTGTAAACACATACGGAGGCAGCTATCTTCATGGCCTCTTCAGCTATGCCTTTTGCATCCAAATCGGAATGGGCAATCAGGGCCTTTGCAGCAGAGAAGGCATAAGGGCCTCCTGAACCTATGGCTGCAACTGTTTCGTCAGGCTCTATAACATCGCCTGTTCCGGAGATTATGAGGATATGTTCAATATCCATGGCGAGAAGCAATGCCTCAAGACGTCTTAGTATCTTGTCTGTTCTCCAGTCCTTGGCAAGTTCCACTGCGGCCTTTACAAGATTGCCATTGTATCTTTCCAGTTTGGTCTCCAGCCTTTCAAAAAGATTGAATGCATCTGCAGCTGCTCCGGCTATGCCTACCAGAACCTGATCTTTATATATGTAGCGGACTTTTGTGGCCTTGTGTTTCATAATGGTGTCGCCAAAACTGACCTGTCCATCACCTGCCATTACAGCCTTGCTGTCTTTTCTTACAGCAAGTATTGTTGTTGATCTTATGTCCATAATGTCTTCCTTATTAAGCGGCATTAAAATGTTTTGTTTGCATCCGCAATCGAATGTTTTGACACTCCTGGCGCCTGTCCTGTCCGGAGTAAAAGCTCACCTGATGGATTGCAAGTCTGGCAGACAATATACGGTATACAGCATCTGATTGTGGATGAATTAATGATACAGTCTTGTACTATTTCCTTGGGTGCGCCTTGTCATAAACCTCCATAAGCCTGTCAAGGGTTACATGGGTATATCTCTGTGTGGTAGAAAGGCTTGCATGTCCAAGCAGTTCCTGTACTGAACGGATGTCAGCGCCTCCATCCAAAAGGTGTGTGGCAAATGAATGTCTGAAAGAATGGGGGCTTACCTCAGATGTCAAACCACTTTTTACAGCATATTGCTTTGTTATCCTTTCAATGCTTCTGACAGACAGGCGTTTCCCCCGCTTGTTTATAAAAAGGGGGGAGGTGGCAGAATGCAGGCTGTATCTGTTCCGTATCTCGGCAGAGGCGTCAAGATACCCTTTTACTGAGTCAATCGCCTTTCTGCCGACAGGCAGAATCCTCTGTTTGTTTCCTTTGCCTGTTACCTTTATCAAACGCTGGTTAAAATCTATATCCTTGATATCAATGGATTGAAGCTCGCTTACCCTGAGGCCGCATGAATAAAGGAGTTCAAGTATTGCTATATTTCTCTGTTTGAGCCATGTATCTGCATCAGGGTTTTCAAGTACCCTGAAGATTTCATCCACTGACATATAATTGGGCAGATACTTTTTAAGCTTTGGAGAAGAAATATTACAGGAAGGATTTTCTGAAATCATACCGTTTTTTTCCAGGAACAGGAAAAAAGAACGTAATGCAGAAAGCCTGCGTGAGATGCTTGTGCGTTTTAGTCGTCCATAAAGATGTCCTATATAGGCCTTTATATCTTTTGTGGTTATGGTATCCTTGTTGCTCCTGTTCTGTATCTGGCCTTTTTTTTGCCTTTCAGAAGACAGAAAGGCAAAAAACTGTTCCAGATCAATCCTGTAATTTCTCAGTGTATGGTCAGAATAGCCCTTGTTTACTTTCAGATAAAGTAAAAAATCTTCCTTTAATTGTATATACCTTTTTATCATTAAAAAAACAAACTCCGGCGGCACAGTTCTGTACCTGTTTACAAGATCGGTCGGTGTGCAGGTTTTTGGGTCTGTAACCGGGAAATCTTTGTCAGTATCAGTGAATTCTGCATATTGACCTGTCTGGTGTGTCTGATACAGGCAGGTGCAGAGGTTGTATGGGGCCATTTATGTTGCTGGCAACAAGCAGGTTTGCAGATTGTTCTGCTATCCCTGTAATATTAGCATTTTCCAGTTGATTCGCAATGAAAAAAAACGGTCTGTTGATTCATACGGGATGGTTTGTTCAAAATCAGGGATACGGAAAATTCAGGCAGTATTTTGAAGAGTAAGATATGATCATAACAGGAATATAGGGAAAAAGGCCATATGTAACAGATGGGAGCGATCTGAAATGTTCAGTATGTGTCCGGCAGATCATCTGATGTCCCGGTTTTATCCCAAACCCATTCTTGGCTTGACTTTAATTCGTATGATAGGGTATTTTTTTGAGTTATGACGGTAACGGGTTTATAAGAACTCTGTTTGCGCAGTGCCTGTCCTTGATCTGGTTTTCATCCACAAGCAGATCCTGGATACTGGCGGGTTCTGTTTAAAGACATGCAGTGTCTTGAAATTGATGTATGGATAGGTACTGCTATGATATGTTTGCAGGATATTCAGTTTTGTTCAAGATTAAAGAGACCGGAAGTCTCGACCATATCGGAATCTTTAACAAAATCCTTAATTTTAAACACCTATCAGGAAGGGGCAGATAATACATGGAAAAAAGGGCAGAACATTTGAGAGATGTAGCCTTCATTGCACATGGAGGCTCGGGTAAAACTTCTTTGGCAGAGGCAATATTGTTTACAGGAAAGGCAACTACCAGACTTGGCAAGGTGGATGATGGCACATCAAATATGGATTTTGAACCTGAAGAGGTAAAAAGAAAGATCAGTATAAGCACTGCATTTCATCCTGTAAACTGGAAGAAGCATACCCTGAACATAATTGACACACCTGGTGATGACAATTTTCTCTCTGATACCCGGTTGTCTCTTCAGGCTGCTGATGGTGCCGTTGTAGTAATTGATGCTGCTGGCAGCGTAAAGGTGGGAACCGAAAAGGTATGGGGCTTTGCTGATGAGCAACAGTTGCCAAGAATCGTTTTTATCAATAAAATGGAAAGGGAACGCTCGGATTTCTTTAAAGTTATCAGTGATATAGAGGATACATTTGAAGTTAAGCCTACCCCCATGTTTTTACCTGTAGGCAGTGAAGACAGTTTTTCAGGACTGATTGATCTTGTTAAGATGAAGGCCCTTAAATATAAAAAAGATGGCACGGGTGTCTTTGAAACAGAAGATATCCCTTCTGAAATGGAAGAACTTGTTGCCGAATGGCGAGAAAAGATGATCGAAAACATTGTAGAAGCAGATGATGCACTTATGGAAAAATATCTTGAAGGAGAAGAATTGTCTTCAGCCGAGATAGAACAGGCCCTTGTTAAGGGGATTAAATCAAACACAATTATCCCTGTAGTATGTGGGTCTGCAATCCAGAATATTGGTGCTTCACAGCTTATGGATCTTATCATTCAGGGTTTGCCGTCACCGCTTGAAAGGGGATCTGTGAAAGGAGTAAGACCGGGTGCAGAAGAGCCTGTGGAGATACCTACATCGGTTGATGCACCCTTCTCAGGGCTTGTTTTCAAGACCGTTGCTGATCCGTTTGCAGGGAAACTCTCTGTTCTTCGGGTATTTTCCGGTACCCTGAAGGCAGATTCCACTCTGTACAATGCCAACAAGGATGCAGGAGAAAAATTTGGCCAGCTTCTCGTCATGAAGGGGAAAAAGCAGGAACCAACAGAGGTTGCAGTACCGGGAGATATTGTTGCTATTGCAAAACTTAAACATACATCTACAGGGGACACTCTTTGCGATGAAAGCAATCCCGTTATATTCAAGGCAGTAGAACCCTTACCTCCTGTTATTTCCTATGCAGTGGAGGCAAAAGACAAGGGGAGCGAAGACAAGGTGTTCAGCTCTTTTACCAAACTTCTTGAGGAAGATCCCTCCCTCAGCCTTGAAAGAGATCAGACTACAGGAGAAAGTGTGTTGTCAGGAAGAGGGCAGATACATATAGAAAGCACATGTGAAAAACTGGCCCGAAAATTTGGAGTTGAAGTCAATCTTAAACCTGTATCTGTTCCATACAGGGAAACAATCAAAAAGCCTGCCAAGGGGGTCATATATAGACATAAAAAACAGAGTGGGGGCAGGGGACAGTTTGCTGAAGTCCATTTTGACGTGTTTCCTCTTGAAAGGGGTGCAGGGTTTGAATTCCAGGAAGATCTGACAGGAATGAACGTGCCCCGCAACTTTGTACCCGCAGTGGAAAAAGGTTTAACTGAAGCCTTGCAAAGCGGTATACTTGCCGGTTACCCCGTTGTTGATCTTAAGGTAAGATTTTATGATGGAAAATCACATGAGGTGGATTCTTCTGAGATGGCCTTTAAGATTGCTGCAAGTATGTGCCTCAAAAAGGCTGTTCAGGAAGCCAAACCCATTCTCCTTGAACCTGTTATGGAGCTGGAGGTTACGGTTCCGGATGATGTAATGGGTGATGTAATGGGTGATATGAACAGTCGGCGGGGCAAGGTCCTTGGTATGGACAGCAAGGGAAAGTATCAGATTATAAAGGCCGAGGTCCCTATGGCGGAAGTCTTGAAATATGCCCTTGATCTGAACTCTATTTCCGGAGGCAGGGGAACCTTTACCATGAAGATGTCTCATTATGAAGAGGTCCCTGCACAGTTGGCAGAAAAGATTATTGCTGCAGCCAAGGAAGAAGAAAAATAATATCTTTTATAGGGATGCAGTACCTGTCAGGTCTGTCCGTTTGTCACAGGCCAGCTGCAGAGGATGGAAAAGCTGCCGGCTTCATGGTCATTAAGACGGTTTTTCTGCAAATTCTTAGACAGGATATATACGGGATATATATTATGTTTACGGCAGGTGTTCTTACAGTCAGTGATAAAGGTGCCGCGGGTATCAGGAAAGATGAAACTGGAGACAGGGTCGTAGAACTACTTGAAAAGAACGATTTTATTGTCTCGGTAAAAGAGATTGTTCCTGATGAAAAGCAACAGATTGCAGACAAGATTGTTGAGTGGGTGGAAACCTGTAAACTTGACCTGATTGTTACTGCCGGAGGAACAGGAATAAGTCCCCGGGATGTTACTCCTCAGGCAACACGCATGGCCATAGATTATGAGGTGCCTGGTATGGCGGAGGCGATGCGTGCTGCCAGCCTCAGGATTACACCTCATGCCATGCTTTCAAGGGCTGTTGCAGGAGTAAGAGGAAGCTGTCTTGTCATCAATTTGCCAGGCAGTCCCAAAGGCGCTTTGGAAAATCTTGCAGTGGTTTTGCCTGCACTGAATCATGGTCTTTTGAAGCTTGCAGGAGACATGTCAGACTGTGCAACATAATAATCCGGTATCTGTATGGTCTTTCATCCATATATGTCCTTTTATGGATGGAAACAAAACAAACCTTCCTGTTTTACGGTTACATATCTTAAGATGGCCAATCAATCTGCCTGTTTCTCATCAAAAAACACCGTTCTGCTCGATATAACGGATAGTATTGCTGTTATATCCATAAACCGTCCACATAAACGCAATGCACTAAACAGAAATGTGCGATCCAGGCTGTTTGAAATACTGAAGGGTGTGGATTCGGACCATGGAATAAGGGCAGCTATTATTACCGGGGCAGGAGATAGCTTTGCAGCAGGCGCTGATATAGAGGCGATGAAGAATTACAGTGCCGTGGATGCTGAGGCTGCGTCAAGAGAGGGAAGCAGGATTTTTTCTTTTATAGGAAATATGAAATGCCCTGTTATTGCCGCAGTAAACGGATGGGCGCTGGGAGGGGGCTGTGAACTGGCTGTTTCCTGTGATATCCGCATTGCAAGTGAAGATGCCAGGTTTGGTCAGCCGGAAGTAATGCTTGGCATAATCCCTGGATATGGGGCCACTGTCAGATTGCCAAGAATAATTGGCGATGGAATGGCACGGGAGCTTGTTCTTACAGGACGTATTTTAAATGCCTGTGAGGCTCAGCAGATCGGACTTGTAAACAGGGTTGTATCAAAGCCTGAGCTTATGAAAGAGGCATTAAACCTTGCCAGCAAGGTTTCTCGCGCATCTGTGGCTGTTTCCTTTGCCAAAAAAGCCTTAAACACTGCCTTTGATATGGATACGGATGCAGCTCTGGATTTGCAGTCCAGGCTTTACGGTGAACTGTACAATACTGATGATGCAAAAGAGGGGCTTGCCTCATATCTTGAAAAACGCCCTCCTGAATTTAAGGGGAGATAGTATCAGCTCAATAACAGGGGGATAACAGCGAATGTACCACCGGGGCAGGAGGGTTTTTCTTCTGCTCCGGGCCTTTTCTCTTGAAGGGGTAAATGCCGGATACCCCTTGTTGTGAACCTGTCATAATTTCAGAACATATGGAGGAGCAGTTTTGGACAGAAAAAATGCCATGCCGATAATAGGAGTGATAAAGGCAAGGGAATGCCCTCTGTGTGGCCACCATGAGGTAGGTGTTGTTACAGTTAACGGAGATTTTTATCCCCTCAGACCTGGCACATGTGTTCAGGTAATTGATTCCTATTCAGAACAGGAATTCAAACAGACGCCTCAGACATCCCGGGCATTCATTAACAGTTCTGCCTTTGGTATGAACCACAATCTTGCAAAACCGGCTGTGGACAACAGTAAAAAACTTTCTGATCTCAGACCCTGGCTTCCTTCTGTCTTTATGCCTGTCAAACGCATGCGATTGAAGTACGGAGTTTTGGTGGATCAAACTATAGATGACAGCCAGGTTGATGCTGAACTCTATGCATCTGCATATCTCAAGAAGCTTGAGCTTCTTGTGGAAAAAGAGACCTTTACTGATATAACTGTTGCTCTTGACAGGTTTTTTTCTGCCCCTCAGTTGGCATCAGAGAATCCAAGGACAGTGGTTATGAACATGTGGCAGGAGCTCGATGAGGTCAGAGAACCTGTAAAAAAGATGTGTGCATGGATAGATAATCCTTCAGACGATATCCTGGATAGCATGATGGAGTATGATGACATGCTGAATGACCATCATGAAGCGCCTTCTTTGAATACAGTAAAAAAAGAGCTTCAGCACCTTGGGTTTTCAGACTTTTTAGGTCTGCTTTTCTGAACATAAAAAAAGGAGTCTGGACAGTATCTTTGTTAAAAGGACATCCAGACTCCCTGTCTTCCCTGTAGTATAAATATCGGGTTCAGACCTTTACATAAACTTTTTTATTTCTTCTGTAAGAGCAGGAACCACATCAAACAAATCAGCAACAACACCATAGTCTGCCTTTTGAAATATAGGTGCTTCCGGATCCTTGTTTATGGCTACAATAATCTTTGATGTAGACATGCCTGCAAGATGCTGAATCGCCCCGGAAATGCCACATGCAATATACAGGGTAGGGGAGACAACTTTACCTGTCTGGCCGACCTGATCTGTTTGAGGTCTCCAGCCTGCATCTACCGCAGCTCTTGAAGCTCCGACAGTACCTCCGAGAATACTTGCCAGTTCTTCCAGTATGCTGAATTCATCCGGGCCTTTCATTCCTCGTCCACCAGATACTATCTTGTCTGCCTCTGTAAGGTCTATTTTTCCACTTTCATCCTTCATGACTTCAACAACCTTGGTCTTGATCATGCTGTCATCCAGTGTAAATGAGGCATCAATTATTTCTGCTGATCTGGATGTATCAGGTTCATTAATGCTCATTACATTTGGTCTTGCAGTGGCTATCTGAGGGGAACTGTTTGCAAAGGTAAGTTTGGCATAGGCCTTGCCTGCATAAATAGGCCTTATAACCACAAGTTTGCCATCTTCTATGGAAAAGGCGGTACAGTCCTGTGCCATTCCTGCATCCAGGCGTGCAGACACCCTGGCAGCGATATCCTTGCCATCTACAGAGGCTCCAAACAGGAGAATGCTGGGGTCTCCCTCTTTTGCCAGTTCAGAAATTACGGCTGTATAGGCATCGGTTGTACACGGATCCAGTCTCGGATCTTCGGCTACCATTACCTTGTCGGCACCATAATGTCCCAGTTCAGCGGCCTTTTCCTTAATATTTGAACCTAAAACCAGTACGGTAAGTTCCTGGCCAAGGGCATCAGCCAGGCGTCTACCTTCACTGACAATTTCATATGTGATTTTTCTGAATTCTCCGTCTCTTTGTTCTGCTACTGTCCAAACTCCTTGTGACATATTGAATATCTCCTTCTTTTTGGTGTTATCTGTAAAGCGCATAAAACTGTATAATCATAATTATGGTCCTGCAATGCAGGATCTCATTTTATAATGATTACTGTCAGATAACCTTTGCCTCTTCATGAAGCAGTTTTGCCAGTTCAGCGGCCTTTTCCTGTGGTGTCTCTCCTTCAACGATCTTGCCTGCCTGTCTTTCAGGAGGTGGAAGGAGTTCTATTATCTGGACCTTTCTTGATGAGGTGCCAAAATTTGCAGGATCAAGGCCCAAATCAGCCAGGGATTTTTCTTCAAGAGGTTTTTTCTTGGCCTTCATTATTCCGGGAAGAGAGGCATATCTTGGCTCATTCAGACCCTTTTGTGCGGTGATAAGGGTGGGAAGTTGTGCTTCAATTACAAGGGTCTGGCCTTCTACCGGCCTTTCAGCCTTAACTGAGGCCTGATCCTCAGATACAGCAAGCTTTGTGACAAGAGAGATATTTGGGATGTCCAGAAATTCTGCAATAGCTGTTCCGACAACGCCAAGGTCGTCATCAACACCTCTTTGTCCTGTAAATATGAGGTCATACTCAAGTTCTTTAATTGCCGTTGCCAATGCCTTTGCAACACCAAGACTGTCGGTATCTTCAAGGGCATCATCGTTTATCAGCACAGCCTTGTCAGCACCCATTGCCAGGGCAGTGCGTAATGCGTCTGTTACCCTTTTGGGTCCCAGCCCGATAACGGTAACTTCACCGCCAAATTTTTCTTTCAGACGTAAGGCCTCTTCCACTCCAAACTCATCATAGGGATTCATGATCCACTTGATATCTCCGGTCTCAATCGATTTGCCGTCAGAGGCAATCTTGATTTGAGTCTCTGTATCAGGTACCTGTTTAATACAAACTATAATTTTCACTTTTTCCTCCTTAATTATGAATAAATTTAAACCGTTATCCTGTTTATAATCCGCAAACAGCTCTTTTTCACGATATTTGATGTCTGTCTGATTATTTGTCTGCCCTTCATTAAGGGGAGAGAAAACAGGCAATCAGACAGATATTGCATAGCACATTTTCCAAGGCATTAGAAATGCATGATTTGAGGTTATTTCAGGCAGTTTAATATCATCGTATTGTATGCTTTGTCAAGATTTTTCCTTTTTACATGTTTTTATGTTTTCTTTATTGCAGGTTATATTATAAATAGTGGTCAAGTTGTTTGGCAGCCATCCATTTATGAATGAAAACTGTTTGGGAAATGCTCAAAGGTATTTGTTATGAAAGCGTCTATTATAAGTAATGAAATTAATTCTTCATGTCCGGTTGGTTCAAAGAATTTCTGGTACAGAACACCCTTTAATTTTATCAGGGCAGAGGAATATTCCGATTACGGAATTGATCCTTCAGACATACCTGCAGGCACCTTTCCTGCGTTAAAACATCCCTCGCAGCTGTTAAGCAGGTTTGGAGGAAATGCCTATGGTTTTGGGTTGATTGAGGCCTGTGATCGTCTTGGAGAGGATGAAATCCGGTTATTAGAGAGTGTTGTTGTAAAAGATACCGAGGTCCTAAGGAAACACTACAAGGATATCAACAGGATATACAAAAAAATAGGTCTGCTGATAAGAGTATCAAGTCATGGGGAACCATACTATTTGATACCTTCTCATCTGATATCAATGTCTCTTGACCATATTGCATCCAAGGTTAACGAGATCAGCAAGATAGTCGCCTATCATCGCAAGAAGTATTATAAGGAGCGTTATGATATAGGGATAATTTTGTTTAATGATGACCTGATTCTCAGGGAGCTCTCACTGCGATTCAAAGAATACAACTTTGTTCCTGTCAATTCTCTCGAAAAGTTGCGCAGCATGAAACATACCCTGGATCTGTTTGTATTGACAGGTGGTATCTATGAGATAGTCATGTCAAAAGGTCTTGGTCTGTCAGATCAGAAAGCAAATTCCAAAACCCGCCTGGATCAACATGTTCACTACATTTTAAGTATGATATACAATCTTCTGAAACCTGACGGAGAGATTTTTGTCATAGCAAGATCTTATACTGCAAGGACCAACCAGACTACTACGGTTGTTTTCAATACACCTCATGAGGCAAAAAAATTCGCCCTGTTCAGTCATGTCTTCAAGACAAGGAAGAGGTATTCACCCTGTTCCATGCAGATAGAAATCAATGTCTTTGACTTCCAGAACTATCTGAACATGATTTATGTTGAACAGGAAGTTGTAAACAATCTGCTCAACGGGAAGAGGCTTGATGACATGACCCTGGAAGATATAGAAGAACTTCCGTATCTTGATTTTGCCATTCCTGACAGGCCTTTTGTTAGGCGCCAGGAGGAGGCATGGTCTAAAATTTTCTCTCCGTATTTTGAGCAGGTCTTTTTAAAGCCGTTGACTCCGAAACATATAAAGGAAGAATGGAAAAAGAAATTTTATACCGGTAACTATGAACCAAAGTACATGCTGATCTATCTTGGTCAGAAAAGGGGGCTGGAGGGTTCAATAAACCAGATTATATCAGAGGTAACACAATCTGAACTGGCAGGTTGCAGGATCAATCTGCTTGCCGATTACAAGAACTCGTTTGAGTATGTTATACTAACTCTTAAGGTACTGGAAAGATTGTTGAAAGATCGTTACAATGCTGCATCGGGGATACTTTTTGAACGTCTTAAGAATCCGCTGGAAAACAAGGCCAGAAGGTATGCAAGACTTAACATTACCCTGAGACTGCTAAAAAAGATCGGTCGGCTGGAAAAAATAAGGAAACAGTTGAATCCTGAGGGAATGGAAGGGAGCAGGACAAAAATAATTGAACACTTGGAAATCTTGAATCTTTTTGGTTTCAATCATGATGAGCTTGAAGAGATCATGTACATTGTCCTGGGCCATACAGCCATGGGCCGTGTGCTTTCAGGCAAAACAAACGAACAATCCCTTAAACCCATTCTTGATTTTGCAAAACAACATGATCTGAAGGTTTCATTAAATCTGCTTCGTTATTGCAGATTGATGACTTTTGCAGAAATAGAGGCGGAACGGGGTTATGAACTGACCCGGGAAGAGTTGGCACAGCTGTTTGATCTGTATGAGTTTGCGGTCAGGATAGTAATTAACAAATCTCCCGGGATAGAGACGCTTATAGAGGAAGAAATCAGCTCTATGGGCGGAATTCACAACAAGGTGGTAAAAAAGATCCTGATGATGACCAGTAATTACAAGTTTCTGGATAATTGGGCCGATCTTGAGCTGAAAGGAAAAAGGGAAAAGGAGTCATTGGCAGATTATGACAGGGATGAACTGTACCATATAGAAAATGTGATAAACATCCTGAGTTCTATAGAAATGTTTGAAAAAAGATACCTTGGAGCAGACTCTCTTACCCTTCCCACATTTTACCGGAAATTTCTTGATATCGAGTTTCATGGTACCGGCCATCTGTTCAAGATTATAGAGGGCAGGGATGTAATCATGTTCCTGTGGTTTGCAATAAATGCGGCCAGAAACGGGCTTGTAAACTTTAATCCCATCATGTCCGATGTTCCGTCCTATAACATGAAAGATTATCTGTCCAAAATTTCAAAAGAAGTGCAAAGAATAGACACTGCATACCTGGAAATGGGACTTATTGAAAAGATAACAGAACAGTTATATGCAGATGGAATGACGTTTATTGCCGGAACAGGTTTTAAACTGACATTAGAACCTGAAACCAATGCCCTTGCGATCAGTTATATCGACATAGACAGGGATATTGAAAGTCTGGAAGGCCTGTGTGATGAGCTGTCAGAGTATCTGGTTTCAGATATATCAGAAAGCAGTCTCAAGGTCTTTGAAAAGCTGTTTGTGAATCTGGACAGTTTTTACCAGAGTTATCGTCGTTCTGAAAACAGAATTCCAAAGATACTTAAAAGAGAAAGTATATGGTTTAAAAAAATCTCAAAGTTGAGAGAACGTATAAGGGCGGATTTTTTAAAACGGCTTTTTCGACCCGAATCTTTTTATTCTGACTTTAACTATCTTCATATTTACACCCCAAATCTTCTCAATTTTATCATACCTGAGCTGGGAGGCCTGCAGGGACTTGATTTTTCCTGGCATGTATACATGAGATCCCCTGTTATCAACTATATCCTTTCCACCTTGAGAAAACTTCAGGCCCTTATTACACATGACAGGGAAAGCTTTCAGGATGCCGATTACATGCATAATCTGGCAAAAAGGGAATTTGGGCCAATGGCCACAGGGACGGTGGGTATAAGTGAACCTCAGATAGATAAATTGGAAAAGATATCTGCAAGGTTGAGAAAAAACAATCCTCAGTTATTTGATGCCCTTTTGCGGGCATTTGTATTCCAGGATATCGGCAGGCTTCCATATTTAAGAGAAAGGTACAAGGATTGTCTTAACCCTGCAGATCTGGGAGAAACCGGTGCAATTTTTCTTGAAAAAGAAAGAATCCCTGAACAGTATGGTCTGAATAAACAGAGTTCGGAATATCTTGTTTTTATGGTAAGGTATCACAGCCTTATACATCATATTATCCGCGGAGAAATGTCCTTCTTTGCCATAAGTTCGGTTCTTGAACATGGAGACAAGGATCTGCTTGACTGTTTTTTGGTCTTTTCATTAATCATGCTGTCGGCTATCAGGGCTGATCTGGTTCTTGAGGATCTTGCAAGACATATATTTAAGACCAAGGAGGTTTGTGACAGTATCATCGACGGAGAAATAACCCTTGAAGAACATATGAACAACAATTTTATCAGTAAGGGATATCTGTATTATGCTCTTGAACATTTTAAAAAGGCAGGACTTCCCAAGGATGTTACACCAGTCGAATTTCTTGAAAGAGATAACTGGAAAGACAGGATAAGCAGGAAAGAAGCCCTTTTTGCCGGAGAAATGATTTCTGCAATAGAAAGACTGTTCTGTTTGCGCGGTATCATTCATGTGGGGTTTTCAGACGTTGTTCATTATATTATGAAGGTACCGATAAAATTTATTTATAAAAAAAGACAGTTTTCCAGTACAGGGATAACAACATTTGAACGGGAACTTTTTGAGGCCTCCAGGATATACAAAACACTGCAGGATGTTGACAGGGAAACAAGGCATTATTTTTTGAGCAAATTGACAGGAGACAGGATACGCCTTTTCGGATATGAAAAGGTCAGTAAATATTTAAGTTATAAGAATCAGATAAAATTGCTGCTTGTATCTTTTATCGGGTCGGACATCTTTAATGATACGCCTGTGCTTCTTGATTTTATTCCATTATGCCAGAACATAGAAAAGCGGTATGAGGCTGTAAATGATTACTTTAACAACCTTTCGATGAAGAGGATCTGGAAGGCAAGACAGAATCCCGGTTCTATGTTCACCAACAGGGAAGGTGTTGTTTTGGGAAAGGATGTGGATCATAATGTTGTTACAGTATCATTCAAAGACAGCATGGATATATCCCGCAGGCTTGATACTATGGAGAAAATTGATGATGTAAACGAGTTGAGGGAATACTATCACAAGTGTTTGCTGGAGCTTAAGGCATATCCTTTTAATACAGAGGATTATGAAGAATCCCTTTCAGATATATTTCATGAAAAATTTGTAAAGATAACCGATGATATGCTCGATCAGGCCAAAAACAGGATGGCTTTTATAAGAGATTTCAGGGAGCTTCACAATCTGGTAACCCATCTTGGTGATGAGCTGACAGAAATAGGCATATCCGAGGAGCAAAGACACAGGTTGTTTGACCTCTATAATTTGCGAAAAGAGGAACTGAAAAAAGAAAAACTTGATGAAATTGAAAATGTTCTGAAAAAAATAGGGAATATTGCTGAATTGGATAATTATTGGAATGTGTTGAAGTTGTATCTGAAAAACAACAGACAGTTTTTTGGAAAGGAATTTGAAACTCTTGTGGCAAAAAGACTTGATGAGGAAGAAAAACGGCTTCAGAAAGACCCGGTTTGAAAGCCCCGTGTTTCAGGGTTGACAGGTTTTGATCTTTTTGCATGCAAGTATAAATAACAGATGGCAACTTATGATAAAAAATACGATGTAATAGTGGTTGGTGCCGGTCATGCGGGGTGTGAAGCAGCACTTGCATGTGCCAGGATGGGACATCAAACCCTGATTATTACAATAAATCTGGATCACATTGCACAGATGAGCTGCAATCCTGCTATTGGCGGATTGGCCAAGGGACATCTTGTCAAGGAGATTGATGCCCTTGGAGGACAGATGGCTGTTGCTGCTGATCAGACAGCTATCCAGTTTCGACGCCTGAATACACGAAAGGGGCTTGCTGTCCAGGGAACAAGGTCCCAGAATGACATGTATTTGTATCAGAAATACATGAAATCCGTTTTGGAACAACAGCCCTGTCTTGATATCAGGCAGGCCATGGTTGATCGTCTGTTGATTAAGGACAGAACTGTATTTGGCGTTGAAACAGGTATCCATGAAAAGTTTTTGTCAAAAACGGTTATAATAACTACCGGCACATTTATGAGAGGACTTGTCCACATAGGACTGGACCATTTTCCGGCAGGGCGTATGGGAGACCCCTCCAGTATGCATCTGTCCGGGCAGTTAAGGGACCTGGGCTTTGAAGTAGGGAGGTTAAAAACAGGAACAACCCCAAGGCTGGACGGAACTACCATTGATTATGACTCGCTTGTTGTTCAAAAAGGGGATCCTCTCCCTGTTCCCTTTTCTTTTTCTACCAGAGATATACCTCTTCCACAACGTCCCTGCTATATTACGTACACAGATCAGAAAACACATGATATCATACGCCAGGGTCTTGATCGTTCTCCGCTTTTCGGCGGAGTAATAAAGGGAGTAGGCGCAAGATACTGTCCTTCAATAGAAGACAAGGTGGTAAGATTTTCGGAAAGACCAAGGCATCAGATATTTATTGAACCGGAAGGATTGGATACCATTGAGATTTATCCTAATGGCCTTGCTACCAGTCTGCCCATAGATATACAGGTCAGGATGGTCAGGTCTGTTCCGGGACTTGAGCATGCCGTTATTATGAGGCCAGGGTATGCAATTGAATATGACTATATAGACCCTTTATCCCTTAAGCCTTCTCTTGAAACCAAGCTCATCAGCGGTCTTTTTCATGCAGGGCAGATAAATGGCACCTCAGGTTATGAAGAGGCTGCTGCCCAGGGATTAATGGCCGGAATAAATGCAGTGATGAAGATAAGGGGGGAAAGACCCCTTATACTTTCAAGATCCCAGGCTTATATAGGGGTAATGATAGATGATCTTGTTACAAAGGGAACAAGGGAACCATACCGTATGTTTACATCACGGGCTGAGTATCGTCTGCTTCTCAGAGAAGACAATGCGGATTTCCGCCTGAGAGAGACAGGCTACCGTTTGGGTCTTGTGGATGATAGTGTTTACAGGGAGTTCTGCCGCAAAAAAGAGGCAGTGGAAAATCTCCTTTCAAGGCTTGGAGAAATGAGGATCAGGCCCGGGGATTCTGTGCAGGAAAGGCTGAAGCACATGGGAACCGTACCTGTAAGAGAACCAATTTCTGCCAGCGATCTGTTAAAGAGGCATGAAATATCGTTTGACAGTTTAAAGCTCCTTTTCAGAGAGTTGTCTGATATAGACGATGCGGTGGCTGCCGAGGTTGAAACCAGGATAAAGTATGAGGGATATATAAAACGCCAGGATCAGCAGGTGAAAAAAACACAGCAGATGGAAAAGATGATTTTGCCTGAAGATATGGATTATTCCATGGTTCATGGTCTTACCCGTGAGGCAGTGGAAAAACTTGACAGGATAAGGCCTGCAACCATTGGCCAGGCATCAAGGATATCCGGGATCACTCCTGCGGCAATAATGGCGCTCCAGATCCATCTGAAACGGTTGTGATCAGGAATTGGTGGGTTTAAAAACATTGCGGATCTTGTACTGCCTTTTGTGCCGGCCCGCAGGCAGTTCCATTTTTGGATCTGGAAAACTGTATTGTCTCCAAAATTGTCTTTGACTGTAAAATGTATTCTGGCCTTTGAGTATGCCATGCGTGTTTTTTGCGGTCAAAACCTGTCTTAAGATAAAAGGAACTGTTTTTATTAGAACGTTGAAATACTCGGTTTGAATTTCTGTATGTTGGTGGAGGGATCTTGGAACTTGCCTTTATAATTGTAAGCTGGAATGTAAGAAAATTTGTGGCTCGATGTATTGACTCTATCCATAAATATGTTCCTCATGACATCTGTGAGATATTTCTTGTGGATAATGCCTCTGCTGATGATACCGTGGATTTTGTCCGCAGGAATTATCCGGATGTAAGGATTCTTGCGAACAAAAAAAACAAAGGCTTTGCTGCTGCAAACAATCAGGCAGTTATGCAAACAGATGCAGACATACTTGTTTTTGCCAATCCTGACACAGAGTTGAAGGGGAGTATTCAGCCATTGATTGATGCCCTTGGTGATAAAAAAACAGCAGCAGCTTTTGGGCGTTTGGTTTATCCTTCCGGCAGGACGCAGGATTTTATAAGATCTTTTCCATGCCTTGCAAACAGGTTTGGGGAGGCGCTTGGAGCTGCTCATTTGTTTCCGGGATTGAGACTGTTTCACGAAATGATAAGACATGATAATAAGGAAGTGTATGACAGGCCGCATTTTATTGATGCTGCATCAGGCGCCTTTTTTCTTGTAAAAAGGGATGTTTTTCTGGAATCAGGCATGTTTGACAGCCGTTTTTTTGTTTATGCCGAGGACACTGATCTGTTTTACAGACTCAGGCAAAAAGGCTACAGGATATTTTATGATCCCTCCATAAAGATTGTTCATCATCACGGTAAAAGCACAGTGCAAAACCCGGGCATGTATGCAATGCAGCAGAAAAACACGTATCTTTTTATTGAAAAACATCATTCTCGTCCATATGCCTTTTTGTACAGGTATGTCTTGCTGGTTTTTTATGATATTACCAGGTTTTTCTTCTCGGTTATCAAGACCTTGCATTCAGATGCCGAGGTCAGAAAACAGGCCTCTATAAAGGCCGGAATGCATCTTGCTGCTTTGAAATGGGAATTGTTTGGCAAACGGATATGACGGAAAACAAGAAGAAAAATATGTTCTTTAATGCAGTGTTTGTGGCATGGATGGCCTATTGCCGACGAACTGCTGTGTTGAGCAATGTAATGGGCATCAGGTGCCTTTTTGTAAAAAACCTGATAAACAGCCGCGGCATCTTGTGGAAGTTGTTTTTTTGGGTTGATTATCTGTACAAGGCAGTTAAAACATCTTTGTTTTTAATTCGTTACAAACCAGATACTGTTTTTGCCCAGTCACCACCAAGCCTGTGTCCTATGCTTTGCCTTGTGTATTGCAAGGTCGTTGGGAAAGATCTTGTTATAGATGCACATAACAGGGCATTTGAAAGGCCATGGATATATGTCCCGGGATATAGACAGGTTTTACATGCTGCCAAGATAGTTATTGTACACAACATGGAATATGCAGATTACCTGAGACAAAGATATCCCGGTATCTCTTTTTTTGTTTTACCTGACAAACTTCCCTTTGTGAAAAAAACCGGGAACAGTCCACGTGACACTGAGGAAAAATATTTCCTGGTAATATTATCATATTACAAGGATGAGCCGGTAAAGGAGATCATGAGTGCTATCAGGTGCTTCCTTGCCTCTGATTTGACGGATATTACCTTTAAAATAACAGGTGACTACAAAAAAAAGATGGATATTTACCTGGAGTATAAGGATGTGAATAATATTGATTTTCTGGGTTTTGTTTCGGACAGGGAATACACAGACTATCTGTCAAATGCCTATGGGGTGATTGCCTTAAGCACAAGGAAGATGATACAGCAAGCTGCGACAGTAGAGGCATTGGGGGTATCTGTGCCATTCATAGTTTCAAAATCTTCCACATCAGAGAGACTGTTTTTTAAAGGGGCGGTTTTAACCAGAAATAATAAAAAGGATATTCTCAGGGCCATTAGGGAATTTTGCGAAAAAAGAGATCAGTTGGCAGAGGAAGTGGGTGAGATCAGAGCCTTATGGGAATCAGACTGGCAAGATTCATATAGCAGTTTTTTGCGGCTTGCGGGGCTGACAGATTCATGAAAAAA
>Ga0256914_1000308_pt1 | contig 47323 bp, 63 predicted proteins | sample HulkmetaG_FD_191571 | JGI IMG/M metagenome (GOLD analysis project Ga0256914, IMG submission 191571) | Hydrothermal chimney microbial communities from Main Endeavour vent field at the Juan de Fuca Ridge, Pacific Ocean - Hulk | ecosystem: Environmental > Aquatic > Marine > Hydrothermal vents ...
TTCGGAAGCGGCGGAGGGTTGATGGGATACTTCTTCCATACGAGGAGAGTCCTAAAGAAGACGGGTGTCCTTCCTCCCAAGGGAACGCCGGCATGAGTAGATTCAAGGTGATCATGAGGGATGGGCTTCCACCCTCGAAGAAGAATAAAACGATCATTGCGAAAAGGAGGGATGGCCGGCGGTTTGTGATGCCGAATCCTACGGTTCGGCGCTATGAGTCCCATATGAAGGAGCTCACCGTTCTCATGAACGCCGGCAAGAAGCCCATCTCTTCAGCGGTTCACCTGGACTTAGTGGCGGACCTGGAGCTTCAGCTTTTGCGGGTTGAAGCGAAAGAGGTGGATGTTCCTCCTTCCCTTCGGAGGTTTCTCGGAACCACTGATCTTGCTTCGGTGGGAGGGAAGAGGTTGCCGGACCTGGTGAACATGCTGGATCTTGTGGCGGACGCGCTGGAAAAGGTGGCATACAAGAACGACAGGCAGATTGTGAGCGTGACCATGAGGTGGTTATAAGGACATCCTAATCAACATCGCCTCTGAAGCGTTGGAGTTCGTGAATCTCGTGGTCTTCGTTGGAGATCTCATTGAGAATTTTCTGGAGGACCCGTTGACCGGCTCTCATCCCTTTCTCGCTTCGGAAGGGGATACCGAGGACAAGAAGAAATGGTGAAGGAACGTAAGGAGAATTCCTTCTTGGAGGGAATTTCCGAAAAACCAGAGGATCCACGTCCACCCGCAGGAAAGGATCCGGGCCGCTCTCCTGCGGAAGGGGCCGATACTCGTAAATCTCGGGATCCTCTCCTTCCTGAACGACAGCCTTCTTCCTCTTCTTCCTCAGAAACAGAAGATCTATTACAGCCTCCAGTCGTACCAGTCCCATCTTATTCTCCTCTGGACATCGACAAACTTACCAAGATCCTGACCGAGCCGGCCTTCCGGTCTGCTTCCAATCCTATCACGTATCTCGCCAAGAAGTTGAAGCTGGCACCTCCGGTAGTCTTGTCCATGTTGGGAGACTCGGAGGTCCAGACCGCCATGGCTTCGGTTCTTACCGTGGAGATTTTTGCCTTGATCCAGCCCGTCTTGCAACGGCTCAAGGAGATCGCCATGAGTCCTAGCGTAGAAACCAAGGATTCCATTGCCGCGGCAAAGCTCCTCCTCACCCATATTACCAACCTGGTGGACTCCGGTGATGTGCTCAAGGTAAGAAAGTCTGGCCCGAATGGTGCGGTTTCCATGGCGGCGGAGTTGCGACGGAAGAAAAAAACCGGAGGTCGAAGAGTATGATTCGGTTCAAAGGCTTCAGGATCAAACCGTTCCCTGATGGCTGGGCGGTTGTGGATGAGTATGGGCGCCGGCGAAGCGAGGTCGTGCCTTACCATATCCAGGCTCAGCAGGACATGCTACGGCTCATGATGGAGGAGAAGAATGCCAAGCAAAAGCAAGAAGCAGGAAAGGACCATGAGGGCGGCGTGCAAAAGCCCAAGCTTCCGGAAGAAGGTGGGAATCCCGAAGAAGGTGGCATGTGAATTCATGCGTGCCGATGAAGCCAAAAAAAAGAGGGGCCGCCGCAGGTAGGAGCGAAAACCTGCAACGGCCCCAGTGGAGGGAACCGCCCAACCCTCTATGCCTCAAAGTCTTCCCGTAGATCGGGAGGATTCGGCGGGGGCTGGTATTGCTTCTTGTAAGCCTGTACCAGGTGCGTTCCCTGGAAGCAGGCATTTAGACCAAGAGCCTGAGAAAAGATATTCTGCCATGAGAAGGCGTCCTTGTCAACCAGGATCATGGCCCGCGCCCATTCCTGGTAAAACTGCCAGACGTTGACTCTCCAACGCCCATCCACCCTCATGGATTTCTCCGGAACCCGTTTCAGGCGTCTCCTGTAGGCGTTGGATAGGTAGGATCGGACACTGGCCTTGGCCCTGGTCAGGATCCAGTCCCTCATGAGGGTCTGCTCTCCAATTTTCTTGAATTCCTCAAAGAGCGGGACGGCTTCCCTGGCGGTCTCAAGGATGGAGGCGAGTCTGGAGATTACAGGTAGATACCCCACCCCTCTCTTCCAGGACGTGGCCTTGATCGGAGCAGAGATCGCCATGGGGCCGAAATGTTCCGACTTATAGATGATGGCCCTCATCACGTAGAGGGGCTTGTCTCCGTTCATTCCTCCCCACCACATCCGCCAATAGATTCGATGGAAGGGTGGGAAAGCCGGCTCTCCTGGACAGTCCACCGCCCGGAAGGAGATTCCGCGCATCTCCGTCCGCCTGGTGATGTCCAGGTGGACCTTTTGCAGGTAGTCCACCCAGGTCGAGGTAATCCAGTCCAGAAACTCGGCCGAGGTTTTTCCGTAGCCCAGGGCCCGGGGATGGGTCCACATCCCATCTCCATGCCGAATCTGGACGCTTTTCTTGACGTGGAGAGGAGGTCTCCTCTTCTTTGCCATCAGAAGATTCCCTCCTGATCCAATGCCCTACCGAAGAGCATGTAAACCTCCTGTAAGGTGAGGTCCTTAGCAGATGCCACCTCTTTCTCCAGGACCGTTGACACCCACCTTCTCATGGTTTCGGTGTCGTTACCGAACCTTTCCTTGAGGTAAGCCGCGAGGATAGGCCTCATCTTCCGCGGGTCCTCATCCTCACCTTCCAACTGGGCCCGCATGGCGTCAAGGGTCGCCTTGCTGGCTTTCCCGGTCCCCTGGTCTGGGTCTTCCAGGGGCTCTTTCACATCGTTGTTGAAGTTTTTCGCGGGAGCCACCTGGTCTTCCTCCTCAGAGCCATCAAGAACGGCTTCCTGGGCCGCTGGAGCGACGTTCGCGGCTCCCTCGTGGTCCAGAGCGGGTTCCTCCTCCGACGCCTCTGAGACGCTTCTATCGCCTCCTAGCGCCTCCTCTTCTTTCTGGGCCTCCTTCAGCTTCGCCAAGAGGACGACGCACTGTTTGTGTGTCAAGAAGGAGAGCTTGCGCTTCCTCTGGAAGCCGAGAAGCTGGCGGATGATCTCGGGAAACTCAAATTCCTGGAAGCCGGCCGCCTTCAAGGCCTCGGCAACCTTTGCATGGATGGAGGCATCGGCCCTTTGGGGCCCTCTCTTTTTGGGCTGAACGGGAGCCGGCTGGGGAGCTTCTTGGGTGGGCACGATCTCGTTCTCTTCAAAGGCTCCGGCTTCCTCGGCTTGGTCCTTGGGGTAAGGGTGGGGAACTTCTTTGACTGTGGGGGGCCCATTCGGAACATCCGGAGCCTCGGCTGCCTTGTATTGCTTGGTTTCCACCACTTCCACCGGTACATCTCGCAATACTTCTTCCAATTCTTCTTTGGAGTAGAACCCGCCGATTACGTCGGGCGCCAGGAGTCGGACGGCTTCGCTGATCACTCTAGCTGTCAACATTTGCCGGGGGAACCGCTTCCAATTCTCCTTGAGCCCTCCAAACTTGGAAAGCGCGATTCCTTGGTCCTTTGCCATCTTCATCGTCCATTCCACCCGCAGAGGAGGGGCTTCTGGGTCGTTTGGAGCCCAGAATTCCGCAGCCACTTTGTCGTTGGTCCTCTCCAACCAGCGGACTTTCCCGCCGGCCTTGAGGAATTCGGCCAACATGCTCTCAGCCTTCATAGTGGGTTGCCCCTCGATCACATGGAATCGGAGCATGGCTTCCATGGGGTGAATTTGCCGCGCCTGGGCCAGCATGAAGAGGGAAAACAGGTTTGCCCTCCTCTTTTCGATCGGGCCTTTGTAGGAAGGGAAGAGGTCGGACTGGGCCACGTTGTGAGCCACCTTCCACAGGTCCACCAGGGTGAAATCCTTGGACGTGGCAAGGGTTCCGCCTTCCTCTTTCTTCTCTACGACGGCATTCTTTTCTTTCTCTTTTTCTCTCATTTGAATCCTCCGTTATCGTGGTAAAGGTTATGGTGGAACCAGAGCACCAGGATTACCACCAGCAACCAAAATAAGACCCACATGCTTCGCTCCTTTCAGTAAAAAGAAGGGGTTGCCGCAGGTCCTGGCAACACACCAGGAAGAGGGAACCGGAGAGGGCCGCATGGGCACGAAACAAACCCCGCGGCAACCCCTGAAACCATCTATTTAGCCTCCTTGATTTGGTGAAGCCGATTCTTGATCGCATCCCAGCCGATCCAAAAGCTGGGAGCATCCTTCCCAGTTTCGTCAGGTCTTATTTCTCCTTCCGCTTGTAGAATAGACTTCTTTTTTGACTCTGAAAAAACCGCTTTTGCGAAATATCCTTTAGGATAGTTCATTAGTCGCCCTTCTATCTCTTTCATTCTGAAGAGCAGACCTTTAGCTCCTCCCTTTAGTTTTATCACATAAGTTGGGTGCTGAAGAGTAGTTTTGCTTTCATAAACTTCCACATCCAACTTACACCTCAATTTCACATTATTCTCCATATTAGTCCTTAATCCGCAACCTCTCCTCCCCATTCCTTCTCACACTCTTGCCAGTAAGGACAATACTTCCTCGAGCAGAGAAAGTGTTGGGAGTCCCGACCTGTAGGGAGCCAGACCCCGGACTTATATAAATCCTGGACCAGCTTCCTGGCGAAAGCAACCTTTCTAATAAACTGCTGCTTTGCCTTCTGGTCCACGTTCACCCATTCCACTTGTATTTCAGGGTTCTTCTTTCTGATTGCCACATGGAAATAAAACTCATCAATTTCTTCCCCCAGCAGGCTTTGGGCCGCCAGGGAATACGCCGGCGCTTGCAAGGAATACAGGCTTTTGGCCCGTTTCCACCGCCGCCGCGCCGTTTTGTTATCCACCAAGATAAGCTTTTTTTGCCTGATCGGCTTAGCGATTAGGTCCATCACCCCACGGACCCGCCAGGGAATCTCCTGCCAGCTCACCTCCCATGAAGCTTGTACCTTGACCGGGAGCAATTCCGACGCCACTTCCGCCGTCCAAAGGGACGCCAGCTTCAAACCGGCGTGTTGAATCTCTCCAGGTTTCTCACCTACCCCCCAATCCTCCACTTCCTCCTTCTCCTGGTCCCACTGCCAAGCAAAAACGTCCTTCGCTTTTCTTTTGTTGGTGAATGGAATCCCTTCTTCCATGGATTCCTGGTAACATATGTTTGTTGTCTCGTCCCAAGCGTTCCCGAAGGCCAGGGCCGGAGTTTTCGGCCGTTTCTCTTCCATCACATACTGCCGGAAGAACCGGTAGTGACAAACCGCCAAGGTAGAAAGGCGGTTTGGACTGAAAACCTCGATTAATTCTTCTACCTTTTTCATTCCTCCTCCTTGAATCGGCATTCCAGGAACGCCAGTGAAATTTGGCAATCCCTACGCCACCAGCCGGAACGAAGTGCTTCCCGCAACTCCCGGACCGACCAACCAAACGCCTCAGCGTCTCTTCCAAGGCGCTTTTCTACCTCTCGGATCCTTTCCAGGATCCTTCTTACTTGTCGATTTACCTTCATTCTTCACCTCTCTCCAGAATGTTTCTACTTCCACCACCTCAGGATATTTCATGGTCCGGCCGATTAGGTAGTAGACTAGATTCATAGGCATTCGGAATACCGGGAATTTATTGTTCACGGCGTTCTCTCTGGACCAAAAGATCCAGACTTCCCCCCTAAAAACTTCTTTCATGTAGAGCCGCATCTACCTCATGGAGTCTATCAAAGCAATTATGCTAACGACTAACGCAATTAAGGACACCACTAGAGAAACCCAATACATCCAACCCATAACAATTATTCCTTTCTAGGCTTTTTCATGTTCAGAACCTTCCAGGGATCCCGGCCGGAGTCCTCAATCGCCCGGAAGATTCTTCGGAGAACAGGATCCGCCGGCACGGAGAGCCTTCCCTCCCGCCGGCGGATCAGGTATTCCACAGCTTTGAGAAGCGTCATTCTTTCCATGGAAGGATACCAAGCTGGAATTCGAGTTCTTCCATGGATTCCTTGATGAAGGCATCTGCCTTGTCCTGCCATTCCGCGAAAGAACGCCCGTCCTGGCGGTCGCTGTCCTCCCGCCAAAACTCCTCATTCACCACCTTGTCGAATTCGTACAAGGCTTCTTTCAGTTCCTTCACCTTCTGGTAAAGGGCCCGCAGGACCTCTTCGCTCGTTCTCTTAGCTTCCATGGTTTCCTCCTCTGGCCAAGCCTGCCGAATAACCACGAAGGAAGATTCTCAATTCCCTGAGCCCTAAGGCCGTAAAGATTCCATCCCCCGCGAAATAACTCTTCTTTTCGGTAAAGACTCGGTACCGTGTCACACCATCCCCAGGCGCATAGTCATCAATGTAAAGCCCTAGGGATTCAGCCCATTCCATAAAGACTTTTCTTCCACTCATTGTTCCCTCCTTTAGAAGCCTAGGCTTTCTTTCACTTCCTTCCTTTCGTCGTTGGTGAACGGTATCCATTCCCGCTCCCACTGCCAAAGATACTTTGCTGTCCACTTATCCCCTTCTCCCTTTCTGACGAAACGCAAAATATAATCCTTCGCCTCCTCAAAAGCCTTCCCTCGAAACGCCAGGCCTTCGATTAAATCCCCACACTTCGAACAGAAAGGAAGCTTTTCTACTTCCTCTTCCTCATAGATCAGTTCCCCATCCTCGCAAAAGAGACAATATAATTCTCCGCCCTTTCTGAAGCCTACGATTCTATCACTCATTGTTCCCTCCTTTGGTAGTTGAACCAGGCCAGTTCGTACAGCGCCCAGGATGCCAGGACGCCAAACGCAACGCCAAAAAGGAAAGCTAACATGATTCGCTCCTTTCGGTTACAGCCTTTCGCTCCTTCTTAGAATGTTCCCGGTCCCCAGTTAACCCAAAGGATTCCACTTTCCTCCCCTCTCAATCCAGCGAGAATCTCTTTCGCTTGGAAGGCCGGGATCCTGTAATCCCTAACGTTGATTCTTTCTTCCCCCTTCGCGTCAAAGTCGGGAATCAAGATCTTCCAGAGAACCTCGAGCCCGTGCAGGACATTCTCTTTCATGGCCTCTTTGACTTGTTCCAGTTCATTCCGCGTAAGCTTTCTTTTCATGGCTCGCTCCTTTCGATTTAGGCCGGCCGGCCGAAGCCGACCGGCCTTTACAATACGGGCTTACATTTCGTCAGATAGAATCCCAAAGCCGGTACCAATCTTTTGCATCCATCCCAGGATTGAGACCGGTAATCTGGATCCATCGGCTCCAGGATTCTTGGCGCCCCATTCCCTGGCGTTTCCATGCACTCGCAGTAGGGTATGGATCGGGCCGGGTAGAGACGAGAAATTTCTGCAAGGGAGCGGTGTCTCCCTCCAGGAACCTTTCCGCTTCCTCTTCCGTCAATTCTCCACGCTCAAGCTTGTCGATGATCCCGTAGAATTCTTTCTCCTTGAGTTTGTCCAGTAAATCTTCTTTCATACCGTCCATGGCTCGCTCCTTTCTTTATCCTTCCTCCCCCGCGCACTAACTTACCATCGTCCGATTCATCCGTCAACCTTGAGCCCATTCCCTCCTTTTAAGCCCTTGACGCTCTGCTATCGAGGCAACGCCGCTTCCTCCCTGTTTTCCCAATACCTTCCACACTCTCCACCTTCCCGTTACCTAACCTTTCCTTAACGGTTCCTTAACTCCTCTCTCCCTGTACCGTACACTCACTCTCCCTCCTTCTTCCCTTCTTACTAGTACCATCTATCACTTAGAATGGGAAAGAGTACAGTACTTAGACGTTAGTACCATTCTTCTTCTTCGTACTGTACTGGAGTTATATATATATATATATATATTCTAGAGTACAGTACAGGAGAGGGATCCTAACGTGCCGTTAGTACCATACCCCCCCCATAGGGGTCATAGGGTCCATTCGCTTTGGAGTCCCATGAGAGTAAAGTGACTCTCCTCCGTACGAATTTTTTAGTAATGGGTAGTTTTTAGGCTTAATGGGAGGTCTTAGGGTTTTAAGAGTTAAGAGACTTTTAAGAATTGGAGGGTACGGGGTTAGAAGGAGCAGGATGGATGGTGAGGAGGTACGGATGGGAACGGGTGGACACCCGGAGATGGGATTGGGACGGTAGTAGGGGGGAATGTGGGGTTGGAGTGAGGAGAAGGGACGAGGAGGCGTGTGTGACCGGCATATGGGCGCCTGGAGAGGCGTTTGGGGGAGGGGTAGTGGTTTGGGTAGGGTGGTGATGAACGTGGCTTGTAGGGGTGTTTAAACGGCTCTACGGGGAAATGCCAGATTTTAGGGTTTTGTAAGGTGGTGGGGGAAGAAAATTTGGTGGGTTGTGGTGCGGGAGGAGGGTGTTGACAGAACAGTGACGTTGGAGTAGGATGGGTTGTATGGTGATGAGAGAGGCGCATTTTTTTTGGAGGCATAGGCGATGGCACTTGAACTTAAGTATTTCGTTCTGAAGCCCCGGTCAAAATACTACGGGGATCCGTGGGGAAGAGCAGCAAGGAAGGCGATGTTTACCTTTGCCATCGAGATCGCGGGCGAGGACGAGGAGCTCTACCACGACTTGCTGGCCTGGATCAAACGAGAGGACGCTAGAGAGGAGAGTATGGCAAGGCTGGACGGTGAGGAGGGAGAATGAGAGAAATTTATGTGTTCAAGGTGGTGAGGGTGGAGTCGAAACGCTTGGTTTCGGCGATCTATAAGCCTTGCGATAACGAAGACCTAATCACTTACATGGTTGGGGAACCTACGCGACCGCGTCCTGGATGGGGGCCTTTATCGGCGTTTGAGTCTTTGAGGGAGGCTCTCGTTTTCAGGGAGCGAAATATTTATGCGATTTATCCGAGCGAGATTTGGTTGGCGAGGGCCAAGTCTTCGAGCGAGAAAGCCCTGTGGCAACCGACAAGACCCTTTTATACAAAAAGACATCCCAAACTACCGAGCTGGTGTCCGCCAGGTACTGTCCTCTGCGACGAGATTACCCTGATAGCGAGGGTTATGTGATGCCGCGGGTGATCAAGGTCTTTAAGGTTGTACGTGTTGTGAACGGTGTGTTGTTGTCTGCGATAGCGAAACCTCCGGAAGAGATTGTGTATCGGCCTGGGGAATGGACGGAGCGGAGGCCGAACAGGAGGAAGTGGGGGCCTTTGGCAGCCTTCGATTCAGAACGAGCTGCCGTTTGGTTTATTCGTGATACTTGGTGGGGTACTCGTGATACTGTCAGTAGCTTTTGGCCGATCCAGGTCTGGGAGGCTGAGGGCGTGAGATCTCGGGCAAGGATCTTACGCAAACCGTCTAGATTTCGCCACAGACGCACCTATGAGATAAGAGATTTTCCTAGCGGCACTATTCTATGCGACAGGATCAAGCTGGTGATGCGCGTCTACCCGAAGGAGGGGAGATGAAGCGGATTGAATTTGAGGCCTGGGTTACAAGGGATTATTCGTTCGACGTGACAACATGCCTGCACTTTCGGGAGCCGACCAAGATCCCAAGCAAGCCCCCGCTTGGAGAATCGACCTGGGCGTCTGGTAGTCTTGGATTCATATTTGAGCGCTTTGATATTCCTCAGCCTAGACTGGAGCCTGGGCAGAAGGTGAAGGTCAAAGTAACGATCGAGGAGGTGATATGAGTTTCACGATGTGGGTAGCTAGAGAATTGTTTCCACGTAAAAACAAGAAGCCTTTTGGGGATTATCACTTTTTCCTGAGAGAAGACAGGATACACAAATTATGCTTTAATGATGGAACCGTAGACTTCTATGGGGCAGAATTTACTATCTGCGAGAAGGAAGGATGGAGAATTCTTAAGAAGGAAGGTCTCATGCTCGATCCTGGAGACGGTCCTGTAAAGATCGAAGTTGCCATAAGGAGGGTAGAATGAGCGCTAAGTTATGGATCGCCAGAGAGAGGTATATTCCGTGTTATGATACATCAGAGGAAGAAATTCGCCAGTTGAGTGACTACCTCATCTGGAGGAACGAGAATGAAATCGTCAAGAGCAGTTACTGCAACGGACATGTCAGGTTCGAGGGGTCCGACTACACACTCGGCTCACGCGTTTGGGAGCCTATCCTCAAAGAGGCGAGTCTTAGCCTTGAACCTGGCGATGGGCCAGTTCCTATCGAGGTAACGATTAGACGTTTGGACAAGGATGGCTGATGGGAGGAAGGACATGCCAATAGAATTTTGGATTGCTAGAGACAGGTTCTGGGAAGGCGAGAAATACACGGAAGAGAAGGCTAGCCACGCCTTGAGCATCTTCCTGGACAAAGAAGACGTTATTAAGTGGCAGCAAGGAGGAAAGGTCGCCTTCTATGGGTATTGGTTGAAACTCTTCGACGAGAGGGTTGATCAAGTGCTGTCTGGGCTAGGGATCAACCTGGCACCTGGTGAAGGACCTGTGAGTATAGAAGTCAAGGCTAAAAAGTTAGGTGGATAAAAGATGATCGAAGATGACGTGATCAGGTTAATGGGGAAAGACCCGTCCGAATATAATCATTGTGTTTCGTGCCACGAGGATTATGCAAATGGAATTCCCATGGGTTTTGTAGAGATCGATGGTGAAGTTGTCGATGTTTGCTGCTACGTAATGACCGATTACGAAAAGTTCTCAAAACACAATACGGAGAGATAAATGGGTGTAAAAATCTGGGTTGCTAGAGACAGGTTTTTTGTGGGGCAAGAAGGGATGGAAAGAAAACCTGATAACTCCGTTATCTTTTTTTCAAAGAAAGAAGATGCTGTTAAAGAGGATTACGGGGAGAAGGTCGTCTTTCTGGGAGGTTTCATGGAAGTGTCTGGTGATAATGCAGACAATATCCTGCGTGACCTTGGGATTAGCTTGGCACCTGGTGAAGGGCCGATCCCGATTGAAATCACGGGGAGGAGGTTAGATTGTGGTGAAGAGGAAAGATAAAATAAGAATTGAAAGAACCGTTTGGGTTACAAAGGATGAGGACGAACCTATTTACGAAATTCTGCACTTTTCTAAACCATCCAAGACCGAACCAAGTGGTCTGTATGACAATGAAAGCAAGATCTGGTGGTCTGATTTATGGATCCGATTGAATTCATATCTCCCTAATTATGTGCCAGTTCTTAAGCCCGGAGAATGCCGAAAAGCGAAACTCATTATCATAGACGAAACCGATGAAGAGGAAGGTGACTGTGGTGAAGAAGACCTTTGAGCCGGTAGAGAACGGCATCAAGGCTTACAAGGTGGTCAAGTGCATTCATGGCTACCAGATGTCGGTCTATCTCGGCAAGAGAATCAAGTATTATATCGGAGAGTTCGTTGAGAGGCCTAAGCCAAAAAATGGGTTTCAGCCTCGGGATGGAAGACCTTACAACGGGCCTTTGGTCGCCTGGAACAACCTGGAAGCCGCAAAGGCCTACCTGCAAACAATGCGTTCGTGCAAAGCGCAGCTTTGGGAATGCACCATCATCCCCTCCAAAGACCCTTACCCATGGTCCGGTATCTCCAGCGGTGAATTCTACGCCAGGAGATGGCAAAAAGAATATGACCCGAATGAAGTAATGTGCGATAAAATCAGGCTGGAAAAACTGATCGAGGAGGTAAGTTATATGCCTGAAGGTGCCATGGAAAAAGAAAAGATCGGCGGGTGGAGAAAAAATCTACCTGGCAAGCCCCAAAGGACCCTCACGGTCGATGGCTACATCGCCAAGGATTACGGGTTCAAAGGAGCGTTCTTCTACGAAGTCGAACCTCATTATGACGCCGTGAACAAGATATTCCATCCGATCATGATGGATAACGGGGAGCCGACCTTCTACTTCCACCTGGACGACACAATGACGGAAGAAGTCTTCCGTCTGAAGAGCGGAGATCTGGTTGAGGCGAAGATTACGATCACCATCAAGAAAAGAAAGTAACAGAGGAAATGAGTTTAGACTACGGGATTACAGCAAAAAATGATAAGTCTGGAAAGACTAAAAAATTTATGCATGTAGTTGATGAATACTATGCAAGTTTTGAAGATGGTTGGTGCTGGGTTCTTTATGAAAAAAAACAGGCCAAGTCTGGTAAGGATAAAGGCAAAACAATAATGCAGACTGTCGGATATTGGGGACAGCTTGAGCCTTTGCTTCGGGAAGCCGCAAGGAAGGTTGGTTACAAAAAGGCTGAAACCTTGGAGGAATATCTCCTCGAGTTTCAGAAGGCCGTGGAAAAGATCCGGGAGAAGTTGCCCGAGATTGAGAGAGAAGGAAAGAAATAATGGTTGGGCGGGGGCGGCCTGTGTTGGAAGTAGGTCGAGCTGGTCTTTCTTTGATTGCCGCCTCCGCCAGCCTTTTCCTAAAACAGGAAAGGAGGCCACATGCCAACATCCGTTTTCATCGGCGGGCCAAAAGACGGGCTGGAGGTTGATATTGCAGTCGGCGTGGAATGGAGATTTCCCCTGCCGGCCGATAACAATCCAGCCAAATGCCCGAAGATGCCACCGCCCAGAGAGAGGTTCTGGGTAGCAAAATATACCTACGACAAAAGAAGGACCATGAAAGCAAAAAGGCCGGTCTATGTTTTCGATGGATACGAGGAGATGTAGTGATGTTTGGAAAGAATGAGGATCAAACCGCTCTCATTTTGTGGGGAGTGAACCCTTTCGAGTATTTCGCCATCCAGGCGTTCATCAACTTGGAAGTCGTTCTGATCTTCTTCAAGCTTGTGGACGTCCATATCTCGTTCGCAACGATGTTGCTTCCTGTTCCCCTGTTCCTGGCGGCATATTTGCTCGTCGGCTTGACCAGGTATATCTTTCAAACGATCCAAGCAAAAAGGGCGTCTCATGAAAACGGAGAGGAAGGGTAAGTGGAAGTGCGCTGTGTGCGGTAAACCTGTCGGGAAACCTCCTATTATGGAACTATCCTGGCATGATGGGTATAAACTCTGTAGGCTTGTGTTCTGCGAGAAGTGCAGGATAGAGAACGCCAGATCAGCTATCGCGGCGTTTGCCAAATATATCAAACAAGTTGGAGGTAAAGAGAGGTATCGAAAATGACCACAAGCGAAGTTCCTTTGGCCTACGAAGAACTCGGAAAGAGGCTCAAGATCATCCGTCGTCGGCGTAGACTCTCCCAGAAAAGAGTCGCGGAAGCCCTCGGGTGGAGCCCGTCCAGAATATCAAGATACGAACACGCTAACCGCTGTATTGACCAGGAATCCTTGAACAAGCTGTTCCAAGCCTACGATGTGAAGGTGAAGGATGTCTTCGTCAATGAGAATGAATTCGTGAGGTTTGCAGACAGCTTGCTGCCGCTGGACTTTCCGATCCTGATCAAAAGCAGAGAGGAGGAAGAAGATGGCTTGGAAGGATGAGGTGTATGCCGCGCTGGACAGGGCGCTGGTCTATTTGAGCAACATCTCGGACGCAGACAACTACTCCGCTCAGAAGAAGGCGGAAGTGATGGAACAACTGAAGATGGCGAAGGAAAAGGTGAAGGTGGTGATGGCGGAAGAAGCAGAGGAAACGGAAGACAAGATCAATGAGGAGGAGTAATGAGCGGTGCGATTTGTCCTTATTGTGGACTAATTGGAGGGCATCGGAGAGGAGAGGTTTGCCCTGCCAAAGAATCTATTCTGGCTAGGCGACGCCTCATAAAAGAGGATAATCGTAGAATAGCCAGGGAAAACAGAGAGATTGAACGAGGCAACAAAAGAAGGAGGCGGTGTATGGAGAAAATCCTTGAGTATCTGATTCTTGGACGTAAAAGAAATGCAAAGGTATGGATCATCAAGCTGGTTTCCTCTGGGTTTCGTTCGGAGGATGGTTTGGTTTACGAACAGTGGTTGAACGAAAATCCTGAGAAACTAGAGAAAGAACTAAGGAGCCAGCTTGGAGTAAAATATCATGACTGAAATGGAAAAGCGCGAGGAAGAACATATCCAGGCGCTCAAGCACGCCACGGAAATCTTCACCTTCATCCGCCAGGTCACCAATGCAACCCTCTTCCTCGGTGCCGACCCGTGGAAGGCGAATGTAACCATTTCGTTGAAGGTCGAAGAGTGGATGAAGCGGTGGGTGGAGAAAGATCCCCAGAAGAAGGAGTCCGAGAAATGCGAGTCCTGAAGCCTGTCCTGACCCTGTTGCTTCCTGCGATCGTGGTGGCCTGCGACGCCTTCCAAAGGCCTCCTTCCTCGCCGTTCCTAACCTACTCCTTCCATCCGCTCCTATCGGCCGGCGGCAACATCCCGTCACGGCAACAGGGAGCCAAGACTGCCAAGGTGGCGCCAGGGTCGATGGTAATGAGTCCTTCCCAGCTCATGCGATACGGGAACAACATGGCGAGTCTTGGGTATCTGGTCGGCGTTCTCTCCTGCCTGGAAGTTGTCGGACAACGCTTCCCGGCCGATTACACCGACAAGATGCTGATCGGGAAGTATTGTCACAAAGGCAAGGTCCTGGACTTTGAAGTCAACTACTTTCGCATGATGAAGAAGGTCGTGAGACACATGACGGTGCGCATCATGCTGGATCTCTATGACGCCCAGAAGGAGGAAGCCAGACGAACCACGGAGGCCTTCCGTGACCTTCCTAAGCTCCCCAAGACCCCGCTCCTCCAGCAATTGCCCCTTGACTCCGGGAAATGAACCCCTCAAGATCCTCCTTGTGCGCACAAGGAGGCAATTGCCATGGAGATCTTTCTCGCTCCACGTCCTTTAGGCTCAGATAAGAACAAAGGCTCATCTGCTAAAGACCCAAGGGTCTCCTTCCCATCACTGAAACCAAACTCCGAAGAGCCGCTCCACCTCTGGCTCCACCCAGGTACCACACTCGAAGAAGTGGACCTCTCGGGCTGGAAGCATGTCACGGTAATGCCCTGGGTTCCTTCTTTCTTCCACGGAGGTGGGGCCAAGCTGATCCGGGACTGGACCGACGAGGTTAGGGAAAAGTTCGGTCCGAAGCCTGTGATCTCCGAACTCACCATCCGTGGTTCTGGCTTCACCATCGTGAACGTCGAGATCAAAGGGGATCTCATTACCAAGGAGCAGAAGAGTAAGGTCTCGGAGAAGGAGGAGGAGCCGGATGAGCCCGTCCTGGTCGTGATCAAGGGCGTGAAGGCGAAGCGGTGGCTCGCAGATGACTGGGAGGTGGTGCAGGGAACCCTGGATGATGTCGAGATCGACACCGTGGAGATTGCAGCCTCTGAGGCGGCGACCGGCGTGGAGAAGGTCACATTGGTGGAAAACACGGACTTCTCCGGGAAACCGAAGGGGAACGTGAGGGTCCGCGAGTGGAAGAAGGTGCGCGGTAAGAAGGACAGGAACGGCAAGCCGAAGCCGAAGGAGAGCATCGGTCTCTTCAGGTTCAAGAGGTTTGATGTGAAGCTGGAGGCGAGCTCAGGAAAACCCTCGGGCGGCAAGTCCAAGGGAATGGATATGTTGGAGGGGTGAGATGACGGACTGGTACGTAGAAGCAGGAGCGACCGGAGGCACCGGCACCCAGATTGCACCGTTCGGGACACTAAGCGAACTACACGCGCACTGGAGCGACAACGATAAGGCGTATTTGTCTGGGAGACTACGCGAGACCCTGTCACCAAAGAACGGGACCGTCGTTGACCAGTGGCCCGGGAAACCGGATGCCATCATTGATGGGAGCGATGTATTTGATACTTGGGTAGGTCCAGACGCTAACGGGGAATACTACACGGATGCATCCGATGACCCGAAAGTGGTTTTCTACGACGATGTGAAGCTCACAGAAGGGACCGTTGGTTCTCTTGCTTCAGGGGAATGGGGATGGGATAGCGCCAACTCCCGCATCTACATCAAAGACGACCCTACTGGGCATACGGTGGAGGCAGGCGTTAGGTATCAGTGTGTGAACGTGAGACAGTATGGAGCAACTGTTAGAAACATACAGGCAAGAAGGGGCCGTATATACAATTTTAACGCAGAGCCGTGGAATGGGTATACAATATCATTTATAGAAACCAAGTCCGTGGATTGCGGAACTTATGGCTATATGCTCTATTGCCATGGACTTGATTATTGTGGGAATATCATCGCTAAGAACTGCGAGGATTCTGGGTCATATATCTCCTACAGAACCCCGTATTGTGTTGATGGTTCAGTGGTCGTAGAAAATTGCAATTTTACAAGTAGAGCTAATACTACTATATGGATTCAGCAAAATACAGGAGGGAAGATCACTATAAGAAACGTAACAATTAACAATTATATATCAATAGACTCGAATTCTGGGTGCTACGTAGAAGTTGACAGGCTTGTAAGCAATTCGCCAGCAAACTTTGGAATTTATGTCAAAGACCAGTCCGGCGGCTACATCAACATTAAACAGGGCTCCGTGAAGAATTCCAGTTTCTACGGCGTTTACGTCACTAATATGTCTGCTGGGACGTGCATTGTCGACGGCGTGGACGTGGAAGGGGCTGGGAGCTACGGGATATACTGCACTAACGTCACTGGCGGGAACCTCCAAGTGGTGAGGAATAAGGTGCATGGAGGGGCAGATGACGGAATACGGCTAAATATAGATGGCTCCGCTGCAACCAATATCATTGCGTTCAATGTGTCAGCCGGTAATGATCACCATGGAATCACGTTGAGTGGCGGCAATGGTTACAATGTGTATAGGAACACTGTTGGAAGTGAAGCACTTGGGTATTACGGCATAAGGGTGTATAATAACTCCGGTGTAAACAGCACGATTCGCGGGAATGTAATGACAGGAGAGCGGGCCTTCTACTATACATCGGGAGACTCTACATCAGGACTGGATGAGGATAATAACTGTGTTCATAGTCCGATGGACTCAAAATGGATCGACGGCATTACATACACCGACTTGGCTTCCTGGCAATCCGCGACCGGCCAGGATGCGCATTCCATCTCTGCGGATCCTAGGTTCAAGGATGCCAGCTCCGGAGATTACCAACTTGCCGAGAATTCGCCTTGCATTGACGCTGGGTGTTTGATCGACGGAGCGCCTGAGAAGGACGCGAATTATATGGATGCGATCATGGGGCCAAAGCCTGATATGGGTGCCTATGAGTTCAATCCTTACCCGTTCGGCGCTCATTCAGCCTCGGCTTCCAGCTTGATGCGCGGCGTTTACAAGCGGTCCAGACCAGACTACGACCCGGATGCTGATGCCCACAAAATGATCCAGCGCATAAGAAGAAAGTGAGGATCCATGCTCTCCAAGTGGACCTTCCGAGTCAAGAACGAGAGCACAAAGGCGCGGACCCAGCAGGTAATGCTTCCGATGCCTTTCCCGGACGAACCATGGCCTGGCGGTCGCATTGTTTGCACCAAAGGCCTCGGGTCCACTTACGAGATGCCATGGTTCAGGATCGCGGCTTACCACAACCCGTCCAACCCGGAGAAGATCGGAAACCCGCGATTCATTCAGGTCCTAACCCCAGCCGTTACTTTTTCGGCCGGGGAGGAAAAGGAGTTTGAACTCCAGATTGGTACCGCAGGCACAAACCCGATCGCAGAGCCAATCAATCCGATCAAGGTTCATGAAGAGCCGTCCAAAGGAGACATCGTCACTTCGGAGCCAATCGGAACCCAACCCATCATCAAAGAAGGAAATATCCGAAGCAGGTCCACAGGAACGGCCAAGATCTTCAAGCCCACTCCTGGTGACATCGTAACGAAAGAGCCCATCAAAGGATCTGGGGTGTATGTTGGCGGCAAGGTGCCTGTATGCCATTTCACCGGAGCCGTCGAATTCGACGAGAACTTTCTTACCGCTCAGTCGTTGGTCCTTTATTTCGATGGGGACTATTACGACATCGGTTACATCGGAACTCCTATGTTTTCGTGGGGCCAGGGCGGCTTGGTGATGAAGAAGAACGTGACCATCACCAACCGATTCAAAACCGAACTTCACCTGCGCGTCTACACCACCATCATGCCTGACTCGCCTTTCATCAAGGTGCTTTGCATCCTTGAGAATCAGCCGTATGAACAAATTGCCAAGAGCGGTGACGCGGCTGTTGCTCCGATCTATTGGGGAGAAAGAGGCGGAAGCGGAGGTGGCGTTGGTTTCCTGTTTTCCAATCCGGCCCTTTTGGTTCGTCGGGATAAACACCCAGGGAACCTTTACCAGACCACTTACAACGGAGACAAGTATTACGAATGGAGGATCTGGGAAGACCCTTACATTGAGTTCCTCGGAACTTGGCAAGGGAAGGCATGGGAGTTTCTGGTTTATCCCAACCAGAACGATGTGAGTTATCTCCAGGTTGTGGATTATGTACGCAACGGGACGGTTCCGAGTGGGGCGAACAGTAAGGTTCTTTCGTGGCTTGCGGAGGACGAAGCGCCGCTTTGGGCTCTTCCAGACATTGAGACCTTGAGGGAAGCAAAAGCCTGGTGGTTCGGTGGGATCAAAAGCCCGCTGAACCCCGAGGATTGGACCACGCTCACCAATTTCCGGAACTCCTGGGACAGCGCTTTCAATACTTATTATGGGAAGGATTGGAGTTACTGGGGGGGAGCCGGCCAGAACGAGGCTTTCGGAGACGACAAACATTCTGCTACGACTGGAACACCCAGGAATTCCCAAGGCGAACTTTGGGCCATGAGGGCCATCCAGGGGAAGAGGTCTCAATACCTGAAGCTGACCGTTGAGAGAGCCAGGGCCCAGGTCTTACGACCTTTGGCTCGCTGTTTTATGAGCGTCCTCAGCCAGACATCAAAATTGAAAAATACATATTTCCTTCAGTTCAAGGTTTACAAGCAGGGACTGGGAGAGCAGTGGGGGTGCTATAAGGAGCATATTTATCGGGTTGGGAAGGCGACGCCAGATCCGCGTGGAGACCACAATATGGGGAATGCAGACGTTTATGAGCATCCCCACGGATGGGATCCTGCGAACTTTGGGCACATTGCAGCGGAGATGCTTGCAGATGCCCATATCTTTACCGCCGATCCATTTTCTTGGGACGAACTGGATTTCTACGGGAAGACCATCAAGTATGCGTGGCCCAACCCGCCAGATGGTGCTTTTGGGGGAGGGACCAGCTTTGGCCCGGCGAACTGGCCTAGCGAGACAAGAAGGGAAGGCCTTGTGGCCCTTGTGGGAGCCTTGGCTTACCAGGTCACGGGTAACCTGGATCCTTGGCAACATCTCCACGATAGAGCCAGGATGCTGGAGAGTTTCAGGAAAACCCTGACTGGTTTCCCGGACACTCCTTACCAGCTCGAACATGACAACGAACTGAACGAGAATTACACAAAGATAGGAACCAAGCTGAAGGCAACCACCCTCTTCCAGTCCGGGCATTATGTTCACGGAATGCTGGCGGTTGGATGGCCCCAGAATGCCTGGGATCAGATCCTGGGACATTGCTTGCCCTACCATGCTTGGGAGCTGAAGGATTGGGACACTGGGGCTGGCCGGCCGAAAGGACAGCCTGCCTATTACTATGAGATCCGCCCGGCATACAACAGTCCTTCCAAGGATCCATCTTCTGGCAAGTGGAAGCCTAGGAGAGAATGGTGGTCCAGGAGCGTCGGGTCCTTCGGTACCATGGGGATGATCGTCTCGGCCATGAGATATGCCATTGCCACCCATCCCCAAAAAACCATGAGGGCCTTGATTGAGAACAGGTTACGTGACATGCTCGCCTACTACGGCCACGCCTACCAGCCAAATCCCGCATCCACAGGGGATGGGGACAAGTGGTGGGAATGGTGGGACGCAGAGGTGACATGATGACTGTAACGCCGGTGGTACCTGAAGAGGCGATCCGGGAGATCAGGGAGGCAAAGGCCTATACCCAGGCCATCATGAGCGAAGTGGATGGGGACAGCTACGCGCTGGCCGCTACGCTCCTCTCCGCGATCGATTACAGCCTCTCCATCTTCTGGGAGGCGGCCTACTCCCAGGACAAGGAACTCCTCCTGGAGACCGTCCAGGCCGCCCTGGATGCGTGCGACCTCATGGGCGAGACCCATGGGCCGGACGTGAGCAAGATCCGCTCTAGACTCGCCTCAGCCCAGGTCAACATCCAGAATTGGGTGGTGGATGTGATATGAAAGGACCCAAGTGGAAAGGTATCCCGTGCCTATTGAAAGGGGGACCCCTCGCAGGCTGGGAAACCGAGGTCTCGGCCCGTACAAGGTTCGGCAAGCCTACGGATGAGCCTCCAAACGTGATCCCTATCTTCAGGAAGGGCCGCTATGTGATCAGCGGCAGAGACGGAAAAATGGTCGTTTACACCTGGCTGCCAGCTTTGAAACGACCCGCAAAATGGGAGGAGAGAGGGGTTTCAAGGGCGCCGACCGGGCCGGAGGTGTCCAATGTATGAGGTCAATGGTCCTGGTTCGGTAAAAAAAAAGGCTCAGGGAAGTCTGGTTTTCCCTGTCCGTGAGCCATTTTCCAATGACTCCAAGAACGATGGTGTCCCGTTCGAATGGGTCTTTTGTCCTTTTCCCAGCCAATTCTTTGGCCTGCAAGACGATCGAGGCCAGCTTGAAATAGGACCATTGGTGCGCTTCGCATCGCTCAAGGATCCGTTCTTCCAGGCCAACGTTCTTTCGGTAGGAGGGGAGAAAGAACCGGAGAAGAGTCCGGATCCCAGGAATGGTGGGAAGGAAGACATCCCGTCCTTGCCCGTCAATGACGTGGCGACTTTCCTTCGCCTTCAGATGGGAGAGGAAAGAGATCGTTCGCTCCATGGTTCTGATCCTACCACAGAGGCTGAGGATGGTCAAGCATGAGCGGCAAGTTCGAAAAGCTCACCATCAGGAGACTTCGGTATCTTTGCAACGAGCCGGCGGAATGCCTTCGTTGCGGGAAGATCCTTTCCCCGATCTTTGCTCCAGGCATCTATGAGCCGGCCGCTTTCGTGTGCAGGAAATGCGAATTCATGGTGATCGGAGTCCAGGCATGTTCGACATACAAGGCATCGCTGAAAAAGATACAGTCCAGAGGTTTGCAGAGGTCCTCAAGATACCAGAGGATACCTCCAGGAAAATAATCTGGCTCATTGCCACTTGCTTCGAAGCCCTATCTGAAAATCTCGGGCTTGGGCTCCCAAGCATCGAGCCAAAGGTTTTCTTGGAGATCCTCTTAGACCAGATCGAAGGAAAAGAAAGACCAATTATCTTTGAGGATCTTGATCGGTTGTTCCCAGGTCTTTCGACGATTATGAAGGAAAGGAGCTGACCATGGCTTCCGGAAGATTCACGAAGGTGGGGATCGAGCGCGTGATGGAGATGGCTTTCCGAAGGACATACAACGGAGGCTCTCTTCCGACCAATTTCTATTTGGCACTCTGTACAGAGGCAGATGAACCAAACTCGCAGACAGAAAAACTCAGCGACTTGGACGAGATTTCTGCCGGCAATGGTTACACTTCGGGCGGGATCGCAGTTGCTCCAAATTCAACAGACTTCGATGTTCTTGCCAAAGATCCCTCTTACCCTGAAGTCTACATCCAGATCGCAGACAAAACCTTCACGGCTTCAGGAGGAGAGATCCCTGCTGGAGGCCCTGCCATCCGGTATGCTGTCCTTACGGACGATAATGCAAGCGTGGCTGACAGGGAGGTTCTGGCTTTTTGGGATCTTGAATCAGATCGGGTAATCCCGGATGGGGAATACCTGAAGCTTAAGGACCTGGAGCTTAGGTGGGGGACCTTGGCATGACCACCATCACGCCAAAGCCAGCAATGGCATACAACGTTCCCAACAACAGCCTCCAGTTGGAGGCTAGTGGGACATCTATGACGATAACGCCTCAACCTGCCAGGGCATTCAATGTTTGCCAAGGACAGACGGATATTACGATCTCCAATGGGAAGGAGTATTTCGCACCGGACAATCTGGTTTACAACCTTCTCATAGCACGGAAAAGAGTGGAGTTAGGGTTCCACCAGGCTGTAAGTGATAATGAGTGGGAAGCGTTGAGAAACGCTTTCAAGGAGATTGAAGATGCCTTGGTTGAAATCTGGAGCGCCCAGGCTTCAGCAGACAAGGCGTCTTTGCAGCAAAAGGTTCAGGCTGCGAACAATTACATCCAGGGTTTCCAGTATGAAGACTTGGTTCTTTACTTCGATAGGGCGAACGAGGATATTGTCAATTGGACTCCGCCGGTAGTTTAGGAGGAAAAATGGAACTCAAGACGACGGGGGATTGGTATCTGATCAGGCGAGACGTGGAGGACGAGAGGACGAAAGGGGGCCTTATCCGGCCGGATACTGCAAGACGGCCGCTTCCAAGGGGGGTCGTGATCCAGGTTGGAGACGAGATTCGAAGGAAGCTAAGCAAAGGGGAGATTGAGGGCCCGCGTGTAGGGGATTATGTGTTCTTTCCTGACGCCGCAGCATGGGACGTTGAAATTGAAGGAGAGCCTTTAACCGGTGTTCATTACGGGGACATTACGGCCTGGAAAGCTCGCAAAGAAGCATGAGCTGAAACTTCGGGCCTATGATGAGAATACCAGGAAGGACCTGATTCGTATTCTTAACTCCCTGGACCATCTACCTGTAGAGGAACAGAACATCCAGGGGTTTGAAGCTCTCCGTGCGTACTGGCCGGAAGAGGAGGAATGGATCCAGAATTGCCTATGGATTGCAACGAAGAAAAGGGGCGGAAAGCAACTGCTCAGATTCAACTCTGTTCAGCAGGAAGTGAGCAAGGCCATCAAGAGAGTTGAGAACGAAGGTCGAGCTGTCCGCCTGATTATCCTCAAGGCCAGACAGATGGGACTTTCCACTTACATTCAGTCCAGGTTCTTCACTGCAACCTGCCTGCATGAAGGGGTCCAGGTCTTCTCTGTAGGAAACAAGAAGAGCACCACCCAGAACCTTATGGGTATGTGCCGGCGGTTCCTTTCCAACCTGATCTTCAAGCCGCCGATGGAAGAAGAAACCAAGCTTAGCCTGGTATTCCAACATGATTCCTCCTTGAAGGTGGAGACGGCGCGAGCCGGAGAAGAGACGGGAAGGTCCGCTACTGCTCACATGGTTCATTTGTCGGAACTCGCCTTCTACCCGGACCCAGAATCGGCCATGACTGCGGTCTTGCAGATCCAGGGAGATGGCCCAGGGACCTGGACGATTGTGGAATCCACGGCAAATGGTGCCGGGAACTACTTCCACCAGATCTGGCTTGATGCCGAAGAAGGCAGGTCCGACTTCATCCCCCTATTCTTCCCGTGGTTCAAAGACCCAAGCTACAGGATGGAGATTCCTGATACGCAGAAGATTGTCTTTGAGAGATCCCTGGATGAAGAGGAAAAGAATCTCCGGGAAAGGTTCAACCTGGAACTGGAACAACTATTCTGGAGGAGATGGATCATCCGGAACAAATGCCACGGGTCCATTGATGTGTTCCACCAGGAATATCCATCAACTCCTGATGAAGCTTTTTTGCACTCAGGGGCTCCGGTGTTCGATATAAAAAGGCTTACCCAGTTGGAACAATACACCAGAAGGCCAAAAAGGTATGTTCTTGGGATGAAGGATAGTCCATGAGAAAGATAATCGTCCGCAGTAGAGCCAGTCTCAGGCCCAAATCCTTCAAGGAATTCTTGAAGGACATGAAGATCAAGTTGGTGGATGACCAGACGGTAAAGCTTTACCTGGAGTATATCATCCAGCATGAAGGTTTGAAGAAGTTCTTGTAAGATGGAAATCACGGCAATCGAGGCAGAGAATGGTCCGGTAAGAGTTTGGGAAGAACCCAAACCGAACATGGACTATGTAATCGGTGCCGATATTGCTGAAGGGAAAGTCTCAAAGGACATCCATGATCCTACCGGGAACAAGAGGGACTGGTCTGTTGCTTTCGTTTTGAAAGTGAAAGACGCTTCTATCGTCGCACAATACAAAAGCCAGGTAGATTCTGCGACTCTTGCCGTGGACCTATTCATGCTTGGGGCATGGTATAACTGGGCTCTCCTTGCTCCCGAGACCAACTCAATGGGGATTGGCGTGGTTCACATGCTTTCCCAGGCCGGCTATCCAAACCTATATCAACCAAAGGTTGGTCCGTTCCAGGCAAACACAGGGATGGCGGATTACCTTGGTGTTAGGGCTATGGGATGGGTGACGACAAAGGCAACCAAGCCCATCCTTGTGGCTGCGATCCATGAAGCCTTGGCGAACGGCAACAGGATCCCGAGCGTGTCTCTCATTCGAGAACTCAAAACCATCGAATTCGACAGTAACGGGAGGATTGGAGCCCCTCAAGGAGGCCACGACGACCAGATGATTGCCTATGGGATTGCGCTTGTGGTGCTCCAGGATTTCCTCGGTGGACGAGCTGGGAACGCAGATTTCAAACAAAACCTCCCAGATGAGGACGCTAGAATTTGGCGATTGGTGAAGGAGGAGGATGAGAAGATGGCAGTTGAGGAGGAAGAATTTTATGGCTGGTGAAGCTGTTTGGATGGTGGGAGCCCTTGTCGTTCTCAGCGTGAACGTTATCTTGACTCTGGGTGGAGCAGTCCTCCTTGTCAAATTTTACAACAAGATGGAAGAGGCAAGAGAACGAGAGCGGCGAGACCTGGTTGAGGTGCTGCGTGGTACGCCACTGGAAAGAGACGTTCAGGTGATCACGCCTGGAGAAGAGAAGCCATTGGAGGACATGACCGATGACGACCTTATTGAAGCCTTCAAGCGAGCGGAGCGACTCGGGTAACGCTTTCATCCGCGAGGTTGTCGAGGAGAAGCGCTGGAACCGGGATATTCGTCAAAGGTTCGAGCGCCAATGGCTTCTCAATTATGCCTTCTTCCTCGGGATTCAGCATGGCTCCTGGTCCACCCTTTTCGGGATGCCGCAGTTTTCTCCTTCCCAGGCCGGCCGGGTGAAGTATGTGGCAAACCAGATCAAGCACCGGGTTCTCAGGAGAGTTGCCCAGCTTGTTTCTCCGCCTGGCTGGCAGGTGGTCGCAAAAGATACCGACATCCAACACGCCCTCGGCGCCAAGGTCGGTGAAGACCTTCTGAACCACCTCTATGAATCCCTTGGACTCCACAAAGAGATCACCAAGATGGTCTTCTACGGAGTCACGATGGGAAGCGGGTTCTGCCGAATCCGTTTCGACTCATGGAAGGGACCGGCAAAGACCTTCTATTTCGACCCAGTCACCACAAGGCCCATCCCTCCTGAAACCTTGACACAGGAGCAGAGAGAAGAACTTTCCAGGCTTGGGTTTTCCAAGAGGATCGCAGAGGGGGAGATCACTGTTGAAGGCCTTTCTCCTTTCCGGGTCTACATCCCCCCTGTAGGGGAGGGAGAAGAGAGAAGCTGGGTGATGGTCGTATCTCTGGTCCCGAAGGATCGGATCTATGACGATTATGGATCCCAGATCGGAGACATCGTCTCCAGTTCTGCCGGTGCCGGCAGGAAGGCTCTCTGGCTTCAGAACCTTTCCAAGCTTCAAGGTGCGATCGGGCCTTTTGGAGGCTGGGTCGTTGGTCCGGACGACGAAGATTTGGTATGGGTTAGGGAACTTTGGTATCGCGCCTGCGAACGCTTCCCGGAAGGTCGGTACATCGTGGAAGCCAATGGGGTAACCATTCGGGATTCTTCCAACCCTAACCTTTCCCTAGGCTTCAATTTTCCCATCGTCCAATTCAATTACATTGACGTGGCGGAGAGAGTCTGGGGTGTTTCCATGGTCGAGGACCTCATTTGGCCCCAGAAGTCTTACAACGAGATGCACGAGATCCGCCAGGAGAACCTGAAGCTCATGGGACGCCCTCAGTGGCTGAATCCCAAGCAGTCTGGGGCAAGGATCACGAACAAGCCTGGTGGGATCATTGAATATGACCCAAGACATGGTGCGCCCCAACCAGTCAAGATTCCCACCGTGGACCAGGCTGTCGAACTCCAGGCCCAATGGTCACTGCGTGACATGCAGGACATCTCTTCTCAGCAGGACGTGACCCAGGCCAAGGTCCCGCCCAACATCCGGTCCGGCGTGGCAATCCAGTTACTCAAGGAGGGGGACCAGGAGGTGGTTTCTCCGGTCGTGAGGTCGCTTGAGAAGACCTTGAAGGATCTCGGCCAGAAGCTCCTGAAGTTCGTGGCAACTTTCTGGGACCCCGGAAAGATGATCCGGCTTTGGGGTAAGGATCAGATCCTTGACATCGAGCCCTTCCGGGAACTGGCGATGAAGGACGCTTTCTCGGTGGTGATTCCTACAGGGTCCATGATGCCGAGATCCAAGGCAGCGCAGGCCCAATTCGCCCTGGAGGCTGCCCAGGCCGGACTCATTGACTACACCAACCCCCTCACCAGGAAGAAGGTCCTTGAGGTTCTTGAGTTAGGTAACCTTGACTCCATGCTCAAGGACGAACTCCAGGATGTGAGGCGGGCGGAGATGGAGAACGAGATCTTCATGGTGAAGGGCCCGCAGGATGGGGCTTGGCCGGCCGTGGAGTCCTTCGACAACCACATGATTCACAAGATGGTTCATGACCGGGCCCGGAAGACGGACATGTATGAATACTTGCCGATGGAGGCGAAGCTGGCCTTCGATGAGCATTGCAAGATCCACGACGAAGCGATCCAGCAGCAACTCCAGGCTCAGATGCAGATGGCTGAAGCAGTCAAGGGAACACCGGGAGAGAAGGGCCAGCCTTCACCTCCCAAGGACACGGGGCAAGCTGTATGAGGACTGAAGATGGCTACGAAGAAGAAATGGATCCAGAAGGCGATCAAACACCCTGGGGCTCTTCATCGGGCTCTGGGGATCCCAGAGGGGGAGAAGATCCCTCAGAAGAAGCTTCAGGAAGCCGCGAAAAAGGGCGGGAAAGTTGGGAGGATGGCAAGGCTGGCGATCAAATTGGAGAAGATGAACAAGAAAAAGTAACCTTCCATCCTGTTACAAGAAGGTTCCTGGACAAGGTCCAGAGACTTTTTAGGGAACATGGAGTAAAGCATTATGTGGTAGGGTTTTACGACCCTGATGCAGATAGTGACATTTGTCTGTTTGGTGGTTCTTGGGCTTGGAGAATCGGGTTCTGCCGGTCGCAGATGAGACGGTTTGAGCACGATTTCATCCATGGCTCCAAGGACGAGAAGAACCATGAGGAGGAAGAATGAACCAGAGGGGAACCACCAAGGCGGGGAATAAAGCTCAGGCTCCCGTCAAGGTCGAAGAGTTCCTGAAGAAAGACGATGTGGATCCTGTAGAAAGGAAGATCAGGAAACTCCAGCAGGACCAGAAAAAGGCCGTTCTTCAGGCGATTTCCAAGCTACCCATGAAGGGAGCCGTGGAACTCAGGAGGGAGTTCGGGATTCTGATTCCTTTGAGGATCCTAGCGAAAGAGGGCTCGGAGCGCCGATGGGCTTACATGTGCAAGCGATGCGGGCACCAGGCCCTGGAGTTTATTGGGCTCCAGTTCGTCTACCAATCAGGCGAAGGCTGGGCCTTTTCGGATCAGCCACCGCTTGGGGTTCCCATTGACGAGATTCCTTGGGTCCAGGACCATCCCAAGGCCAGCCGACACGGGAAGGATCCCTTCAATATCAGGTGCCAGTTCTGCGGTGCCGAGGTGATCTTGAACCCAGACAGGACTCTTGTGCCAAAGAGAATCGTCACGATCGAGTCCATTGAGGACTACTGGAACCGGCGAGAAAAGAAAGAAAAGGATCGGAGCAAGTTCTGGAGAGGAACCCAAGGATAAGGAGGAACCATGGATGCGAACGAACTGAACAAAGCCTTAAACCAGGCTTTTCGAAACGTGCTCAACGGCAATCCGGCCACGGAAGGGATCGAGACCCCTCAGAGCCCTCCTCAGAGCCCTCAGAAGCCCACGAACCCCTTGGCCCCCAAGGACCCCACCCCTCCACAGAACGTGGCTCCAAACCCTCCTGAACAACCTCAGACGCCCCCCAAGGAGGAAGATCCCCAGGAGATCGTGATTGATCCTTCCAAGCTGGAGAAGGCCAAGGTAAGGATCAAGGAGGGCGAGGTCCTGAAGGAGGTTCCCATCCCTGCTCTGCTCCAGCAGGCCCAGAAGGTTAGGGAACTTGAGGAGAAGCTCAGGCTCCTGGAAGCCATGAAGGCCGTCAATCCGGCAAAGCCGCCCAAAGAAAAGGAAGAAAACAATCTTCCTCCTTTCATGGAGCAAGACGGCGATGCAGCCCTGAAGAAGGAGTTGCAGCAGCTCAAGTCAAAGCTCGAAGAGATCGAGCAGGAACGGATGATGGTCAAGATCCAGGAGTTCCAGCAGGCCAGGAAGAGCCAGGCCGAACAGGCCCTTGACTCTTACGTGATCTTCAAACAGAATCCCATCTTGAAGGACATCGCCAAGATGACCGTGGAGGGTTTCCTGGAAGCCCATCCTGACAAAGAAGTGACGGAAATCGTTGAGCATGTGGCTCAGCGGCTAACGGAGGTTGCCCGTTCACGGGAAGAAGCACTCCTGGAGCGAGCCGAACAGCGCCGCAGCCTTGGAGGCGGCCCCGCGCCAGGCCAGAAGACCACTATTCAAATTCCTTCGGAACTCAAGAAGGAAGACCTCCGAAACGACAAGGTTCGACAGGCTATCGAACAGGTCCTTCGAAGAAGGACGTAGAAAGGAGTAGTGGTCAATGGCTACTTGGTACGACACCCCAGCAAATCTCGCTCAGTACAACGACATTTTCCGTGAGATCCTGCTTCCTCCGGTGCGGGATCAGATCAACAGGGAGGTGTTCCTGGTAAATGTTCTTGCCAGGCATACGGTCCCTGTTGGTGAAGGAAAGAAATGGGAAATCCCGCTTTCCTACGGAAGGAACGAAGGTGTTGGTTCCACTCGTGAGAACCGATACCTTCCTCCGGCCGGCCGGCAGTCCATGGATCGTGCGTGGCTCCAGCCTGCGCACGTCTATGGAAGGATCCTTCTCACTGGTGTGGTCAAGGATCTCACCGAAGGGAATGTGGGATCTGTCGCAAACGCCCTCACGGAAGAAACTCGTGGCCTTGCCATCAACATGAAGCAGGAAATGTGCCGAATGCTGTATGGCGACGGCCAGGGCATTCTTGCCCAGGTGGATGGTTCCAAAACCCTCGCGGCCTCTGGTAGCGATTCCGTTACCGTCCATTACCCGTGGGGTGATTCGAGGGCTGAGAACCAGGCAACCTTCCACATCAGAGAGAACATGTATATCGCTTTCGTGGACGCATCCTCTCATGCCGTCCATGCAAGCGGTCTTGTGACTTCCGTTTCTTCGACGGCCGTGACCTTCACCATCATTTCTGGTGGTGGCGCTGTCGTGGATGATGATTACATCGTCCGCGTGAACGACGTCGGGTCCTCTGTCCCGAGTCTCCAGGATACGGGCCATTCCTATGATCCCGAGACCGATCCTGCCGAACCTTACGGGTTGATGGCGATCGTTTCGGATTCCAACCCTGGTGCCTCTTCCGCCTTCATGGGTGTTCCTTCCTCGAACACGTGGTGGCAGGCATACGTTCCGAGTTCTGGCGGTGGTGGATCTCTTACGGATCTCGCTGTCCAGGAAGCGATGGACTCCGTTGGGATCGCTTCCGGCGAACATCCCAACCTGCTCCTGACCACCTACAAGGTGAGAAGGGAATATGCCAACACCCTGACCTCTCTGAAGAGGTTCGTGAATACTACGACCCTCCAGGGCGGTTGGACTGCTGTCGAGGTGAATGGCTCTCTCATGGTTCCTGATTTCCTCGCTCCGGAGGCCATGCTGTTCCTGCTCAACACCAATGAACTGGCGTTGTGGCAGGTGAAGGACCTCCAGTGGATCGATGATGATGGAGCCATCCTCCACAGGTCCGAAAACGTGGACCGGTTCCAGGCCACCATGAAATGGCGGATGAACCTCGGAACCATGCGCCGGAACGCCCATGGCTTGCTGTATGACGTTGCGTAATGCTTCGTCCACCGAAACACATTGAGGACGCCATCAGACGAGTCTTCCCTATGGTGAAGCTCGTCTGGTGGCGCAAAGGAAGGAGATGGGCGCTGATTTCTCTGGCCGGGAGAAATTTAGCGCCCATCCACCTTTACCAACCCAACGAGAAGCCGACGATGAAGAACACTCTCGGGCTTCTCCGTGCCGCTTCCATTGCGCATCTCAAGAACCGTTGGGATGTAGACGAATGGCTTTGGAAGAACGTGGACAGCAAGAACGACAAGATCATCCAAGAGGGCAGGGAGAAGCTTCAGGAAGCGAGTCACGAGGCTGCCAAGAGGATGATCTTCATCAACAAACCGAGCATCAGCATTGTGAACCCTTGGGGAAGAAAGAAGTGAGAGTTGGCTATGAGACTTTCGGAGGCAATCGAGGAGGTCCGTAAGTATATCGGCGACCTCGGCGGAGAGAACTGGACGGACAAACGTGTCTGCCAAGCGATTCAAACCGCAATCCGAAAGGTTCATGCCAAAGCAATCCAAGTCAATCCTGAATGGCAGATCCAGACCATTCAGATTACTCCTTCCGACTTGGAAACCACAGACGAAGGGACGATTTACAAGCTCCCCTTCTACGTTTCAGAGATCTATCGGATTATGAGGGGGGACATCCCAACCCTCATCTACCCCAAGCTGAATCGATCTTCCATCTCTGGGTATGGCTGGAGGATGGCTTCGTCGTCCCCAAGAGCTGTCCTCTTGAGCGCCAATACCACGGAACTCCAGGCGTACACGGACTCCCCGAGGAATTACTATTGGCTTCAGTATAGAGGCCCGATTTGGGATCAATTCAAAGGGGAATCCGGAAACACATCGCCTGCCACCAGTACAGCAAATTGGGTGGCGAGAAATCTGACGGTGGGGAAGATCACCGAATTGGCGGACTCTTACCGAGGGGCCAAGCTTGCTTTCCAACATGGAGGGGTTTGGACCACGGGAATTGTCCTCACCAACACTTCACCTGCAAGCGGGGAAGCTACGTTTACGGTGGATGCCGCGGCGACGATCGAAGAAAATGATCCGATCGAAACGATACTTCCGTTTGATAGTCTCCTGGATGATCCGATTGCAGTTGTCGCGGCATTCACTCTTCTTACCTGGGAGGGGCATCAAAGAGGACAGGATAGACTAGCTGCTCTTTATGCCGAAGCAATGGAACAAGTCGGGACGGTGGCAGGAGATCTTGGGAAAAGCCAAGATCAGGTAGAGATCGCATGGTAGAGAGTAGAGCCTTGATTCCAGGTTCCGGGATGGGCGGAGGCCTTGTAACCCAGCCCCATCCTGCTCTATTGCAATCAGAGTTCACTCCTGATTCGCTCAACATGCAGTTCTCGAAGGGAGGGGCCTGCCGCCGCCCCGGCCTTGCTCCTTTTGCCCTTGGTGCCATTCGTGGAGGCGCGATCCATCCAGTCGTGAAGACCTGGCGAGGGGAGCCTGATGATTCTGCGTCCTACCCAGGCCAGGATGTTTTGAGGCGAGAATGGGGTGGATGCCTCCAGATTGGATGGTGCAGGCAATTCGAGAACGATCACCTGGCAATCTATTTCAACTACACCCCAACATTCATTGACCTGCACAAGATCAACAGAGTGGGGACCAAGACGGTTCCTTACAGGCAATCCATCATCGGGGTTCCATGGGTCAAGGGTGATACAGGGTATGCAACCCTGAATGGTTGGAGATGGCAGATCGGTATTGCCTACAAGTCTGATGTTTTGTTCGGAGGATCTCCGCCGCCTGAAGGAGATTACTTCTTCTTCTTGCGAGTGGACAAGCCAGGCATGACTGGGTCCCCTACGAACGCCATCTATATTCATTGCAACATGCCCGTCCAGGTTGGGATGAGGTATGAGGTCCGTGTCCGTATGGACAAGCTGGAGAACGGCAAGTTCTCCTACCAGTTCATCACCTGTCGAGAGGATGGATATTGTTGCCATACGGATTCCGGTGAACTCTCAGACGGCTGGGACGAAGACATCAAGAAGCCGATTCAAGTCTTTGGCCCATACCACCCGGATGTTGTGCTCACAGAGGCAACCGATGTGATGCACGACATCCCGGCCGAAGGTGTGCTTGAAAGACTAGTGTTCCTGGACGGTTCTCTCATCGGGAACGAGAACGATCCTCTTCCCAACCTTTTCGGCATGAGCCAGAGGGTTGAAACGGAGAGGTTTGAAGAGGACTTGGCCGATGCTGTTATAGGCTATTGGCCTGGTGAAAGCGATCTTGATGGTTGGGTGAAAGATTATGGTCCGCAAGGCCATCATGCTTACTATGTTCCCTCCAGAGCAACTGTAAGGGTGGAAGAAAGACCTGCCGTCCAGCTAGATCCTTTCCATACGATGGCCTTGCGGGCTTTTTCTTACCATTCCGATTCTGCAATCCATCATCATACGGAACAGGACATCCTGAACCACATCATCGAAAGATATACCACCCCAACGCGAAAAAGTGATGGGTCGGCGCCCTTCGATTTTTTGTTAGGTGGAACCTTTGAACTTGATGGAAAGACTCCGTTTGGCTGGAGAGAAGGGCGCCACCTTTTAACTTTATTCGGCGACGATCCCAATACGACGAAACAGACGGATGAGCCTTATCCATGGTATCTTCCGCCCATGTTTCAAATCGGGTTCACTACGACCGGCGATATTTTTGCCAGGGTCGTGGTTGGATCCACGTATGAGACCGTCACGTTCCCATATTCCGGAGACCTTACCTCCAAACCGGTAAGGATTCTTTGCCATTTCATTGCGCATTGGGACACGTCCACGACGGACCTTCACATTGAGGTAACCTGTTACCTGAACGGGAAGAGCCTTGGTACCAGGACGGTCACCAACACAAGTGGGAACTGGTACGGAGGAGTCCGATGGTTGGTTGCTGGACCTTTCGCTGGAAAGGTTTATGACATCCAAATCCTCGGCAAGGCGGATGTTGCAGATCCTCTTCCTTTTGATTCTCCTGTAGGGATCGAGGACTTGGATCTCCCGGAAATGTTTTATTGGAGGACTTCGTCTGGCGTTCTCTGGAGTGATCCACCGCGCTCGACAAGATCCTATCTTGGAAGGGATTGCTTTCTGATCCCTGAATCCTGGATGAAGGATCTGACCAGCCAGGACAAATGGGCATCCTTCTTTTCGGGGAATTTGCAGGGGCCAACGATCACTTCCTTTACCAACCCGGACGATGGAACATCCGATAACATTGCGGCAGAGGTCAACGGTAAGCTTGTTGCCGTCCGGGTTCTTGGGAATTGGGTATGCCAGCACGACAAGGTTTACCAGCCCAAACTTCCATCCAGACTGGCAGAGATCCGAACTCCCATGCAGGGAACATCTCCTGTAACGGTTCAGGATTACTGGACCGGTTTCCTTACTGGGAATGAGGATGACTTTGTTCTGAAGAGCCAGAACGATCTTTTTGGCGACCTGTACATCGGGACACTCCATACAAATTACGCCTCGAACCTTGAGATACCTGCCTCACCTTTGGCTGTAAGGCACTGGCCTTTATTTTTCCATTCTCACCATGACCTTGGAGTAGAGATTCGTGCTGGAGAACTTATCCCGGCCGAAAAGGATCATGGAGTAAGGCTTCTCTTTGAGGCTGGAGACAAGGTAATTGCTGGTGCTGGCAGGATCCTTTTTGTCCGTGAGCCTTACTGGAGAAAAGGCCGTGGGCTGACTTTGTTCGGAAGGAACAAAAGTTATTGGTGGGGGCCTGCCGGGATCGACATGATCCCTCAGCATGAGAACAATTACTCCGACCATACCACCACCTTTGCTTTCCGGTATTGTCGGGGTCACGAGGATTCCAAGCGCCGGCTTCTTTTCTCTATTGGTCGGGTCTTTTGGAAGAGTAAGGCGCGGGCACAATTGCCCCTATTCTGGGTGGAGGAAGAAGCCGGCCAACTTATCATTCGAGGAAGGCATTACGCTTCCGGCGTAGAAACTGAGCCTTTCAGCTATCGAACTTCCGAACTCAACGTTGCGAGCACGGATGGGACGACCTTTGCAGATGGATCCCCGCATTGGGTTGTGATCCAGGTGGACCCTGATGCAAGCGTGGCATCCGATGTGGTGAAGGTCTGGGTGGATGGGTTGGAAGTCTATGTATGGAACGACACGATCAATCCGCCCATGGCCCAGGCACTCCCTTCAGGAGTGGAATGCGATGTTGTGGTCTTTGGTGGAAACCCTTGGCCCTTGCACAAGAATGCAAACCCATGGACCACAGACGTCTTTTCTAATCCTGGGAAGGGGTGGATTGAAGAGTTCTATTGCATTCAAGACCAGGCTTCGAACCTGAAAGATTATGGGCTCTCATTAGGCGGAGGATGGCATGGGTCGGCGTCGCTGGATGCTGCCTTTGCCGGGGATTTCAGGCAAGCCCCCGCGGGGGATTACATCCAAGTATCCAGGAGCGGCGGGACTGGATACGTGAGGCTAAGAGGGTCCGACCTTGTTCCCGTTTCCTCCTCCCTCCCATGCCTCAATGGAACCAGGCCGAAGGCAATCCAGTATGGTGAAGAAATCTTTCTTGCGTGCGAGTCCGGCGCTCCAAGAAGGATCTTCACCAAAGGGAAGCCTTTTCAGCTTTCCTCCTCGGGCTGGGAAGTGGACTTCCTTGGGTTGCCAAAACCCCCGTTGACCGTCCTGGAATCCCGGTTGGTCTCCTCTTCATCTTCCGGGAAGGTAGGAAGGCTTGTGGCCGCTTCCACAGGCGGCTCTCTGCCATCCTCCGCCACCTATTCTGTTTACATTTCGTTCTATGACCAGGACCGTGATGCGCATTCCGATTTGATCTACATGGGCCAAGTCGCAATGACTTCCGGCTCTACTACATACGACAGTTTTTACCTCTTCTTCATGCCGCGGCTTGCCCAGGGGAAGGGAACCCATACTTACATTTGGGTCAATGATGGTACCGGCTACCAGCTTGCAAGAGTCTTGACCGGAACCGATGCCACTCATTGCCTGGTTCGCAACATCGATTATCAGGGTAGGACGATCGATTTTGAGTATGGCGAACCTCCTGTTGCCAGAACTCTTGAGATGGCTTCCGGCCGGCTTGTTCTGGGTGGCCTGTCTCAGATCAACGATAGAGCTTATGCTGGAAGCGGCGCTGGGAACCCCTATGTATTCCCTGCGGAAAACTATGTTGTTGCAGGGTCCGCGGATAGTGGGAAGATCGTGGATCTGGTGCATGTCCTCGGCCGGATTCTAATCGTCCATCCAAGGAGACTTTCCTGGCTTACGATTCCTGGCCCATGGTCTGCTGTAAGAGAGGACCAAGTAACAGGATACAAAGGATTCATCTCGGTCCATGAGCCGAAGAGACTGGAAAACATTGTTGCCGGCATGACCGAGGACGGCCCTGCAATTCTCCAGGAAACCGTTTTGGTCCCCAGAGGAAATGGGATCAAACCGTCCCTGGAAGGGCTCTTGGGAAAACCTTGGGTTCTTACTTCTCTTCCCCAGACAGGCGAGGTTCTTTTCATTTCAGAGGGGGTGGACGGATTCTCCAAGATCTTCTCCTTGATCATGGGGGAAAGCGAGATCTGGGCTAAGTGGGAAGTCCCATCTATTACTTCCGTTGCAAGCGCTCATTTGGATGGAGTTCCTGTCCAGCTTGTTGGGACCAAGACCGGAAAGGTCTTTTATTTCTTGGAGCAGAATGGGGATGGGATAAGTCCTGTTACGAACATCCCTAAGAAGGCGACAATTACCTATACTGGTGTTGGAAGTCTTTTCAAAGCGACCCCGGTGGAGGGATCTTTCAAGGAGTTGAGCCCTGATGCTGGTGCTGGCTTGGTCTTTGCAACGGACGAGAAGGCAGTAGTTGGGACCTGCATGGAGGGAGACAGCCACATCCGTTGGGCCACTGGCGACGAGCAATACTTTCGGTTCGAAGGTGATCCCATCACAAACGTGGATGCTGCTGTTGGTGGGATTCAGGCATATTGGACGAGTCCGTGGTTAGATTTTGGAATGCCGACAAGGGCCAAGAAGGTTAGTCGGTTGTGGCTGATGTTTGAGGCTGTTCAAGAAACCTTGAAGGTCCTTTGGACCAGGGCGGTGAACCGAGAAGCCAAGAAGCAGGCTTTGACCAGATCCTTCCCTTCTCAGGAAGATGGGTTTGGAGAGATCGATATGACTTATGGTGTGATGGAATCGCCGCTCCAGATCATCGAGGGGAGAGGGTATGGGGTTTATTTCAGGTTCAAGGTTCAGGCAGCCACCAGGGAACAATGGTGGCTCTTCAAGTATTTCATTGAAGGCGAACTGGCAGGAATGAGGGCGGAATGAGACCTCCACAGGACCCACAACAGTTGCCGGCGTGGTTTTTGCGCTGGTGGATGGAGAATGATGGAGGGGATGCCGGCCTCGATCGTCTTGCCAGGTTGCTTCGTGGCCGTAAGATGGACGTGAAAGTTGACCCAGGTGGGACGACGTTGGTTCACGATTTGGGCAGAGTCCCGGACGGGGTAGTGGTATGGGTTCCTGTAGGGCACTCGGAGTCCTTGATTCAAGGAAACTCCTCTCCAACCTTGCGAACCATCACCGTAAGCTGTACGGGCACTACAGCCCAGCGAAGATTCCTCCTGGTGGTAGCATGAAAAAAGCCACCATGGAGGTGGTGGTTGTCAAAGAATTCTTAACAGGGATCGCCTTGGTGGTTCCTCTGACGCATGGTGTGCCTTTGGGAGAGTATGCTTTCTGCCTCCCTTCAACCGTGCTGGAGGTGAAAGATGGAATACTTGAACAGCGGTAACCCTTACGGATATGTAACTTCCACCGGAAAGAACCTCTCCGATTTCCTGAAGAACATCTCCATTTATCACCGTCCTGGGACCTCCGGCCGGCTGGATCTCATGCTGAACGACTGGGTCCGGATGGCTCCCATGCTCATTCCCCAGTATCTGGAGCAAAGCCCAGAGGCCCAGATGCTTTTCTCTGGAGAGGGCTTCCAGGATCTCGTAGCGCCCCAGATCCGGTCACTCCTGACTGGAGTAAGGACGACGGCCAAGTCAACCAGGGCGTCGCTGGCGGCCAGGGGGCTTGGGAGAAGCTCTCTTTCCACGGCCTTGGGGCAGGAAATCCTTGGTCGCGGGATGGAAGGAACGGCTTCCTTGCTGTCGCAGGCAAGGCTTGCAAGGTTCAACCAGGCCGTGGCTCTACGCAGCCAGATTGCAAACCTCCAGGCTGGTCTGACGGGTGCGGCAGTCCCGGCCATGCACAGGCCCACCAAGAAACGATCCTTCTGGAAAGGGGTCTTGCGTAGCGGGATCTCCTCTGCAATTGGAGGCGGGATCGGTGGGGCCATCGGGACTATCTTTGGGAATCCCGGCCAAGGTGTGAGTGGTGGACTCTTTGGGTCCCAGTCCATGAACCAGCAGATGTCCGGCCCTTATGGGGGATTCTTCTGAAAGAGAGGTGAGAGATGAGACCTGAAGAGGTTTTGGCATACGCCCAGCTTCTTGGGCAGGGTGTTCAGGGTGGTCTCCAGGCCGCTATCTCCGGCCAGAGGAACAAACTCATCCAGGCCCAGCTCGAGATCCGGAAGCGCCAGTTGGAGGAATCTCTAGCTCTCCAGAAGGAAGGAATGGCGTTCCAGAGGGAGAAGTTCCAGGAGGCCAAGAGAGAATTTGGCGTTGAGACTTCGCTGAAGGAGAAGAGTCTGGCTCTACAGGAGAAGGCCCTCGCCATCAAGGCCGGTGCTCTTTCAGACCCTTTGGCTCTGGCTGCGAAGAGGTTTGGTTTGAGCGAGGCAGAGAAGGCCAAGCTCAAAGCCTTTTCCAGCATCTATGGAAAATGGACCAAAGCCACCGGCCAGAAGGACCTGGTGAAGTTCGCTAACACCCCGATTGGGTACAAAGAACTCCAGCAAGCTGCATCAAACAACGCGGCCCTGGCTGCTCTTCTCTCTCTTCCCGGGATGGAAGGGCTCAAGAACAAGAAGGTTCCCATCCCATTGGGGAGCCTTTTTGGGTCTATGTCAAAACTCCTGAATTATTACCAGGCGGCCAAGTGGCTTGGACTGATTGAAGGGGATGTCAACATCAACATCAATCCTCCCCAGGAAACTGCGCCATCACCTGCAAAGCCTACCAAGACGACTGGGAAGAAAGAGGTTCGGTCCACGCCAAAGGCCATGACGCCCATCCTCCGATTCTCCCCCAAAGAGAGTGACCGGATCCGGAAGGCGGCTCTACGTGGCAAGGAGAAGCTTCTTCAGAGGAAGGTTGGCAAGAAACCTCGGAAGAAGGCAGCGGTACCGGGTCCGAAAGATTACGAATATCTCAAGAAATACGCTCCCAAGTGGAGGTAAGCCATGACCCAGCCGGTGGTCCCTGGAGCGCAAGATGCGCGCCAGCTCCAGCAACTTGACGAGGTCAAGCAGAAATGGGCGGAAGCCTATGCGTTGGAGCAGGCGAAGTGGGATGCTTGGACCCATACCAAGCTAGAAGAGCCTACCATTGACCTCTCGAAGGTGGTCCCCTCTGCTCCGCCACCGGTCTACGATGTCACCGAGATCATTACTCCTGACTTTGCCAAGAAGCTGGGTGTGGACCCCGAAAAGGCAGAGAGCGGCGAATACCTGAAAACCGGCAACCCCATCCAGGAACTCTATAAGGTCCCATGGCAGAACCTCTTGCAGGTCGTTTCCATGACGGGATGGAAGGCCCCCACGGTTCCTGCGTCTGACGTAAATACTTACAGGGTCCTTCGTTCCCTTGCCATGCTCCCCAAAGAAAAGCGGATGGAGGGTCTTTGGCAGATACAGCAGCTCATCTATGAAAAGGGGGTTCTGGAGAGGATCGGGGATGTAGCCATCAAGGAGGTTGTGGGCCAGGACACCTATGATTCCTGGCTTTCCATGTCGTCCAGTGGAGGACTGAAAAAGCTCCTCATGCAGGCTTTGGGGTCCATGCAGGACCTGAACGAGTCCTTCCTGGACGTGGCTTTCATGGACAAATTGACGGGTGCCATGGCAAAGCTGGGTTTCCCCCTTCATGAGGTGGAAGCTACGGCAGGAAAACTTGCGGAAGACTTGTGGAAAAAGGCCCCGGAGAACGTCCGGGACACCATGGTAGAACTCACTCAGAGGGCGGCCAGAAGGAAGCTCCTCGGGCTCTTTGGCTTGTCCTCCTCCTCGTGGTGGACCTCCATCATTGAGAATGCCGGCGGAGTGATGGGGTTCATTGCACCTTTTGGCCTTACCTCCACGGCCTTGAAGGCCGGCAAAGTAGGGATAAGAGCCGGCGAGATGATCCTCGGGAAGGCGGCCGTGAGGACGGCCGAGGCCCTGGAGAAGGTGGCCGGCAAGAGCGAAAGGGTTGCTAAGCTCTTCCAGGATGTCGGCGGCCTGGCAGAGAAAGCCGTCTCTGCCCCCAAGGTCAAAGCCCTCCTGAACATTGCTCGTGGCATTGGCGAGGAAGCCGCTGTTGGTGCTGGGTATGAAGCGCTCCTCTCCATCGAAGACAAACATGCAGACGCTGGCAGGGGGGCCCTCACATTCTCCCTCTTGCACGTAATGAGTCTTCTGACGGAAGCCATGGGCCGGAAAATTCCGGAGCGCACCTTCTGGAAGACCTTTTATGGGACCTTCAAAGGAGCTGCTACAGGTGCGGTCTTACACCACCTGGACTTCCATAACTTTGACGTTTTGTGGCGGATGCTCTCGGATCCTAAGAGCGTTTCGGACCCCGAGAGGCAGGCTTATTTCCAGGGCTTGGTCGGCTCCATGGCCGGCATGGGGCTGGCCGATGCCATGCAGGCATTCAACCAGGCCAGGGATATTGCCACGTTGGACCTTGCTGGTAAGACGCGGCAGTTTCTGGAAGCGACCAAAGATGAGGGTGCCAAGGCGATCATCCAGTCCCTGGACCGCCTAGTGAAGTTCAAGCTGGTACCGGAGTCTTCCAAGGAATGGGAAGAGCTGGATCCTGCGATCAAAGACAAGTCCATCATCATCGTCCAGGGGATGCGAGGAATCCCTGTTGAGGCGGTTAGAGAGGGCGTAGAGCCGCCGGATCCAACCTCCCCGGAGGTCCAGAAGGCTTTCCTGATTGACGGCCTCAGAGGTGCCTTAAAGAGCCCTGATCCTGCCGTGGCGAGGCTATGGGTCGAGCTGATGCAGGACATCGGCCACAAGATCCAGGCCGCTGGAGATAGCCAGGCAAAAGCCGCCGGCAACATCATCCTGAAGCTTGCGGATACAGTGGCAAAGCTTCGCGGGCTCAAGGGTATAAGTGGCTTGTTCGGAGACGGTTTGACTTGGATGCACAAGCCTTTGTCTCCGAACGAGGCGGAGGTGGTGGTCTCAAAGATCGCGTCGGCGTTGGAACCCTACATTGGGAAGGTCGGCCCCAAGGAGAATCACTTTGCCAAGCCGCCGGCCGCAGAGACAAAAATGGAGGCGCCCGAACCTCCAGAAGGAAAGGGGATCGTCCAGCTCAGGCTTGGCTCTGACGGCTCCAGAGAGGCCATCCTGAACCCGGAAGGAACCGAGGGAAGCCTTACCCTCAGATTCCATGGAAATGGCGTAGACATCGAATATGTGGACCAGGAGGGCCAGAAACATGTGGCTCATGGGTCCACCTACATGGGGGCCATGAGGGCCATGGCGGACCAGCGGCCCAGCATGGAGCCTCAGACGTTGAGAAACCTGGATGCCCTCCAAGAAGTCCTCCAGCAGGACATGCACCAGAAGGGCTGGGACTGGCTCTACACGGGGGAATACCAGGAGGACCCCAACCGGTATGCCCTCATGGCGAAGACGGACTGGAAGACTCTCCTCCAATACATGACATCCGTCCCCCCGTCCGAGAGGAGCGCCAGGTTCCAGAGAATTGCGAGCGCCCTCCAGGATGCCGGGATGGATCTCAACTTCCTGGACCAGGTTTCCCAATCCCTTGGCGAGTTCAAGGACCGGACGGTCTCCAAATACATGGAAGGCCTGAAGGAGACCCTCTTCCAGGACTCCCTTTACCGGGCCGGTGAGCTTGTTTGGGTTGGGATCGATGCGGAAGGGAAGCCAGTAGTCTCCAAGCGCTACTTGAAGGGCGCTGCGGAAGTCGGGCTTTCCAAAGATATGCCGCGCTCCCTGATTGAGACCACCCTCCACGAGATCGCGCTGGAGCGGGCAGACCAAAGACGGGTTCCCTCAGAACCGCTGGACCTCAAAAAGGTCTCTGACTGGAACCTCTACCGGATCGAGGTCAACCCCAAAGATCCCAATGAGTTCCACGTGGAACAGGCCGGCCCTGGTAAGGAAATGAAAGACGGGGTGTATGTGGCTCTCGCCCCTATCAAAGACGGCTTCGTTGAGAGGATTCTACGATACAAGGATGGAAAGCTGGTCCAGGCTTCCGCTGCCGATGTTGTCAAGAAGGGCCGGACCATTTCGGCTATCTTGAGGAAAGCGGCCAATCTCTCTTGGTCGCAGTCTCGAAAGAGAGAAGTCGAAGGTTCCCTAACACTTACCAAAACTGCCACCAAGGCCATCAAGGATCTTAAGAAAGCCGGCGTGATCAATGATCAGGTGGAAGCCGCGCTCAAGCTCCTGGCATTGAAAGGGAAGAATCTGGATGTTGTTGTCCAGGTTCTGAAGAAGATCCCGGACGTTCCGCTTGTGCATTACGGGGAGACTCCTACTGCCGGAGAAGCCAAGGCCTTGACGGAGAACGTGGTGGGCTACGTGAAGGGGCCTGCCGGAAAGGTTCCTTTCCAGGCCACGGTGATCTCCCTGGCCCATGGCGCCGACCACATCGATGCCATGCACGAGTTCCTCCATGCTTGGTGGTTCCAGGCTTCAGAGGCTCAGAGAAAGCAAGCCCTGGATGCAGTAATGGAACTTCCCCTTGCGCAAAAGCTGGCGGAAAAGGGGATGTATCCGGATGAGATCTTTGCTTCCGTCTTGAGCATCAAACTCCGCAAACCAAACCTTCTGACCCAGGATTTCCTCAAGAAGACCGGCATTCCAAAGGATGTGCCGCAGATCGTGGAATTCCTGGACAAGGCCTTGAGGGCTCAGGATGGAGGGATTTCCTCTCTGGACCAAGTCTACCGATCGATCTTGCTGGGTGAACCAGCCCTTCCCAAGAAAAAGACTTTGGGCCAGCTTGTTCCCATAAAGGAGGAACTTCCTGCAACCGTTACCACGCCGGAAGAAACCTCAAAAGCTTTGGAAGAGGCCGCCAAGGTTTCAGAGCAAAGTCCTCTGACCGAAAAAGTCATTGTCTTCCAAAAGGCCACGAAGGAGGAACCGGAGGAAATCACTTTCTCCAAGCTTGCAACCTCCAGAGAAGCGGCCGGGAGATACGATAACGAGACTACGTATCTCAGGCAGATCCTTGTTCGTCGTGAACTTCCTTCCAGGGAAGAGATCCAGAGAGATTTAACCTCTCTTTACTACGCACTCGGCAACCCTTACCGTGTAACCTCAGACGGGATGGTTCACTTGGATCTTCCACATGCCTTCTCCCAGCCGATTGCAAAAGGTTGGAAGGCACCAGAGGAAGGACTGGAAACCAGGGTAAAACTTGGATATTTGCTTGAGAAGGCTCCGGAAAGGGTTGCGGAATATGTCTCTATGGCGGTCCCGAAGGAGGCCAAGGAAGCCGGGGTTTCCCTCGGAGAAATCGGGGATCTTCTCAATTCAAAGACGGCCTTGTTCGTGAAGGAATTGAGCCGCCGGCTCCACAATAAAGGCATCAAGACTTTCCTTTTCACGTCAAGGATCGACCTTGCCCAAGATCTGATCGGCACCCCCGGTCTTCATGTATTCGAGCGGCTTTGGCCTGATCCATTCCAGGCTTACAACGCTTCCATTTCCAAGGGATTCAAGGAACTTTACCTTTCCGATGTCGGGGCTGCTCCTTTGGATCTCACCCTGTCGCTGTTCATTGAGGAAGCCAAGAAGAACGGGATCCCTGACCCGATTCGTTTGATCAAGCGGATCAAAGTGAGGCCGAGCCTGAAGCGCAACCAAGAAATGTTTCAGGAAATGCTTCAGGTTTTGAGGCGTCATGGTATTATGGACCCCGAATCCTTGATGGTGCCGCCGCACGATGTGTCTCCACAAGTGGCGGCGAGTTACATCCAGGATCTTGGCAGAAAGACAGAAATTCCTCCCTCGCCGCAGTCTTGGGAGAAATGGCCGGACCCGACGCCGGAGGTCCGACCTTCCTCCACTTCCTCATCACGCCTAGCCAGATCCCACGAGTCAGAGACACGATTGAGGCTCTCAAAGGCAGCGGCGAGGGAGATTCTTTCTTCCATTGGTTCCAAGAAAGATTCCCTTCCTCCAAGAGAATACGTAGAAAAGCTTGGTGCCCATGCCAATGCAGTTTGGCTAAACGTGGGAGCCATCTACAAGGCGGTAAGGGAAGGGAAAGATCCATCTTCTTTGTGGTTTGTCAAAGGAGGGAAGATCCTTCCCAAGGATGGCAGGTCCGCAGAAATTCTGGACGAAGCCTTCCTATGGCATAAAGGCTCCAGGAAGAAAGTAATCAAGGCCATCGATGAGTTCCGGAAGGAAATCTCAGAACCTTTGGTGGACTACGAAAAGGCTTTTGAGAAGGTTATCAAGGTCCTGGATGAATGGGAGCTGAACAGGAAACCACCGTCTCAGAAGGACCTTGTTCCTTTGGGTGCTTGGGCAGCGGCTGGAGGTGCCCAGGAAGATGGCACGTGGGGGAGGACTCCTCTCCTTGCCCTTGCGGATGCTCTCCGTGGGATCGTCCAGGCATATAGCCTCGTGAAAGTAGATTTCAACCTCGCCCGCCAGCTCATGGAGGAAGCGAGAACCATCCTCTCCGACCCGGTCGTCTCTCTATTCGAATCTGAAACTCCAGATCCTCTCTATAAGAGGACCTTTGATGCCGCGCAAGGCACCTGGGCCAAGGGTGAATACCGCCTCTCTGTCGAGATCGATCCGGCCGGCCTGGACAAGGTGGAGGATGTAGTCAAAGACAAGGCCGTTGAAGAGATCGATCCAGCCACGGCAAGGAAAACCAGGTTCCTCTCCAAATGGGAACCTTATGTCCAGGATGTAACAGAAAAACAAGCTGTTACCCAGATTGATTTGCTTGGCTGGTTGACCGAGTGGTTTGCGGAAGGTGAGCAGGTTGTGGGAACCAACATGGCTCTTACCTTCCATGATGCGCTCTCCCTGGAGACCAAGGCCGAAGAGAACCACCAGAGAGAATTCCGCCGCGTATTGAAGGATCTTCCAAAAGGAAAGCTCAAGGAAGAGGCGGAAGCGATCTTTATGCAGGCCGTGGATGCTGGCAATGATAAGGACCAATTCGAAGCGGCCATGAAGCAGGCTCGGGATTTCATGGAAAGGAATCCCGGGAAAGGGAATTTGGTCGGTGCCATCGAGAGGTATGTGAAACTAATGAGGAGAGTAAGGAACCATGTGCTTCCTTACACTCCGGCCATGATGAAGCTTCGACGTCACCTCTCAGCCTATAATATCAAGCTGGCCCATTACAGAAGCATGGTGGATCAGCGTTCCAGGGAGGTTTCTGCCGCTGAAAACCCGGATCAGGTTCAGAGGCTTGAGAGGTCACTCAAGTATTACAAGGACAAACTGAAAGAGGTGGAGGAGAAACGTTCCGAGATCGCCTCCACCATTTCAGAATACATCAAGAATTGGGGTTCTAAGTGGTATTATGCTCATAGGTTTGAGCGGGTTCATCCGCTTTGGGAGGGAGCAGGCCCCATCAAGAAGCTTTGGCTTTGGGCTGTAGGAGTCCCGAAGACCATTCCTTTGACCAAAGCTTATGATGAGATCACGAAGTTCGGAGAACAATCCCTGGCACCATCTTCCATTCTAGGCCGGCATCTTCGCCATAGGAAAGAAGGGAAGCTTGGGTATTCCATGGATTTCAGGAAGGTGATCCCTTCCTATCTTCGGTCGATCCATCGAGTGGTAGCCTACAACAGGGCCATGGAGGTCCTGGACGCCAGGATCAATGGACATTTCATGCCGGTGGAATCTTTCTGGCGGCAATTGAGAGAAGGCGAAGAACTCATCTACAAGGGAGGTAGGTGGAAATATATCGGTTGGCACGAGAACAAGAAGGGGAGCCCACTGATCGTCCTCCAAAGCCTTTCTGTCCCTTCTGATTTCCTGGAGGTAAGCCCGTTTGACCGAGCACTCCAGGCGAAAAGAGGTGGGATTCTGGATCTGTATGGTCCGGAAGCTGCCAGACGCGTCGAGGATTATTTGAAGAGGATCCGCGGCGTGAAGGCCATGCAGTCCGATGGAATCGTGATGGAATCCATTCGCGGAATCAATCGAAGATTCCGGAGCCTGTTTTACCATACTCTGCTAGGCCTTGGGAATTTCCCGGCTGCAACGCAAAACTTCATCGGCGGCCAGCTCATGAACGTGATCGAGTATGGCCCAGGCTACTTCCAATCTTTCGCCAAATTCTTCAAAGATAAAGAATTCCGCGCGGAAGTCTCCCACTATATGAACACGTTTGCCGTTGCGGAAACCACTCTCTTCCGTAGAGAAATCCACGAAACTACCGCCGGCTCAGTGAAGGAGTTCCTTTCCAAACTTTCGTTCTTCCCATTCTCTTCAATCGAATTCCTGAACCGGTTCACTTCCTATGTCGCCGGATTCGACAAGGCGAAGCAGGAAGGATTGAGCGGAAGAGCTGCGCATCTCGCAGCTTTGCGTGGGGTTTCCCATACCCAGTTCCTCTTCTCTTCCGCAATGAGCCCAAAGGTGTTTCAGAATGAATTCTGGAAGACCTTCTTGATGCTATGGCAGTATGGTTTCCGCTTCACCGGGAGGTTTGGGAAGTGGACCACGATTGCCAGGAAGAATCCCGAGTTCCTCTTCCGTTACATTGCCATTGCCGGCCTTTCCAACTGGGTCCTACAGAGATATTTCGGACTCCAGGCCTTTGATGCCATTGGGTCTTACATGGATGAGATTCCAGGCTTCAAGAAGCTTGGCTTGAGTATTTGGGAGAAGACAGGGTGGAGGCCGCAGATCCCTGGGATCTTTCCCTTTGGTCTTGCTGCACCCGTAAAGGTTGTGGCTGACATGGCCGGCGCAACCACGGATACCATTACCGGCCAGGACCCCATGGCTTTGCAGAAGTTCCTCCAAAGGGACATCGGCCTTCTGATCGGGACCCAGACCAAGAGGTTCTTTGACCTCCTCTCTGCCGAAGAGCAGGACGACGGGTCTTATGTGATTCGATACGCCGAAGATCTTGCGGAGTTCCTTGGACTCAAGCCAAGGTCTGGGGCGGTACAAAAGAAGAGAGAGAGCCACCAGGATCTGATCTTTGATTTCTTCGCCGGCTCCCATTCCACCTTGGACGAGACCCTCTACAACCATTTGAAGCTCATGGGATTTGTCGCGGATTCCATGAGGAATGAAGCCAAGCTGTATCACAACCTGATTAAGAGAGGGGCCAGGCTGGCCGCCCTCGGATACAAGATCGAGGGGGCCGCGGCCATTCGAAACGGCGTCAAGAGCCTCATGGAGAAAGGGATGCCGGCCCCTTCCGCCAGCTATATCCTCAAGTATGCCCAGCTTGTGGATGCTCCCAAGGACTTTCAGGCGCTCCTTACTCTTGGCGTTCCTAAGAACAAAAAGATCCAGATTCTCACAAGTCTCTTGCATGAAGAGAATGTTTCCGGTCATTATCAACATACCCTGGAAGAGCTCCAGGTGGTAACCAAGGCTCTTATTGGTAATGGCGAAGGAATAGACCCGGAGACTGCAAGAAACTTTGTGCGTGAATATAGGTTGTTTCAAGAGAAGGTAGAACGGTAATGGAAGACCTCCATGAAAGGGTAACCGTGGTTGAGACGAAGCTGAAGGCCATGCAGGATTTCTCCAGCCGCTGCTTACAGACGCGGCAACAGATAGAGAGAGAAATCATCAAGGAGGCCAAGGTGATGCGCCAGGACTTTGACCGAATCGTGGGAGGAATCCTGGTCCTGAAGTGGGGAGTAGGGTTCATCATCGCCCTGAACATGGTGATCGCAGCCTATTTAGCATTGAAGAAATGAAACCTCGACAAGTTGCTTTCGGCATGGTGATAGGGATTCTCGTGCTGGGAGCCTTCTTTCTCGGTGTTCTGCTTTTGTTAGGTTGAGGAGGCGGAGATGAAGTATTTCGTGATCGGCTTGGCGTTGCTTTTTCTTGGGATCTTTCTTGGGTCCTGTTCGATTCATGTTCCTCCGGAGGCCAGGAAGAAACTGGATGCTCTCCAGCAGGAGGCTCTTTTCGTCTACAAGAAGATCAATTCCGGGGAGTTGACGGTGGCCGAGGCCCAGGAGCACCTGGCTAAGATCTATGCTCAGACCATCGAGGTTTTGAAGACCATTCCGCGACCCTTGAACATCAGCGACATTCTGAACTATTTGCTTTACATCCTCTTCGGAAGCGGCGGAGGGTTGATGGGATACTTCTTCCATACGAGGAGAGTCCTAAAGAAGACGGGTGTCCTTCCTCCCAAGGGAACGCCGGCATGAGTAGATTCAAGGTGATCATGAGGGATGGGCT